>Ga0066679_10000688_pt1 | contig 12207 bp, 10 predicted proteins | sample GraSoiAngelo_128_FD_62298 | JGI IMG/M metagenome (GOLD analysis project Ga0066679, IMG submission 62298) | Grasslands soil microbial communities from the Angelo Coastal Reserve, California, USA - 14_0927_12_20cm | ecosystem: Environmental > Terrestrial > Soil > Grasslands | place: USA... | reverse complement strand
TCAAAGAGAACGCCGCTGCGCTTGGCCTGGACGAGGTCAGGCCTGATTCCGACCTCATCATTCGGCGGCATTTTCATGGCGCGTCGGAGGACGAGTTGCCCAGCTTGAGTTGGGCAGCCGCCAGTCTGCTGAAGGCCGATGCCGCCCGAGACGCCGCACAGCGCTTCAAGTCTCGATGGATAAATTATTACGGCCCGCCCGGGTCCGTCCCCGCGGCCATTCCGAGGGTAAGCTTTTACGCGGCGCTTGACACAAACCTGGTTCCTTCCGGCTTCTTCAGCAACAAGGTCGCCTTCGTCGGCGCCGGTCTGTTGACGGTTTTCTCCGGACAGCGCAAGGACGAATATCCGACTCCCTATTCCCGATGGGGCGGCAAAGGGAGCCGTTTCATGTCAGGACTCGAACTTCAAGCGACCATGTTCCTGAACCTGCTTCGCGGCGACTGGCTGACGCGGGCATCTTCTCCGGGCTTGGTGGAACGAAGCGGCATTGTGTTGCTCGGATTGTTAGTCGGCTTCGGTTTAGTACACCTGCGTCCCTCACGGGCCGCGCCGGCCGCGTTCGCGGGAATGCTCTTGATCACCGTGATTGCCTATCAAATTTTCCTGCACGCCCACTTCTGGTTTCCCTGGCTGATTCCGGTCGTCCAGATATTCACGGCGTTGCTTTGGTCCGTATTGTTCAATTCCATCCAGCTTTACGTTCAAAACAAATTGTACGAACAATCGCTGGCCCTTTACCTTTCACCGAAGCTGGTGAAAAAATTTGCGAGTAACAAAGAACTGCTCCGTCCCGGCGCGAAAAAGGAAACGCTGACGATTCTTTTCAGCGACATTGCCAATTTCACTTCCATCTCCGAAGGCATGGACTCGGATGAGCTGGCGCGGTACATGAACAGTTATTTTCAGACTGCCGTCGCGCAGTGCATTCATCACACCGACGGCACCATCGTGAAATATATCGGTGACGCGATTTTCGCTTTCTGGAATGCGCCTGACCCGCAGAGTGATCACGCCCTGCGCGCTTGCGAGGCCGCTCTGCGCTTTCGCGATCAGCCGCCGCAATACATGAATGGCGAGCAACTCGTCACGCGCATCGGCCTGCACACCGGGGTGGCAAACGTCGGCAACTTCGGCAGCACCGCGCGCGTCGATTACACTGCGCTCGGCGAAAACATCAACCTGGCCTCACGCATGGAAGGACTGAACAAATACCTCGGCACGGACATTCTAATCACTGGGCAAACCCAGGAAGGCGCGGGGGAGACAATCACCACTCGATTTGCCGGGCATTTCCAACTCAAAGGGTTCGAGAAAGCGGTGGAGGTATATGAACTGCTCGGATTTCGCGACCGCGCCGAATCCACCAGGCCGTGGTGCGAAACGTTTGAAAACGCGCTGCGGGAATTTCAACGACGCAACTTTGACGCGGCGGAAGCGGGCTTTCGCTGCACGCTGGAGATGCGCCCCAGCGACGGCCCGGCCAGGTTTTATTTGCGCCAGATCGACGAGCTCCGCGTTCATCCGCCGGCGCCCGATTGGGCGGGCGAAATCGAGCTGAAAGACAAGTAGTTTCGCTGTCCCTCGGTCAAATGAAAGCGGGCACATCGGCTTCCAGAGGCCGTGCGGTAGCCACGATTCCAGTTCCGCCCGGAGCCGGCCTCAAAAACACCTGGGCCGCGGCATCCGCAAAGCGCAATCCCTGCTTTGAAAGTCTGAAGCGGTCGAGCTCGAGGCAGCCCCACTCCAGGTCCACCAATTGGCTCATTTCGTCCGCCCACTCATCGCGCAAGTCGAAACCGGTCGTTTGCTGGAACTGATCGAATGGCCAGCCCGCGTTCATCCGCAAGCCGAACGCCGCCGTTTCCCCGGCGCGCGCCAGCGGCGCCAACTCCTCGCGCGATTCAATCGCCCGGTGGCCTTTCTCGATCTGATCGCAGTAGAGGATCGTGTTCGACCAATTCTTCGTCCGCACGCCGCGCACGTAGCCCGTCGCGCTCGGCCCCAGGCCGTAAAACGAGCCGCCGCGCCAGTAATTGATGTTGTGACGGCAGGCAAACGCGGGGATGGAGTGGCGGAGTGATGAAGTATTGATGCGGTGTCCGACGGATGTTTCATCACTCCAACACTCCATTACTCCATTTTCCTTCCGCACATCACGGGCAAAGTTGGCCACTTCGTATTGGCGGAATCCTGCAGCAGAAGCGCGTTCAAGCAACTCCTCGAACATCGCGCAGGCGAGTTCCTCATCCACGTCGAACTCGCCGGCCTGCAACTGCGCGAAGAGCGGCGTGTCCTCCTCGTAGATGACTTCGTAGCAGGAGAAGTGTTCGCTGCCCAGCGCCAGCGCTTCGGTCAAGGTCGCGCGCCAGATGCCCATGGTCTGGCCGGGGATGGCGAACATGAGGTCAAGGTTGACGTTGTCGAAGCCGGCCTCACGTAGAATGTCGAACGACTTGAACACCCTCGCTCGGTCGTGAACCCGTCCCAGGCGGTCGAGCAAACCTTCGTCCAATGACTGAACTCCCATTGAAATTCGGTTCACGCCGTATGAGCGAAGCAGCCTGGCCTTGTCGAGCGAGACGGTGGCCGGATTACATTCGACCGTCCATTCCGCCGCGCCAAGCAGGTTCAGACGCTCCATCGCTTTGAGGACCTGCTCCCATTGCCGCAGATTGAGCAGCGAAGGCGTGCCGCCGCCGTAGAAAACGGTGCGCGGCCTCAGCTCGCCGGCCACCAGTTCCAGTTCCCGAATCAGCGCCGCAATGTAACGATTGACCCGGTCTCCTTGAGCAGCTTCCGAGTAAAAAGCGCAATAGTCGCATTTGTGCGCGCAGAACGGAACATGGACATAGAGACTGGTCACCGATCGTGCTGAACAGCCGGTCATAATCGGAAGACTACCCCCTCTGCCGCGGCGGCGTGAACGAAAATTTTTCCGATGGGATCGGGGCTCGGATTTCCAGCGACTTACTACTGCTGGGCGCGCTGGACGTTCTGGGCCTTCAAGCCTTTGGCACTTTCGACAATTTCGAAGTTCACAACTTCCCCTTCGTTCAAGGTTTTGAACCCTTGTCCCTGAATGGCGGTGTGATGCACGAAGACATCCTGGCCGGAATCCTGGGCGATGAAGCCAAACCCTTTCTTATTGTCGAACCACTTGACTTTACCACTGGCCATAACTTGCTCCTGTTCTCTGAGACGCAAAATAAAAGAGGACACTCCTTGGCCCCCACCAACAAGTGTCCGCTTCAGTTTACGGAAAAACGCATGCGCCTCGAATTACGCGCTTATTTAAGGGACCTGCGCCGTTAACGTCAAGGATTAGTTTTTCTCAAGCTGGAGGGGCGCAGTTCAGCCTGGCTCACTCGCGCGCCTCAGAAAACCGGCCTACAAGCGAAGGTGCTGCCAAAGGGCAGCCGGTTGAAGACGAAGGTTGACATAAAAGGGCCCGAACTCCGCGTAGCGCGCGCTGACTTCATCAAACCGCATCTCGTAAACGATCTCCTTCAAAGCGTCCAGTTGATGAGCCATCAGTGTCACGCCCCACTCCCAATCGTCAATGCCGGTCGAGCCGGTGATGAGTTGCGAAACGCGTCCGGAAAACTTGCGTCCCACGCGCGCGTGGCCGGCCATCAGTTTTTTCCGTGAGGCGAAATCAAGCAGATACCAGTTGTCCGAGCCGCTGCGTCGTTTGCTCATCGCGTAAAAACCCATCACTTCCCAATCCGGTAATTCAGGGTAAAGCCGATAATGCTCGTATTCAGCCTGCCGCTGACGCATTTCGGCGAGGCGCTTGTTAAACGGGTCGCTGCCCGGCTCAAGCTTCTCCTGCTGAACGAGCGTCTGCTTCATGTCCTCTTCGGTCGTAACGTATTCGGGCAGTTCGGTCACACTCAGATAACTGTAAGCGCGCTCCACGGTTCCCGCAGGAAAACAAGCTTCCAGATCGCGGTGAATCCGGCCGGCCTGACCTAATTCCGCCGCGGTCAGCATGAAAACCAGGTCCGCTTTGCCGCCAATGTTGACATAAGTGGTCAATCGCGGATGCGACGCGGCGGCGTTGGTCGCGCAAAGCGCTTCGAGTTTCGCGAGCGCGCTGGCGGATTCACCGGGGGAAAGTTGGGCCCAACCAACGCGGTGGACGCGATAAAACAGGTGCATGACATGAATCCCCTTCGTCAATTTAACCAGGGGAAGTTCCATAAATCGTATGAACTGGAAATGACGGGCGGTTACTCGACCTGCAGCGCCTGATCCAACAGTTGCGGGAGCTGGTCGAGAATGGCATCATTGCCCGCCACGATCGTGGCACCCGCCGCGGCGGCCGACGCTTGCATTTTTTCGTTCTTTAGCTCGGTGAACGCGAGGACGGGAATGTGCCGGGTCTCCGGGTTCCTCTTCAGCTCACGAATGATCGCGCACATGTCTGCGCAGGCGGAGGCGAGATCAGTCACCAGAATCAGCGGTTTTTCCTGCAAGGCCTGCCGCACGAGCGTTTGGACATCGCTGATGGTTTGCACTCGATAGCCCAGGTCTTGCAAGCGGTTGACCAACTGGCTGCCCGGCAACAGCCTCTCATAGAAAACGAGTGCAAGCGGTGTCGTCATGGTTCAAGCTTGGAACAGACGGTCGCAAATTGCAAAAATTTTCACTGCTGCGTTTTGACTTGACGACACAATTTTGGATAAGTACGCTGCCCATACTAAGTGGAATATTGCTGGTTCGCCAGCGCGCCGAAGTCGGAGATCAAGATTCTGCCGACTTTTTTGTTCTCCGCAAGGGAACAATTGATGTGTGTATGAACTCTGAGTTTTTAGCGATATTGGAATATTGGGAACGCGAGAAGGGCATCAACAAGGACGTCCTGGTGAAGGCCGTGGAAGAGGCGTTGCTGTCCGCGGCTAAAAAGGCGGTCGGTCCGGCCCGTGAATTGCGCTGCGCCATCGACCCCAAAACCGGCGACATCAGAGCGTTCGCCAAGCTGGTTGTCTCCGACAAGGTCGCTTCCAAGCATGACCAGATTTCTCTCTTTGACGCCCGGCGCCTCAAATCCGACGCTCAACTCGGCGATGAAATCGAAGTCGAAGTGACTCCGGCCAACTTCGGTCGCATCGCTTCGCAGAACGCCAAGCAGGCGCTTATGCAACACATCCGCCGCGCGGAAAAGGAACTCATTTATTCCGAGTTCAAGGACCGGACCGGCGACATCGTCAGTGGCACCGTCCGTCGTTTCGAGCGTTCGGACGTCACGGTTGACCTGGGCAAATTCGAGGCGTTGCTCCCCAACCGTGAGCGCGTGCCAACTGAGGAATACCAAATCGGCGAACGCATCCGCTGTTACGTCAAGGCGGTCGAACAAAGCCCGCACGGACCGGAGATCATTCTCTCGCGCGCCGACCCGCAGTTCGTCGTGAAGCTTTTTCAGTTGGAAGTCTCCGAAATCAGCGATGGCACAATTGAAATCAAAGGGATCGCGCGTGAGCCCGGCTTCCGCACCAAGCTGGCGGTCTGGTCGCGCGACGAAAAGGTGGATCCGGTCGGCGCCTGCGTCGGCCTGCGCGGGCAGCGCGTGAAGAACGTCGTCCGCGAGTTGAACAACGAAAAGGTGGACATCATCAAGTGGGATCCGCATGTCAGGAATTTTATAACCAATGCGCTCGCGCCCGCGAAGTTGAAGACCTTTGAGGTCGATGAAACCAGACGCCGCGTGAAAATCCTGGTCAGCGAAGACCAGCTTTCGCTGGCGATCGGCAAGCGCGGCCAAAACGCCCGCCTGACCTCCAAACTGACCGGCTGGCAGGTGGACATTGAGCCGGAGCATCTCGCGACGCTGGGGTTCGAGGAGAAAGTGGCTCAAGCGATCAAAGCCGTCGCTTCCATTCCCGGCATTACGCAGGAACAGGCCGACGTGCTGGTGCACCGCGGGTTTTTGAGTTTGGAGGCCTTGCTTCAGGCGGAAGCGAGCGATTTGGCGGAATTTCCGGAGATCGGGGAGCAGGCGTCCGCGATTATTGAGGCGGTTCGGTCGGAAGCCGCCCGGCGCAATCCGAAGATTGGCGAAACATCCGTTGCCTAGTAAAGTCGTGCGCTCGCCAATTCCAACGTCAGCATGTTAAGCGCGTGAAGACTTTGCGGAATATCCGGTCGGAACAGAATATTTATGCCCGTTCGTATTTACGACATCGCGAAGAAACTTGGAATCGAAAGCAAGGAAGTCCTTGCCAAGGCCAAGGAACTGGGCATTGCCGGCGCCAAAGTCCCGTCGAGTTCGCTCGATAAAATCACTGCGGAATACCTGGAGGTACAATTGGGCGGCGCCAAACCCCTGGCCGTCGCGGAGGCCCCTCCCGCTCCAGAGCCCGTCGTTATTGTTTCAGCGCCGCCGGAACCGCCATCGCCTCCAGTTGAAATATCTACGTCGCCTCTGGCAAGCCCAGTGGGAGTCGAAGCAGGCGCGATTACATCCTCCACGGAAGCGACAACAAAAGTTGTCGAGGCGAAGGCCGGGCCAATTTCGCCCCTGGTGTCCGCGGAACCGCCCTCTCCGCCAAAGCCGGCGATTGGAGAAAAAGTCGGATTCATTCACCTGCCGCAGAAGTTGGCTCCGAAAACCGCGGCGAAGGTCAGTCCTGCAAAACTCCCCCCAAGACCGGCGGTCATGAGCAGGCCGGCCCGGCCCGCTGACAAGCCAGTCGTCGCCTCCATGCCACAGAAGGTTGCCGCCAAAGCGCCAGCGCAACCCGCTGCCCCGCCGGCGCCTAAATTTGTCCCTCCCGCCACAGGAGAGCTCATCACCCTTAAGCCGCCGGTCGTGGTTCGCGATCTGGCCGAGCAATTAAAACGCAAGCCGTTTCAATTAATCGCAGACTTGATGGAATTGGGTGTCTTCGCCAACGTCAACCAGTCCATCGACGAAATCACCGCGCAAAAACTGTGCGGCAAATACGGCTTCCGGTTTGAGGCAGAGAAACGGGAGCGCGGCGCGGGCATCGTGCACGCCCCGCCCAAGCCGGTCGAAAAGGATGTCGAGGACAAGGCCGAAGAGTTGAAGTTGCGCGCGCCGGTGGTGACCATCATGGGCCACGTTGACCACGGCAAGACGACGCTGCTTGACGTGATCCGCAAATCGAATGTGGCGGCCAAAGAAGCCGGGGGCATCACTCAGCACATTGGCGCGTACACGATTTCCATTCCGCATCCGGAGCGGAAAAACGAACGACAGCAGATCACCTTTCTCGACACACCCGGTCACGCGGCCTTCAGCTCAATGCGCGCCCGCGGCGCCGACGTGACGGATATCGTGGTGCTGGTCGTCGCGGCCAACGACGGCGTCATGCCGCAGACGCTCGAAGCTTTGAGCCATGCGCAGGCGGCCAAAGTGCCAACCATCGTCGCGGTCAACAAATCCGACCATCCCAACGCCAACCCGATGAGAGTCCGCCAACAGTTGCAGGACAAAGGACTGGTTTGTGAGGAGTGGGGCGGCAGCACAATTTTTGTGGACATTTCGGCGCTCACGCAGCAGGGCATCGACAAGCTGCTCGAAATGATCGTGCTCCAGGCGGAGGTCCTGGAGCTCAAAGCCAACCCCAACCGCCTTGCCAAAGGCAACGTGATCGAGTCCGGCCTCGAACCCGGAGGGCCTACGGCCACCGTGCTGGTTCGCAAAGGAACGTTGCATGTCGGCGACATGGTTATCTGCGGACAGTACTGGGGCAAAGTCCGCGCGCTGATAAACGAGGAAGGAAATCGGCTGAAGGAAGCGGGGCCATCGGTCGCGGTGAAGGTGCTCGGATTGAATGGAGTGCCGGAAGCCGGTTTGGAATTCAGCGTGGTGGAGAACGAGAAGGACGCGCGCGCTCTGGCCGAGGAACGGATCGAAAAGGTCCGCGGCGAGGAAAAGGAGCGACGTCCGAAGGTCACGCTGGAAAACCTGTTCGAAACACTGGCTTCGGAGTCCAGCAAAGCCCTTAAAGTCGTCGTCAAGGCCGACACGCAAGGCTCGGTCGAGGCGATTGTCGAGGCGCTGAAGAAAATCGAATCGGAAAAGGTCGCGCTCGAAGTCATCCACAGTGCCGTGGGCACGATCACTGAGTCTGACGTGCTCCTGGCTTCGGCCTCCAAAGCGATCGTTCTCGGATTCCACACTCGCGTTGACAATGGCGTGTCCGACCTGGCCAAGCGCGAGGGAGTCCAAATGAAACTCTACGCCATCATTTACGAACTGATCGACGAAGTAAAGGAGGCGATGGCGGGCCTGTTGGATCCCCTGGTCAAGGAAATCGTCGTCGGCTCCGCAGAAGTGCGTAAAATCTTCGCACTGTCCAAGGGCGGGAATGTTGCGGGGTGCGTCGTCACCAGCGGACGCATCGTCAAAGGCAAGATGCGCGTTCAACGCCGTAAAGGCCTCATCTACGAAGGCGTCTCCCTCTCGTTGCGACGTTTTCAGGATGAAGTCAACGAAGTCCGCGCGGGCATGGAATGCGGCATCCGGCTGGACGGTTTTAACGATTTCCAGGTCGGTGATGCCATCGAGTGTTATACGCTGGAAAAGGTGCCGCAAAAGCTGTAACAAGGGCTCGGGACGGGATTGGAAATTGAATTTGAGGCGACGATCGAGAAGAAGCAGGCGCGAACGATTCGACCAACACCTGGTTTATCATCGGCCTTAACTGCGTCTTAAACTTCTCCAGCCAAGACTATGCAGTCTCTCCGACACCAACGTGTGCGCGAGCTTCTCAAACGCCAGATCGGCGAAGTCATTCGGCGCGAAATTCCCGTCGGCGAAGCCGGCTTGATCACGGTCAACGACGTCGGCGTCGCGGGCGACTTGCAGTCCGCAACCGTTTTCGTCGGCATCATCGGAACGGCCGAACAGCAACGGAAGGGGTTTGAAATTCTCAAGAAGGAGCGGCCGCGCATTCAAGGTCTCGTCGGCCGCGCCGTCGTGCTCAAATACACTCCCAGATTGCGTTTCGTGCTGGACGATTCGGTAAAGAGAGGCAACCGCGTGCTGGAAATTATCGAGCAGATCGAACGGTCCCAGTCCCCTTCATGAAACCCTATCCGAAGATCATCGACCGCATCCGGGAAGGGATCGCCAAGAGCAAAACCATCTGCGTCGCGGGCCATGTCCGCCCGGACGGCGACTGCACCGGCTCGCAGCTTGGCCTCGCGCTGGCGCTCCGGAACCAGGGTAAAAAAGTCGTTTGCTGGAATGAAGACCGCGTGCCGCAAAAACTGGCGTTCCTCGACACGCAAAACCTGATTCAACCACCCTCACCTGGTCACCAGTTCGACTGCGTCATTGCCACCGACTCCGCCAGTTTCGACCGGCTCGGCAAGGTGGGGAAGTGCATCCAAAACCGGAAGCGGCTCATCAATATCGATCACCACCAAAGCAACACACGCTACGGCGACATCAACTGGGTCTCGCAACGCGAATCGTCCACCGGTGAGCTGATTTTCCGACTGCTCAAGACGACGAGGTGGCCCATCACGCCGCCCATTGCCGACTGCCTGTTCACCGCCGTTTCCACCGATACCGGTTCATTTCAGTATCCGAGCACCCGACCGTCCACCTACCACGTCGCCGCGGAGTTGGTGAAGCTCGGCGCAAACCTCGCCAAAATCTGCCATGAAGTTTACCAATCTTATCCACTGTCCCGCGCCCGCCTGTTGAAACACCTCTACGATCATTTCCGGCTGGCGCACGACGACCAGGTCGCCTACTTCTGGCTGAAGAAGGCGGACTACGCGCGCACCGGCGCCGACTCGGCGGACAGCGAGGGCCTCATTGACCATCTCCGCGCAATCGAGCCGGTCGTCGTAGCGTGCATTTTCGAGGAGATGAACGATGAAATGACCCGCGTCAGCTTGCGCTCCAAAAGCGAGTCCGTGGACGTGAGTGAAATCGCCAGTCAGTTTGGCGGTGGCGGACATCCTGCGGCGGCCGGCGCGCGCATCCCGGGCAAGCCGCTGGCCGTCCAGCGCCGCGTGATCGCCGCACTCAAAAAAGCCCTCGACTCGGCGCACTGATTCATGCACGAATTTGACCCGCTCGACGGCGCGCTTCTTGTCGATAAACCGGTCGGCCTGACTTCGCATGACGTGGTGGACGCCGTCCGCCGTCGGTTTCAAATCAAAAAAGTCGGCCACTGCGGCACGCTTGACCCCAACGCCACCGGACTGCTCATCGTGGTGCTGGGGCGCGGCACCAAGCTTTCTGAAAAACTGATGGCCGCCGACAAAGTCTATGAAGGGACGATTAAACTCGGCGAGACGACCACCAGCTACGACGCCGACGGCGAACTCACCGCCTCCCTGCCGGTCCCCCCGTTGACGCTCGATCAGTTGAACGAAGCGGCCGCTACCTTCGTCGGCGACCAGATGCAAATGCCGCCGATGGTTTCCGCCATAAAGAAGGATGGCGTGCCGCTCTACAAGCTCGCCCGCAAAGGCATCGAAGTGGAACGCAAGGAACGGCTCATTCACATCTACAGCTTTCGGCTCAACATTTACCGGGAGCCGATTGGCCACTTTCGCGTCGCCTGCACGAAAGGCACGTATGTCCGCACCCTCGCGCACGACTTCGGTCAAAAGCTCGGTTGCGGTGCGCATCTGGCCAGACTCCGCAGGATTTCATCCGGGAAGTTCTACGTGGCCGACGCCCTGCCGCTGGACCAGGTGCTGGCGCTGTCACCGCGCGAACTCGAAAAACGCGTGATTCCGTTTTTGAAACTGGCGGCTTAAATCGTTAAACGGTTGAATCGTTAAATCGTTAAATCGAAAGGCGCATCCGACAGTTCAACGGTTTTACGGTTTTACGATTCAACTCGAATGAACATCATCCACGCCGCCAACGAACTCGAGCCCGGCTCGCGCAGAGTCTGCGTGGCCATCGGGATGTTTGATGGCGTTCACCTCGGCCATCAGCAGGTCATCCGGCAAACGATCGAGGACGCGCGCCAGCACGAAGGCATCGCCGTCGCCATCACGTTTGATTGCCATCCAAATTCAGTTGTCGCGCCCGAACGTAATCCACCTTTGATTTATTCCCTTTCGCAAAGACTGCGCGTGATTGAGTCGTTGGGCATTGACGTCGCGCTGTCGATCCATTTCGACCAGGCATTCAGTGAAATTTCCGGCGAGCAATTCATTCGCGCGCTGGTACGAGACTTCCGCAACCTGCACAGCCTGTGCGTCGGCAGCGCCTTCACGTTCGGGCACCGGCGAAGCGGTAACGTCGAACTTCTGAAGCGGCTGGGAAAGGAACTGCTTTTCATGGTGCACGGGCTGGCCTCAGTGTCACTGGACGGGAAGGTGGTCAGCAGCACGAGAATTCGCGAAGCCATCCGCGACGGCAACCTCGACGCCGCGAGCCAAATGCTCGGCCGCACCTATGCGCTTGCCGGAAGGGTCATCCGCGGCGACCAACTGGGGCGACAACTCGGATTTCCTACGGCGAACCTGGAGTTTGCCGGCCTGGTCGTTCCGCCCAACGGTGTTTACGCCGCGCACGCGCTTGTCGAAGGCCGGCAACATCGGGCGGTCGTTAATATTGGCCTCCGCCCCACCCTCCAAAACCCCGCACGGCAACTCCAAATCGAAATCCACCTGCTCGATTTCTCTGGCGACCTTTACGATCAGGAACTGGGAATTGCGTTTGTGGGAAAACTGCGCGGGGAACACAGGTTTCCTTCTCTCGAAGCGCTGCGAAAACAAATCGAGCGGGACATTGAGGCGGCGCACGCCCTGTTCTGATAACGCGAAACTGCCTGGGTCAAGCCTGCGCCTGGGAGTGTGACGACGAGTCGGAACCGATCACTTGCCGCAGCACTCGGGCGAGCTCCCGGATTTCATACGGCTTGGCCACGACCCCGCGGAAGCCGTATTTGGAAAATTCGGCCATGACCGGATCGTTCGAGTAACCGCTGGAGACGATTGCCCTGGCCTGCGGATCGAGTTCGAGCAGATCTTTAATGGCTTCCTTGCCGCCGATACCGCCGGGAATCGTGAGGTCCATGATGATGGCTGAAAACGGGCGGCCCGCCTCAAGTGCCTCTCGATAACGTCGAATGGCTTCTGTCCCGTCGCGCGCCAACTCGGCTTCGTAGCCGAGGCGCTTCAGCGCGTCATGGGAAAAATTCAAAATGTCCGGTTCGTCGTCCATCACGAGGATGCGGCCCTGACCGGTCGGCGGCGG
>Ga0066679_10000674_pt1 | contig 12264 bp, 6 predicted proteins | sample GraSoiAngelo_128_FD_62298 | JGI IMG/M metagenome (GOLD analysis project Ga0066679, IMG submission 62298) | Grasslands soil microbial communities from the Angelo Coastal Reserve, California, USA - 14_0927_12_20cm | ecosystem: Environmental > Terrestrial > Soil > Grasslands | place: USA... | reverse complement strand
ACGGAATTGCGGCTGATGACCTTTAAATCAGAAACTTGGGACAGCGCGGTTAAAATGTCGTCCTGGATGCCGTCGGCGAAATACGTGTCTTGTTTATCGTCGCTGAAGTTATCGAACGGCAGCACCGCGATGCTTTTGAATGGAATGAACGCTGCTCCGCCCACTCCACGAGAGGGATTTCGGAAATACGCCCAAGCCGAAATGCCGATCGCGATCGTTAAAACAAGGAAAGCAACTGCCCTGACGGCACTGCGTCGCCGACTAGTTCGGGTTTGACCACGACTCGGGAACAATCGCCGGGACTGTTTTTTGATCCTCGTAGGAACTTGTGAGTTGCCAAAACCTTCGCCGTAGAGATTAAACACGGAGACTACGGTGCCGTGCTTTACTTCAATCTCTCCCAGATCATGCAGACGCGACTTCCAGTGACCGTATTGAGCCAGATCCTCCGCAACCCGCTTGGAAAGAAGAATGTGCCCGGCGTCTGCGCAATCCATGATTCGCTGGGCGATGTTCATTCCCGCGCCGGCGACATTCGACCTGTCATTGACGTCGGTTACCGGGTCCACCGGGCCGCTGTGAATCCCCATGCGCAAGTGAATATGCGGATGATCCTGTAGAGTCTTGCAAATTTCCAATGCGCACTGCACTGGAGCTTCCGGGTTGGTGAAAAATACGAGTGCCATCCCGTCGCCGACGGGAATGCGGATCAGTTTGCCTGCCGCTTCGGCAGTGCAGAAATGAGGGGTTGTTCGAACCACCTGATTGAGCTCAGCCAAAAGCGCGCTCTGCTCGTTGATCAATAGTCTCGAATAGCCGACCACGTCTATGAACAAGACGTGAGCGATTTCGAGCTCGGCATTTGGTTGAAGCCCAGCAGACATCTACTCCATGGCGTAGAATTGCTGAACGCTCGTGTCAATCTATATGCCGAGCGTCGAGAGCAAATGTCGCAGCAATACGGGCTCGCAGCATTTCTCAGGCGTGACGCGAGCGAAACGCGCGCGTAGCTGCGACGAAGCGAACATCAAATTGGGTCAGTGTTTGCTCAGTTCGTCCCTGAGCTGAAACACGCCGCAAACGTTGCGTTAAAAACTTCAGTTCCTTGGACCCGTCGACCGTTTTGGCCGTCCCGTCGATCGCCTTTTTTTCGCTTTCTTTTTGCTTCTGGATTTCGATTTCTTTGCGCGTGGCATGATTACCTCCGTATTACCGACTCATTCGTTAGGAACAGCCTTGCAAAGTCAAGAACAGATTTAGCGCAGCCTTCGGTCTTGCCATGAAAAACATTGCTCTTCAGTCGATCTTCGTTCGCCACAAACTTCGACCGTAAGTCGCCGCACTCAGCGTTCGATCTTTTTCGTGAAATACAAGATCGACAACGTTCACATTCGGCAAGTTTGCGCTCATGTTCATCCAGCTTCGGCCCGAGTTACGCGAGACAAATACGCCGGCATCATTTGCCACATACACCGTCCTCGGCGCGTCCGGTCGGATCACGACCGCGTGATGTGGCACATCCGGCAGCCGGCCTTTATCGATGTCTTCCCACGTCTTGCCGCCATCTGGCGAGCGAAACAGATGCGAGTGCCCGAAGTTTGCCAGCGTGATTAAAACAAAATCTGATCCCAGCCCTGCTGTTGAATCGATTCGCGTAATCTCGTGACCGGGAAGCGTCGCGCCAGTCAGGTTTGCGCTCCAAGTCTTCCCTCCATCGACACTGCGAAAGAAACCTCCGTTTTTTGTTCCCACGTAAATGCGATTCGAGTCGCTCGGAGCGACTTCGATCGCCGAGATCGCGCTGTCATCAAGAACGGGCGATACCGCCTTCCACGTTTTCCCAGCGTTCTTCGTTCGCCAAACACGCTTTGATCCGGTGAAAACTGTTTTGGCATCGCCCGGAGCCATCGTGACGTACACCATCCAAACTGAATCCTTTTCCTTTTCCGGCGCTGGCGGCGAAACATCCCAGCGCCGACCATTGCACCACCGCCAGATATTCATGTTGTAATACGACGCGAAGATATGTCCGGCTTCGGCCGGATCATAAATCATCCAGCCGCCATCACCGCCGAGAATTTCAAAATGGTCGTTGGCGCGCCCAGTCGTTGTGGCCACCGTTCCGTTGTCTTGCGCGCCGCCCCCGAAATGCCGGCTGTCACTTTGCGCAACATCGAGATCGTAATACATCGTGATCGCAAGACCTTTGCTGCGGTTTGACCAGGTGATGCCTCCATCTCTGCTAACATCCAACCCACCATCATTCGTATCGTAAACGCGGCCCGGCGCCCCCGGCGGCATCAGGAGATGGTGATGATCGGAATGCGCGTAATCCGCATCTCCTGGCTTCGCGTCCCATCGCGTCACCTTCTTCCAACGCTTGCCGCCGTTGGTCGTCAGATGCAAATCCACACCGCCGCACAAAACGTGATCCGGATTCTTCGGATGCACCGCTATTGTATTTCCGTACGAAATCTGTTCTTCGCCCGAAAAATGTTTGCCCCCAATTTCCCGCCAGCTTTTTCCGCCATCGTCGCTTCGGAAAACACCGAGCAGCAAATCGCTCCGGTAGCTGTGCGCATCTTCCGCGAAAGCATACATCACGTCGGGATTCGACAAGCTGATTGCCAAACTTGTCCGACCAAAACACTCCGGATCCGGCAGACCTTCCGTTAATTGCATCCAATTCTCGCCGCCGTCAGCCGAGCGCCAAATACCGCTTTTCGCTCCTTGCTCGGTGAAGGTGGCGAAAATTACGCGACGTTTTGCTGGATGAAAAACAATCGCGTGGCACCAGTAATTGTTCCTCGAAACGAAAGTTTCACGCTTCCACGTCGCGCCGCCGTCATCCGAAGCAAACATTCCGCCTAAATCCTTCGGCCGCGCGCTCGACTCGTTGGCCCCGACGCCGCCGATCCGCAAATACTTCGAATCGAAAGGATCGATCGCAATTACGCCGATGCGCGTCGGCACGCCTGTCTCGTCTGATGAGGCTACCAACTTCCAAGTCTTGCCACCGTTATCCGTACGATAAATCCCCACCCCGGCGTACGAATCGACCGACAAATTCGCTTCGCCCGTGCCACAGTAAATCACCGCGGGATTCTTTGGATCAATCGCGAGCGATCCGATGTTCAAGGTTTCGTGGTCGCGCCAAAGTGCGCGCCAGGTCCGACCCGCATCCTTACTGTGCCACACGCCGCCCGCCGCCGCTCCCGCCCAGATGCAGTTAGGTCTTTCCGGATGACAAACGATGCTCGTCATCCGGCCACCGATGTTGGTTGGACCGATGCACTCCCACACAACATTTTCTGTCGCTGGCAATGTTTGCTGCGTTCTATTTCGCTCGCGCACGAGAGCGTGCACCGGTGCTTCTCGCATGGGCCAGGCGCTGCAGGATTGAAACCAAACGCTCCTCTGCTTGTGCCGGGAAAGCCGGACGCGCGGCCGGTGCTTCTTTTTCAAATCCTTTCTGCGCGGGCCCGGTTTGAGTTTCTTCGGTCCTATCGTTTTCGATCGTTGCGGCATGGCTCCCCTGGATTTTACGCCCGGCGGGGGTCGAACCCACAGCCTTTGGCTCCGGAGGCCAACGCTCTGTCCAATTGAGCTACGGGCGCGAGCGGAAACCGAACATAGTCCAATTTAATGATTTAGCGATTCGCCGACACGAATCTAGCCGTGGCGCGCAGCGGAGGCGGGCATTTATGCCGAAGGGCGCTGAGCCAAAAGAGGAGGCAACGAATGAGTCTTACACGGTCGGTAGTGCCGCTGCGCCCTCTTGAATCAGGGAGTCGAGCTTGTTCAGGTCAATCGGCTTTACCAGGTGATGCCGGAATCCTGCCTCGTAGCTTTTACGGATATCGTCTTCCATCCCGAAACCGGTGAGAGCAATTCCGACAAGTGGCTGCTTTGATGCGAGCTTCTGCATCAGATCGATTCCATTGCCATCCGGCAAAGCCAGGTCGCTGATGAGCACGTCGAATTGTTCCTTCGTGCCTAGATTGACCGCGGATTGAAAATTGAGCGCTGATTGCACATAATAGCCGCGCCGTCGGAGCAGATTCGTAAGCGAGCGATTTGTATCTTCGTGATCCTCAACAAGAAGAATTCGCAGGGGCTGGCGTTCCGACAGCTTCGGTAAAGCCGCCGGGGCAATTTGCGCCTCCGCTTTTTCGCACGTCGGAAAAACCAACACGAACGTTGAGCCTTTATTTCGGCCGGCGCTTTGGCCGGTGATTGTTCCCTTGTGAGCTTCCACAAGGGTCTTGCTGATGGCGAGTCCGAGACCTAGTCCTCCCAATTGAGTACGCCCTCCTTGTTCGAACGCGTCGAAAATTTTCGGCAGAGCTTCCGCCTCGATCCCGAGCCCGGTATCAGCGATTTCAACACGCAGTTGTCCCTTGGAATCGTTGCTGGTGGTGATGATAATTTGCCCGTTCCTCGGAGTGAACTTCACCGCGTTATTGATCAGGTTCCAAAAGATCTGCTGCAGGCGCGCGGGGTCTGCTCGCATATGCACCTTTTGTGCGCCGAGGCTGAGGGCGCGCGCCAGATTCTTGCGATCGATTTCCGCCTGACAAATGTCGAGAGCGTTTTGCAGCAATGTATGCGCATCAACGACTTCAAAATTTAGCTGCACCTTGCCTTGATCGATGCGCGTCAGATCAAGCAGATCATCAATCAGGCGCGCCTCTAATTCGACGTTGCGTCGAATCATTTGCAGCGATTCGTGAATGTCCTGCGGCAACTCCGGCTCGCTTTCCAGCGCGAGCGCGGAAGCGAGCACCGGCGTAAGCGGTGTCCGCAATTCGTGGCTGAGCATGGCGAGAAACTGATCTTTCGCCAGATTCGAGCGAGCCTTCTCTTCCAGTTCCAGGTTTGTCTTCTGCAACTCCGCGGCGAGCGATTGCGATTGTTTGAGCAGGTTTTCCGTTCGCGTGCTTGCTTCGATCGTGTTGAGCACAATGCCGATGCTCTCGGTTAATTGATCGAGGAACGCCTGGTGCGTCGGACTGAATCGCTCAACCGAGGAAAGCTCCATGACGGCTTTTACCTGGCCTTCAAAGAGAATCGGCAGGACAACGATGTTGGTCGGATGAAATTCGCCCAAACCGGAACTCACTTTGGCGTAGTTGTTTGGCACATCGGTCAGAAGAATGCGCCGTTTTTCCAGCGCTGCTTGTCCCACGAGACTCTCACCCAGTTTAAAGCGATTCTTTGCGCCGTTGCCTTCATGAGAAGCATAGCTCGCCAGCAGCTTAAGCTCCGATTCTCCGTTAGAATTATCGACCATGTAGAAGGCGCCTTGCTGCGCTGAAACCAGCGGAGCGACCTCGGATAGAATCAGCTTGCCGACCGTTAGAAAGTCGCGCTGTCCCTGCAACATGCGCGTGAACTTGGCGAGGTTCGTCTTGAGCCAGTCCTGCTCCTCATTCCGCAGCGTAGTGTCCCTCAAATTGCGGATCATCTCATTGATGTTGTCCTTTGCGAAGGCAACCTCGCCTTGTGCTTCCACTTGAATTGAACGGGTGAGATCGCCTTTGGTCACCGCTGTCGCAACGTCGGCGATGGCGCGGAGCTGCGTCGTCAGGTTTGCAGCCAGCCGATTGACGTTATCGGTCAAATCCCGCCATGTGCCTGCGGCGCCGGGCACGTTTGCCTGGCCGCCGAGCTTTCCTTCCACGCCCACTTCGCGCGCCACGGTGGTAACCTGGTCGGCAAACGTCGCGAGCGTATCGATCATGTTATTGATCGTATCCGCGAGTTCGGCAATTTCGCCTTTTGCTTCAAGGAAAAGTTTACGGTTCAAGTCGCCGTTAGCGACCGCTGTTACAACCTTGGCGATTCCACGCACCTGATCAGTCAGGTTGGACGCCATGAAGTTCACGTTATCGGTGAGATCTTTCCAAGTTCCTGAAACGCCCTTCACCACCGCCTGGCCACCGAGCTTGCCTTCCATTCCGACTTCGCGCGCCACGCGAGTGACTTCGTCCGCGAATGACGACAGCTGATCCACCATCGTATTGACGGTGTTCTTCAATTCGAGAATCTCGCCTTTGACATCGACGGTGATCTTCTTTGTGAGATCGCCGGTTGCAACGGCAGTGGTCACGGCAGCGATATTGCGCACCTGTGTCGTGAGATTGGACGCCATGAAGTTGACGTTGTCGCCGAGGTCCTTCCATACGCCTGCCAGACCACGCACATCGGCTTGTCCACCCAGCTTGCCTTCCGAACCAACTTCGCGCGCCACGCGAGTAACCTCCGATCCGAACGAGCGTAGTTGACCCACCATGGTGTTAATCGTGTCCTTTAGTTCCAGAATCTCGCCTTTGACATCGACTGTGATTTTCTTTGACAAGTCTCCCATGGCGACCGCGGTGGTCACAGCCGCGATGTTGCGGACCTGTGCGGTGAGATTGGACGCCATCGAGTTCACAGAATCGGTCAGGTCTTTCCACGTGCCGGCCACACCGCCCACATCGGCTTGGCCGCCAAGTTTTCCTTCCGTGCCGACCTCGCGGGCCACGCGCGTCACTTCCGCCGCAAACGACGAAAGTTGACCCACCATGGTGTTGATGGTGTTCTTCAACTCGAGAATCTCGCCCTTTACGTCCACCGTGATCTTTTTGGTGAGATCACCGGTAGCGACTGCCGTCGTGACCGCGGCAATGTTGCGGACCTGAGCAGTGAGATTTGACGCCATGAAATTTACTGAATCGGTCAAGTCTTTCCACGTGCCGCCGATCCCGGACACCTGCGCCTGGCCGCCAAGTTTTCCTTCCGTGCCGACCTCCCGGGCCACACGCGTTACCTCCGCAGCGAAGGAGCGGAGCTGATCCACCATGGTGTTGATTGTGTCCTTGAGTTCGAGAATTTCGCCGCGCACGTCCACAGTGATTTTCTTGGACAAATCACCCTTGGCGACAGCGGTTGTGACGTCTGCAATGTTGCGAACCTGTGCCGTGAGGTTGGAGGCCATCGAGTTCACTGAGTCGGTTAGATCCTTCCACGTGCCGGCGACGCCCTCGACAGCGGCCTGACCGCCGAGTTCGCCTTCCGTACCGACCTCACGCGCCACGCGGGTCACTTCAGATGCAAAGGAGGAAAGCTGATCCACCATGGTATTGATGACGTTTTTGATCTGCAGAATCTCGCCTCGCACATCGACGGTGATTTTTTGGGTCAAGTCGCCGCTGGCAATCGCGGTCGATACCTTGGAGACATCCCGCAGCTGCACTGTGAGATTCGATGCCATAAGATTGACCTTGTCCGTCAAATCTTTCCATGTGCCGGCGACCCCTTTGACATCGGCCTGGCCGCCAAGCTTTCCTTCCGTACCCACTTCGCGCGCGACGCGCGTCACTTCCGAAGCGAAGGAAGAAAGCTGGTCCACCATGGTGTTGATGGTATTTTTCAATTCCGAAATTTCGCCTTTCACCTTGACGGTGATTTTTTTCGAGAGATCGCCGTTGGCTACAGCGGTCGTCACCGCCGCAATGTTGCGGACTTGTGACGTAAGGTTCGACGCCATCGAGTTCACCGAATCCGTCAAGTCTTTCCACGTCCCCGAGACTCCTTCGACCTTGGCCTGCCCGCCGAGAATGCCTTCCGTACCGACTTCGCGCGCGACGCGTGTCACTTCTGACGCAAACGAACGCAACTGGTCCACCATCTTGTTGATGGTGTCCTTTAATTCGAGGAATTCGCCCCGAACGTCCACGGTGATTTTCTTCGCCAGATAGCCATTCGCGACCGCCGTGGTCACTGCAGCGATGTTGCGGACCTGTGACGTGAGGTTCGAGGCCATCAGGTTCACGTTGTCGGTCAAATCTTTCCACGTGCCGGCGACGCCTTTGACTTTTGCCTGGCCGCCAAGCTTTCCTTCAGTTCCCACTTCGCGCGCCACTCGGGTTACTTCGGAGGCGAAAGCGCCAAGCTGGCCAACCATCGCGTTAACGGTTTTGGCGGTATGCAAGAACTCTCCTTTTAGTGGGCGCCCCTCGATCTCAGTCGCCATTGTTTGGGACAAATCGCCTTTCGCGACAGCCCCAATCACCCGCGCCATTTCACTGGTTGGACGGACCAGGTCGCCTATCAAAACGTTGATGCATTGGATGACATCGGCCCAAGAGCCGGACACCTCGCCAATCGATGCCCGCTGGCTGATCCGGCCCTCTTTTCCGACTGCGTGTACAATGCGTTCCAGTTCCCGAGTCGTGCGCTGATTGGTCTCGATCACCGCATTGAACGCATCGGCGATCTTGCCCGGCACGCCTGTCCAATCCTCCGGGAGGCGCGCGGAAAAATCACCGCGCTTGAAAGCCATCAAGGCGGCAAGCAATTGCGCGGTGTCGAATTCACTTCCGTTAGTCTGCGCGACCTTTCGCGGTCGCGTCTTTGTAACAAGGGGAGCTTTCTTCATAAAAGTGGATGCTGCGCAGGGCCGGCGTTCTTCGCCGTCGCGAATTCGACGCGTAAGATAGGAATGGTCATATTCCAGCGCCGTAGAGTAATCGCCCAATCAATCGCACTCAGTTGTATTTTCTTCAACAAACCGCCACCACCCGGTTTCGTCGCGAAAAAAAGCGTGCTGGCGAACAAATCCTTGAACAAGAGGAACACAGCAGCCCAGCCGCGTGACCTCGTTAGTTCACGAGCAGGAGCAAAAGCAAGAAAAGGGCGTTCCCCTGACTAGGGTGCAGCAAATGTCGGCAAGCTGCGCAAGCGGAAGCCAAAAATGATTCCCAGAACACCCAATATCACTGCGTACCACGCCATAATCCAGATCAGCGCCGCCGCACCGACGGCCGGATTCCACAAAAGCATGACCGCGAAGACAATTGAAACCAACCCCATGAGGATCAGGAACCATTCGCCTTTGATTTCTCGGCGCAGCTTGATTGCCAGCGCAATCTCCGTTGCCCCAATCATAAGCGCCCAAGCAGCGATATAAATGATCAACGCCAGCGCAGTTATTTGGGGTGCATGGAATGTGAGCAATCCGATGATGATCCCCACAATTCCGATGATTAGATCGAATCCCCATTCTTTATCGAAAGCACGATGCCCGACCGCGCCGATGACGCGAAAGATGCCGTCAACCAGCACCCAGGCCCCGAATAACAGCACCAGCACTGCGACGGTTAAGCCAGGATAGGCAAACGCGATTACTCCGAAGACAATTGCAGCGATACCCCTTATCACCGGAACCCACCAATGACGTTTTAAGGTTTCGATCAGCATGGCCCGGTTTTAGAGGCCGGCTTTGGCAAAGGCAAGCTCGATTTGTGATCGTGCTTCTGGTAGGGACGGCGCGCTGCGCCGTCCGGTCAACGCAGTGCGTTGACCCAACCTACCTGCAAGCGATCGGTTTTGCGATGGTTATAGGCCGCACTTGGCGTTGGCTTCCAAGATACTGGAACGAGTTCGCAGGAGAGACGCCAAATAGGTATCGACATAAGGCGCGCTGTTGATTCGCGCCAGATTCGCAGGCGTCTGTAGACGCGAAAAAATGGCGTAGGCGATCTTGTTGCGCGGAACAGATTTCTCACCGTAGCCGGACGGAATGTTGCTTGACCAATATCGGACGTACTGTCCGTCGGCGCGATTCTCCATTCCAAGGAAGATTGTGGAATGTCCGTGCTCGTTTCTCCCGACCTGGCGCGACCAGAAAATCTTCATGAAATCGCCCGGCTTCGCCTGATCGAAGTTATCGAAGTTTTGCCCAAGCTGCAGCTCATGAAAAAGGCGGGCCGTGCCTGGCCCATTCGCATTCCACCGGCCCCAGATTCCTTCGCCGTCGCGCTGATCTCGGATGATTAATCGCTCCAGCGTAGAATAATCGAGGCGGAGCTCGCCTCGCGCTCGCAAAGCTTCGATCGACCTGATGAACACCAGATACGTTGCGCCCGAGCAGAAACTCGGTGAGGCCGCTGACGGCAGAATGAAAAATTTGCCGGACTCAAAATGTGCTGAAGATTGAAGGCGGATCTTTGCGAAATGCGAAACAGAATAACGCCCGCCTTGCGGCATCTGTTTGATTTGGTCGAGAACTAGGGTGTTGTAATCGCCGGCGAAAGAGATCTGCAGCGTGAGGCCAAGAAACGCCGTTACAACCGACACGCCCAGTTTTTTCACGGCGGATAAGTAAACACCGAAACATCATCTGGCAACACAGATTGACCTCTTCTGTAGTGGCGGTCTCTGATCGCCGAAATCATGCGATCCTCAGAGAGCGCCGCTACCGCATCGCGTTAGCTTTGGTGACCGAGGTATGCTACACGAAATACGTATGCTGCGTTTCACAAAAATGAACGGCGCGGGAAACGATTTCATCCTGATCGATAACAGGACAGGGGATGTTCATCTTGATCGCAGCCAAATTGCGAGCCTGTGCGATCGGCACCGCGGCATCGGTGCGGACGGAATCTTGTTGCTCGAAAGGCCGTCGAACCATGCCGACTTTCGCATGCGCTACTTTAATGCCGACGGAGGAGAAGCAGAGATGTGCGGGAATGGCGCGCGCTGCTTTGCCCGTTTTGCAAACAAGGTTGCCGGAGCGCAGAGAAAAATTTCTTTTGAAACACCGGCAGGCGTGATTTCAGCGGAGTTGGTGGGTGATCTCGTCACGCTGCAGATGACCGAGCCGACCGACTTACAGCTAAACATCAAACTTCCGGGGGCGAATGAGAACAAAACCGTTCACTTCATCAACAGCGGAGTGCCGCATGTGGTCATTCCCGTTTTACAGATCGACGATGTCGATGTGCGGCAAAACGGTTCGGCCATTCGTTCTCACAAAATGTTTTCGCCCAGGGGCGCAAATGTGAATTTCATTGAGAAACGTGGACCGAAGAAAATCGCTGCCCGCACCTACGAACGCGGCGTGGAAGATGAAACGCTAGCCTGCGGCACGGGGATTGTCGCAAGCGCCCTCATCTTCGCCGCTATCGAAAAGGTGAACGGACCGATCAGTGTAACTGCCCGCGGAGGAGACGAACTTCAAGTTGGATTTGAAAAGAGCGATAATCAGTTTCACAACGTCACGCTTACGGGTCCCGCTGAGTTCGTTTTTGAAGGCACGCTCGAGATTTAAATTAGCCCGACGGGGAACTTGAAAAGGTTCGCGATGATGCCTTTTAACTTTGTAACCTTTGTAACGTTTTAACCTCTTCCAATGTTTCGTGGCACGTTTACGGCGTTGGTCACGCCATTCCGCAATGGCGGCATTGACGATTCTGCTTTCAAAAAACTGATCGAAACCCAAATCGCTGCAGGCATCACCGGCGTTGTCGCGATCGGAACCACCGGCGAATCGCCGACACTTTCGCACGAGGAACGCGAACAGGTGATTCGGCTGTCGGTCGCAACGGCGAATAAACGTTGTCTCGTCCTTGCGGGAACAGGCTCAAACGCCACGCAACATGCTGTGGCCGACACTAGGATCGCTGAGCAATTTGGCGCCGACGGCGCGCTGCTAGTCGCGCCGTACTACAACAAGCCAAGCCAGGAGGGGCTCTTCCGCCATTTCAAAGCAATCGCCGACGCCACATCGCTGCCGATCGTGCTCTACAACATTCCCGGACGCTGCAGCGTAGACATCCTTCCGGAAACGGTTGTACGTCTGGCAAAAGATTGCCGCAATATTGTCTCGATTAAAGAAGCGAGCGGAAGCGTGGAGCGCGTGGGCGAATTGCGCCGACGTTTGCCTGAATCGTTTACCATTTTGAGCGGGGACGACTCGCTCACGCTGCCGTTCATGGCTGTAGGTGCAGCCGGCGTCGTAAGCGTGGCCTCAAATCTGTTTCCCTCTGAAGTTTGTGCGCTCGTCCGCGCCTGCGAATCAGGCGATTTGAAATTAGCGGGAAAATTGCATTGGAAATTGTTGCCGCTGTTTAAGGATTTGTTCATCGAGCCTAACCCGGTTCCCGTGAAGACGGCACTCGGCTGGCGCGGCGCGATGTCGGGTGAAGTTCGTTTACCGTTGTGTGAAATGAGCGAAGCGAACCAGGCGCGCTTGCGCAAAACGCTGGAAGACTTCGAGAGAGGCGAATGAAGTCGCCTGTACGCGTGTTGCTCGTAGGCGCGGCCGGGCGCATGGGAAGAACCGTTGTCGATCTTGCCGAAGCCGATCCGAAGATCGACGTCGTCGCGCAATGCGATGTAGGCGACCCAATCGAGCCAGCCATGAAAAATTGCGATGTGGCGATCGATTTCAGTCACCGTGATGCCGTTAGCGAAATCTGTCGCACTGCGCTAAAT
>Ga0066679_10000670_pt1 | contig 12278 bp, 18 predicted proteins | sample GraSoiAngelo_128_FD_62298 | JGI IMG/M metagenome (GOLD analysis project Ga0066679, IMG submission 62298) | Grasslands soil microbial communities from the Angelo Coastal Reserve, California, USA - 14_0927_12_20cm | ecosystem: Environmental > Terrestrial > Soil > Grasslands | place: USA... | reverse complement strand
CGCCGGCGGCCCCCATCGGCGCCTCGACCTCGTGCTCGGCACGGGGATCACGGCCATCGTGTGCTTGCTCGATTGGCGGCGTGCTGCGGTTGCATTGCTCGTCGTCCTGCTGATCGCGACGGTGCTGGGGGTGCTGGCCCGCAGGCGAATCGGAGGAGCCACCGGAGACGTCTACGGCGCCTCGGCCGAGCTCACCCAGCTCGGCGCGCTGATCGCGTTCGCAGCTCATCTGTGACCCGGGTCTGGCTCATCCGCCATGGGGAGTCGACCCGTGCGCCGGGCACCGTGGTCGGCGTGACCGACCCGCCTCTGAGTGAGCAGGGACTCGCGCAGGCTCGTGTCCTGGCGGTGGCCATGGCTGCGCGGCCTCTGGTGCGTGTCGTCTCGAGCGACCGGCAGAGGGCGCTCGAGACCGCGCGTATCGTGGCGGAGCCCCACAGCCTTCCGGTTGACTCGACCCTGGCGCTGCGCGAGATCGATTTCGGGGCGTGGGAGGGCAGGTCGCTGGCGGACCTCTGGTCGGAGGAGCCGGATGCCGCACGGGCGTGGGAGCAGGACATCAGCTCGACGCCGCCAAGCTTCGGCGAGAGCCTCCACGATCTCGAGGGCCGCGTGGCGATGTTCTGGGCCGGCTTGACGCCGCTGCCGCCACGCGGCGAGGTCGCGATCGTCGCGCATCGCGGCTCGCTGGCTGTGCTCCGCGCCTTGATCAGCGGGTCGACCGTTGCGGACGCGTTCCGCGTCGAGCTCGACCTCGGGGCAGCGATCCCGGTGGTAGCCGGCTAGGCGCTGCCGCCCGGCAGAGGGCGCGCCAGGGGTGGCGGTGCGGGTGACGTGTCCGTGGCGGCAACGTAGTGCCAACCCAGGGCATCGCCATCGTGGAGGCTCGCTTCCGTGAAGCCGGTGGTCGAGCCGGCCCACACGCGTCTCGTCTCGAGGAACAACGCCCAGTACGGCTTGTTTTGGGGGAAGCACTCTGTGACCTGCGGCGGCTCGTTGTCGACCTGGCAGACGGCTTTGCCCGAGCTCAGCTTGTGCGCCATGTACTGCACGCCTGATTGATCCATCAGCGCCTGGCCGTCGATGGCTGCGCCGTCAAATCCAACGCATCTTTGAATGGCTGCGCCGGACATGTGTTCAACGACCACGTATGCGTGGTGTGCGGCGCTCGCGTTCACGCACGGGATGCCTGCCGAAGTTCCCGCCGGAGGCGGGCTACAGGCAGTGACGAACAGTGCCAGCGTTATGCCGGCGACGTGATGAATACGCACGTCCCCCCATCCTTTAAGACGGTCGTGGGGGTCGAAAGCTTGCGTGGTTTGGGGTTAGGTCGGCCTTTCGGCTTTGAGCCTCATCTGCCCGTCGTGCCTGGCGGCAGGCATCGCGAAATCGAACCGATCGACCGCGAGCGAGAGCTCCAGGTCGGTCGGAGGAAAGCCAGGCCACAAGCCGGCCATCACCTTTCGGTATCGGTCGGTGTTGCGCAGTGGCTCCAGGAGCGGGTCGATCTCCACGCGGTGACCGTTGAGGAGCGCCTCCATGTACTTCGCGCACGCATGATCCTCGGGATGGTCCGCGGATGCGACCAGCGTGACCGTGGCCGGACGCCTTAACAGGCAGGCTTGCACGGTCGCTCCGGCCACGACCAGACTCCCCGCGAACATGCCTTCACCGGAGCGCACTGCGCCCAACACGGGCGTTCCGGCCGTCGACCGTTGCACCAGCGTCCGGCCCTTGACGTCGGCCTTCGTGATCTGGGTCGGTGAGTTGCTGATCTCGATCCCGGGAATCGGGAGTGCGTTCTCCTCAGCCGAGATGATGGCGCCGGGAATCAGCCGCGCGAGGCTGCGTGCTTCGTCGACGGTCGGAACGAGGATTGATTCTCGTGCGCCGCCTGCCAGCGCGTAAGCGCTCACTGTGAATGACCGCAGAACGTCGATGACGACGACGACGCCCGTTGCGCTGCGTGCGCCCTCGACTCCGATGGCGTGGACTATCCGCACGGCTTGATGTTGACGCCTTGCGGCGCGCCGCATGATATTCATCCAGTGTCATCGTCAGGATCGGAGAGCCAGCATCGAGCCTTCGGCTTCGAGCAAATCGCCGACTGCGGATCGATGCGCGTGGTCGGGCTCAGGCTCGAACGCGGCCAGAAAGTTCCCGAGCACCGCAACGCCATCCCGGTAGCCCTGATCGTGACCGTCGGCCACCTTCAGTTCGACGATGGCTCCCAGCAGGGCGAGGTTGCGGCCGGCGAGATGCTCCTGGTCAACCCCGGCGAGCGCCACACCTATCGCGCCGACGTCGACACCTCGGCCTACCTGGTCTTCGCGGGGCTCCCCGGGGTGCGAAGCAGGACCTGGAGCCTGCGCCGCCGCGACTGAGGCTTCTCAGGGCGCGTTCCACATCCCGATCAACCGGCCGTGGTCAGGGTCGTCGTGCAGCCGGTTCAATGTGGCCACGTCGAGCTGGAACCCGGCCGCCGCCGTGATGTGCAACCGGACCCAGGCCACGGCAACGGCGCGCAGGATGTGCCCGTGACCGAAGGCGAGCACGCGGCCGTCGATGGTTTCGCACAGCCGAATGAACTCGGTCGCCCTGGTGTAAATCTGCTCGGGCGTCTCGCCGCCTGGACAGCCATCGCGATATAGCTGCCAGTCAGGATTCCTCGCGCGAATCTCTTTGCTCGTAATCCCTTCGTAGTCGCCGTAGTCGACTTCGCGCAGGAGCGGCGTGAGACGCGGGTGTACGTAGCCCGCGATCTCGGCCGTGCAAACGGCGCGCTGGAGTGGGCTGGAGAGGACTGCATCGAAGGTCATGGCAGCCAGACGGGCGCCCAATGCCCGCGCTTGTGCCTCGCCCTCGGTGGTCAGCGGAAGGTCGGTGCGGCCCGTGTGACGGCCGCTGCGGCTCCACTCCGTCTCGCCATGGCGGGCGAGGTAGATGTCGAGCGTCAGGCGGGCTTGCCCATCATCTCGGGCCGGCCGGATCGAAGCGAGCGACTCGCGCTCTCGATGACGGCGCCGGCGCGGACCCGCTGTCCGGGCCGGATGCAGACCAACCCGACGACGGCGTGACCCCCGCTCGATTTCAGCGCCTCGTTGACCGCAGACAGCACCCGGTTTGCCGCGTGCGCGGTGCCCGCGACGTCGGTGTCGGGCAGGATGGCGAGAAGCTGCGGCGGGGTGCGGCCCAGGACTCCTGGCGTATCGACGTCGCGAACCGTACCGGCAAGGGCAGCCGCCATCGTCTTCAACGCCTCATCGGCGGTGCCGACACCGTTGGCCTCGACAAGGAGAACGCCGAGGTTGCGCTGGTAGCGGTGCGCGCGCGCGAGCTCGTCCTCGAGCACGGGCCGTACGAAACGATCGTTGAAGAGGCCGGTCGTCCGGTCGACGATGTGAAGTGGCTCGGCCTGCGGATCGTCGACCTTGACGCCACAGGCGGGACAGAAGATCGCGCCGGGTGGTAGAGGTGAGCCGCACGCCTGGCAGGTCATCGCGTCCGGCCGGCGCCGCAGGAAGTCGCCAATCGGCATTCGGTAAAGCCTATCAGCCAGAGTGCGCGGGCCTGGGAAGCCGTTTATCAACGCGACGTCGCTCTTAACAGGCTGGGTTGTGGGATCGGGAAAATCAAAATAATCTGATCCGGTCGGTGAGTCGGGCTGGGGGAGGGGCCCAACGGGAAGGGAGGGCCCAAGAAAGGTGTGTCTTTCAGCCGACCGCGGCCGCAGCCGTCGCAAGCCAGCTCTCCGCCCACTCCGCCACGGCTGCCAGCACCGGCTGCAGCGCCCGACCGCGCGATGTGAGTCGATAGCTCACGCGCACGGGTGGGCCTGGATCGACGAGCCGCTCCACGATGCCCTCGGTCTCCAGCTCGCGGAGTCTTTCGGTGAGGACTCGATCGCTGATTCCGGGTATGCCGGCGAGCAGCTGGTTGAAGCGCGCAGGCCCAGGCAGCAGGGCTTTGACGACCGCCCCGGTCCAGCGTTTTCCAATCAGCTCGATGGCGCGCTGAAATGGCGCGCTGTAGTCGAGGCCCCCACCGACCATGGGGAGAGATTCTATTCGCTATCGCTGGTCTCGGAAACCACTCGTTTTCCCAATTTCACAAGAAATCTTTGGCCTGGTATGACTGATCAGTCCCGGCCGAGGCCATCCCTTCGAGGGGATAGACTCGCGAGAACGATGGTCCCCGTTGCCCCGCGCTCGAGAAGCCACGCGACATGGACGTAACCAACCGTGTCGTGGTCGTCACCGGCGGTGCCCGAGGCATCGGAAGGGCGCTCGCGAGGAGATTTGCACAGGCTGAAGCTGAGGCTGTGATAGTGGCCGACGTCGATGAAGACGGCGCGCAGAGAGTTGCTCGAGAGATAGACGGCACAGCCATCAGATGCGATGTCTCGCGCGAGGATGACGTGGCAGGCCTGGTCGAAAAAGTGCAGAAAACCAGCGGTCGCATCGACATCTTCTGCTCCAACGCCGGTATCGCGGTCGCGGGAGGGCCAGAAGCATCGACGTCCGATTGGCAGCGCATCTGGGATGTGAACCTGATGTCACATGTCTTCGTGGCGCGCCATGTGCTGCCGCAGATGCTCGAGCGAAAGGAGGGCTATCTACTCGGCACGGTCTCGGCGGCAGGATTGCTGAATCACGTCTTCGCCGCTCCCTACGGGGTCACCAAGGCAGCGGCGCTCTCGTTTTTCGAATGGCTCGCGATCGCCCACGGAGAGGAAGGCATCCGGGTGTCCTGTCTATGTCCCCAGGGCGTCAAGACGGACATGCTCGCGGCGGAGCGCAACATCGGCCTCGATTTTTTGAGCGCCGGTGCCCTCGAGCCGGAGGCTGTGGCCGACGCGGTCGTTCTGGGCCTCAAGGAAGAGAGGTTTTTGATCCTTCCCCATGCGGAGGTCGCCCAGTACTTCAACCGCAAAGCGCAGGACTACGACCGCTGGCTGCGCGGCATGCGCAGGCTGCGGGCAAACCTCCTCGCCGGCTCTAAATAGGCATGCGGAGGGCAGCCCTGGCGGCTGGAATCGTATTCATTGCCGCCGCTTTCGCGGCCGCCACCCGCGTCGCCGACACTCGCGAGGGCCTGATCTTCGAGGTGGTCACCTTGTTTGCCGGCCTGGCCGGTGTGAGCCTCTTGCTCTATGGGCTCGTCACAACGCTGGGCCGCCCAGCTGTCGGCTCGCCGTCGCTCCCAGCTCCACCCCGGCCCGAGAGCAAAACCCACAATGCCGCTGAGCTGGTGGTGGGCGGTTCGGGGCTAGCGGTCGCGGCCATCCTGCTCGGCGGCATCGCCGCCACCGCCGGAGTTTTGTGGGCGCTGTTTGGAGCGATCCTGCTCTTGCCGATGATCGCCGGCTGCACATACCTGTGCTTCGCCTTCGCCCGCGGTCCGCGCCGCGAGTGGAAGGTCGACCTTCAACAGCTCGTGAACCGCCGCTCCAGGCGCGTGTGAACTTCCGGCCCGGTCACGGGCGCCGTTCCAGATTGCGCACCAGGATCACGATGCCGAGCGTGATCAACGCGGCCGGCCACACGACGGACCAGTTGATGATCCCGATGTTCCCGCCAAGCACCGCCAGGCCGATGACAACGAGGATCAAGCCGAACGTAACGCTCTGGTTGTGCCAGGCGGGTTGCGGTGGGGCCGATGGTGCGGAACTCTCGTGGGCCGCGGGCGGCGCGCCGCTCGAGGTTGCGGATCCACCAGGTGTGGCGGGCGTGACTCGCGTGCCGCCTCCCAGCTGTTGAACGAGTTCGCCCCAGACGCGCCTCAGGTCGGCGCTCATCGCGTTGAAGCCATTGCGCTCGCCGCCTCCCTCGATGCGCTCCGGCATCACCAGCCAGAGCACGACGTAGATGAAGATGCCAACGCCCTGGATGAACACGAGGACGAGGAATGCAATTCGCAGCCAGAGTGGATCCAGGCGAAAGCCTTCCGCGAGGCCGGCGCAGACTCCGCCCAGGATCCGGTTGTTGCTGCGATAGAACCGCTGGTCGTTCACGCCGTGCATGTTCGCCCGTTCCCCTTCACTTGACAACCGCTCGATCAGACATTGATGCCCAGGATCTCGCCGACAAGGTAAAACGAGCCACAAACGAGCACGTTGCCAGCTCGTCCAGCAAGGGTTCTGGCTCGATCGAGCGCGGCTGGGGCCGGAAGCACCGCCTCGGCCGTGCCACCGAACATCGCCGCCAGGTCGCCAGCAGGAATTGCATGCCCGCCGGCGCTGGCCGGCTCTGTGAACACGGCGGCATCAGGCCTTAGCGTGCGAAGTGCGGCAAGAAGCTGCACGGGATCCCGCTCGCTCAGCATCGCGAACACGGTCACCAGTCGCTCGGATCCGATCAAACTCCGCAGAGAGACACCGGACTTCGTCATTGCCGCAGGATTGTGCCCGCCATCGAGGACCACACGCGGAGCGGTCGCGATGACCTGCAGCCGGCCGGGCCACGTCGTCTGCGCCAATCCGAGCCGAACGGCCTCGTCTTCGACGTCGTCGAGCGCATGGGCGGTGGCTACCGCCAGGGCCGCGTTGTCGGGTTGGTAATCCCCGACAAGTGGCATTTTCAAATCTCTGTGCGCGAATCCCGGACCAGCGACCGAGACCACATGACCATCCCATCCCCTGGACGTAGATTCCACCTCAACCTCGCGGCCGAGCCGCCATAGAGTTGCTCCCGCTTTCCGCGCATGGGCCTCGACGATTTCGAGCGCAACCCCGTCACATCCCGTGATCACGCGATTGCCCGACTTGATGATCGCTGCTTTCTCATTGGCGATCTCCTCGATGGTGTCGCCGAGATACTTCTGGTGGTCGAGATCAACGTTGGTGATGACCGCGACCCCGAGGTCTAGGGCATTGGTCGCATCGAGCCGGCCACCAAGCCCCACCTCGCAGACGAGGCGGTCGACACGAGGCGCGAGAAAAGCGAGCGCCATTGCCGTGAGCATCTCGAACTCAGTCGCCTGTCCCATCTCCCGTGCGATTGCTTCGAAGGTAGGTATGAGGGCCTCCAGCGTCTGCACGAACTCCTGCTCTGTGATCGGTGTCCGGTCGACCTGAACGCGCTCGGTGTAGGAGACAAGATGTGGCTTCGGCATGAAGCCGACCCTGTGGCCCGCAGCGTGCAGAATCGAGGCAAGGCAGGCCGCCGTCGAGCCTTTGCCGTTGGTGCCGGCGACCAATGCGCCAGGGAGCCCGTGGTCGGGTTGGCCGAGGCGGTCGAGAATGGCTCGGGTGCGTTGGGTGCCGAGCTTCATCCCGAAGCGGCCCAGTTGGGAGATATATGCCAGCGCCTCGGGGTACGTCACGAGCCAATTGTCGCGGGGCGCACAACCCAGCCTTCGCCCTCGAGGGCCCTCCCCTCCCCCAGAGCCCAACGCGCCTAACGCTTCAAGTCAATCGCAGGCAGCCCGCGCTGCCAACCCTGGCTGTTAAGGGCCTATTGGAACTCGATCAAGTTGCCATCGGGGTCTTTGACGTTGAAGGTCCGCTCACCCCACGGGCGGTCCCGAGGAGCCCCGACCGGTTCGATCCCTGCCTTCACCAACCGGTCGTAATAGTCATCGACGTTGGGTGTGTTGACCTCGAGGTGGAGGCCACTGGCCTTGGACTGCAGCAGACCGAGGTGAGAGCTCCCGATCCGGAACAGCGCAAACTCCCCCGGCCGGTGCGCTTCGAGGACCGCGCCCGGAATCCGCGCGTAGAACTCACGTGACTTCTCCAGGTCCCGAACGTGAAAGGTCAAGCCTTCAAGCGACGCTCGCATTGTCTTCACCTCCGCACACGCCGATGACCGAATGCATCGTGCTGACGAAATTTTCGGGCCTCACGGTCGGCGGCGAAGCTCTGCGTCGTAGGTATTGCGGACAAGCATCGCGCGCGTCATCGGCCCCACGCCCCCTGGATTGGGTGTCAGCCAGCCCGCCACCTCTTCGACGCCCGGGCCGAGATCTCCAATCTGGGTGTTGTCGACACGGTTCGCGCTCACATCCACGACAGCGGCTCCCGGCTTGATCATGTCTTTGGTGATGAGATTTGCCTTACCAGCCGCGGCGACGAGAATGTCTGCGTTCTTGGTGAATGCCGCCAGGTTCTTCGTTCGCGTGTGGCAGACGGTGACGGTGGCGCTTCGCTTCAGCAGCAGAAGCGCGGTGGGTTTGCCGACGATGTTGCTGCGCCCGACCACCACGGCGCTCGCGCCCTCTATGCGGACACCACCGCGATCGAGCAGCTCGATGATTCCGGCCGGCGTGCAGGGCTGAACGCCCCCGGGAAGGCCCTGCGCAACCAGCCCCGCGTTGAACGGATGAAACCCGTCGACGTCCTTGACTGGATCCACCGCGATCACGACCTGGAACAGATCGATGTGGGTTGGTAAAGGCTGCTGGATCAGGATGCCACTCACCGATTCGTCTCGATTCAAGACGCCGATCAGCTCCACGAGCTGTTCGGTCGACGTTTCAGTCGGCAGTCGGTGGTCTTCGGAATCGATTCCGACCTGCCTGGCGTTCTTCTGCTTGCTGCGGACGTACAACGCGGACGCCGGGTTCTCGCCGACGATGATGGTTGCCAGCTTCGGCCGAGGTTTGCCCGCGGCGACACGGGCACCGACCTTGGTGGCGATGTCATCGAGAATCTGCTGTGCCGCAGCTTTGCCGTCCAGCAACCGCGCCGTCACGCGGCTATTGTCGCGGGTGCTCGCAACCCGCCGCTTCTAGTGCGAAGGACTGGCGGCAGGCGATGGCGACGCGGTGGGGGCGACGCCGATCGGCGCTACTCCTTGGTTCTGAGCCGGTGTTGCAATCGTAGGTGTGGTCGAACGCGACGGCATCCCAAACCATTGCCAGCGCGTGAACCCGAAGAACAACAGCAGCAGGAGCAACAGCACTATCAATCCGCTGCCGACTCCGACAGCTGCGGACATGCGAGTGTCCTGTACAGACTCACCTTCGGCGTCAGCGACTCGCCAGCGCGAGCGATAGTAGCCGGCTGACTGGCTGATCACCACGAATAGCAAGAAGACCACCACCGTGGCCAGAAACGTACCCATGTAGGAACAAACGCCTGAGCAGGACGTGGTCGACCTAAAAAAGTTTTAGCTCAACCCCAGCTGAGTGCGGGCGGCTTCCGATACAGAACGCATGATCGTGGCCAGGTCACGACCGGATTCCTGGGCCAATCGCCTGCAATCCTCGAACTCGGGCGCCACGTCGATCGGCTGCCCACCCAGCTCCTTGACCTTGACATGAGCAACGCCGAACTCTGTCCGCACCTCGATAATGCGGCGCTGCGCGATGACGCGATCAGCTTTGGATAGGCGCACGCCCAGCGTGGTGCTGTGGCGGAGCGTGAACTCGGTCAGGAGGGCGACTGTCTCGGGCGTGGCCATGATCGCTATGACGTGACCGGGACGGCCCTTTTTCATCACCGCGGGCAAGACGCTCACGTCGAGGGCGCCTAAGGCCATCAGGTCTTCGCACAGCGCGGCAATGAGGTTCGGCGCCATGTCGTCGACGTTGGTCTCGACCATGGTCACTCCGGTTTGGGTGACGCTCTCCTCACCAATCCAAACCGCCAGAGCATTGCCTGGATCATTGCGCGCGCCGATCCCGTACCCGATCGAATGCAGCGCGAGGGCAGGTCGGACGAATCGCGCCGCGACCGCGAGAATCGCGGCCCCGGTCGGGGTGACCAGCTCACGGGTTTCATCAGTGGCCTGGAAGATCGCTCCGGTGCCTTCGAGCACCCGCATGCTCGCCGGCGCCGGCAGCGGCATCCGGCCCGCCCTGCCGGTTGGCGCCGGGAGGGCCGACGCATAAACCTGAACCACGCCCAGGCTATGGAGCAGCCAGAACGCGCCGACCAGATCGACGAGCGTGTCGGCTCCGCCGAGCTCGTGCAGATGAACCTCTGATGGGGACACGCCGTGAAGCTTTGCTTCGGCTTGACCCAGGCGGTCGATCGCCTCGAGAGCCGGACGCTTGACCTGATCTGGAATCTCGGCATCGACGATTGCCCCCCGCAGATCGGGGATCGTTCTCTCCACGCTGTCACGGGCCTCGACGATGACTCTGGTGCCGCCCGCGTGGCCACGCTGTTCATGACGCACTTCAATGTTGACCTCGTCCCCAAGCCGCAGCGCCTCCACAGTCGCGTCGAGAATCGCACGATCAGCGCCAGCGTCAACGAGGGCGCCGAGCGTCATATCGCCGGAAATACCGGAGAAACAATCGAAATAGGCGATCGTCATGCGCGCGTCCTTTTAATGTGCACCGCTGCCGCATCGATCGGCATCATGCTGGCCGGCCTTTTGGCCACCCTCACGGTAACGACGGCCACCTTTGGAAGGGCCAGCACGCCATCTGCTATTCGGGTCGCGAGGGTCTCGAGCAGCTTCGCCGGCTCGCCTTCAATCGCCTGTCTGGCGATGGCACGCACCTTGGTGTAGTCGACAGTGTCTTCCAGCCGGTCTGTGCGGCCGGGTTCGGACAGATCAGCCTCCAGCTCAATCGTGACCTTGAACTCCTGGGGATGCTCGCGCTCGGCCGGCCGGACTCCGTGGCGGCCGCTGAACGACATGCCTTCGAGAACAATCCGGTCCACGTGGCAATTCTCGCGCCGATGGCGCTGCGCCCACTGGCCCTGGCGCCCTGAATACACTTTTGGGCGTGAATCGGAGATATCTCGAATGCAGTTGAGCAGCGGCAGGATCACGGTGCGGCAGGCGACCGAGCAGGACCTCGCTCACCTCAACGACATCTACAACCGGTATGTGACCGAGACGCACTTCACGTTCGATATCGAGCCGATGACGCTGGAGGGCCGCCGCGAGTGGTTCGAGCATCACAGCGCCACCGGCCGCCACCGGATCGTGGTGGGACTGTCCGACAGCTCTGTCATCGGTTACGCGTCCAGCAGCCGGTGGCGGCCGAAGCCTGCTTACGAGACGTCAGTCGAAACCAGCATCTATGTCGCTCCCGACGCTGTCGGGCGCGGCATCGGGACGCGTCTGTACGAAGAGCTGTTCAAACAGCTTCAAGGTGAGGATGTGCACCGAGCGTACGCCGGCATCGCGTTGCCCAACCAGGCGTCGATTGCGCTGCACGAGCGCTTTGGGTTCAAGCGCGTGGGCCACTTCACCGAGCAGGGACGCAAGTTCGACCGCTACTGGGATGTCGGCTTCTACGAAAAGCCCCTCGGAGGCGCTTAGCCGGTCACAGGCGCTCGCGCGGGCCGGCCAGGGCGTCGTGGGCAAGGCTTCCTATCACCGCGCATCCAATCCCGACGCCCACGCCGATGACGAGATACCCGGAGATCCCCAAAGCGGTGTTGATCAGCATCAGCCAGCCGAGCAAGGCGAGGACCAGCGCCGCCAGCGCCCAGACCAGGCGTGTGGGCACGGCCCGCCGCCTAGCCTCCGCCCGTGCTGCCGCTCCCCGTGCCGGTGCGGGCTCCGCCTGCAGGGCCAATCTGGATCGCTGAAGCCAGAATCGAGCCGTCCGCTTGGCGCGTTCCGGTCACCGTCACGGTCTGGTTGTCCTGGAGGTCGGCCGTCGTGCCAAGCACCTGCTTGGAGATGGTCACGGTGGGTCCGAACGTGATCTTGACGTCACAGTTGGTGCTGGCCACCGTCATCGACTTGCCGGTGAGGTCGGCCACTGTGCCGCGGGCCAGGCTCGTCGTGCCAGCCGCGGGCGAAGCGCCGGGTGAAGGGCAGACCCCTCCCAGGCCCCTACCGCCGCCCGTGAAACCGTTGGCGGCACTGCCGGTACCGCGGTTGCCGGTCGTCGACGCGCTTGCGCTGACGTTGTTCTGGCCCACCTTGTAGCCGCCGTAAAAGCCGCCCAGCACACCCACCACGACCACCAGGGCTACCACGTACATCTTCATGTCAATCGCTCCTCTATTCGTGTCTCAAGGCTTCGATGGGATGCAGGCGTGCCGCACGGTTGGCCGGGTAGATGCCGAAGAACAGGCCGATCCCGACGCTCACGCCGAAGGCCAGCAGCACGGATGGGATGGAAACGACCGGAGGCGGAAAGCTCGAGCTGGCGATCGCGGGAATGTGCGGCGCCTCGACCGCCAGCGCCGCGCCCAGGGCAATACCCAGCGCACCGCCCAGCCCGCTCAAGACCATGGCCTCGATCAGAAACTGCGTGAGCACGTCACGCCAGCGCGCGCCGATCGCCTTGCGAATACCAATCTCGCGGGTCCGCTCGGTGACGGTGACCAGCATGATGTTCATGATTCCGATCCCGCCGAC
>Ga0066679_10000664_pt1 | contig 12315 bp, 7 predicted proteins | sample GraSoiAngelo_128_FD_62298 | JGI IMG/M metagenome (GOLD analysis project Ga0066679, IMG submission 62298) | Grasslands soil microbial communities from the Angelo Coastal Reserve, California, USA - 14_0927_12_20cm | ecosystem: Environmental > Terrestrial > Soil > Grasslands | place: USA... | reverse complement strand
AGCTGCCCCGCTGGGATGATGTTGCCGGGATAAGGCTCTCGCGTGAAGGGATTGCGGATCGTGCCGGTGATCTCCGAGAAATTCCCCTGCCGCATCAGCGCCGTCGGAACGGTGGCGATCGGTGTCAGCAGCGTGTTGGCGCGAATGCCTTCATAGGCCGCCGTGATGAACGTCTTGTTTCTGCCGTCGTAGAGTTTCGGCAGCACGACGGGCCCGTCCATCTCGAAGCCGAACTGATTGCGCCGCCGCGGGTTCTTGGGCACGGCCGGATTCTCGAAATATCCGCGCTGGTCGAGCGCATCGTCCTGGAAGAACTCGAAGAGAGAGGCGTGTGGCGTATTCGTGCCGCTCTTGGTGACGACGTTGATATGGACGCCGAGATACGCTCCATACTCGGCCGACGTGCTTCCGGTCTGAATCTGAATCTCCTCGACCGCGTCGGTGATCGGGCGCATGCTGGTCGCGGCCAGCAGGTTGGCGGACGAGTTGATGCCGTCGAGCGAGAGGCTGTTCTGGATTTCCCGCTGGCCCGCTCCTCTGAAGCTCAGACCGATATCGCTGTTGAGGCCGCCGAGCACGCCCGGCGTCGTGCTCGCGAGGTTCCAGACGTTGCGTCCGTTCAGAGGCAGATCGCTCACCGCGCGCTTGCCGATCGTTTCGGAGAGCCTGGCGCTGTCGGTGTCGATGATCGGCGAGGAACCCGCCACGACGATCGACTCGTTCAACTGGCCGACCCTCACGACGACGTTGGTGCGGGCGATCTGGTTGTTCGCAACTTCGACGCCGTTCACCTTGGATGTCTGGAAGCCGCTCAGCGCGACGGTGATCTCGTACGTGCCCGTTCGGACGAACTGAATGTTGTAGTACCCGTCGCCGTTGGTCGTCGTCTCATAGGTATCGCGCGTGCCCGTGTTCACGGCGACGACCTGGGCGCCGGGAATGACCAGGCCGTCCTGATCGGTCACCGTACCGACGAGCGCGGTTTGAGAAGCGAGCTGCGCCGAGGCATTGCCGGCCAGCAGCAGGCCGAACATCAGGAACACCGATATGCGCCGCATCATCATGATCGCGTCCCTTCCTGTGCAGTCAGACACAGAGCGACGTGAGGACACAGAGATCGAAACAACCACAGAGACACAGAGACGCAGAGACAATCGCCGACGCGGCGCCGCGCAGCGGCGATTCGCGGCCTGCTTCGCAGGCCGCACCGCGTCGTCTCGATGATTGTTCCGATCTCTGTGTCTCCGTGTTTCTGTGGTAGAGCCGTCTCTGTGTTCTCTGTCACCTCTATTACCGCTCGTCCCACAAATCTCAGGCGTCATCCAGATCGTCGGCCTCTCGGCGCCGTTTCGTGGTTTCGTGTCAGAAGAAAAACTTGAACACGAGCTCTCCGGTCCGCGCCGTGCTGACGGTCGTCGTGCTGAGCGTCTGCGTGATCTGACCGAAGGTGTTCGGCGAGTTGATGTCGCGCGCGGGCGCGCGGAAGTTCGGCCTGTTGAACACGTTGAAGGCCTCCGCGCGCAACTCGGCGTAGCGCGCACCGCCAACCGCGAATCGCTTCGACAGGGTGAGGTCCAGATTCTGATACCCCGGCGCGCGCGCGATGCCGACGCCGCAGTTGCCCCAGGTGCCGAGCGGCGCGCGCGCGAACGCGTTGATGTCCAGCCAGCGGTCCAGCGTCTGGTTGGCCGGCACCGGATCGCCGATGCAGTTCGGCCGCTCGCCTCCGCGAACCGCCTGCAGCGATGAGCCGCGTCCATCGAGAATCGTGATCGGAAATCCGCTCCGCGCCTGGAAGATCCCGCTCACTCTCCAGCCGCCGAGCACGGCGCTCGTCACGGTCGATCCCTGGTTGCCGCGGCCGTACGGCAGTTCGTAGCTGGCCGAGAGCACGAAGTTGTGGCGGACATCGAAGAACGCAGGGCCGTAATTCGCCTCCGGATCGTACGCGTTCATCCAATACGTGCCCTCGGCGGCCGTGAAGCCACCCGACCCGTAGTAACCGAGCTGGTTCGCGTTCGCTTTACCCAGCGTGTACGACGCGAGGTACTCGAGACCGTGCGACACGCGCTGGCGCAGGCTCGCCTGCAGCCCCTTGTAATCGCTTCGGCCGCGCGACGCCGTCGTCGAGATGTTGGTGATGAGCGGCGCCGTCGCGAAGAGCGGACGCCGATTCTGCAACGGCGCCCACGTCGAGGGATCGCCGGTGCCGGGCAGCGGCTGGTTGCCCTCGACGGGCGTCACGAGATGCGTGGCGTGATGACCCACGTATCCGACGTTCGCGGTAATGGACGGCCGCACGAGGTACTCGGCGAACACGTTCCACTGCTGCGTGAACTGCGGCCGCAGATTCGGATCCCAGGCGCGCACCTGGCCCGACGGCTGGTCGAGCGGCCGCAGATCCGCGAACCCGGACGCGAGGCTGCCGCCGCCGGTCGTCGCATCGTAGGTGACCGCCGACTCGAAGAAGAACGGCGGGTTGAGCGGCAGGCGAAGGTTGGCGCCCGTTCCCTCCATGTATTGAGAGATGCCGTAGCCGCCGCGCACCACCCAGCGTTCGTCGGGGCGCCACGCCAGGCCGAGCCGCGGCTCGAAGCCTTTGTAGTACGGCTGATAGAGCGCACGCGACTCGCGACTGCCGTCGGCCGCGATGATCTCCTGGCCGGTGGTCAGGCTGAAATTCGCCTGGCGGTTGGCCTCCTCGACGACCGGCTGCGTGTACGCCCAGCGCAGTCCGAGATTGAGCGTGAGCGCCTGCGTCACCTTGTAGTCGTCTTGCACGAAGAGCGCGGTCCGGTTGTGAATGTGCGTCCACGGCTGGGAATTGCTGCCGCGACCCTTGGTCCCAACCTGATCGAGCAGGAAATCGGAGAACGGGAATCCGGTGAAGGCGCCGCCGTATGTGAATATCCCGAGCAGGCCGTTGTTGCCGGCGTAGAAGCGCCGCTGCGCGTAATGCAGGAGCTGTCCTCCGATCTTCAGCGCGTGGTCGCCCTTCAACCATGTGACCTTGTCGTTGAACTGATACGTTCGATCGAGCGTGTCCGTATCGCTCGCGCCCGCCCCGATCGTCAAGAGCCCAGAGTTCAACGTGAGCTGGCTGAGGCCGGGGATCGGCTGACCGCCGGCAATTCCGAACGTCGCGTTCGCATTCCCGATGCCGGCCCAATCGAGCGCCTTCGTCACAATCGTGATCTGGTTGTATCCAACGATCGCTTCGTTGACAACCGTCGAGCTGAAGATGCGATTCCAATTGAAGGCCACGTTGCGGAACGGCGCGTCTCGCAACGTCCCGAGCAGCAGTGGAATCGGCCGCTTGTCGTTCTTCTCGTCATACGAGGCCACTGACACGCGTCCGAAGACCTTGTCCTTTGCCGACGCGTTCCAGTCGACGCGCGCGTCGCCCTGATGAGCACGGATGGTCGTGAGCGCGTCGCCGACGAAATTGCCGCTCACGCCGCCGGGAACGGTCCGGTTGGGCAGCGGGTACAGCGACGTGTTGCCGAGGATCGCGCGAGCGATCGGGCTGATGCGCGTCCCGGGAATCTGATTGCCCGCGAACGGCACGCCAGTCAGCGGATCGCGAATGGTCGCTCCCGCGCTCGAGAGATCGCCGCTGCGCCACGAGGCCGGTGCAACCGAGATCGTTTCGGAACCTGGCGCGTCGAACCGAGTGCCCTGATAATCACCGAAGATGAACCACTTGTCCTTCTTCAGCGGGCCGCCGAGCGTGCCGCCGAAGATGTGCTGCGTCCGCTGCGCTTTCGGCGCACTGGACCGGTTGTTGTCCCACGTGTTCGCGTCGAAGTCGCTGTTGCGGTAGAACTCGAAGACGTTGCCGCGCACGATGTTCGATCCGGATTTGGTGACGTTGCTGATCACCGCGCCCGCGACGTTTCCCGTATCCGCGGCGTAGTTGTTCGTCTCGACGCTGATCTCGGCGAGTGCGTCGGGACTGGGCTGATACGCCACGAGGTTGTCGATCGACTCGTTCATGTCGACGCCGTCGACCATGTAGTTGTTCGTCTGCTCGCGGTTTCCGTTCACGTACGGCCGGCCGCCGCCGAAGTTGCGAATGTTGGTGAAGGATCCCGGGTTCACGCTGACGACCCCCGGCAGCAGCAGCGACAACTGTCCGGTGTTCCGGCCGTTCAGCGGCAACGCGACGACCGTCGTGCCCGAGATCACTTCGCCGACCGTCACCGACTCGGTCTGCAGAAGCGGCGACTCGCCGGCGACCAGGATGGTCTCCTCGATCGCGCCGAGCTGCAGCGTGAAATCGAGCCGCACGATCGCCTTCGCTTCGACTTCAATCGGATTGGTCGTCGCCGTCTTGAAGCCGGACAGCTCAGCCTTCAGCACGTACGTCCCGACCGGTACCGACGTGATGCTGTAGTTGCCGGCTTCGTTCGACACGGCCGTGTACGCCACGTTGGTGGCCTGACTGGTGGCGGTCACGGTCGCGCCGGGGACTTTCGCACCGCTCTGATCGCTGATGATGCCCGTCAGCGATGCAGCGCCGGTTTGAGCGAAGGCGGTGACTGGAAGAAGGTGCAGGGCAAGCAGAAGCGAGAGGGTCGAAACCACCGATCGCGAAGCGCTCATGGTTCCTCCATACCGTGGACGTGAGTCGCGTAACCATGGCGCACCTCGATTCGTGAGTCAAGGTAGGATGAGGGCCGGAGGCGGGCGCATGCACAGAAGATCGTTCGTCCGGCTGCTCGCGGGGACTCCATTCCTTCGCGACTTCCAGATGCGGTCCGACATACCGACGCTCCGGGTCGTGTCGGGTTATCCCGCCTCGGCCAAGCCGGGAATGCCTGGACCTTATCCAGGTCGAGTCGTGTCGATCCGATCGGACACATGCGTCGACACGTCGACCGGCGCGGCGAACGACGAGGTCGTGCGCGAGATGATGGCGCGAGGCATGCGGACGCTGACGGGCGCGGGCACGACAGCCGATGCGTGGCGACGTTTCTTCGAGCCATCGGACATCGTCGGCATCAAAGTCAACTGCGGCGGCTATCCGCACTGTGTCTCCGCGTATGAGATCGTGGCTGACGTCGTGCGGCAACTCATGGGCATCGGTGTGCCTGTGTCTCACATCTACGTGTACGAGCGCTTTCAGGATCAGATGAACGAGGTGAACTACGCGCCGCATCTGCCCGAGGGGGTGCAGATCGTCGCGGCCGAGCGCGCGAACCGCAACGTCGACAACAGCGGCTACGATCCGGCGACGTACCTCGAGGCGGATTTCTTCGGCGAAGACGACACGCGGTCCAACATGATGCGGCTCGTGTCACGCGTCCTGACGAAGATCGTCAACATCCCGAACATGAAGGATCACGGCGCCACCGGCGTGACCGGCTGCCTCAAGAACATCGCCTACGGCAGCTTCTCCAATGTCGCGCGCACGCATCAACGGGGCAAATCGCACACCTATTCGGTTGTCGGAGCGCTGGCCGCGATGGAGCCGCTGCGATCCAGGACCGTGCTGCAGATCATGGACGGTCTGCGCGGCGTGTGGCATGGCGGTCCGTTTGCGAGAACTACGCGCTACGTCTTCTATCCGCGGCAGATCATGTTTGGCACCGATCCGGTCGCCATCGATCGCCTGCTGCTCGATATCATCGAAAAGGAGCGCCGCGCGCGCGGCGCGATCTCGATCTGGGACCGCTCGCCCGGCTCTCTTCGGATGGACGACACGCGCGCGCGCGACGCCGATCCGAACGTCAACATCATCATCCGCGAGCCCGGTCACGTGGAGTACGCCTCGACGCTCGGTCTTGGCGTGTACGATCGCGCGCGAATAGTCATCAAAGACGTAGATGTTCCCTAAGCAGACTCTCTTCGAATTGCCGCGAAAAAATGACTTCCTTGCTCTTGCTCGCGCTCTCGCTGCCGTGTGTGTACTCGGCACAGAGCGTCGACAGCCGTGCAACGCTCGAGCGCGCCGGCATCAGACGGTTGTGCACAGAGGCGGACCTCGCGCAGCGTGAAGCGCTGCCCGCTCCCGGCACCGCACCGCGCGCCGGCCTGGCCTCGCCGACGCGCAGCCCGTGGATTGTGGCCAGCGGATGGCGCTTCGTGAGGCACCCGGGAACGAAATACGTCTACGAGGTCCCGGCCGGAAAGGCGGCGCTCGCGGCCGCGGAGGCCTTTGCCTATGGCGCAGACGCGGCGCTCAGGATCGATCCGGCCGACGCGCGCGCGCTCGGTGAGATGCTGAAATTCCTGGAGGCGCTGTCGTCTGTCGATCTTCCGCCCGTGTCGGACCTCGCGATCGTGGACGATGGGTCGCCGATCACGGGCGAGGTCATGAACCTGCTGGCCCGCCGCAATCTGTTGTTCGACGTGGTTCAGGCGCCCTCGCCGCGATACCGGATCAATATAAGGATAGGAGCTCCCGAGTACCCGCGCGAGGAGGCTGCCGATCCGAGCGCCTTCGCCCTCAGGATCCGCCGTCAGCTCACCGACGACCAGCGAGCGCTGCGAGTCTACGGAAGCGAGGTCGTCATCTGCCGGCTGACGGCCGACGCCGGGCGGGCGAGGGTGCATGTGATCAATTACGGGGGCCGCGAAATCGAGGGGCTGCGCATTCGACTGCGCGGCGCGTACGGAAACGGCGAGGCTCACGTCGCAGGCGGCGTCGGACGTCTCGCGCTGCAGGATCAGGTCGTCGCCGACGGCGCGACCGAGTTCTCGCTTCCACGACTAACGACTTATGCGGTGATCGATCTCGAAGCCGCCCGTTGACCGAACCGGCACGAAGAAAAACACTTCGGTCGCGCGAAGGCGATTCAAATAGTCTCGGCTGCGCTCGGGGCCGAGCACGAAGAACGCGTCGTCGAGCGCATCGCCCTCGGTTCCACTGCTCGCGAGCACGACGACGCTCAGCACGCCTTGCGCCGGCGTGCCGGTGCGCGGATCCATGATGTGTGAATAGGTCACGCCGCCAGCTTCGAACGATTTCTCGGAGCTGCCCGCAACCGAGACCGCGCGGTCCTTCAATTCGACGGTCAACGCGATCTTCCGCGAGTCGATCGGATCCTGGATCGTGACTGTCCATCCATCACGTCCCGGCGGCGCGCCGATCGCGTAGATGGTGCTGCCGCCGGCGCTGATGAGAGCGGCCGTGATCCGTCGCCGCTTGAACAATCCGGCGACGCGATCGACGGCGTAGCCTTTGGCGATGCCTCCGAGATCGAGCTCCACGCCGGACCGATCGAATCCGATCGTCCGTGACGTCGGATTCAGGATCACGTGGGCGCCGCCAACCAGACGCCGCGCGGCGGCGAGCTCGTCGTCGGACGGCACGCGGCCGTCGCCGCGGAAGAAGCCCCACGCCTTCATCAGGGGGCCGACCGTGATGTCGAAGGCGCCGCTCGACTCGTGCTGATATCGCATCGCGTCGGCGATGAAGTCGAAGAGCTCCGGATCGACGGCGACTGGATGCTGTGCAGCCTCACGGTTGACGCGCGACAGCGGGCTGTCGGATTTGTAGTGACTCATCAGCCGGTCGATGCGGTCCACCTCGTCGAACCCTTCATCGACGATGCGCGGCAATGCGTCCGCATCGGGACCGTACGCCTCGATGGCGTACTCGCATGCCATCGAGATGCGGCTGGCCTCGTGATGGAAAAGATGCGCGGGCTCGATCGCTGCCGCGTGGTGCGGCCCAGTCGTGATGGTCGCGAGCGACACGGCAACGAACGCCGACGCGCAGCGGGCCGTCGCGCCGACCGATGTCAACGGCTATCCTCGAGCAGTCAGGACTTCACGTAGACGTCGCGCGACGACCTTCTCCTCGCCGGGCCGCATCATCCAGACGCCGATCACGACGGCATCGCCCTCGGATCGGGTTCCGATTGAAGGCTCTCCGGCCCGCAGCTTGTTGACGGCATCGGCCGCGGTCATCCCTTTCGCCGCTCCGTCCCACGAGATCCGCACGTGAGGCACGTGGTTGGCGACCTCGGGCACGAAGATCTCGGCTTTGATGCCCGGCACGGCTGCGACGCCGCTGCGAATCGCTTCGGCGCGCGCTTCGAACTCACGCTGTTCCGCCGCGTGATCTTTCGCGAGATACAGCTCCAGCGCCGCGAGCATGCCCACCATCTCTTCCTTGTTGACTTTCATGCCGCGTCCGACGCTGTTGCCGTTCGGCGGTGCGTTCAGGCGGGCGGCCGCGATGAGATCCTTTCGGCCGAGCAGCAGGCCGGCGCTCTGAGGACCTCGGAGTCCCTTGCCGCCGGAAAAGGCCACGAGGTCGAAACCCATCTTCGTGTACTTCCACAGATTGTCGACCGGCGGTACGTCGGCGGCAGCATCGTTCAAAGTCGGAACGCCGTGTTTCTTCCCGGTCTGGACGAACTCTTCGTCGCGGATCCGTCCTTCCGTGTTGTTGTTGTTGTAGAACAGCATCATCGCGGTCTGCGGATTGATCGCGCGCTCCATCTCTTCCCGCGTCTCCACTTCCACGAGCCGCACGCCGCAATTGCGGACGGCATGGTCGTAGCCGAAGCGATGCGATTTCTGGATGATGACCTCGCTCTTCATGCCGGCGAGGTTGGGCAGGTCGACGACCTTGCGCGGATCCACCCCGGTGAGCACGGCTGCCGTTCCGAGCGTCAGCGCAGAAGCGGCGCCCGACGTCACCATCGCGCCTTCACAGCGGAGGAGCATCGCGATGCGCGCGCCGACGCGGTCGTGGAGCTCGTCGAGCATCACGTAGTGTCTGGAAGCGTACGTGATCGCCTCGATCACTTCAGGCGGCATCAGCGAGGCGGTCATCGCCGTGTAGGTCCCCGCGGCGTTGATGAAGGGACGCACGCCGAGCTCGCGAAAATAATCGCGGCCGCTTCCCGGCGCGGCCGTTGCCGTCACGGCGTTCGCTTCGACGAAGCCTCCGACCAGCGGCAGTCCCGAAGCGATTTCAAGAAAGCGCCTTCGACTCCACATGCGCGACTCCCATCGGGTAATTGGATAATCGGGTAATTGGATAATTGGATAATTGGATCACAGGCAATTACGGAACTTGACCAGTTCGTTCGCCAATTACCCAATTACCCGATTACCCGATTACCCGATTACCCGATTACCCGATTACCCGATTACCCGATTACCCGATTACCCGATTCAGCTCGTGGATTGTAACGCCGCACCGTTCTTCGCGTACCATACCGGTGGACTGATGAGACGATACGTCCTTTTCTTCGGCTTGGCTGCGTTCCTGCACGCCAGTCTCGCGTCCGCGCAGAATCCGATCGCGATTGTGGGTGCCCGCCTCGTCGACGGCACTGGAACGGTGCCCGTCGAAGATTCCATCGCCGTTGTCGAGGGCGACCGCATTCAAGCGGCAGGACGGCGTGGTGCCGTCAGGATTCCAGGCGACGCGATCCTCGTCGACGCCAAAGGCAAGTTTCTGATGCCGGGGCTCGTCGATGTGCACTGCCACATCAACCAGCCGCCCGACGACATGAAGCGATATTGGCTCGCGCAGCTCCGATGGGGTGTGACGACGATGCGGTCGGCGGGGAACGACAAGCCGGAGACGGTGCCGCTTTTCAGGGAGACGCGGAGAGGCGCGTTCCTCGCGCCGCGCGCATACACGGCCGGACAAGGTTTCAGCGTGAACGGCCCGTACCCCGGCGCGCCGGTCTTCAACCCGGCGACTGCAGACGAGGCGCGCGCGAACGTGAGGAGCCTGAAAGCGCAGGGCGTCGATTTCCTCAAGATCTGGATGACGAATCCAAAGTTTCCACCCGACGTCATTGCGGCGATCGTCGATGAAGCGAGCAAGCAGGCTATCCCGGTCGTCGCGCACGTCACCGACGTCGCGAGCCTGCATCAGCTCGCGGAGCTCGGCGTCACCGATTTTCTTCACAACCCGCGCGATCAGCCGGTGACGCCCGATCTCGTGGCGTACGCGAAGTCCCGCAAGCTGACGTTTGCGCCGACGCTCGCGAACATGGAATCGCCGTGGTTCTACTACGAGCATCCCGACATCCTCGGCATGCCGACGCTGCAGGACGCGTTGTATCCGCGCGGCCGTCAGATGCTGGCCGATTCACGCAGAAGAGACGAGACGCTGTCGTCCGACCTCGCACAGCGCAAAGCGAGCATGCGCGAGCAGACGTACCCGTTCATCAAGGCGATGTCGGACGCGGGAGTCCGCATCGTCACGGGTACCGACTGCGGCGCCGAGGCGTCCCAGGTGACGCCGTTCGGCCATGCGACGCACCGGGAGCTGCAGATGTTCGTCGAGGCCGGGATGGCGCCGCTGGCCGCGATTCGCGCCGCGACGCTCGATGCCGCGCGCGTGATCGCGCGCTCCGAGGATCCGGACTACGGATCGATTCGCGCCGGCAAGGCGGCAGACCTGCTGCTGCTGGACGCCGATCCGATTGCGGACATCAACAACACGATCAGAATCAGCAGGGTCATGCGCGCGGGGCGCTGGGTTCGATGAAGCGAGCTGTCCTGGCGCTGACCGTGCTGACGATGTGCCTGCAACCCGGCGTGCGCGCGCAACGCGACGAGCGGCCGCGGTTGTCGGTGAAGCCCACCGACGATTTCGCAGTCACGGGCGCCGGTGATCATGCGGCGTGGCGGCAGGCCGACTGGGTAACGCTGCGCCGCCGCGAACCCGATGGTCATCCGTACGACACTCGATTCAAGACTTTGTACTCGAGTACCGGCTTGTATTTTCTGATCGACGCAACGGACCGCACGCTTACGGCGACCATGAACGAAGACTTCATGGATCTGTGGAACGAGGATGTGTTCGAAGTCTTCCTCTGGACCGACGAGCGTTACCCCATGTACTTGGAGTACGAGATCTCGCCGCTCAATCGCGAGCTCCCGATCCTCATCCCGAATTTCGGCGGCCAGTTCCTCGGCTGGCGGCCGTGGCACTACGAGCGCGATCGTCTGACGCGGAAAGCCACCAGCACCGTCGGAGGACCGAAACAGCCGCACGCGGCGATTCAGGGCTGGCGAGCCGAGTTCTTCATTCCGTACGCGCTGCTGCGGCCGCTGCAGAACGTTCCGCCGAAGCCGGGCACGAGGTGGCGCGCCAACGTCTACCGCATGGACTACGACGAGGGAAGACGTGCGCAGTGGGAGTGGGCGCACGTGGAGAAGAGCTTCCACGAGTACGAGCGGTTCGGCGACCTGCTGTTCGCCGATCGCTGAGATCGTTTTCTAGTATTTCGAGATCAAAAGCCCTCGAGCCGCCGATCGGCATCACCGAAGCAATCGAGCGTCACGCCCATCCTGTCCATGATCGAGAGATACAGGCTGCACAGCCGGCGGTTGTCGTCGCCGGCGTAGAGATATTCGAGCGAGCGCCCGGTCTCGAGCGTGCCGCCGAGGCCACCCGCCGTCACGACCGGCAGCTTCATGTTGTCGTGCTTCCACCCGGACCACATGTTCGAGAGCCACAGCAGGCAGCAGTTGTCGAGCACCGTGCCGTCGCCTTCGGGCATCGCGTCCAGCTTTTCGGCGAGGTACGCGAGCTGACTCAGATGGAAGCGCGAGATGCGCTCGTAGCCGTCCGACAGATCGTCGTGCGACGCCGAATGATGATCGGCGCGCATCCCGAGGAACGGATAGGAGAGCGACGACAGATCGCGCGCGAGCAGCAGCGAGGCGACCCGCGTCCTGTCGCTCTGGAAGGCGAGCGCGATGATGTCGCACATCAATCGTGCGTGTTCGCGAACGTCGCCCGGCGCGCCGTTCCGCACGCGATCGACGCGCGTCTCGACCTCCCGCACGCTCGTAAGGTATCCGTCAAGTCTTTCCCTGTCGGAAGCGCTCACCATTCGGCCGACACGCTCGGCGCGATCTTTCACGCGATCCAGGATGCTCTGATGCCGGAGGCTCCCGCGATTCTCGAACACCCGGTCGAACGCGCTCGACGGCGACAACTCGCTCGGCACGGGCGAACCGTCGCTCCGCCACGAGATGTGCGAGCTGTACGCCATCGAGAAGTCCGTCTCGTGATACCCGGTCATCGGCGGCTCGCACGCCAGCACGAGGCTCGCCTGCGGCGTCTCGTGACCCATTCGGTTCGCGAGCACCTGGTCTGCGGTGATCCCCGATCGCACGATCGGCCCTGGCTGGAGGGGCACGCCGGACAGGAGATTGCCGGTCTGCGCGGGATGGATGCCCATTCCGACGGCCGGTTTGTTGAACAGGCCGTTGATCACGTTGATCTTCAGCTTCAGCGTGCGAAGTGGCTGAAGCGATCGGCTCAACGTCATCTCGGCGCCGTTGCCGCGCGTCCACCAGTGATTGCCGTTGATGCCGTTGCCC
>Ga0066679_10000663_pt1 | contig 12318 bp, 10 predicted proteins | sample GraSoiAngelo_128_FD_62298 | JGI IMG/M metagenome (GOLD analysis project Ga0066679, IMG submission 62298) | Grasslands soil microbial communities from the Angelo Coastal Reserve, California, USA - 14_0927_12_20cm | ecosystem: Environmental > Terrestrial > Soil > Grasslands | place: USA... | reverse complement strand
ATTCCGCTTTTCGCGGTGGAAACGCTCGAACCGGAGATCGTCGATCGCTTGCCGGGCTTCAAGCGGCGCATGGAATGGTTCGTGGACAATCACCCCGATATCCCCGAGCATATCGAAATGACTCAGCGTTCCGCGCGCGGCGTGCGGCGCCTTCTCTCGCTCGTCAACCGCAAACAGTTGAAACGCGTTCTCGCGCGGATGCTGGACGAAAACGAATTCCTTTCCCCTTATGGCGTGCGCGCTTTGTCGCGCTTTCACAAAGACCATCCATACGAAGTGCAGGTCAACGGCAATATCAGCCGTGTCGCGTATGAACCGGGGGAATCCATGGCGGCAATATTCGGCGGCAATTCGAACTGGCGCGGCCCCATCTGGTTCCCTGTGAATTATCTCCTTGTCGAGTCCCTGCAAAAGTTTCATCACTACTACGGCGAAGACTTCAAGGTCGAATTCCCCACGCACTCCAACCGCGAAACTGACCTCTGGCAGGTGGCGGCGGAGATTTCGCGCCGCCTGGTCCATATCTTTTTGCGCGATCGCGCCGGCCGCCGCCCCGTCTTTGGCGGAACCGAAGTCTTCCACAACGATCCTCATTGGCGTGATCTAATACTGTTTTACGAATACTTCCACGGTGACAACGGCGCCGGTCTTGGCGCCAGCCATCAAACCGGGTGGACGGGCCTGGTGGCAAAGCTGCTCGAACAAAGTGGAGAATGAAGGTGCCATCCCTGGATTTTCGTGAAGCGATTCCCGGCGATGAAGCCGGGCTCTTTCCCATGATGCGCGCTCTGGCAGAGCAGGAGCCGGGGGCCGCCCATTTTGAGGAATCCGCGGTTCGTTCGGCCTTCCATCAATTCCTTTCGCTTCCCGCCTTTGGCCGCATTGGGCTTCTCTACCACGGCCCGGCGCTCGTGGGCTATGTCATTCTGACTCTCGGCTTCAGCTTCGAATTCCGCGGCCATGACGCCTTCCTCGATGAGCTGTTCATCGTCCCCGCTCGCCGCCGCGGTATTGGCCGTCAGGCCGTGGCTTTTGTCTGGCAAGAGGCGCGCGAAATGGGCGTCAATGCCATCCATCTGGAGGTCGATCGTGGCAACGATCCCGCCCTGGAACTCTATCGGCGCACCGGCTACCGCGACCACGACCGCTTCCTGATGACCAAATGGTTGAAGAGTGGTATCAAGTGAGCCTTGAGGTGTCGCGATGAGCGCGAGATTCGAGGGCAGCACCGTTTTGGTCGCCGGGGGCACTGGCGGCCTGGGGCGCGCGGTGACTTCGGCATTTCTCGAAGAAGGCGCCAACGTTGTTGTTACCTATCGCAATCAGCCCGAATGGGAAAGGTTCAAAAACTCGGCTTCTGCTAATGCTTCCCGCCTCCAAGGCCACGAAGTTGATGTCACTGACGAAGCCGCTGTGAACCAGCTTATCGAGAAAGTCCTTCTTAAACAGGGCCGGCTGGATGCGATGGTAAATACCGTCGGTGGCTATGCAGGGGGTTTGAAATTGTGGGAAATGGAAACGATAGTCTTCGACCGGATGCTGAACCTGAATCTCCGCTCGGGTTACGCGCTGTCACGATCCGCAGTTCGTGTGATGTTGAAGCAGGGACGCGGCGCCATTGTGAACGTCGCGTCCAAAGCGGCCCTCGACCACGCGGCTGGCGCTGCCGCTTATGCTGCCTCGAAAGCAGCTGCCGTGGCCATGCTCGATTCCCTTGCCGCGGAGGTGACGGGGACCGGCGTGCGGGTGAACAGCATTCTTCCTAGCATCATCGACACGGAGCCGAATCGCAAGGCCATGCCAAAAGCGGATTTTACCAAGTGGCCGAAAGCTGAGGACATCGCCCGCGTCATTTTGTTCTTGTGCAGTGAGGACGCCAAAGTCATTCACGGCGCGGCTATTCCCGTCTAGCGGCCTAAGGTGGGAATGAATCTGATGTGTGAGCTAGGCGAAGAATTACTGAGCCTTGGAGGTCTCTTGGTACAGTTCGATCAACACCTTGCCTCCGTCTGGCGACGGCACCAGGAAAAAATTGACCCGCGTGCAATCTGACCCTGGCCGGGTCGCGGGATACAGGGGAGCAATTTTGAATTTTTCTTTCAGGATTTCCGTTGCACGGTCCACATTTGTACAACGAAACTCCACCTGCTGAACGCCTTCTCCAAATTTCGACAAGTAGCGTGCGATGGCCCCAGCCCCTCCGGGCTCGCGCGTCGTCAACACATCCACAGAAATTTCTTTTGAAAAATGCAGCTCGAATTCTTCCGCATCTTGGTCCGGCGGCACGTCCGCGAGCTTGGGGGTGCCGTTGGCAATACGAATCCGGTTGAATGTTTCTCGGGATACCGCCAGGCCAACCGTGATGACTGGAGCCGGCGCGAGCAACAAGACGGAAAGCTCCTCGTCACCCCACCAGGCGGAAACCGCGATTCCCGCGGTTGCGCGGCCCAGGCGATAAACTTCCTCGGCTCCAGCCTGCCTGGCGGACGGCTCCGCGGAGGTTAGTCCGGCAATTGCTGCGGTTAGAGGACTGGACATGGCCGCGCCAGGAATTGTAGCGTGATGGTCGGCCCAAGGAAAGGCTACTGCGCGCAAGCCCTTGGGACGCAACGAAATCCGTTTTCCGCTCATCTGAGGGGTATGCCTAAACCAGTCTTGCTCACGGTGGACGACGACCCGGAGGTGTTGCGCGCCATTGAGCGTGATTTGCGCAGCCGCTATGCGGACCGCTATCGCGTCATGCGGGCCAACTCGGGCAGCGCCGCCATGACCACTCTGCGCGAATTAAAGGCCCGCAACAATCCCGTTGCTCTCCTTCTGGCCGACCAGCGCATGCCGCAGATGGACGGCGTCGGCTTCCTGTCCGAAGCTATGGAACTTCATCCACTCGCCAAGCGCGCCCTGCTCACGGCCTACGCCGATACCAGCGCTGCGATTGATGCCATCAACGACGCTCGCGTCCACTACTACTTCATGAAGCCCTGGGATCCTCCCGAAGAAAAACTCTATCCCGCGCTCGATGACCTGCTTCACGACTGGAGTTCTACGTTTCGTCCCCCTTACGAGGGCATCCGCGTGCTCGGCACGCGCTGGTCCAATCGCTCTTACGAGCTGCGTGATTTTCTTGCGCGCAATCAGGTGCCCCATCAATGGATCGACGTGGAGCTTGCCGAAAGCGACCCCGAAGTTCGTGGTCTGGTGAATTCGCTTGGCCCGGAGGCGCAAACGCTCCCGGTAATCCTGTTTCCCGATGGGGTGCGCCTGGCCGAGCCGCCTCTCCCCGCCGTCGCCGACAAAATCGGCTTGCGCACCCATGCACAAACTAACTTTTATGATCTCGCCATTGTGGGCGGCGGTCCTGCCGGACTGGCCGCCGCGGTCTACGGCGCCAGCGAAGGCTTGCGCACGGTCATCATCGAACGCGAAGCTCCGGGCGGCCAAGCGGGCCTCAGCTCGCGCATCGAAAACTATCTTGGTTTTCCCTCCGGCCTTACCGGCAGCGATTTGGCGCGCCGCGCGGTGGCGCAAGCGAAGCGTTTTGGCGTGGAGATTCTTTCTCCCCAGGAAGCCGTGAGCATTCGAATGGACGGCCCTTACCGCTACTTGAAACTTGCCGACGGCTCAGAGATTTCCTGTCATGTTCTTCTGCTCGCGATGGGCGTCCAGTGGCGCACCATGGACGTTCCCGGCATCGACCGTCTTCAGGGCGCTGGCGTCTATTACGGTGGCGGAACTTCCGAGGCCATCTCGTGCAAAGGCGAAACCGTGTACGTTATCGGCGGAGCAAATTCTGCCGGCCAAGCGGCCATGCACTTCTCCAAATTCGCCGAAAAAGTAGTCATGCTGGTGCGCGGCACCTCTCTTGCCAGCACCATGTCTCACTACCTGATCGAGCAAATCGAAAAAACGCCGAACATCGAAGTTTGGACGCAGACGAGCGTCGTGGGCGTCCACGGCGAGGAGCGCCTGAGCGGCATCACCGTTCTTTGCTCTCCTTCCGGCGAGACGAAGGAACTTCCAGCAACCAGTCTTTTCATCTTCATCGGGGCGCAGCCTCGCACCGACTGGTTGGGCAACGTCGTCGAGCGGGACGAGCGCGGGTTCATCCTTTCCGGCCCTGATCTGATTCATGATGGCAGGAAGCCTGCCTCGTGGACGCTCAGCCGCGATCCGAGCTTGCTCGAGACCGGCGTCCCCGGAATTTTCGTGGTCGGTGATGTGCGCCACGGCTCGGTCAAGCGTGTCGCCTCCGGCGTGGGGGAAGGCGCGGTCGTCGTACAATTCATGCACCAATACCTGGCAAAGGTCCAATGAGCAGCGTGATGGATCAAGCGCGAATCGAAGCCCTGGTGGCGGATTTGAGAAAAATCCTGCCTTTTGCGGATCAGCCCCGGGACGATCTCGAGTGGTTTGTCTCGCAATGCGAAGAGCGGCGCACTGCCGTGGGCGAAACCGCGGTGACGGAAGGCGCTCCGGCTGACGTTATGTTCGTCATACTCGAAGGGGAATTGCGGGCTCGCCGCGAGAGCGGCCCCGCCGGGGGCCCGGTCTACACCGCCCGCGTGGGCGACGTTACCGGCGTGCTGCCGTTCTCCAGAATGAAGGCTTTCACCGTGACCGTGCGCGCTGTCCTCCCCATGCGCACGCTCGCGTTTCCCGCCAGCAAGTTCCCCGAACTGTTTCAGCGCATGCCGGAGCTTTCTCAGCGCCTGGTGGGATTGCTCACCGACCGCGTTCGAAATGTCACCCGAGAGGAGCAGCAGAGGGAAAAACTGGCGGCCCTCGGTAAATTGTCGGCTGGCCTCGCGCACGAGTTGAACAATCCGTCGGCAGCCGCGCGCCGCTCCGCTGCGGCTCTGCACGATTGCCTCGAACGCCTCCGCTCGGCGAACCGCAACTCCACGCTTCGCGCGGAAAACTGCGGATTGCTCGCCCAGCGGGAAGATGAAATTCGCGCCTCGCTGAAGCCCGCGGATGATAAGGACGAATTCGCCCGCGCCGACCGCCAGGACGCCATCCAGTCCTGGCTCGAGGCGCATGGCGTCAATGATGCCTGGAAGCTTGCCCCTCTGATTGCGGATGCGAATTTAACTGACGAGCATCTCGAGAATTTTGCATCAGCCGCCGGTCCCGCGCTCGGGCCGGAGCTGATCCGCTTCGCGACCCTCCTTGAAATGGAGCGCATTGCTTCCGAACTCGACAACAGCACCGCCCGCATTTCCGATCTCATCAAAGCAATCAAAGAATATTCCTTTATGGATCAGGCGCCGCTCCAGGAAGTGGACATTAAATCGAGCCTGGAAACCACGTTAACCATCATGCACCACAAATTGAAGCGCGGCATCGCCGTGAAGCGGGACTACGACCCGGACTTGCCGAGGGTCATGGCTTATGGCAGCGAGCTAAATCAAGTGTGGACCAATCTGATCGACAACGCCGTCGACGCCATGGGTAATTCCGGAAGGCTTCTGGTGCGCGCCGCCCGAGAGAATGAATACGTGCTCGTGGAAATTGTCGACAACGGCCCGGGCATTCCTCCCGAAGTGCAGTCCCGCATTTTCGAACCATTTTTCACCACCAAGGGCGTGGGCGAAGGCACCGGACTGGGCCTCGACGTTGTGCATCGCATCGTCCAGAAAATGCGGGGCCTCGTCACCGTTAAATCCGTTCCCGGCGACACTCGTTTCCAGGTGCGAATTCCGATTCAAGCCGCAATGTGATTCGCCTCGGCGCAAATCCAAGGAGGCCGCATGGCCGATAGTTGTACTCACCTCGACCAGATCCGCAAAGTCAAACCGAAAACCAAAGGCTGTGAGGAGTGCCTCAAGATGGGAGACAGCTGGGTGCATCTTCGCTTGTGCCTGACCTGCGGCCACGTCGGCTGCTGCGACTCCTCAAAGAACCAGCACGCCACAAAGCATTTTCGCGCTACCAAGCACCCCATTGTGCGCTCGCAAGAACCAGGCGAAAGCTGGATGTGGTGCTATGTGGATGAATTGATGTTCGAAGACGACTGAGGCTTCCCCTATTTCTTTGAGGGGATCAAAACGGAGAGCAGCAGCGCGATCAGCAGCACCCCGCCTACAACCGCGAGCGAAACGCTCACCGGAATGGAAATCCAGCGCTCGCCAGCCATCTTTCCGCCGATAAAAACCAGCACGATGGCCAGCCCTTCATCCAGGAACTGCAGCCGGTCGATTGCGCCCGCGAGAAGAAAATACAGCGCGCGCAGGCCGAGAATTGCCAGCACATTCGATGTGTATACGATAAAAGGATCGCGCGTAATGCCGAAGACCGCTGGAATCGAATCCAGCGCCAGCGTTACGTCCGTAATCTCCACAACGAGCAGTGCTACAAACAATGGAGTCGCGAATAATTTCCCCGACGTGCGCACAAAAAAATCAGCGCCGTGATATTCCTGCGTCACGCGCAAATGCCGGCTGGCGAAGCCAACGATCCTGTTGTTTTCGGGATGCAAATTCTCTTTTTTGAAAAACAGGCGAATCCCCGCGTAAACGAGAAATGCGCCCAGCCAGTACAGCACCCAGGAAAAATGTTCAATTAGTTCTGCTCCCGCCGCGATCAGGATTCCGCGCATCAGCAGCGCACCGATCACTCCCCACTCCAGCAAGCGGTGCTGCAAGCGATCCTCCACCGCGAACGCGCGGAAGATGACCAGGAAAAGAAACAAATTGTCGACGCTCAAAGCTTTTTCGATCAGATAGCCGGTGAAAAACTCGAGAGCGGGCTGGGTTCCGCGAAAATAAAACACCCCCCATCCGAAGAGCACGGAGATAGCAATCCAGCAGAAACTCGCGGTGGCGGCCTCGCGCATCCCTACTTTGTGCGGCTGCCGGTGAAAAACGCGCAGATCCAGAACCATCGCAAAGAGAATGAAAACGTTGAACGCGAACCAGTCAAGCGCCGTGCTCATCGCGGCAGCACTCCCGCTCAGGGATTGGAGCCGCTGGCTTCGACGCTATTCAGGTTGGAAAGCTCCACGCGGGCCGTTTGGCCCGCTTCGATTCTCACGGGAACATCCCAATGCACACGCATGTCGCCTGCGCTGGCGTCCAGATTGAGAGAAGAAATCCAATAATCGCCGGGAGGCAGGCCGGAGACCAAAGCGTGGCCCTCGAGATCGGTTTCCGCCTTTACCGCAAGAAACTTGAGCTGGGCCAGGTCCGGCGCGGTGCGCGACACGCGCTTGTGGCGTGCGCTCAGAAGCGCGTCCCATTTCCTCTGCGGATTGCTGTCCTGGAATTCCAATTCGATGGTGGTGACCGACTCAGGATGCGCGTGGAGGTACTTCCTAAGGGCTTTCAGATAATCCTGTCGCAGCTTTTCGTACTTTTCGGGACGTTTCGTGCGATCCGCCTCGGTATATTTCGGTTTGGGGAACCCCATGGTGGCGCCGCCGCTGTTGGAACGCTGATAGGCGGCCAGGAATTCAGGAACGCCGAGGATGTCGTCTGCGGTCAACAGTTTGTCAAGGTCTGGAGAGGCAAGATCGAGCGTGTCGTGAGCCTTAAACCAAGCGCGCAGTTCCGGAGAGGCCTGAAGGCCGTCGATAAAGGCATTGCGGTCCGGGGCGGGATCTTTCTCTTCCGCTTCTTTCACGATTTGCGTATAGCTCTTGGTGAGAATGTAGAAAGTGAACTGCCGGACCGGTTCCGACCGGGCGGCGGTAGGAGTGATGTGCGCGGAGAATTCCAAGGCTCCGGCGGCGGTCTGGGCTGGCGCGGCGCCGGCAGTCGCAAAGCGGAAGACAAGAAGACTAAAAATCAACCAAGCTGTTTTTCTCATGCCGGAATCGTAGCAGATTGCCGGTTGGCGAAGGGAGGGATATCCGCCTGCACCTTGCGCATTCGGCGAACCGGACCGAGCAGGCTCACGCCCTGCCGGTATGTTAGGCTTGCCGGGTTGCGCAAAGCGGTTCGACTGCCTGATTGGTCGTCACCTGGTGAATCTGCGCTCCAGAGGAAAGGACCTTCATGAAGAAGTTCGCCCTTATTCTTGCGGCCTCGGGGTTGTTTACCTGGCCGGCGTGCGCGGGCCAAGTAGCGTCGACGCCGCACGCGGGACAAGCAGGCGCCACGCCGGAAATGGCGCGGTGCGAGCAAGAGGCGCGTGAGGTGACGATCATCCGCGATAATTGGGGAATTGCCCATGTCTACGGAAAAACCGATGCCGATGCGGTCTTCGGGATGATTTATGCGCAGGCGGAGGACGACTTCAATCGGATCGAGACGAATTATCTCAACGCGATGGGGCGGCTGGCGGAGGCGCAAGGTGAATCCAAGATTTACAAGGACCTGCGCATGAAACTTTTCATCGATCCCGAAACCGTCAAAAAAGACTACGCGGCAAGCCCGGAGTGGCTGAAAAAGCTGATGAGCGCCTGGGCCGATGGTCTGAATTACTACCTTGTGAAACATCCCGAAGTAAAACCGCGCCTGATTCAGAGATTTGAGCCGTGGATGGCGCTGACGTTCACAGAGGGCAGTATCGGAGGCGACATCGAGCGCGTGGACCTGGGCCCGCTTGAAGCGTTTTACGGCAAAGTGCAGCTGAGCCAGATTCCTGAGGAGTTTGACACCGACATCGAGGAGCCCGGCGGCTCGAACGGCATCGCCATCGCGCCCTCGAACACCATGGACCGTCACGCACTGCTGCTCATCAATCCCCACACCTCGTTTTTCTTCCGCTCCGAATTGCAAATGGCGAGCGAGCAGGGCCTCAACGCGTACGGGGCGGTGACGTGGGGCCAGTTTTTCATCTATCAGGGATTCAACGACCGCGCTGGGTGGATGCACACTTCGAGCGGAGTGAGCCAGCTTAGCTTTTATCTCGAAACCGTAGTGAAAAAAGGTGACCGCTTTTATTACAAGTATGGCAAAGAAGAGCTTCCCGTCGCGACCAGTGAAATCACTGTGCCGTACAAGACCGCCAGCGGAATCGCCGAAAAAAAGATCACCGTGTACCGCACGCGGCACGGCCCCGTTGTCGGCGAATCCGACGGCAAGTGGCTGACCATACAATTGATGAACGAGCCCGTGAAAGCACTCACGCAATCGTACTTGCGCACCAAGGCGAAAGACTACAAAACGTTTCGCGAAACGATGGAGCTACATACCAACTCGTCGAACAACACCATCTTTGCCGATGCCGATGGCGACATCGCGTATTTTCACGGCAACTTCATTCCGCGGCGTGATCCCAGCTTCGATTGGACCAAACCAGTGGATGGCAGCAATCCCGCAACGGACTGGCACGGCCTGCTTTCCGTGGATGAAACGCCGCACCTGCTGAATCCGAAAATCGGCTGGCTCTACAACTCCAACAATTGGCCCTGGTCCGCGGCGGGGCCGGACAGCCCAAAGAAGGAAGATTATCCGCCTTACGTCGAAACCGGTGGAGAAACCGCCCGCGGCCTCCACGCTATCCGGGTGCTCCAGGATAGAAAGGATTTTACGCGCGATTCGCTAATCTCCGCAGCCTACGACAGTTACTTGATGTGGTTCGAGAAGCCGATTCCGGTGTTGATCAAAGCTTGGGACGAGGCAGCGATTGACAATCCGCTGAGGGCCAAGACCGCGGAACAAATTGAGGCGCTGCGCGGATGGGATTTGCGGTGGGGCGCTGCCTCAGTACCCACTTCGCTCGCGGTGTTTTGGGGAGAAGCCCTGCAGCGCCGCGTTGGCATGGACGCCCGTAAGGCCGGCATCTATCTCAGCGACTACGTTTTCACCAAGGTGCCGCCGAACTTTCTCCTTGAATTGCTGGCAGAAGCCTCGGACAAGATGGCCGCGGATTTTGGCACATGGAAGACTTCCTGGGGCGACATCAACCGCTTCCAGCGCCTGACCGGGGACATCGTTCAGCCGTTCAGCGATGCCGCGCCAAGCATTCCTGTGGGATTTACGTCGTCGTTCTGGGGCTCCCTTGCTGCATTCCAGTCGCACTCTTACCCGGGAACAAAAAAGTGGTATGGCACGAGAGGCAACAGCTTCGTTGCGGTGGTCGAGTTTGGCGACAAAGTTCGCGCCAAGGCCGTGACTGCGGGAGGCGAGAGCGGCCATCCTGATTCGCCGCATTTCAACGATCAGGCCAAAAGATACAGCATGGGAAATTTGCGCGAGGTTTACTTTTACCGTTCGCAGCTCAAAGGCCACACCGAGCGCGAGTACCACCCCGGAAATTGAGAGAGCCCCGGCCTATCCCTGCGCTGCGATTAGTGAGATGGACGGGAGGCCACGTCTAGCCTCACTAGGCTCCTAGAGAAGGCGAAAGACGGCTTCGATGGTAACCCACGTTGGCACCGCCCGGCGATTAGCATCGCGCGCGGGCGTGAATTTCCACGCGCGGACCGATTGCACGGCGCGATCATTCAAGCCCATGCCGAGGCCCTGCCTGAGTTGAATTTGCGAAGCGCGGCCATCAGCTCCGACCAGAACCCGGAGCGTGACTCTGCCTTGTACCTTCGCCGCGCGCGCCTCGTCGGTGTATTGCGGTTCAGGGCAATACACGCAAATGGGCAGCGTCACGCCCGCCCGATACGCGGATTGTGCATTATCCTCGCCGCCTGGCCCGTCAAAGGCTCCGTCACCCATGGTCTTTCCCTTGCTATTGCCAATCGTGTCGGAGTCGCCGGGTCCGGGTGAATCGGTGTCATCGCGCATCCAAGGCAGACCAATCTTGTTCACTGGAGTGAGCACCGCTAGTGCCGCGGGGTCCGGAATCGTCGGAGGCACGGGCATGACGGACTCCCGCTTGGGTGGCAGAGAAGGCCTGACGACCTGGATGGATGACACGGGCACAAGATTGCCTGTGGTAGCTGGTATCGGCGTCTTTCCTCCGCCACTGCCTCTGCCCTCGGCCGGATTGAGGCCGCGAATTACGTTCAGGAGGTCGCCAGGCACTCGAACCAGTCCGCCTGGTTCGCCGCGAAGAATGGGCTTGGGATTCGGCCTCCGCGGATGGACAGCGGCGAGTACCAGCGCGGCGATAATGACGGCATGCGTGAGCAGGGAAGCGCTTTGGGCGCGGCCCGACCGCGGAGACCTCTGCCAGTCGAGCGCGTGCAGCGGAGCTCCGTTGGCGGACCAAGGAAAGATCCGCGCCGGGGAAAACGCTTGCTTGAAATTCTCCTCAATGCGTTGAAACAGCGAATCCCGCGACGAATCAAGCGAACCGAAGGATCCAAAGAATGGTTCGCGCATGGATGCACCTCCATGGACGCCTCGGAAGGGCAGGACAAAAGCCACCGGAGACGAGCAGCGAACGCGTTGTGAGAAGCGCAAGTTAGGAGATTGGTTGCCCGACCATCGCGCCGAATGGAAGAAAAAGACTTGACGCAAAGTTCGCAAAGAACTCAGAATTTTGGGAAAAAACGAAGTTAGAAAGGATTCCCTACAGGAGGCGGAAGACAACCTCGATGTTCACGCGGCAGCTCACGGGTCTGCCGTTGGGTCCCATCGCCGGGCGCATTCTCCAGTTTTTCACGGCCGCAATGGCCTTTTCTTCCAAACCAAGTCCAGGCCCCTTCAGCACTCGCGGGTCCATCACCCGTCCATCCGCCGTGACAATCACGTCAAGCACCACGCTACCCTGGTACTTGGCCTTGCGCGCTTCGTCCGAATAATCAGGATTCGGGCAATAGATGCACGCTGGCTGGCCTACGCCATTCACGCCCGCGCGGAATTCCCCGCCGCCCGTCCCGCCGCCCGAACCAGGCCCCAAGCCCCCTCCGGAACCGCTGCCGATACCCGTGCCATTGCCGTGTCCCAGCGAATCACTGACGCCGTTGGCCAACGGATCGCCGAAAGTCGAGGCATTCAAATTGGATATTTTCAAATCAGGTGGCCCGAGCAACGAAGGTTCCATCGGCAGCTTGGGATTCTGGTTCTGAATCCTCACCTGAGGTGGCGCAAATTGCGTCCACTTGAACTTCGGCACCTTGCCACGATTCACTGGAGCCGTCGTGTGGTCGTTTGCTCCTCCGCCTCCGCCGGCTTTGTTGGCGCCCGCGGGGAGCTTCGCGATGTAAGGCGATATATCCAGGAGCGTGACGTCCACTTTGTTCTTCGCTTGGATTGTGGGAACAACATGCCAAGCAATGGGAACCATGAGCAAAGCAATAACGGCCGCGTGCACGACCACTGCGAGCAGTTGGCTGGTGCTGAAGTTTTCGTCTTTCGTCCAAATATCTCTGACCTTGACCGGCGTAATGCCGGGCGGGAGAGGGGGCTGCTTCGGCGGTGAGAAGAATTCCTTGATGCGCGTGCCGAACCCGCCGAAATTCGCTCCCCAGGCCAC
>Ga0066679_10000657_pt1 | contig 12345 bp, 13 predicted proteins | sample GraSoiAngelo_128_FD_62298 | JGI IMG/M metagenome (GOLD analysis project Ga0066679, IMG submission 62298) | Grasslands soil microbial communities from the Angelo Coastal Reserve, California, USA - 14_0927_12_20cm | ecosystem: Environmental > Terrestrial > Soil > Grasslands | place: USA... | reverse complement strand
GTCTTGTACACGCGCATGGGCGCATGCAGCTCCTGCTGGGGGTGAGGAGAATATGAACCTCCCAGGAGTGAGACGGCTAGGCAGACGGCTAGACGTCGAGACGGCGAGCGGATTCTAGGGTCCAGCGATGAGGGAGGCCTTCCTGCGACCTCGCCCCTCACAGCCGCTAGACGTCTGAACGTCTAGCCGTCTCCCTGGCCGTCTCGACGTCTGCAACCTGAGGCACCCGCAGGCACACCAATCCCCCCAACGCCATCACCGCCGCCGCCACGAAGAACGCCGCGGGGTGAGAGGCGTCGTACACCCTTCCGAGCGTCAGCGGGCCGAGCAACCGGCCCAGGGCCGCAAGAGCCTGCGCCGCGCCGAGCACCGTCCCCTGCTCGGTCGGGTCGGCGAACACTGAGACGAGCCCGGTCGCCGCAGGCCCGAAGATGCTGTTCGCGAACGCCAGGATCGCGGTCCAGGCATACAGCGCCGCGCTTGAGTGGAGCGCCGGGATCACCGCGATGGCCACCGCCATGCCGCAGCCGCCGGCGATGAGCAAGGCCCGCTCCCCGAACCGACGCGCGAGCTTGCCGAACACGTACCCCTGGACGACCGCGGCCGTCGCGCCGATCACGCTGAAGAACCAGCCGAGCTGCTGCTCTTTCCAGCCGAAGCTCAAGCCCGCCCAGAACGGAATCGCCACGGTATAGCCGGAGAACGCAAACGGCGCGAGCAGCCACGCGATCATGAGCGGTGCCAGGCGCGGGTGTCGGATCGCATCCCCGATATGGGAGAAATCCCACAGCTCGCGCTCAGTGCGGTGCTCCGCCTTGAGCGACTCGGGCAGGACGAAGTAGGCGGACACGAAGTTGATCAACGACAACCCCGCCGCCACCAACCCGGGAGCCGACGGCCCGAGGTAGTGCGCCGACAGCCCGCCGACGGCGGGTCCGATGATGAAGCCCAGACCGAAGGCGGCGCCGATGATTCCCATGCCGCGGGAGCGCTCCGCCGGCGTGGTGATATCGGCCATGTAGGCCTGCGCGGCGGAGATGTTGCCGCCGGCGAAGCCCGACACGACACGGGCGACGAACAGGACGGCGTACGAATGCGCCGCGGCGAACAGCACGTAGCCGAGCGCGTTGACGAGCATCGTCGTGAGGAGGATCGGGCGGCGGCCCACGCGATCCGAGGTGCGACCCAGGAACGCCGTGGCCACGAACTGCATGGCCGAGAACACGCTGAGCAGGGCGCCGAGCCCCAGCCCCCCCGCGCCCAGCCGCTGCGCGTAGTAGGGCAGGATCGGAATGATGATGCCGAACCCGATCAGATCGACAAGGATCGTGAAAAAGATGACGGCGAAGCGCGAGCGGGCGGCCGGCGCCGTCACGGATAGCCCTTGCACCAGTCGCGCCAGTCGTCGTCGATCGCGTCCGCCAGGCGGCGAGCCGCCTCGTACAGCCAGTGCTTGTCGCGCCGCTTCAAGTCCGCTCGGATGGCGCGGGAGCCGGGGCTCCCGAGGTGCACGTTGGCCGTCTCCCACCCCATGGCGGACAACAGTCGTGTTTCCTCGCGCTTGCGCGGCAGCTCGTTCAACTTGACGCGCGAGCAGTCCGGCGCGAGCCGCCGCACGAGCCAGGCGCCGTCCACCTTGACGCACGGATCGGGGCACCGCACGCCGCGACGCAGGATGGCGTCATAGTGGATCTTCCTGGTCGCACCGCTCAGCACCCACACCGCGCGCCGCACCATCCCGCCCGTCTCTCCCGCCCCGTTCGCGGCCAGGGTACAGGCGGAGGGAGCGAGTGCCTTCGCCTCCCGCGCGACCCGCCCGCCGCGCCAGACGGCGAGCGCGACGAACCGCTGGCGCCCCAGGCTCCCCAGTCCGGCGACGCGGTGCACGATCCGGACCTTGAGACCACGCTCCGGCAGGGCCCGCCGGAGCGAGGCCAGCACGATCTCCGGAACGGCGGCCTTCACCGTCGGGAGCGACTCGAGCTTATGCCAGAAGGTCTCCGGATCGTGCAGGCGATACATGGCCATCTCGCGTAGCGCGGTGTGATGCTCCGCCAACACGAACGCGTGTCCCCCTTTCTCGAGGGCTTCCCGGTAGCCGTCGAGAATCGCGCTCACGGCCTCCTTGCCGTCGATTCTCAAGTCGTGATACTCGCGGGCGACCAGCGCGCTGGTGGCGAGCCGCGCGAGGTCGTTGGTGTACGGTAGCGGCCACGCTTCGTCAAAGTCGTTGACCCCCCACACCAGCCGTCCCTCCGCGTCGCGCCAGGTGCCGAAGTTCTCCACGTGGAGGTCGCCCACCGCCAGAACGGTCGGCGCCGCCGCGACGTCGCCCGCGAGCGCCCGCCAGCGGTCCGCCCAGCGATAGAACGTGGCTCGGAAGAACGGGAATATGCCGGCGCTCATCGCCCGATGCTTCGCCTCGAGGTCGCGTTGGACGAGCGGTATCCGCCCGGCGAGCCACGACTCGTAGCGGGCGGTCGCCTCGTCGATCCCGATCTCGCTGCGGTCTTTCATGGGGGCACAATCTACACCCAACAGAACTGCGAGGGGTTTTCGTTGCGCTACCGCAACGAGCGTTACGCGCGCTGGCGCCACGCCGGGACGGATAGCAGGTTGTTGCCTCGGTCCACCCCTACTGGAGGTGTTCCTCATGTCCCGTCATGCTCTCGCCGTCCGCCTCCTGCCGATAGCCGCGGTCGCGCTCGGCACCGCGTGCAGTGACGCCACGGCGCCGCCAGACTCGGCCGCCCGCGCGCTTTCCGGGGTGCAAGCCGTGCAGGCTCCGGACGTCGCCACACTGGCACGCGTCATCCCGGGCTTCGGTGGCTTGTTCCTCGATCACGGTGTCCCTACCGTCTACGTCAGCGACGACGGCCAGCGCGCGATGGTGGAACGCGCGCTCGGAGGGTTCGCGCGCGCCCGGGGCTTCGCGCCCTCGCAGATTCAGATACTTCGCGGCCGGTTCACGTACGGCGATCTGGACCGCTGGGTCGGGCGGGTTTCCGACGAGGCGTTCGCCGAAGGGGGCGTGGTTTTCGTCGATCTCGACGAGGCGGCGAACCGCGTGCTGGTGGCGGTGGAGCCCGGCGCGTCGCACGTCAAGGTGCGCCGTCTCGCCCTGCGGCTCGGCGTGCCGGCCGAGGCGCTCGTCGTCCAAGAAACGGACCCAATTCACAACGTCGCCACCTTGCGGGACGACGTGCGCCCGATCGTGGCCGGCCTGCAGATCCACTTCGGGAACTTCCTCTGCTCGCTCGGATTCAACGCGGTGAGCAACGGGCAGAATTCGTTCGTGACCGCGTCCCACTGCACGAACGTCCAAGGCGGGACCGAAGGGACGGTCTACTACCAGCCCCTGCAGAGCGTCGATCCCGTTTCGATCGGCACGGAAGTGGACGATCCCGTCTACTTCCGGGGCAGTCGCTGCCCCAAGAAGCGAGTGTGCCGCTACAGCGACGCCGCGCGCGCGGCTTACGCGACTGGGATTCCCTTCACCCTGGGCGGGATCGCCCAGACCAGCGGCCCCAACAACGGGGCGCTCGATATCACCGGAGCCTTCCAAGTCAGCAGTGAAGGTGTCGCGATCGTCGGCGACGTGGTGAACAAAGTCGGACGAACCACGGGCTGGACCCAGGGGACCGTCACCAACACCTGCGTCAACACGGGCGTGTCGGGCACCAGGATCGTCCTGCTGTGCCAGACGTTCGTCAGCGCGGGCGTCGGCCCCGGCGACTCTGGCTCCGATGTGTTCGGGCAGACCGGCGGCTCGACCGTCCAGCTCCTGGGCATCCTGTGGGGCGGCAACTCCGGGGGCACGCAGTTCGTCTACAGCCCGATTCCGAACATCGAGCGGGAGCTCGGCCCGCTCACGACGTTCTAAGTCCGGACGCGATGGGAGCATCCCGTGGTGGGGCCCGGCGCCGGTGGCCGGGTCTCGCCACGGTCCTCGGTTGCTGCCTCGGCGTCCTCGTACCGACCGTGACGGCCACTCCCCAGCGCCCGACCTCGCTCCGCTTCGTCGTCGTCACGCCCCGCTCGGTGCGTCTCGGCAAGCCGGTGCCCATGACGCTGCGTCTCACCAACGCCAGCAAGCGGAAGGTGGATCTCTACGTCCTCGGACGAAGCATCACCTTCGATATCATCGTCGCCGGCCCTGACGGGCGGGTCGTGTGGCGGCGGCTGGAAGGGGCGTCGAGCCAGCAAATCCTGCAGGTCAAGACCCTCGCGTCGGGCGAGACCCTGGAGCTGAAGGACGTGTGGACCCAGCGGACGAACGCGGGAGGCACCGTCTCACCAGGCGTCTACACCGTCCAGGGCGTGCTCCCAACCGACGCCGCGCCGCTGCAAACACCGCCGGTGCGCCTGCGGATCACGCGCGACTAGTGATAGACCGTGCGTGACCGGCATCACGCTGTTAACACTCTGGCGGTGGTGGGGTCTTATCTGCGAACCCCAACCGGGACCACACATGCGACGTCCTGTTGCTCTCTTTGCCGCGCTGGCGCTCGTCGTGAGCGCACCTGCGGTGCTGTCGGCTCAGAACTCGGGCGACGCCAAGCACGCTCGCAAAGATGTGCGTCACGACCGCCGGGACCTACGCGGCGATCGCAAGGACATCCACAAAGACACCAAGGACATCCAACAGGACCGCAAGGACGTCCGTGAGGACCAGAAGGAAATCCGGGAGGACGTCAAGAACGGCGACCCAAAGGACGCGCGCCAGGAGCGTAAGGATCTGCGGCAGGATCGTCGTGACATTCGGCAGGACCGGCGGGATCGCCGCCACGACGTGCGCGACGCGCGCCGGGATCGCAAGGACCTACGGCAGGATCGGAAGGATCTGCACGAGGACAAGCAGGAGAAAGAGGACAGCAGTAAGTAGCAGACTAGTGCAGACGGCTAGACGTCGAGACGGCCAGCGGCGGGTAGTGACGAGGGGTCAGGAAGGATTTCCTGGCCCCTCCTTCCTGATCACCGCTCGCCGTCTCGACGTCTAACCGTCTAGTCTATCCTGTCCAAATGCCGGTCGCGCCGCCGGGCGAGCCAATAGAGTGGGATGCCCAACAGTAGTGTCAGCCCGCTCCACGCCCACGCGGCGCCGATCGACCGCGTCCGCGCCATCCACCCCCACACCGACTGCCCGAGCACGCCGCCGCTGCTCGCGAACATCGAGTCGAGCGACAGGATCGTCGCCCGCTGGGCCGAAGGGATGTGTGCGTTCAGATAGGCCTGCCTCACCGGCATCGCGACCCCGATGGCCACACCGTACAAGAGGTACAGCCCTACGACGAGGAAGAAGTTGGTCAGCAGACCGCACGCTACCGCCAGCACCGCCTGGGCGCCGGCCGAGAGCATGAGCAGTCCGGTCCGCGTCCGCACCACGCGAGACAGCGGCGCGACGAGGGCGTTGCCCACGATGAGACTCACGCCGACCAGCGCACTGATCACCCCGTCCACCCACGCGAGGTCGCGCCCGAGGAGATCGAGGAAGTAGCGCTGCCAGCTGTAGAACCCGAAGATCATGAAGCTCATGGAGACGAGTGACGCGAGCATCACGGGTCGGATGACGGGATTGCTCAGCCCGTAGCGCAGGCCCTCCACGAACACGCGCCGCAGCTCCGCCGGCACGCGCCTGAACTGCAATGCCCGTGGGGTGAACCCGACCTCCGGCATGCGGAACCACGCCAGCAGGAACAGCGGCACGACCAGAGCGGCGCGCACCACGTAGGGAATGTCGAGGCGGATCTGGCCCAGCAGGCCGCCGCCGACCGTGCCGACGAGCATGGCGGCCCCGAAGAGCATCTGCCCTCGAGAGAACACGCGCTCGAGCGGCTCGTCGTAGCCGCTGGCCTTGAGGGCGTCGACCAGCCACGCGTCCACGGCCCCCGTGTAGAACGTGTACCCCAGTCCGAGGAAGACCGAGACCCACATGAAGGCCCAGAATCCCCAGCCGCGCCACGCGATGGCCACGTAGAGCAGCGTCGTCACGAACAAGGTGACGAGACACAGCAGGAGCGACACGCGCCGCCCCACTGTGTCCGCCACGACTCCCGTCGGAATCTCGAACACCATCGACCCGACCGTGAACGCCGCGTTGGTGAGGAGCACCTGCTGGATGTCGAGGCCGGCGCCCATCTTGAAGAGGGTGTCGATGCCCCAGATGAGCGACATCGCCAGATTGAAGAGGCCGGTGATGGCGAAATACGTGCGGATGATCGTGCGCGGGTTCACGCCGCCACAACCGGGGTGTCGGTCCACGCCTTGAGTGCCGTCGCCGTGAGGATCACGGCGCCCCCGATCACCGCCAGGGGGCCCGGGGTCTCGCCGTGCGCGAGCCACGCCCACACGGGACTCAGCGCCGGCTCGACGAGCAGGAACAGCGACGCGTCGAGGGCGGGCATCTGGGTGATCGCGCGCGACAGGAACACGTAGGCGAGGCCGAGCTGAAACACGCCAAGATAGATCACGATCAGCCAGTCGGCGGTACGCCCGGCCGCGAGGGGAAGCGCCCTCGGCAACGAGACCAGGAACACAATCAGATTACCGCACGCCGCCGCGCTCGCGATCGGGCCGTGGTCCGCAGCGTGTTCACTCCGTTGGCGCGCCAGCCAGCGGTAGCCCGTGACCGTGAACGCCCAGGCCAGCGCGCTCCCCGCCGCGAGCAGGTTGCCGAGGACAGGATCGGGCGCGGTGGCGAAGTGTCGCTGGCCCCCGACGAACAGCAGCGCGAGGCCCGCGGCCAGCACGCCCATGAACGCCAGGTCCGCCGCCCGCACGCGCTCGCGCAGGAGCCACGGCGCCAGCGCGACGACGAACAGCGGGTTCGTCGCCTGGAGGAAGACGGTGTTGGCGGCCGTCGTCAGCTTGTTCGCGAACACGAACAGCAGCCCCGCGGCCGCGTACGCCACTCCCACGAGCCCCACGCGCCACGTCCACCGGCGGCGCGCTTCGGGGATCAGTGCGAGTATCGCCAGCATCGCCACCAGCGCGCGGAACGCGGCGATCTGCGAGGCGCCGAACGTGCACCCTTTGATGGCTGCCCCCGCCGTCGAGAAGCATGTGGCGGCGAGCACGAGCTGCAGGCGCGCCCTCCCTCTCACGGCACGGCCGCGCGCAACCAATCCCGTGCGATAGTCGCGATATCTCGGTGCTCGACGTCCGCGAAAGCGTTGAGTCGCCGCATGTCGGCATCCGAAAGGCGGCCCGCGAGCTGGGCGAGGGCCGCCGCGATCTCCGGGTGTCGTTGGATCGCCGCCTGCCGAATCACCGGGGCCGCTTCATATGGCGGGAAGTAGTGGCGATCGTCCTCCAGCACCACGAGGTCCAGGCCCTCGATCTGGCCGTCCGTCGAGTTTCCGGCGATCACGTCCACCTTCCCCTCCGCCAGCGCCCGATACGTCAGCCCCAGGTCCATCGCGGTGGGCGGCGCCGCGAACCGCAGTCCGTACACGCTCGCGAGTCCCCGAAACCCGTCGGCGCGCTCCAGGAACTCGTAGCCGAATCCCGCCTTCCAGCGCGGCGCGAGGCGCGCCAGGTCGGAGATGCGCGCCAGGCCGTAGCGCGTGGCGTCGCGCCGCCGGACTGTGATAGCGAACGTGTTGTTGAAGCCGAACGGCTTGCTCCACGCGAGGCCGAACCGTTGGGCGTAGTCGCGCGCAACGGTGCGATAGACGCTGTCGCGATCGGCGACGGGCGCGTGCTTCAGGACCGCCGTGTACGCGGTCCCGCTGTACTCGACGTACACGTCGATCTGGCCCGACGTGATGGCCTGGTGGCACACAAACGTGCCCCCCAGATGGAAGCGTCGCTCGACCGGTAGACCCGTGCGCCGTTCGATCTGCTGTGCCACGATCTCGCCCAGCAGGTCGGACTCGGTGAAGTTCTTGGAGCCCACCACGACCCGGTCGCGATGGCCGCATCCCGTGAGGATCACGGCCGCCGAGCAGAGCCACCGTCCGCGCGTCATCGCGCCCGCCACGCAAAGCGCCGCTCCGCAACGCCCAACAGCGCGTCGGCGCCGAGCGCCATGAGGGCCGCGGGCAGGGCGCCCGCGAGGATCAAGGTGTCATCCACGACCGCCACGCCACGGAAGATGTACACGCCCAGCCCCCCGGCGCCGATGGCGGCCGCGATGGTCGCCGTGCCCACGCTCACGACCGTCGCGACGCGCACGCCCGCCAGGATCACGCCGAAGCCGAGCGGCAGCTCGACCTGCGTGAGCAGCTGCCGGTCGGTCATTCCCATCCCCCGCGCCGCCTCCCGCACCGCGGGGTCGACGCCGGCTACGCCCTCGTAGGTGTTGCGAATGATGGGCAGGAGCGCATACAGGACCAGCGCCACGATGGCGGTCGTCGCGCCGATGCCGCCGATGAACGGCAGGGGGATGAGGAACCCGAACAGCGCGAGGCTCGGTACTGTCTGGAACACGTTCGCCACACCCAGCACCGGGCCCCGCCACGCCGGCCGGCGGGTGAGCAGGATGCCCAGAGGGACGCCGATCACGATCGCCGTGCCGGTTGAGATCGCGACCAGATACAGGTGCTGGCCCACGAGTCCCAGGACTTCCTGCGAGTTGCGGGCGTAGAAGCTCAAGAGACTCACGCCGCCTCCATGAACTTCCGCACCTCCGGATGCTCGCTCCGGCGGAATTCGTCCTGCGTGCCGAGGAACGCGAGCCGGCCCTCGAGCATGAGCCCGATGCGCGTACCGAGCAACAGTCCCTCGCGCACGTCGTGGGTCACGAAGACCATGGCTTTGCCGAGCCGCCCCTCGAGCGCCGCGAACTCGCGCTGCAGCTCCACGCGCGTGATCGGATCGAGCGCGCCGAACGGCTCGTCCAGGAGCAGCAGCGGCGGATCGGCGGCCAGGGCACGCGCCACTCCTACCCGCTGGCGCTGTCCTCCGGACAGCTCGTGCGGATAGCGCTTGGCGAAGGTGTCGGGGTCGAGTCCCACGAGTGTCAGCAGCTCGCCAACCCGCGCGTCGATGCGCGCCGGCGGCCATCCGTCGAGCCGTGGGACGAGCCCCACGTTGCGCTCCACCGTGAAGTGGGGGAACAGCCCCACGTCCTGAATCACATAGCCGATCCGGCGCCGCAAGCGCGTCACCGGCAGGTCGGCCGCACGCTCGCCCGCGACCTGAACCTCGCCGGATGTCGGCTCGAGCAGGCGATTGATGAGTTTGAGGGTGGTGGTCTTCCCGGACCCGCTACGGCCCAACAGCACGAGCGTCTCTCCGACGCCGACGGTGAAAGAGACGTCCCGCACAAGGAAGCGTCCGTTTCCCGTTTCTTTTCCCTTTCCCGGCAGTCGGTAGCCGAGCCCGCGCACTTCGAGCGCCGGGCTCACTGCGGCGAGGCGAGAACCATGAGAAACCGTTCGTCGTCGCTCCGTCCCTGCCAGCGGACCGCGAGCCCGGCCTCGGAGAGAATCCGCAGGAACGTGTCCGCGGCGTACTTGTACGAATGGTTCATGGCGAGCCGTTCTCCCCGGGCCAGCCGCAGGGCTTCGCCGCCGAGCAGGGCCTCCACGTCCCGGGCCGCCCGGAAGTGCTTGGGGATCAGATGCAGCCCGGGGAGACGCGTGTCATCAGCCGCTTCGAACACCAGCTCACCGTCGGTGTCACGGATGCCGACCGCGTTGAGCGGCGCCCAGGCGAAGCGACGGTTCAAGGGATTGTCGTAGCCCGCGACCGTCGCGTCGCCGGCGTAGACCTCGCCGTCCACGAGGAGCGCGTCGCCCGGCCGCAGCAGCCGCGTCAACTCGCGCGCCTCGGCGATGGGATCAAATGCACCCAGTGTGTTCCCGATGAGCAGCACGAGCCGCGGTGGTGCCTCGGGCTCCGCAGCGAGCGCCTTCAAATGGGTCGGGAGCGTGAAGTCCGCCTTGATCCCCTGCGCCGGGAACCCCGCGGCGAGCGCGCCGGCGCACGCCATCTCGAGCAGGGCCTGGCTCGTATCCACCGGGACGTAGGACACCCGCGCGCCCCGCTCGCGCAGCGCCTCGAGCAGCAACAGATCCTTGTCGCCCTGGCCCGCGCCCAGGCTCACGACCTCGAGCGGGGCGACCGGAAACAGGCGCGCCAGCTCCGCGCGGGAACGCGCGATCAACGAGCGCGAGCGCACGAAATTGCGATAGGCGCCGTCCGAGCAGAGCGCCAGCCAGGCGCGCACCGACAGCGGGAACCAATAAAAGAACTTCTCCGGCAGCCGCCTCGCGTGAAAGGCGGAAACGAATTCGTCCGCGAGAGCGTTCTCCGTCAGCAGGGCATGAATCGAGATCATCAAGCGTTGAGAGTTACCGGTTGACGGGTGTGACGGCAACCCGTAGGATTCTCCGAACGGCCGTCCTGATTGTATCCTTGCGAAGGAGGATGTATGCAGATCGTCGAGATGCAGGAGCTCGTGCCCAGCTGTCATCGTCCCGAGATCGTCGAGACGGCGGAGCTGGTGCCCACCTGCCACTCCTAAGGGAGCGGTGCAGATGCACCCGGGGGCCCGGACTGACGTCGGGCCCCCGCTGCGTTTCTTGACCTCCGAACCGCGCCTGGGGTTCGGAGCCTGGGCGGTGGGGGGAACGGAGTGGGGCGTAACCGCGGCCGAACGTGATCGCCTCGCCGCCGTCCGCCGCGCCCTCGAGCTCGGCATCACCTGCTTCGACACCGCCCCCACCTACGGCGACGGCGTATCCGAAAGCCTCCTGGGCCAGGCACTCAAGTCCGAGCGCGACCACGTCGCCATCGCCACCAAAGTCGGCCCGCGCGACGACCCCCGCCGCTCGCTCGAGGGGTCCCTGCGGCGTCTCGCAACCGACTACGTGGATCTGATACAGCTGCACGAAGCGCTGGAAGGCTGGGAGCGGCAGCTCGAGCAGCTGCATACCCTGCAGGAGCAGGGTAAGGCCCTGGCGATCGGGCTCTGCAATGCCACGCACCGCCAGTTGGCGCGGGCGCTGGAGATCGCCCCTGTGGTCGCCTACCAAGGCCCCTATAACTTGTTCGATCGGGACGTTGAGCAGCGGGAGCTGCCGCTGTGCCGCGAGCGTCAGGTCGCGTTTCTTGCCTACCGGCCCCTCGCGGCGGGATTCCTGACCGGGAAGTACGCCGCCCCACCGGAGTTTCCCGCGGCGGATCACCGACGCAAGATCTATTGGTTCAAGGGCAAAGAGTTCGATCGCCGGCGCGCGGTGGTGGGGCGGCTCTCCCCGATCGCCCGGCGGCTCGACATACCGCTGCCGGCGCTCGCGCTCGCATGGGTCCTCGCCCAGTCCGGCGTCAGTATTGTCCTGGCGGGAGCGCGCAGTACGGAGCAAGTCGAGCAGAATTTTGCTGGCACCCAACCTCTGACACCTAGCACCTTGGCCGAGGTCGATCGCATCGTCGCAGACGCATTCCCGCCGGTCCGCGCCTCGGACGACCTCAAGCGGCAAGCCGCCACCTGGGGCGAGCGCGAGCGCTTCATCGTCGAGCGGCTGGACGGCCAAACGAGCGCGGAGACGATCGCCGCCCTGTGGACGGACGGTAGCGCGACCCCCATGGTCGCGGCGCAGGTCAAGGTATTCTGTGACCAACTCGCCGAACGGGGGTTACTAGACTAGTGCGCAATGAGGAATTGATGGTCGGCGCGTTCTATAACCCTCACCTCGGGCGCGAGCTCGCGGCGGTGACCGGCATCGATCATCTCGCCATGGCCGATCCCCCCGCGGCGAGCGACCCGTGGTGGCCGGCGATCCGCGGACGCTATACCCTGCTGTTGCATGACTACCTCGGGCAGCTCTCCGAACCGCTCGACGAGCGCTCGATCCGGCGTGCCCGCACGCTCGCCGAGCTGTACCGCTCCCCCTGGGTTGCGGAGCACTTCCAGTGTCTTCACACCGAGGACGGCAGCTACAACCTGAACTACGTGTTCCCACCGCTGTACACGGAGGAGTTCCTCGACCGCTTTGTCCGCAACGCTTGCGCGCTCCAGGCGCGCCTCGACCAGCCGCTCGTCATGGAGAACATCCCGGGGTTTTTCGACGTCAAAGCGAGCCAGATGCCGGAGCCGACGTGGCTGCACCGGTTCTTCGACGCGACGGGCGCTGGCTTCCTGCTCGATCTGCCGCACGTCTGGCTCGAGGCGCACTACCGCGACATGGCGCCGGAGCGCTGGCTCGCCGAGTTCCCGCTCGAGCACGTGGTGGAGCTGCACGTCGCGGGCGTGGAGGACGACGCCGACCTCGGGGGCCCGTGGATCGCGCCGGCCGAGCCCACGGACGAGATGTTGGGCTTCGCCGGGCATGCCGTGAGCCGCTGCCCGCGGGCCAAAGCCGTCACGTTTGACGCGTTTTCGCCTTCCCTGACGGC
>Ga0066679_10000654_pt1 | contig 12363 bp, 11 predicted proteins | sample GraSoiAngelo_128_FD_62298 | JGI IMG/M metagenome (GOLD analysis project Ga0066679, IMG submission 62298) | Grasslands soil microbial communities from the Angelo Coastal Reserve, California, USA - 14_0927_12_20cm | ecosystem: Environmental > Terrestrial > Soil > Grasslands | place: USA... | reverse complement strand
TTGCGGTGCACGAACCCGGGCTGCAGCACCGAGTCGCGCATTTCGGTGTAGTTCTCCAGGGCCATCTGTGCGATGGCGGCGGCGTTCGGTCGGCAGGACTCCTCGAATTCCGCGAACAATGTCCCCCACGCCTCGTGGTGGTCCAACAGCGTGTCGAGCACCAGGCAGTCCTCGAAGGCGGCGTTCATGCCCTGACCATGAAAAGGGACGATGGCATGTGCAGCATCTCCGAGGAGCAATACGCGACCGCCTACGTGCCACGGAGCCATGTGCACGGTGCCGAGCTGGCCTTGCGGATGAGTCGCGAACTCCTCGAGCAGATCGGGCATGAGCGGCACGGCGTCTGCAAACTCGCGAACGAAAAACTCTTCCACCGCTTCGCTGGTCGCCAGGGCGGCGAAGCTGTCGCGGCCGGTGCGTGCCAGGAACAACGTCGCCGTGAAGCTGCCGTCAGTGTTGGGAAGAGCGATCAGCATGAAGCCGCGGCGCGGCCACACGTGCAGCGCATGAGGCTCCAGCACGTGGCGGCCGCCGGCCCCGGGTATCGTCAGCTCTTTGTAATCATGCTCGAGCCGTTCCTCGCGCACCGTGAGAAGCCGGGCGGCAGCGAGGCTGGCGCGCACCGCGGACCCCGCGCCGTCCGCCGCGATCGTGGGCGCGAGTGAAGTCTCATGCTTGATTCCCGATATCTGATTACGAAGACGCAGCAGGTTGCGATCCGCAATGACCTCGAGGCACGTCTCGTCAAAGCGCAGCGTGACGGTCTCGAGGCGCGCCGCCTCCTCTATCAACACGCGGTTGAGCGCTGCCCGGCCGACCGAGTAGATGACTTCGTCCTCGCGCTGCCCATACGGCTGCAGCGCGGCGCTGCCGGACAGCTCGTGCACCATGCGGCCGCGCATCGGGATCAACAGCGGCCGGACGCGCTCCATGACCCCGGCGCGCTCCAGAGCCCGGATGCCGCGGGCGGCGAGCGCCAGATTGATCGAGCGGCCGCGCTCGGTATTACCGAGCCGCGGATCCAGCCGCCGATCATAGAGCCTAACGCTGAAGCGGCGGCGCGCGAGCAGCACTGCCAGCAGCGCGCCCGCAAGACCGGCTCCGACGATGCTGACAGGTTGGTTGGTGTCAGGCCGCACGCGCTCAACCCCTTTTGGTCTCAGGCAGTCTCTCGCAGCGCCTCCGCGAGGTGCTCGGCGAACCGCAAGACGTCCTCGAAGCGATTGTACAGCGGTACGGGTGCGATACGCATGATGTCAGGGTCGCGCCAGTCGCACACCACTCCGCGCTCGCCCAGCCTGTCGAAAACACGCTGGCCGCGAGCGCCGTCGCCGGTGATGCGGACCGAGAGCTGACAGCCGCGAGCCTCGAGGTCGGGCGGGGTGACGAGGCGGGCATCCGGCCGCAGGCGCTCGATCAGGTACTCGAGAAAGCCTGTCAGCGCCACGGACTTCGCGCGCAGCCGCTCGATGCGCGCCTCCCGGAACATCGCCAGCGAGGCGATCAAGGGGGCGGCGGACAGGATCGGGGGGTTGCTGATCTGCCAGCCCGCCGCGCCGGCTGCGGCCCGGAACTCGGGCGTCATCCGAAAGCGAGTTGCCGCTTCGTGCCCCCACCAGCCCTTGAAGTGTGCGGCTGGCGCCCCCTGCGTGTGGCGCTCGTGTATGAAGCACCCGCCGATCGCGCCCGGCCCGGCGTTGAGAAACTTGTAGCTGCACCACACGGCGAAGTCCGCTTGCTCATCGTGCAAGGCGAGCGGCATGTTGCCGATGGAGTGCGCCAGGTCGAATCCCACACAACAGCCGGCCTTGTGCGCCGCCCGCGCGATGCGACTCAGATCGAAGGCCTGCCCCGTGCGGAACTGCACGCCCGGCCACAACACCAGGGCGATCTGTGGGCCGTGCCGCTCGAGGCAGGCTTCGATCACCTGTTCCGCAACGGTGTCCTCCCCCGCGGCGGGCGCGAGCTCGAGCAGCGTGCTGGCGGGATCCAGGCCGTGCCACGCGAGCTGCGAGGCGATGGCATGGCGGTCGGAAGAAAACGCACCGGCCTCGATGAGGATCTTCGTGCGGCTGCCGGCCGGCCGGTAGAAGGCCGCCAGCATCAGGTGCAGATTGACCGTCAGGGAATTCATCGCGACCACTTCGTCCATCCGCGCCCCGGTCAAGTACGCGAGTCCCGCGGTGAGATTCTCGTGGTACGGGATCCACGGCCGCCGCGCATGCTCGTGGCCAAGTACGCCGAGGCCGGCCCAGTCATCGAGCTCCTCGGACACGAGCTTGCGGGCGGCAAGCGGCATCAGGCCCAGAGAGTGACCGCACAGATAAACGAGCGGTTCGCCGTGCTCGTCTCGCGGCAGAGCGAAGTGCTGGCGATACGCGCTCAGGGGATCGGTTTCGTCGAGCGCGCGCGCGTAATCGAGTGTCGGCTCGTGGCTCATGAAGGTCCCTACCCCACCTTGAGCCGTGTGTTCAACCGGCGCGCTCCATGACGGCGCCGCAGCGCGTGCACGTGCGCCGCCCGCGACTCGCATAGAACCGCTCGAACACGGGCGGAAACTGCTTCTCGATATCCGTCAGCTCGAAGAACTCCTCGTAGAGGAGATTACCGCAGGTCTCGCAGTACCACCGGAAGCCGTCGAGCTCGCCGGGGCGACGCTGGCGCTCGATGACCAGCCCGACCGTGTTCGCGCGCCGCTGGGGCGAATGGGGCAGGCGCGAGGGTATGAGCAGCACCTCGCCCTCGCGGATCGGTACATCGACCGCCCGCCCGTCCTGCATGGTCTTGAGCAGCATGTCACCTTCGAGCTGGTAGAAGAATTCCTGGCCAGGGTCGACGTGGTAGTCCTGGCGGGCGTTGGGCCCGCCCACGACCATGATGATGAAGTCGCCGTCGCGGAACACCCGTTTGTTGCCGACCGGCGGCTGCAACAGGTGCCGGTGCCCGTCGATCCAGCGCTGGAGATTAAAAGCCTGCACGACTTCCATACTGTATCCTCGCGGCCTCGCATATTTTACGCGGTTGAGGTGGAAGGAGGCGCTGATGACTGAAGCTATGCGCCCGGCGGTGCGCGCTGCCGCTGTCACGCTGCTGATTCTGGTCACCGGATGCAGTCACCTCCCCACGATCCGTTGGCCGTGGCGGCACAGGCCCACAGCGCCGCCGCAGGAAGTCCATGAGCTGCTCATCACTGGTGCAGACGGAACCAAGGCGGGCTTCCCGCAGTATTGGCGTCGCAATACCCTGGTGGTGGATCTGCGCGGCGCGGGCGGCTCGGGGACTCTCCTGCTGAAGCCGGCCGAGGGCACTTCCTGGCCGGTACGCCTCGCCCTCAGAGTCACCCCTGGCGCCATCGGCATGCTGGAGCTGCGTGGTGATCAACGCCTCGTGCTGCGGATAGCCCCTCAGGGGACCAACCCGCTCGATCTCGATCTCGCGCCTGGGATCTACACGCCCAGGACCGCCCAGATCAGCGTGTCGTGGGGGCCGGATGCGACTGCAGTGCCTTGATGCGGTGCGCCTGAAGCGATCAATCTGAATCCGGCGACTGATAGCCGGCGCATGCCACGGCGAGTGGAGGCCGATCAGCGTCCAGATCGAACGCGGTGAGCGCACCGCCCCACACGCAGCCGGAGTCGAGGCCCACGACGCCTTCCCGCTGTACGAAGCCGAGCGCAGACCAGTGCCCGAAGATGATGCGCGCCTCACGGCTGCGGCGGTTTTCCAGCTCGAACCAGGGGCGCAGCGGCGAGTGCCGCGGCGGCGGCTTGCCCTTGATCTTGAGGTCGATCTGCCCGTCGCTCGTGCAGACACGCATACGGGTCATCACGTTGATCACAAACCGAAGCCGCTCCGTGCCCGACAGGTCATCGCTCCAGCGCCGCGGCTCGTCGCCGTACATGTTGTCGAACAGCGCACGCGGGTCGCTGCGCAGCGCCGACTCGACTTCGCGCGCCAGACTGACGGTCGTCCCAACAGTCCACTGGGGCACCAACCCGGCGTGCACCATGAGATCGCCGCTGCCATCGAAGTGCGCCAGCGGCCGGGTGAGGAGCCACTCGAGCAGCGCATCCCGGTCGGGAGCCGCGAGCACCTCATCCAGGGTATCGGCGCTGCGGCGGCGGCGGCTGCCGAAGGCAACGGCGAGCAGATGCAGGTCGTGGTTTCCCAGCACGACGAGTGCGTTGTCCGCCAGCGCACGCACGAACCTCAGCGACTCGAGCGAATCGGGGCCGCGGTTGACCAGATCGCCGACGAACCACAGCCGGTCGCGGTCCGGCGAGAACTTCAGCTGCGCGACCAGCGCGCGCAGCTCCTGGTAACAACCCTGCACGTCACCGATGGCAAAGCGCGTCACTGCAGGATTCCCGGCATCGCAAGCCGGAACGGGGCGATCGGCGCATCGAAGCGCCGGCCGTCATCGGCGATCATCTGATAGCTGCCGTGCATCGATCCGACGGGAGTCTCCAGCACCGCCCCGCTCGAGTAGCGGAAACCCTGCCCCGGCTTCAGATGCGGCTGCTCGCCCACGACCCCTTCGCCGCGCACTTCCTGCACCTTGCCGTTGGCGTCGGTGATTATCCAGTGGCGCGTCAGCAGCTTTGCGGGCACCCGGCCTTCGTTGCGGATGGTGATCGTGTACGAGAAAACGTAGCGGCGCTCTTTCGGGTCCGATTGCTCGTCGAGATAGCTCGTCTCGACATCCACACGGATCTTGTGTACGACCGCCGCCATTGTCTGGATTCTACAGGCATGCCGGTTCTGGCGGCGGTTCGCTGTCGTCAACCGCGACCGACGCGCACCGCGAGCACGTCGCAAGGCGCCGCGTGCAAGACGGTGTCTTCGGTGAAATTCACGAGAATCGATAGGCCGTGACGCTCCCGGCTGCCGAGTACGATGAGGTCCGCGTGGCGCTCGCGGGCGACGCGGACGATTTCGGACTTAACATTACCCGCCTCGACGCGGCACGCCGCTCCCGCCAGGCCCAGCTCGCCAGCCAGCGCGGCCAGGCGCAGCCGCGCTCGCTCGAGGAGCTCCTCCTCGATCTGCACGGAGGGCAGCAGCGTTTCGCCCATGGGCTCGACCGGCACGAATTCCACCACGTGCAGCAGCTCGACCTCGGCGCCGAGGGCGGCGGCGAGCGCCTGCGCCCGGCGTCCGATCGTCACGCTCTGTTCGGTAAGGTCGACGACAAGCAGGATCCGACGATAAACCGACATACCGCAGTCCTCACATGCCAACGCCGATGCTCAAGCCTAACTCAAGCGGCGGTCAAACCGGCAATTTATCTGGGGCCGCTATCGAGCGTCCGCGCCAGAGCGTTGAAGGCCTGCGGGGCGAACGTCTCGGGCCGACCTTGAGGATCCAGGCCGCAGCCCTCGATCTGCTGCGGGCTGACCAGCCCGCGCAAGGCATTGCGCAGCGTCTTGCGCCGATGAGTGAATGCGGCTGCGACGACCGCGGAGTAATGCGGGCTCACCTCGAACGGCGGCTGCGCTCGAACCGCGAGCCGCGCCACCGCCGACCATACCTGCGGTGGTGGTTGGAATGCTCCGGGGCCAACATCGAACAGTCGTTCGACGGTCATCCACGGAGCGAGCATGACCGTGAGGCGCCCGTAGTCGGCATCACCCGCCTGCGCGGCCAGGCGCGCCACGACTTCGCGCTGCAGCATGATGTGGAGGTCTGCGACCGCGCCGCCGCTCTCGAGCAGGTGAAACAGCAGCGGGGTGGAGATGTTGTAGGGAAGGTTGCCCACGATGCGCAGCCGGCCGCCGCGCTCGCGCGCGAGCTGCGCGAAGTCGAATTGCAGTGCGTCTACCTCGTGCAGCACGAATCGCGGGCAGGCGGCGAGCTGCGTGCGCAGCAGCGCGGCCAGGTCACGATCGATCTCGATCGCATCGAGCGCTCCGCCCGCGGCGCGCAGCAGCTGGTGCGTGAGGGCGCCGCGCCCAGGCCCGATCTCCACCAAATGGTCGCCGGCCTGCGGATTGATCGCGCGCACGATGCGCTCGATCACCGCGCGGTCGTGCAGGAAATGCTGACCGAAACGCTTGCGGCGCGGCGGCCGCAGCGGATGCGCACTGGTCAGACGGGCTCCTTATTTCCCGCCAGCTCGATCGCGAGTCCGACGGCGGCGGCCAGGCTGCTCGCGTCGGCGCGGCCGGTGCCGGCAAGCTCCAGCGCGGTGCCGTGGTCCACGGAGGTGCGCAAGATCGGCAGTCCGAGGGTGATGTTGACGGCGCTGTTGAAGGCCGCGTGCTTGATGACCGGCAGGCCCTGGTCGTGATACATGGCCAGCACCGCGTCGCAATCGGCGAGGACACGGGGTACAAAGGCGGTGTCCGCCGGTAGCGGGCCGCGCGCCCGGATACCGAGTTGCTGCATGCGGGCGATGGCCGGCGCGATCACCCGCACTTCCTCATCGCCGAGGTGGCCGCCCTCGCCGGCGTGGGGATTGAGCCCGCAGACGGCAATGCGCGGATTACGGATGCGCCAGCGTTTCGTGAGGTCGCGCTGGACGATTTCGGCAATCTGGCACAGCGACTCGACGGTGATGGCAGCGCTCACTGCCTTCAGCGGCAGATGCGTCGTCGCGAGCGCCACGCGCAGCGCGCCGCTCGCCAACATCATCACGGCGCGCGCCGCATGAGTGCGCTGCGCCAGATATTCCGTGTGGCCGGTGAAGGAAACACCGGCATCGTTGATTACGCCCTTGTGAACCGGCGCCGTGACGACGGCGTCGAACTCCCCAGCGAGGGCGCCATCGATCGCGCGATCCACGAGCCCAAGCACATAACGCGCGTTGCCCGCGTCCAGGCGGCCCGCGATGCTGGGCACACCGAGCGGGTGATGCTCGACGGCGAGCGTGCCGGGCTCGTGCCGTCCGGCGCTCGCTCCGTAAGCGCGCACTTCAACAGCCAGGCCGGCGTGGCGCGCTCGCTCGGCCAGCAGATTGCGATCCGCAAGACATACCAGTTCGCAAAGCAGCTCGCGCCGGGCGATGGCAAGACACAGCTCCGGCCCGACACCGGCTGGCTCACCCGAGGTGAGCGCTATGCGTGGCAGTTTTGCGCTCAGAGCTTGTATTCCACGTAGGCTTCGTCGCGCAGCCGGCGCAGCCACAACTCCGTCTCTTCGTCCGATTTGCTGGCGCGGATCGCCTCGATCGCCTGCCGGCGCTTGAGCTCATCCGTGTTGTCGAAGCGACGGCGGCCGAGGAGCTGCGCGATGTGCCAGCCATACTGCGTGCGGAACGGCTCGCTGATCTCGTTGTCATTGAGGCCGGTGATCACACGCTCGAGCTCCGGCGCGAAGGTGCCGGGCCCAGTCCAGCCCAGGTCGCCGCCCTGGGCGGCCGAGCCGGGGTCCTCGGAGGTGGTGGTGGCCAGGCCCGCAAAGTCCTCTCCCTTGAGGATCCGTTCGCGCAGCTGCGTGAGCTTCTGGCGGACGGTTGCATCGTCGGACAGCTCGTTGGTCTTCATCAGGATGTGGCGGATGTGGACCTGGTCCTCGATGGCCTTGTTGTCGGTGCTGCGGATCTCGTTCAGCTTCACGATGTGATAGCCCGTCGGCGTGCGCAGCGGCTCGCCGACCTCGCCGGCCTTGAGCTTGACGATGATATCCGTCAGGAAGGTTGGCAGCTCGCCGCCCTTGCGCCAGCCGAGGGCGCCGCCCTCGAGGGCCGTCTGGCTATTGGAATAGGCGAGCGCGAGCTTGGCGAAGTCCTCCCCGTTCTTGGCGCGCTGGTAGACGTCCGTGGCGCGCTTGCCGGCCTGGTCCAGCTGCTCAGGCGTAGCCTCCTGGGGCACGGCGACCAGAATATGGGAGACGTTGTACTCGTTGTGCTCGGAGGGGGTCTTCGCCTCCTTCTCCAGGTGCTGATCGATCTCGCGGGGCGTGACACTGATGCGCTGCAGGACGTCCCGCTGGCGAAGCAGGGTGAGCGTGAGCTCCTTGCGCATCTCTTCGCGGTAGCCAGGGTAGTCGATGCCCTGCTGAGCGAGGGCCTGCGGCAACTGCGACAGAGTCATGCCGTTGCGCTGCGCCACGTCCTGAAGCGCGCTGTTCAAGGCCTCGTCGGGCACTTTCAGCCCCGCCCGGTTGGCGCGTTGCATCTGGATCTCCTGCAGCACGAGGCGTTCCAGCACCTGCTGGCGCAGAACGTTCTGCGGGGGGAGCTCGAGCTTCTGGGCGCGCAGGCGCTCGCTGACGACGTCGATCTGCTCGTCCAGCTCGCTGTTGAGCACCACGCCGTCGTTCACGACAGCGGCGACACGGTCAAGGAGCACGCCTTTGGTGGCCAGCTCGCGCGTTTGTGCGTGCGCGGGCCCGTGCCAGGCGAGCGCACCGCAGGTGAGTGCAAGCTGAGCGAGAGCCAGGGTCAAAATCCGCCGCATGGACCTGGATTCCTCGAATGTCAATATCAGTTTGCCGTGGAGGTTCTGAGGCTCGTTTCCGGAGCCGCATAGCCACGGATCGCCTCCGTGAGGAAAGCATCCGACGCCGATCCGACACTGGCAAGTCCCGTGAGTTCCAGCTGCAGGAAGACGCCGGTGTCCTGGCTTCCGGTATGCGTGCTCACGAAGCGCCGGCCGCCGAAACGCGCCCGCCAGCAGCACGCACGGTACTCGAAGCCGACGAAGCGCTCCAGCGCCTTGTCGTCCCGCAGGGAATAGACCCCGCGCACGAAGGCGTCCCAGCTTCGGGAGACCGGCCACGCGCCGGAGACCTCCGCCTGCTCCAGCGAGCCGCGCTCGAAGCGGTAGCCGATGTTCACGACCTGCTCGCCCGCGGGCTTGTACTGCAGGTTCACGTGCGCGCGCTCGCTGCTGGAGGTCTGCGGATCCCACTGCAGCCCGAGATCGGCGCCCCAGTTGCGGAAGGCGGTCAGCGCCACCTGGGCCACGAAATCCGAGCGCTTGTCCGTGCGCGCCAGCTCATCCGGCAGCCTCACCCGTGGGTTCTGGAAATAATAGGTCTGGCCGAACGTCACCGCCAGAAACTGTCTGCCGTCGCGCGCATCGAGCAGCCTGCTGGTGAGGCCCACACTTACCTGGTCGGCATCGCCCACGCGGTCGGCGCCGACGTAACGGTTGGTACGGAACAGCTCGACGGGATAAAGATCGGGCAGCGCCGTGTCGAACAGCGGTATGTTGTCTTGATTCCGATACGGGACGTCGAGGTACAGCAGCCGCGGCTCGAGAGTCAGCGTGCGCTGGCCGCGGGCGCCTGCTGCGCGCTCAAAGAGCAGGCCGGTATCGAAGCTCGCAATCGGCAATGTTCGCTGTGGCGAGCGCTCTTGGCCGGGCGTTACGTTATTCTGCTCGTACTTGAGCTCGTACTGCGTAGCACGCCAGGCGAACGACGGATGTATGAAGTAGCCGGGACCATCGAAATTGAGCGACGCCTTGGGGCTCAGATCGATTCGCCACCCTGTCACACAGGGGTTGGCAGCGGAGCACAACGACGCGCTGATCGCGCGGTCGAAATTGACGATCTCCGAGTCGAATCCATAGCGCACGAGCTCGGCCGGTCCCCAGCCGTAATCGGCGCTCGCGGCAAGGCGCGGCACGCGCGTGTACGGTCTGTCGGTTTCCTCCAGAGTGTTGTCGATGGTCTGATACTGCTGCGCCTCGCCGTCCACGCGCCAGTGCTCGTTGCGCAGCGAGAGCGTCGCGCGCCGTTCGACGAACGCCGTGCTCGTGCCCTCCGGGCCTTGTGAGAAGTCTTCGAAATAGCTGCTGTCGCTGACGTTTGCGGCGTCGACGGAGAAGCGGAAATCGCCCGGCAGCTCCGCGACGTTAGTGAGCCGCACGCGGCTGCGGCTGCCGCCGAAGACGGTATCGTTGGGCAGATAGTTCCACTGGAGCTCGCCGCGCTGGCTCGCCGTGAGATAGCGGAGGTCTCCGCCGAGGTCGGTGCCTCGGCGGCTGTACTCGACAGGCTGGAAGGTGAAGTCGGCATTCGGCGCGATGTTCCAGTAGTAGGGAACCGAAAGTTGCAGGCCGCTGCGCGTTGTATTGCCGATGCTGGGGAACAGAAAGCCGCTCTTGCGCTCGATGCCGAGCGGAAATGACACCCACGGCAGATAGATCAGCGGCACGCCTTTGAAATCGATGCGCGCGGCGCGCCCGGAGCCCAGCTTGGTACGCGTGTCGAGCGTGATGCGGTCGGCGCGCAGGCGCCAGGACTGGTCGCTCGCCGGACAGGTCGTGAAGCTGACGCCTTGCAGGCTGATGACACCGTCCGGCGTCAGGCGCATGACGTCGGCGGAGCCGCGCGCGGCGCGCTGGCGCAGCTCGAACTGCGCGGACTTGAAATCCGCTCCCTGGGCTGCCGAATAGCTGCCGCCTTGCCCCGCGACGTGCACGACGGGATCGCTGTAGTCGATGCTGCCCTCGGTGCTGATGGAGCGGTGCTGCGCGTCGTACTCGACGGCATTCGCGCGGATCGCGCGGTCGCCCTGGCGCACGTCGACGTTGCCTTGCAGGCTCATATTGCCGTCGACTCCGACGCTGGCCTTGTCGCTGGCGACGCTGATTTTGCCGCTCTTGTCCGGGACTGCGGCCGCCGGCGCGGGGCCCGGCGGCGCGGCAGGTCCTGGGAGCTGAGAGGGACAGGGTGGATCTGCGGCGCGCGCCGCGGACATGATGCTACCGAGCGACAGGACGGCGATCCAAAATGGGCTCGAACGCGGCATGAGGGGCGGCATTATAATGGCGCGCGGTTGTAACGCGGGCCAAAAAGCCTCCACCCCTGACATGCTTGAGACCGACTCGCGACTCGCGCTGTTACAGGATTGGTTGTCGCGCGACCTGGGGCTGCATCCGCAGCGGATCGAGCCCGCTTCCAGCGATGCCAGCTTCCGGCGCTACTTTCGCGCGTTCTGCGACGGAACCACTTTCGTCGTGATGGACGCGCCTCCCGGCAAAGAGGACGTGCGCCCGTACCTCAAAGTGACGCAGCTGCTGGAGTCGCTGGGTGCCCATGTGCCGCACGTGCACGAAGCGGACATTGCGCGCGGACTGCTGCTGCTCGAGGACCTCGGCGGGACGCACTACCTGTCGCGACTCAACGCCGGAGATGATCCGGAGCGGCTCTACGGAGACGCGCTGCGCGTGTTGGCCGAGATCCAGGTGCGCGGCAGGCAGGCGGCGGTGCAGCTCGCGCCGTACGATCGCGAGCCGCTGGCTCGTGAGCTCGCGCTCATGCCGGAGTGGTTCGTGCGCCGCCATCTGCAGGTCGAGCTTGCAAGCGAGGAAGCGCAGCTGATCGGCGCGGCGTTTGAGTTCCTCATCACGGAAGCGCTGGCGCAACCGGCGGTCTTCGTTCATCGCGACTATCATTCGCGCAATCTGATGGTCGTCGGCGAACGCAACCCGGGCATTCTGGACTTTCAGGACGCGCTGCGCGGGCCGATTGGCTACGATCTCGTCTCGCTGCTCAAGGATTGCTATATCTCCTGGCCGCGCCAGCGCACAGTGCGCTGGGTGAGCGGCTATCGCGCGCTGCTGCGCTCGCAGGGCGGCGAGGCAGGGCGCGATGACACCGAGTTCCTGCGGTGGTTCGATCTCATCGGGGTGCAACGCCACGTCAAAGTCCTCGGAATCTTTGCGCGCTTGTGGTACCGGGACGGCAAGCCCGGTTATCTGCGCGACCTTGCGCTGACGCTCGATTACGTGCGCGACACTTGCGCGCGGTATGCCGAACTCGCGGATCTCGCCCGTTTCTTGGAGCAGCGTGTCGTTGCGGAGTTGCCCCGCGCGAACGCCCGAGTAGCGGCGCAGGCTGGGCCCCCATGAAAGCAATGGTATTGGCGGCTGGCCGCGGCGAACGCATGCGGCCTCTCACTGACTCGACGCCCAAGCCGCTGGTGCCGATCGGGGGCAAGCCGCTCGTGGGGTACCACCTCGAGGCGCTGGCCCGAGCGGGGGTCCGAGACGTCGTCATCAATCTCTCATGGCTGCCGGATAGCATCCGCGCAGCGCTGGGTGACGGCCGTGACTACGGCGTGGCGATCACTTACAGCGATGAGGGACCGGTGCCGCTCGAGACCGGCGGCGGCATCTTCAAAGCGATTCCGCTGCTCGGGCCAGGGCCCTTCCTCGTGGTCAACGGCGATACGTGGACGGACGTTGATTTCGGCCGCCTCACGCTCGAGAACGGGGCGCACGCGCGCATTGTGCTCGTTTCCAATCCACCTCATCACCCGAGAGGCGACTTCGGCCTCGAGGGAGACCTGGTCGTTGACCGCGATGTCGAGCGCTTCACGTATGCGGGTGTTGGTGTCTATCGGCCGGAGTTCTTCGCCGGATGCTCGCCGGGCAAATTTCCGCTGCTGCCGCTTCTGCAGCGCGCGAT
>Ga0066679_10000653_pt1 | contig 12368 bp, 10 predicted proteins | sample GraSoiAngelo_128_FD_62298 | JGI IMG/M metagenome (GOLD analysis project Ga0066679, IMG submission 62298) | Grasslands soil microbial communities from the Angelo Coastal Reserve, California, USA - 14_0927_12_20cm | ecosystem: Environmental > Terrestrial > Soil > Grasslands | place: USA... | reverse complement strand
TTCCCCAACAAATTGCGGCTTGAGGCGGCGGTCGCTCTGTGCGATGGTGGTCCAACCCGTAGACAGACTCCTAACCTGTAGCTTCGGCTCGCCGGTATAGATCCCCGCACAAGTGACCATGGCTATCTTGTCGTCAGAGATCGTCACCCATGCACTGTGCGTGTCTTCCCATGAATGAAGTATCTGGAGGGTGTCAGTCTCAACCCACAGCCACGAGCCTGCGCTTAGACCTGTGGAAACAAAGAGGATGTTTCTCCCAGTATGGGAAGGGTGTGCCTGCCACTCATATTCTTTCGTGCTGGGCAGTTTTAGCTTTTTGAGCACCCCAGGCGTTGAACTATAAAGGGTCAACTCGTGCCCTGTCTGCGCGACGAACTTCCCGTCATGCGTAGCCACAATGGCTGCATGTCTGGATTGAGACGGCCAATCGGTAGTAGCCGCCAGTTGTCGCACAGGCAAGCTGGGGTCCAAGACATCGCGGCGCGACAATTTTGGGCCGCCTTCGCCCGCGCGGGTGACGAAAGTAGCGATTATCGTGTTGTTATCCGTGAACCACAGCGATGTACTCGGTCGTCCTTGGTATTGCTGCACAGGACCAAACAGTACGGGAAGAGGTGTACTCCCTATAGCAGCGCGAATGTTCACCCGCCATTTGGGCGTTACCGTTTCGTTATGTCGAGCAGCAGTACTTCCGCTTGCGCTAGCGAGAAAACACGCAACTGCAAAAAGTACTGCGGAGGTCTTCGACAAAGCTGTGCTCTCAAAAGCCGCCAGAAAATAAGCTTGAAAAGGACAACGCATTGGTCCTGGGAGTGACAGTGTTATCAGAAATCCCCCATCAGCCCATTGCAGGTAGCCGAGGTCTCGGCGAAAAGTACAACGGACTTAGTTGTTCTCGTTGGTCGGGAAAGTGCTTAGGAGGGCTCCGCTTCTCACGATTTTCCTACGCGATTATCCACACTTTGCGTGGTAGAGAGGTGTTGAAGACCTTCCGTTAACGGAACATTCCGTCCGATTCTGTGGACGATCTGAGACCCATATTGTTTAGCGTTTAGAAAAAGCCCCACTTCTCGAAAAGCGCGAGAAATGGGGCACCCTCTCTGTTTGCGTTAATTTCTACTGCACTACCAACTGCAGCGTCGTGGTACGCGAGGCTGAGCCCGATGTCCCAGTTACAGTCACAGTGTAAGTTCCGACAGGAGTTCCGGTGGTCGCGGCTGGCGTCTTGGTGCTCGAGCCACCGCAGCCCGCCTGGAACAGGATCAGAGCAAAAAAGCCAATCAGCAAGCTACTGGTTAGAATCAGCCGCTTGCGCGATCCACCAACTCTCAGACCCAGAAATGCTATAGCGCATATGGGCAAGAAAGTGGCATACGACGGCCCTCCTGATCGAGGGTTTGGCGCCAAGGCTGCGGTGGTCGGGGGCCGCGCCGTCGTGTTGACGTTGAGTACGCTACTCTGTGGGCCGTTGGTCAAATTGGGGACGGGATTATTGGTAAATGCGCAACTGGTGGCGGCAGGCAAGCCTGAAGTGCAGGACAACGACACGCTGTTAGGAAATGCGCCGACTGGCGTCACGGTAACCGTGTAAGTGGCGGGTGTTCCTGCGGTAACGGTGGCGCTGGCAGGAGCCACGCTGATACTGAAGTCGCTTACTGTCGCGCTGGCGCTGGCTGTGGCGGTGAAACCAGATCCCAGCACAGTCACGGTTCCGCTATTCCCCAGGGAGCCGGCGACCGTCGGAGTCAGAACTACGGTCACAGTTGCGGTCGCGCCTGCGTTCAAGGTTCCGATCGAACACGTCACGGTGGATGGGCTTCCAGTCGGGGTACCGCAACTGCCGGGCGAGGTAGACGCGGAAACAAACGTTGCGTTCGAAGGCAGGACGTCCGAAAAAGTTACTCCCGTGGTCAGGTCGCCACTGTTGGTGATGGTGTATGTGAAGCTGACCTGATTGCCCACGCCTGTGGTCGCAGGCGTAGGGGCCGGCGCAGTGATACTCAAATTGACGATTGCTCCCAGTTTGCTCACAAAAGCGTCACTGGATCCGCTGGGACCGGATTGAAAAGGATTGTGTGTAGGAAAATTACTGGAAGCGGTTTCGCCCGCGATATAGCTTGCGCCCTGCGGATCCACGGCAATGCCGGTGCCACGGTCGTTTCCACTACCGCCCAGATAAGTTGAGTAGTGTCCAGCCGCAGTAGCGGTAGTCGCAGTGGTGTCGATGCGGGCGGCAAATGCGTCGACACCGCCACCCAGGCTGGCTTGCACGGGAGCCTGGGTGTGGAAATTAGAAGAGTCGGTGAAGCCGGTAACGCGAGCTCCTTGCAGCGAATCGACCGCAACGGCGAGGCCGACATCATTCCCGCCGCCGCCCAGGTAAGTGGAGTAGGTCAGCGCAACCGCACCCGAAGCAGGATTGTTGAACTTGGCCAGGAACGCATCGTTTGTGCCGCCGGCGTTGGCTGGCTGGAATACGCCGGTTCCCGCCGCTGGAAAATTTGTAGAATCAGTGGAGCCGGTGACGTAGGCGCTACCGCCGGAATCGACTGCGACTCCGTTTCCGACGTCGGTGCCGGAGCCTCCCAAGTAGGTTAAGTAAATAAGCTCGGTACCGCTCGCGTTAGTGGGGATAAATTTTGCGACGAAGGCGTCAATCCCGCCCGCGCTGCTTCCCTGCGAGGCATTCAGCACGGGCATGTCTGTGAAATCGGTGCCGCCGGTAACAAAAACGCCCGGACTGGTGGAGCTGGTATCCACTGCAATGCCGCCACCCATCGTTACCCCACCGCTGGGGCCTACGCTTCCGCCAAGATAGGTGGAGTACGCCAGACTTGCCAAGCCGGTCAACGTGGGATCAATCTTGCTCATGAAAAATTGATGGGCGGCCTTAGGAGTAGCTTGGAACGCTCCGCTTGTGGCAGGAAAATTGGTTGCTGTCGTGGTTCCGGTTACGTAGGCGCGGCCACGCACGTCGAGCGCGAGACCAGTAGTATTGTCGCCCCCATTGGAACCAGAAATATATGTGGAATAGACCAGGTTAGACCCGGTCGAATCCAGCTTGCTGACGAACGCGTGAGTGCCGGCGCTAAGTGGGGTTGGCTGAAAAGCTGCGTTAGTCCCATTGGTCGGAAAATCCGGGGAATTGGTTGTTCCAGCCACGACTACGTTAAAACCGGAATCCGCCGCGACTCCAGCGCTGACGTCGGCCCCAGTGCCACCTAGATATGTGGCAAAGATCAAGGCCGTGCCTGTGGAGTTCAACTTGGTCACAAAAATATCGGCAGCGCCCCTCGGGGAGGCCTGGAAGGGCGTGGTTCCACTCGGAATGGGAAAATCCGGCGACGTCGTTGGGCCGGCAACGTAGGCATTCCCGGCGGAATCAACGGCGATCGCAGGGCAACCCGGCTTCACCGACAGAGTAATGGCGGAACAACCTTCGTCGCCGCTGCCTCCGAGGTAGGTGGAGTAGGTGAGCACAGGATCGATGATCAGTGCCCGGCTGCGATCGTAAGCGCCGAGTTCAAATCCAACTCGATTCGTAGCAAGGAGGATGAAGCGCCCTGCAATCGGGCGTTGCTCTTCTCCAATCTCCTGGTATACGCGCGGGGCTTCGAGGCGCACATCACCGGCGGTTGTGGCCAGAACCAGAGCGCCCCCGGGAGTCAATTCCACTTTTTCCGGCTCGCTGAATCTCAAGGCTATTTGTTTCGGATCGGCGCCCGGCGCTACTTTGAAGTCGTATTCCAGGCGTCCCTGGTTGCCGTAGTAGACGAGGTCGATTCCGGGATAGACATTTTCATAACGCACTTGTGCAAATTGCGGCACGTTGCGATGCCACTTGGCGGGATCGTTGCCGATCAAGTAATTGCTTTTGCCGAGCAGCGGGTTCGTTCCTGCAATCTGAGAGTTTGGGTTGGCGCCTTCGAGGGACATGCGCACTGTAGAAGCTTGCCCGGCTGAATGCTGCAATGCCAACACCGCCTCGTTCTGAGTGAGGAACAATCCGTAACCGCTTCCATGGGTCAGAAACTTAACTATCGGATTGCTCTGGCCCTGGTTGGATTCGAACACGAGCGGCAGATTGGCGAAGTGCTGTGCGTGGTTTGATGTGTCTGCTTCGGCAGGAAGAAACGTGCCAGGCTTTTCTCCGGCGCCACGCAACGGCCAGGTTTTGTTGCCAAATCCGAGAACAGAGGCTCCAGTGAACACCAACATCACTAACGCAATCAGGACGCGGGTCTGCAGAGCAGTTGCTTCCAACCGAGGGCAATTCAATCTCACGAGCTCCTCCGAATTTCCCGATTTCGTGGAGAGGAAGAAGAAACGGCGCACAAAACAGCAATCCGCCCGACACGCCGCGCGGCATGCGCACTTTGTCACCAGAAAATGGGCGAAAAAATTAAGTAACTACTTAAACATCTGACGGATAGACTGTCAAGCCGGGTACGATTTCTTTCGCCTTGTTTGGGTCAGATGCGCCGAGATTGCGGCAGAGATGCCGTAGTCGGGCACAAAAGTGGCCGACGCGAACCAACAGAGCAGGTGGTTGGCCGGAAATTTATTGCACATTCTTTCATCCGGGGTGCGACGCTAGCCTGGAATTTCTCCTCAAGTTGTTCATTTCATTTCGATAGCACTATCTCTTTTTGGCCGCCTTGTGGCACCAGAATTGCTCCTATCTCCCCAGTCTCCGTGTGTCTGCCCCTTAGCTTATCGGATTGCCGGCTCGGACCGGACTTCGCGAAGCAGTAACCGAGTCAGTTCCTTGCAATTTTTTAGTCTTGCAAACGGATAACAAGTAAGTGACTCTTGATTTCGAGAGTGCAAATTTTTTCATCAAAGGGAATTTGGGCGCCCAAGTTCGTGATCTCAGAATACGGCCGGAAGTCAGGATTGAAATGCTCTTAGGAAAAGAAAGCACCATGTTGCAGTCAACACAAGAACGACGCGTGATGCGACGCTTCGACATGCGTCTTCCGGCATCGGTCAAAGTTGACGGTGTTGCGCTCGATGAGTTCTTGACCGAGACGCAAAATGTCAGCGCTCGCGGAGTTTTCTTTTACCTTGACCGGCCCGTTGCGGAAGGGTCCAACATTGAAGTGACTTTAACTTTCCCGCCCCATGTCACCCTTACCGACTCGGTCCGTGTACGTTTCAGAGCGCGAGTGATCCGGGTGGAGACACCTCTGCCGGCTTCGCGCGTTGGCGTCGCGGCTATGATTGAAGAATATGAGTTCCTGCGCTCGGCGTCAGCAGAGGAAATGCTTAACGAAACGCAATAGGCTTCTGTCCCCACGCAGATCGCAGCGTTAATCTGAGCCACCCAAAAACACAACGACGCCCGATCCAGACACTACTTCTGATTTAATTCCTGGATCTTGTTTCGCAGGCGAATGTAGCGGCGCAGCACGAACGCTAGATAGCTGATGTGGATGATCCAAGTGGCGGTGTAGGCGGCGTACAGAAATTTCATGGCGCACCCCCGGAGTCGAGCAGGGCTTCCAGGGCCTCGGTTTCTTCCACTTCACGTTGCAGTAGTTCCAAGCGGTAGCGCGACCAGCAGACCAGCCCCGCAAAACACAAAAAGGCTGCCCAGTTAATCAGCGCGACCTGCAGCATTTTGGGATCAATCGAGCCTCCACCGCCAATCACCGGCTGCGGGTGCTGAGTGCGGAAGAACCAGATGGAAAAATAAACCAGCGGAACATCGAGCGCGCCAAACACCGCGAGGACGGCAGCCATGAGTGGGGTTTGTCCGCTGCTGGAGAAACGGCGAAGCATCAAGTAGCTCACGTAGATCAACCACAGCACCAGAGTTGAGGTGAGACGAATGTCCCACGTCCACCAGATTCCCCATACTGGACGCGCCCACAGCGGGCCCGTGACCAGCACAACCGTGCAGAAGACTACGCCGACTTCAGCGGTAACCAGCGCGAGGATGTCCGCCTTGATGCTTCGTCGAATGAGATATACGACGGAAGCGACAAAATTAACGGTGAACAGCAAGAATGCGGTCCAGGCGGAGGGCGCGTGATAGTAGAAAATGCGCTGCACCTCCCCCATGCTCTGCTCGATGGGAGCTCCGATCAGTGCTTCATAAAGGCCGTAGCTGAGGAGCGCGGCCGTCAGCACACCGAGAATGGGAAATGCACGCCTTAACACTCGTTTCTCATTCCGCGTTCAATACTTTGTCGAACAAAAGCAAGCAAGCTGTGGTGAATACCACATTGTAAGCGGCCAGCAGCACGATCCAAAATTTCGGAGAGTAATCTCCCGTCAGGATTGCGGTGGTTCCTTCGACCGTCGCCAGCAACGCCGGAATCGAGATGGGAAAGAGGAGTAGCGGCAGCATGATTTCGCGGCTGCGCGTTCGCAACGACATGGCTGCGAAGAAAGTGCCGTTGACTACCAACGCCCATGTCCCGAGCGCAGAGACGATCAACAACTGGTAAGCAGCACCAAGGGCACGCAAGTTATAAAACACGATGAAGAGCGGGGTCATGAAGGCTTCCAGGACGATGACAAAAATAAAATTTCCTAAAGCCTTGGCCAGAAACAGCGCATTGGCCGGAGCGGGAGAAACGCGATAGGCGTCCAGAACCTGGTTGCGCAATTCTCGCGCCCAAGTCTGATTCAGCGCCACCACCGCCGCGAACAGGAAGGCGACCCACACCAGACCGCCAGCGATGCGGCGTGACTCTTCCGCAGTGGGATCGAACGAGAAGCTGAAGATCACTACGACCAGCAGCGCAAAGAACAGCATGGAATTGATCGCATCTTTGGAGCGCCACTCCAGACGCAGGTCTTTGCTCAGACTTGCTCTGGTGAGAGTTGCCAATGCGCTCATGGCGCCTCCGCCGTCATCCACTCTCGGGTGCGACGGACAATCACACCCGCTTCCATGTGCACAAACTCATCGGCCGCATGCTCCAGTTGCGACGCCTGGTGAGTGACCACGAAGATTGTCTTGCCTGCATCCCGCAGTTGCGTGAGGAGGTGCGTCATCTGGCGGGCAGAGCGCGCGTCTACATTGGAAAAGGGTTCATCCAGCAAGAGAACCTTTGGATCGTGAATCAGGGCGCGGGCCAGGGACATCCGCTGGCGCATACCTTGCGAATACTGTCCCACCGGACGAATCAGAGTGGGATCTAGTCCGACGGCGGAGATTGTTCGGGCACAACGCTCGTCGTCTTGGATCTCATAGAGGCGCGCGAAGTAGCGCAGGTTTTCCATGCCACCCATCTCGTCATAGAGCAGCGAAGGATGCGCCATATAACCTAGCTGCCGGCATACCGAACGAAGATCCGTGGTTCCCAGCATTGAAATACTTCCACGCGTGGGCTGGGTCAGGCCTGCGAGCGAACGCAGCAGCGTCGTCTTTCCGGCTCCGTTCTCGCCAACGATGGCATAGAGGCGTCCGGCAACGAATTCGGCACTCACTCCGCGCAAAGCAGCAAAGCGGCCAAACTGTTTGACCAGATCATGGATAACGATGATGGGGTTTGCAGCAGCGTGTAAGGATTGGTTCACAGGCAATCGGATGACATGAAAAGCACAGTTGGTTCTGACGCAACGAATCTATGCATTTTTTGAGCAGTTTGCAAATCAGGGTTTATGGAACCGGGGCTTCGCACCTGGCGCCGACTTAAAGCTCTTTAGTATAAGTCTGCTTTTTCAATGTCGAACCGCTGCGCGCTGGGCTGAGCATAGACTTGAATTGGCGCTTTTTGTAGCATGCCCGCATGAAAAAAGTGAAATCTGGCAAGCGCAATTCTGCCGAGAAAGGCACTGGCGCTCCGAAGGATTTTGACGAATACCTTGCTGGCGTCCCGGAACCTGCCCGCGGCACCTTGAATAGGATTCGCGCCGTCATTCGATCCGCTATGCCAGCGGATGCTGCCGAGGCCATCAGCTACGGAATACCGGCGTTCAAGTACAAAGGATCTCTGGTGTGGTACGCTGCCTTTTCGAACCATTGCAGTTTGTTCCCCACTGCATCTGTGCTCGAGGCGTTCAAGAACGAACTTAAGGGCTTCTCCACATCCAAAGGGACCATCCATTTCCCCACGGACAAGCCTCTGCCGACTGCACTTGTTAAGAAACTAGTGAGGGCGCGCGTCGCGCAGAATGAGAGCAAGAAACGGAATTAACCTATGACGCCGCGTGACGGGTCAGCGCAGGTTAGTTGGGTGACTGGGTCGACACGCGCGGTTGAACTTGCGTCATGCTCTTTCGCGGTTCTCTAGACGGGGTTCCCATGGTGGGAGCACCGGGCTGCTGAGGGGCATACTTGGACGCGCATTTTGCCTGCAATTGTTTCGCCTGGAAAACGCCGTCGCGGCCGAAGCTGCCTTCGGCGAGCGCCTGAGAATTGTCTTTGAAAGTATCTGGTGGCGCTTCGGTGCCGTTATATACAACGCGTAAACTTTGATCCTGTTCGATGAGTACGAATTCCACACGGGTTCCGGTCCGCCGGATCGAGCCAGGCTCAACATTTCCAGCAACGCGCAGCCGCTTGCTGTAGGCGCTGTCGCCCATTCCGCGCAGCTCTTTGATGGTCAGGTAGTAACTTTTGCTTTCCTGCACGCCGGTGTACGCCAGGTAGGCCAACGACATCAGGATAAGGGCAGTTGCGCCGCCGAATTTCAGGTATTTGCTGGTTTCCTTAGACATAGACAACCGCGACTCTGAGCAAAGTCTATTCTCTTCTCAGCTTCGGTGCGGGGTCAAGCGGTCCCGCGAGCAATTTCGCGCGCTGCGCGCACTCCGGAATGGAGGGCGCCCTGAATCCATCCCGACCATGGCGAAGCGTGCTCACCGGCGAAATGGATGCGTCCTTCAGGGGTCGCGAGATAAGGCACCACGGTGCGAAATTGTCCTGGTTTGGTCACCATAAAAGCGCCTTTGGAAAAAGGATGGTTCAGCCACGACCATGTCGTTGCGCCTTCAAAGTTGTCGCGCATCCCCGGATGGATTTGCTCGAAGAGATCCAACGAGCGCTGCACCTGCGCTTCTTCGCTCATGCTGGAATATTCCCTGGCGAGATCTTCATAGGTGTAGGACATCACAATGCCGCGCTTTCCAGGCTGGTTGTAAGTGGGACTCCAAACCTCCATGGGCTGGTCGACGGTGGCGAATCCGTTACGACCATCCGCCTCCCAGAAGCGGGTTTTGGTTTGCGCATACGCACGCGTTACCGGCGACAAGTAAGCGTTCTGGATGGCAAAAGCTTTGTTCGTCGACCATTGGGGACGTACCTCGATGTCGCGCAGAACAGTGAACGGCAGGGTGCAGATCATACCGTCTGCCAGCAGCCTGTGATGGGAACCGGCGTTGGTGTAAGTAACTTCCACATTCGTGGGTGTCTGCGCGATTCGCTCTACTACGGCACCGTAACGGATGTTGTCGCGGAGAGCGTCCGCCATGGCGTGCGGCAAGCGATCGTTGCCGCCGCGGATCTTCCATAACATCGGCACCGAGTGGCTGACCGAATCGTGAACAAAATCGAGAAGCGAGTCGCTCTCGAATCCCTGAGAAAGATAGAGGATCGCGTCCGGAGACGCGCGCTGCTGACGAAGATAATCGCCTAAGCTGATGTTGCCCCACGCGGCTAGCGAAGGAAGTGGCCACGCCTCCGCGGGAAGAGCGCGGGCTTTGTCCTGGAGCGGTCCCAGATACTTTTTAGCCAGGCCGCCGAAACCGACCGCGCGCTCTTCGGTTGTGAGATTCACATTCAGATGCGTCAGATCCGGATCATGACCGTGAGGCACGACTTGCCGCTGGCCGCGCCACAGAAAAACGTCCGCACCCGATTGCGGGAAGAATGGATCCAGTTCCAGCTTAAAACGCTTCACATAATCGAGCGTAAGCGTGTGGGTTATGGGGATACGGCCCGCACCGGCTTCGGCATACAAGCCATCCGAGAATGGCGCGCGAAGCGTATAGACACGCCCTCCGGGACGTAACTGCGCTTCGAGGATGGTGACATCATGTCCGGCTTGTAGAAGTTCCAGGCCGGCAGCTAAACCGGAGATTCCCGCTCCCAGGATCATCACTTTTTTTGCAGGCCCTTGCCGCGCCGGCGAACCTCCCGTTTGCAATCCGCGCAAAGGACTGGTGTACAAACTCAGTGCAGCCATGCTGCTGAGCTGCAGGAACTGGCGACGATCCATCAAAAAACCTCCGGAATTGTCAGCCCGCTGGTCGATGACCTGAGCGGTATTACTTCTCGGCCCCTACAGAAATAACATACGTTGAGGTCGCGTGATCTCGTAGCTCCGGCGGCTCACCAATTCCCTTCCCGGTCGCGGCGTATAATCGAGATTCATCCAAATTTCTGCAAGGTGGTGTTGGCTTATGGCTGCCACGAAGGGCACTCCGACAAATGGTAACAACGGGCACGGCGTGCCCCAACCCCGCACCGAATGGATTGCCCATCGCAAAGGTGAAAATACTAGCGGCAATTTTTCCCAGATGCATTACGCACGTAAGGGCGTGATCACCGAAGAGATGGAGTATGTGGCCCGCCGGGAAAAGCTGTCCGGAGAACTAATTCGTGACGAAGTGGCGCGCGGCCGCATGATTATTCCCGCAAGCATCCATCACCCTGAACTGGAGCCGATGGCGATCGGCGTGGCATCCCTCTGCAAGATCAACGCGAATATCGGAAACTCGGCAGTAACTTCGAACGTTGATGAAGAACTTCACAAGTTACACACGGCTGTCCACTTTGGCGCCGACACGGTGATGGACCTCTCTACCGGCGGCGATATCCATGAAATCCGCGAGGCGATCCTGCGACACTCGCCTGTTCCTATCGGAACTGTGCCGATCTATGAAGCTATTTCGCGAGTGAAACGGATCGAAGATCTGAGCGCCGAAGTGATGCTCGAAGTGATTGAGGAACAGGCAGAGCAAGGCGTGGACTACATGACCATTCATGCCGGCGTGCTTATCCAGTACCTGCCGATGATTGCCAAGCGCATTACGGGAATCGTGAGCCGCGGGGGTGCGATTCTTGCGCAATGGATGGCGCATCATCACCGGCAGAATTTTCTGTACGAGCGCTTTGAGGACATCTGCAAGATTTTCGCCAAGCACGATGTATCGTTTTCATTGGGCGACGGCTTGCGTCCCGGCTGTGTGGCCGATGCCAGCGATGAAGCGCAATTCGCGGAACTCAAGACTCTGGGCGAGTTGACCAAGAAAGCCTGGGAATATGACGTGCAAGTCATGATTGAAGGCCCGGGGCACGTCCCGCTCGACAAGATCAAAGAGCAAGTGGAGAAAGAAAACGAACTCTGCTACGAAGCGCCGTTCTATACGCTGGGCCCGCTGGTGACGGATATAGCCCCTGGGTACGATCACATTACATCCGCGATTGGCGCGGCCATGATCGGATGGCATGGCGCGGCCATGTTGTGCTACGTCACGCCTAAAGAACATCTCGGGCTGCCCAATGAAAAAGATGTGAAGGACGGCATTATTGCCTACAAAATCGCCGCCCATGCGGCCGACATCGCGCGTCACCGTCCAGGCGCTCGCGATCGCGATGACGCACTCAGCTATGCGCGCTATAAATTCGATTGGGAAAAACAGTTCGCGTTGTCACTCGATCCCGCTACGGCACGTTCCATGCATGATGAAACCCTGCCCGATGACTACTACAAAGAAGCAGCCTTCTGCTCCATGTGCGGTCCGAAGTTCTGTTCGATGAACTATTCCAGCAAAGTGGACGACTACAACAAGCAGGTGCACGGGCTGGAAAAGAAAGATTATTCAGAACTGGTGGAGAAGCTGGTCTCTTTAAAGTAGGAATTGCTGGGATGCACCTAACTGAAGTTAATCCAAGTCCGAGTGCTGTTTGACGCCGGCGTTCTTTTGCGCCTGGGTGTGTGAAGCGGCGGGGCGCTTGTTGTAACGCACGACGGTATCCTCGGCGACCATGTCAGATTCCGCGTGGTGGCCGGCAGAACGATGTGCGGAGGAAGGCGGGCGGGGCTCGGAAGAACGAGGCTTTACTCTTACCAGCCGGTCGTCAGCCTGATCGTCGGATTCGGGAACAATTCTGGGGGCTGCCGGCTCGACTGCAAGAGCGGGATGCAAACCCACGACATCCGATCCGCGAGTCGAGGGCAATTCCGAAGCCCCTACCTTAGCGTCGAGGGGAAGCGCAGGAACAATCCTGGCTTTTTCAAAAGGTACTGGCTGCTGTGCTTCGATCGAGCGCTGCATTACATTGGCGGGCAGCGGTGAAAACCGGTTCACGGACGCGCCTACCAACAACGCCGCGACGGCGACCATAGCTAAAACCGTAGCTGTCTTCCAGAATACCTCGTCGTTTTGAAGAACCTGTTTCTGCAGGA
>Ga0066679_10000650_pt1 | contig 12377 bp, 5 predicted proteins | sample GraSoiAngelo_128_FD_62298 | JGI IMG/M metagenome (GOLD analysis project Ga0066679, IMG submission 62298) | Grasslands soil microbial communities from the Angelo Coastal Reserve, California, USA - 14_0927_12_20cm | ecosystem: Environmental > Terrestrial > Soil > Grasslands | place: USA... | reverse complement strand
CTTTCGGGCGGCATGCGCCGGCGCGTGGGAATTGCGCGCGCGCTGGTCGGCGATCCAAAGATCGTGATGTTCGACGAGCCGACCGCCGGCTTGGATCCGCCAACTGCGCGCACCATCTGCGAGCTGGCGATGAAGCTGCGCGATCTGGAAGACGTGTCGTCGATCTTCGTCACGCACGAGATGAACAATCTTGATTACCTGACTTCGGAATACGCGGTCGTCAACGAAGCCGGCGAAGTCGTCTTTGAGAAGGAAGGCGAAAAGCTTTGTCTCATCAACAGCAAGGTCTTGATGATTCGCGACGGCGAAATAATTTTCAGCGGCACCGATGAAACGCTGCGCAAGGCGGAAGATCCGTACATTCATAAATTCTTACGAGGACACTGAATTCATTTTTGATTTGCGATTGCCGATTGCCAATTAATAGAGCGGATTTCCGATCGCAAATCTAAAATCGAAAATCGAAAATCTTAGGTGTTGCCATGCCAAAATCAACCAGGAACGTCGGACTGAGCGAGCTGCGCGTCGGCTTACTCGTCTTTATTGCATTGGCGGTACTGTTGGTGTTGATCCTGAACGCGTCGGGCGAGCTCAATCCGTTCAAGAGCCACCTGCATCTGCGAGCGCGATTCGCCGATGCGAACGGCTTGCGCGAAGGATCAGAAGTGCGCCTCGCGGGCGTACGCATCGGCAAAGTCGATCGCATTCGTCTGCTCAGCCCGTCCGAGGTCGGCACCGGTCCCAGCCCGCAGAAGATCGAAGCGTTTCTGACAATCGAAAGCAAAATCGACGGCGTTCCCGCCACTGATCGCATTCGCACCGACTCGACCGCGCAACAAGCCGCGCCCAGCATTCTGGGCAGCGAAATGATCGTGAACATCACGCCCGGCACTCCTCTGGGCCAACCCGTGACTGATAATTTTCTGCTGCCCTCGACTGCCGGCAGCACCATGTCCGACCTGGCAACCAACGGCACAGAGTTGGCCCAGAAGTTAAGCAAGCTTTCCGATCAATTGAATGAGGTGGTCAAGAACGTGCGCGAGGGCAAAGGCACCGTCGGTCGCCTCTTCAACGATGAATCGCTTTACAACAATCTGAACGCGACGATTCGCGACGCGGAAGAGCTGGCCACGCAAATCAAAAGCGGCAAGGGTTCAGCCGGCAAGTTCATCTACGACGAAGCGCTCTACAACAACGCGAATGACATCGCTGCAAATTTGAAAAAGCTCTCTGCTGATTTGGCAGCCGGGCGCGGCACAGCGGGCAAGCTGCTCGAAAGCGATGAGATGTACAACAAGATCAATCACATCGCCGATCGCGTGAACCATTCAATGGATCAAATCGATCAGATTATTGCCGGAGTTAATGCGGGCCAGGGCACGCTGGGCAAGCTGGTGAAAGATGAAGCGATCTACAACGACGCGCGCACAGCGATCGCTCGCTTCAACACGACGGCCGCGCGAATTGATAACGTGGTAGCGAACGCGCAACGCGGCGAAGGCACGCTCGGCAAACTGATCACCGACGAATCGCTCTACAACAACGTCAACAACTTGTCGTCTGAAGGCGTGAAGATGATTTACGACTTCCGCCAGAACCCGAAGAAATACCTGACGATTAAGTTCCAGTTGTTTTAGTGCGCCCAGGGGCAGTAGCCCGACCGTCAGGGAGGGCGTGACGTTATCGTCCGCGATAGCGGACGTTTGACAATAGCCCAGCGCTTCAGCGCTGGGATCACCGACCTCCCATTTATTTTAGCCCGCGAAGCGGGCGACAGAGATGAGCGAAAATAACAACGATCAGCGAACCAGTATTTCAAACGCACGCTCTCCAGAAGAGATTGGCGAATACTGGGACAGCCATAGCCTCGCTGATCATTGGGATCAGACCCACGAAGTCGAATTTGAAATCCGAGCGCCGCATCGCATCACGCTCGATCCTGAAGTCTATGTTCGCCTTGAAGAGCAGGCGGAGAGACAAGGAGTCTCACTCGCCACTCTCGCTAACTCCTGGCTCAAAGAAAAACTGTCAGGCGACAAGGCTGCATAAGATTTCTTTCATTCTAGGGCGTGAAGATGACTTACGACTTCCGCCAGAACCCGAAGCAGTGTCTGACGATTAAGTTCCAGTTGTTCTAATCCGCGGAGCGGAACAGCATAAAGCCTGGGGCGTAAGCCCCAGGGAAAAGCCCACAAACAAAGCGAGCTCGCGAAGCGAGCGACAGCTCATCAAATAAATCTCTCGTCGTATTCAATTCCGTTTGCTCTCAGGAATTGAATGAACTCATCCCGAAACGAAACCACCGCATGATGTTCTTTCTGCCTCGCAATGTATCGCCGAACTTCCTCAACATTTGATTGGCTGACAGTGAACGCTGCCAGGAAGACTCTTTGAGCGAAGGAAAAACATCATGCATCCATCCTGTCGCGTTCGCTTTCAAGTCTCGTAGAACTTCAGAGAGAGACCGATCAGGCCGAAGCTTAGCCAACAAGTGAATGTGATCTTCTGTGCCGTTGAGTTCAAGCGAAATGCCGCCAGTTCGGCGAAGAGTGCCGCCGATGTAATCATAGAGTCTGACTTCATACTCATGCGTGATTAACGGACGGCGATCCTTTGTCGAAAAAACGATGTGATAGAGAAGATTGGTGTAGGAGTCGGACATCGAATCACGTTATCACGCTTGTCGAGTAAGGATTCTTGCAGGCTGCCGCCCACTCCGCGGGCTCGATGATTCTTTGGATTGGTTGTCCTGGGGCTTACGCCCCAGGCTTTACGCCGTCACCTGCTCCGCAGGTTTTGAAAGAAAAGCCCTCCCTCACGGTCGGGCTATTCCCCCGCGCTAACTATCGCGAGTTGTGCAGCGGCGTAACGCTCGTGGTCGCTGGTGAACTCTTCGCTCCACGCACCCATTCCTGAAACCGCTCGAAATACAAATACACAACCGGCGTCAAGTACAAGGTCAACACCTGCGAGACAATTAATCCGCCGACGACTGCTAATCCCAAACCTCGACGAGCCGAAGCGCCGGCGCCCCAACCCAGAGCGATTGGCAAGGTTCCCATCAAAGCCGACATGGTCGTCATCATGATTGGGCGGAAGCGAATTACGCAGGCATCGTAAATTGCCTGGCGCGGCGCCTCGCCTTCTCTTCGCTGCTTGTCGAGCGCAAAGTCGATCATCATGATCGCGTTCTTCTTCACGATGCCGATCAGCATGATGAGGCCGACGAACGCGTAGATGTCGAGCTCGCGATGAAAGATCATCAGAGTCAGCAGCGCGCCTAATCCCGCCGACGGCAATCCCGAAAGAATCGTGAGCGGATGAATGAAGCTCTCGTACAAAATTCCCAGCACGAGGTAAATCACGAGCACCGCAACCAGCAATAACAAAGTCAAATTCTGCAGCGATGATTGAAATACTTGCGCCGATCCCTGAAAGGTTGTGGTGATGGTTGCGGGCAAGTTTTGTTTCGCGACTTGTTGAATTTGCGTCGTAGCCTGACTGAGCGACACGCCCGGTTTTAGGTTGAAAGAGATCGTCGTCGCGGGCATCTCGCCAAAGTGATTCACCTGGGCTGGGCCAACGCTGCGCGTGAAACTAGCGACCGCGCTCAGGGGAACCAACGCGCCGTTAGACGCATGAATGTACAGCCTGCCAAGCGCCGTCGGATCGCTTTGAAATTCCGGCTTGGCTTCGAGGATCACCTGATACTCGTTTGCCGGCATGTAGATTGTCGAAACTTGTCGCGACCCAAACGCGTCGCCCAGCGCCGTCTGAATCTGTGCGATGGTCACGTTATGCGCGGCTGCTTGTTTGCGATCGATTTCGACGTTAATCTGCGGCGTGTTGACTTGCAGGTTGCTGTTGACGTCCTGAAGCAGCGGCATCTCGCGCATCTTCCTTTCGAGGACGGGCGCGTTGTCAATCAGTTCGGCGTTACTCGATGCCTGAATGGTCACTTGGTAAGTACTGCGGCCAAATCCTCCGCCAATATTCAGGCTCGGCGGGTTTTGGAGAATCACCCGCAGGCCGGGCTCGCGCGAAAGCTTCGGGCGCAATCCCTCGATCACGTCATCGGCACTGACCCGCTGATTCAAGGGCTTCAATCCGATAAAGATCGTGCCGCTGTTGCCGCCACTATTGCGACCGCCGGCGCCGACGGTCGATGCGTACGACTGCACGTTTGGATCCTTCTTAATGATGTCGGTAATCACGTTCGAATGTTTAATCATGTCATCGAGCGAAATGCCTTGCGCGCCTTCCGTGCTGCCCAACAACAACCCTGTGTCGCCGCTCGGAATAAAACCTTTCGGCACGACGCCGAAGAGATAAAACGTGAAGACCGCGAGAATCAGACTGATCGTGATCGTGAAAAGCGGATGCAGCAGAACCTTTTGCAGCGTCCACTCATAAAATTGCAGCACGCGCTTGTAGATGCCTTCGGTGAATCCCCACCAGCCGCGTCGCGGCGCGTGGGCCGCGTCTTCATGCAACGCGCTGGCGCGAATGGCTGAAGCTTTCAAGAGCCTGCTTGCGAGCATCGGCGTGAGCGTCAGCGAGACCAAGCCGGAAACTAAAATCGCCACGCTGATCGTGATTGCGAACTCGCGAAACAGCCGGCCTAAAATTCCGCCCATGAACAAAACAGGAATAAAGACGGCGACCAGTGAGACTGTCATCGACACGATCGTGAATCCGATTTCGCGTGAGCCGCTCAGCGCCGCCTCCATTACGCCCTCGCCAAGCTCGATGCGGCGCACAATGTTCTCGAGCATCACGACCGCGTCATCGACGACGAATCCGACCGAAAGCGTCAGCGCCATCAGCGACAGGTTGTCGAGACTAAAGTTCAAAAGATACATCGCCGCGAACGTGCCGATGATCGAAGTGGGCAGCGCGAGTGTCGGAATGATCGTGGCGCGCACGTTCCGCAGGAAAAGAAAGATCACCATCACGACCAGACCCATCGCCAGCAACAGTGAAAACTGCACATCATTGACTGACTGCCGGATCGAGATCGAACGATCGTTCAGAATGTCCAGATTGACTGATGCAGGCAGTTGCTGCTTGAACTGCGGAATCAGCGCTTTGATCGCATCGACTACCGCAACGGTATTCGTGCCGGGCTGACGCTGGACGGCCATCGTGACGCTGCGCCGTCCGTTGAACCAGCTCGCGACTTTGTTGTTTTCGACACTGTCCACAACGTTCGCAACTTCTTCGAGCCGCACCGGTGCGCCGTTGCGATAGGCGACGATCAAGGTGCGAAATTGCAAGGCATTGTCGAGCTGCACGTTCGTCTGCACCGTCATGTTCGAGAATTTTCCGTACAGCGTTCCGGTCGGCGTGTTTGGATTCGCGTTGCGAATCGCCGCGTCAATGTCATCAACTCCAATGCCGCGGTCGGCGAGCGCATTCGGGTCCATCTGGGCGCGCACCGCGTACTTCATCGCGCCGTAAACCTGCACCTGCGACACGCCGTCAACCATAGAGATACGTTGCGCGATCAAGGTCTCGGCGTATTCATCAATTTGCGGCAGCGACAGCACGTCTGAATTCAACGCGAAGAAAAGAATCGGGCTGTCTGACGGATTTGATTTGCGCAGGCTGGGCGGATTCGGCATGCCCGGCGGAAGCTGCGGCAGCGCGGCGGAGATCGCAGTCTGAACATCCTGCGCCGCCGCATCGATGTTGCGGCTCAGATTGAATTGCAGCGTGATCGACGTTGAGCCTTGCGAGTTCGACGAGTTGATCGAATCGATGCCCGCAATACCCGAGAATTGTCTTTCGAGCGGCGTCGCGACCGAGGCGGCCATCGTTTCGGGATTCGCGCCAGGCAAACTCGCGTTGACGTTGATCGTCGGGTAATCGACGGTGGGAAGATCGCTGACCGGCAGCGCTGAATATCCGATGAGGCCGAACAGGACAAAGCCAACCATCACCAGAATCGTGGTGATCGGCCGGTGAATGAACAGCTCAGAGATGCCGCGGCGATGTTTGGGTTTGGCTTTGGATCGTTCGGGCATACCCATTTCGAGAGCGTATCTTCATCGTGTAGCGATGAAATGAGTTTAGCCGTGGGCTTCAGCCCACGGATCGATTCGGGAATCAAACAATGTCGCGTAGCGACAATTGAATCTCTCGTTCATCCGTCGCTACGCGACGCGCATGCTAATGCGACGTCTCGACCGTGGGTTGAAACCCACGGCTAAATTCAACGCGCCGCTACGCGGCGGAGACATGGGCTGCCAAGTGCGTGCTTACGCACGGGCTTCCGACACATCACCTTGCCGGGCTCTTCTTCTCCGCTGAAACCATTCTTGCGCGCTTTCAAAATACAAATACACAACTGGCGTTAGGTACAGCGTTACGACTTGCGAAACCATCAAGCCACCGACTACTGCGAGTCCCAATCCACGTCGTGACGCAGCGCCGGCGCCCCAGCCGAGCGCGATTGGCAGCGTTCCCATCAACGCGGCCATCGTGGTCATCATGATCGGACGAAAACGGATAAGGCACGCCTGAAAAATTGCTTCCTCAGCGGGCTTCCCTTCTTCGCGCTGAGAGGTCAAGGCAAAGTCAATCATCATGATGGCGTTCTTCTCGACGATGCCTATCAGCATGATCAATCCGACGAAAGCGTACACATCCAACTCGCGGCCGAATACCAGCAACGTCAGCAGCGCGCCCAATCCGGCCGAAGGCAATCCCGAAAGAATCGTGAACGGGTGAATAAAGCTCTCATAAAGAATTCCCAGCACGAGATAAATCACCAGCACCGCAACCAGCATCAGCAAAGTCAGGTTCTGCAAAGACGATTGAAAAATTTGGGCCGTGCCCTGAAAGCTCATCGTGATCGTTCCCGGCAAGGTCTTCTTTGCGAGCGCTTGCACTTCGTCCGTAGCCGCGCTTAACGAGACTCCTTCGCGAAGATTGAACGAAATAGTCGCTGAAGGAAGCTGACCCAGGTGATTCACCAACAATGGACCAACGCCACGCGAAAATGTCGCGACGGTGTTCAAAGGAATCAATCGTCCGGTCGTTGTTTGCCCGGGCGTCGTCAATCCCGCGGGTGCCTGCGCTGAATTAACAACTGTGGACGAAGGTTGGGCCAGAGCGCCCTGCACCTGGTTGACCTGACTCACCGTCGAAGGCGCTGCGGTCGAATGAATGTAGAGACGGCCCAGCGCTGAGGGATCCTCCTGATACTCAGGCTTTACTTCCAGAATTACCTGATATTCGTTCGACGTCGCGTAGATGGTTGAGATTTGCCGCGTGCCGTAAGCGTCGTTGAGCGCATCTTCGATCTGCTGCACGGTCACGCCAACCGCCGATGCCTTGTCGCGATCGATGTCGACGTTGAGCTGCGGATTGCGAATCTGAATGTCGCTGGTCACGTCGAGCAAATGCGGCAGGTTCGCCATCTTTTGCAGCAGCGCGTTCGCGCTCGCATACAACTCTTTTTGATCAGGCCCCTGGAGCGTAAGTTGATAAGGACTCTTCGTGACTTGACCGCCAACCTGCACCAGCGGCGGATTCTGCAAAAAGATTTGCATCCCCGGAACAGCTGCCAGTTTCGGACGCAGATCGTCGATGACGGCTTCGACATCTTTGCTTCGCTGGTTGACTGGCTTTAGCAGGATCAGAATGTTTCCGGTGTTGCTCGCCGCGCTAATATCGCTCAAGCCAACGGTCGACAGGACGCCGACGACGTTGGGATCTTTGCGAATCAGATCGACAATCTTCTCCTGATGGCGCGACATTTCGGTGAACGAAATCCCTTCGGCCGCTTCGGTGTAGCCGACGATTTGACTAGTGTCGTCGTTCGGGATGAAGCCTTTTGGGATGACGTAGAAGAGCGCGATGGTGATGAGAAATAGCACACCACAAATCGCGAGGGTAAGCGCGCGGTGCTCGAGCGCAATTTGCAGCGTCCAGCGGTACCCTCCGACAAGCCATTCATAACCGCGCTCTGTAACTTGCCAGAATTTGCCGTGGCTGGGAGCTTCCGGAAGTGCGGCCGCGTCGTCTTCATGTCGGGGCCCGCCCGCGAGAGCAGGCGATTCTGACTCGCCATGCTTTCGATGTCCGAACGCTTTCAGTATTCGGCTGCAAAGCATCGGCGTCAGACTTAGCGAGACGAATCCTGAAACCAAAATCGCGACGCTGATCGTGATTGCAAATTCGCGAAACAGCCTTCCCAGGATTCCGCTCAGAAACAGCACCGGAATAAAAACCGCGACCAGCGAAACAGTCATGGAAACGATCGTAAACCCAATCTCGCGCGAGCCTTTCAGCGCGGCTTCCATCGCGTCTTCGCCTTCTTCCATCCGCCGCACGATGTTCTCAAGCATCACGACTGCATCGTCAACAACGAAACCAACTGACAACGTCAAAGCCATCAGCGACAGGTTGTCGAGGCTGAATCCCAGCAAATACATGATCGCAAAAGTGAAGACGATCGATGTCGGCAAAGCGAGCGTCGGAATGAAGGTCGCGCGCACGTTCCGCAGGAAGAGGAAAATGACGAGCACGACGAGTCCAATCGCCAACAGCAACGAGAACTGCACGTCATTCACCGATTCGCGAATCGACTCCGATCGGTCGTAGAGAACGTCGAGCTTGATCGACGCCGGCAGTTGCTGGCGAAACGAAGGCAATAGATTCCGAATCGCATCAACGACGGCGACCGTGTTCGTTCCGGGTTGGCGTTGAATCGTGAGCGTCACGACTTGCTGACCGTTGTAGCGGGTGGCCAGGCGATTGTTTTCGACACTGTCAACGACGTCGCCAAGATCGCGCAGCGCCACCGGCGCGCCGTTGCGATAAGCCACGATCAGTTGACGATATTCTTCTGCGTTGGTGAGCTGCCCGTTCGCTTGCACCGTCAGGTTTTGATGGATTCCGTAGAGCGTGCCGACGGGAAGATTCGTATTGCCGCGCTGCAATGCCGTCGCGACGTCGTCGATGCCAATGCCGCGCGTGGCCAGCGCCGACGGATCGACCTGCACGCGCACGGCGTACTTTTGTTCGCCGGTGACCAGCACTTGCGCGACTCCACTTATTGTCGAGAGCCGCTGTGCCAGCGTCGTGTCGGCATACTCATTCACTTTGGAAAGCGGCAGCGTCGGCGAACTCACCATTAGATAAACAATCGGCTGATCGGCGGGATTAACTTTCTTCAGCGTCGGCTGATTTGGCATGCCCGTCGGGAGTTGGCGCGACGATTGAGCAATCGCCGTCTGCACATCCTGCGCAGCGGCATCGATATTCCGACTGAGATCGAATTGCAGAGTGACTTGTGTGTTGCCGAGCGTGCTGGTCGAACTGACTGTGTTCAGTCCGGCGATCGTTGAGAATTGTCGCTCGAGCGGAGTAGCGACGGATGACGCCATCGTTTCCGGACTGGCGCCCGGAAGTTCCGCGGTTACTTGAATTGTTGGGTAATCAACGTTGGGGAGGTCGCTTACCGGCAGCGCTCGATAGCCGATGAAGCCGAACAGCACGATGCCCGCCATGATGAGAGTCGTGGTGATCGGGCGCTGGATGAAGAGTTCAGACATTCGCGTTCGTCCGCCACGCGGACTTAATTTGTTTGGCTTCTGCCAACCATCTCATCGAATCAAACTCATTGATTCCCGCCGCCACGACGCTGACCGCCCTTGCCTTGACCGCTTTGATCTGAACTCTGACCCTGGTTGCCACCTTGATCTTGCCCACCTTGACCTTGACCGCCGCGGCCACCTTGTCCTGGCGTTCGGACTTGCACCTTAGCGCCGGGAACGATACGCAGTTGGCCGTCAGTCACGACTTGCTCGCCGGGTTTCAGTCCGTCTTCAACGACTGTCATCGTGTCGATGGTCGTTCCTGTCTTCACCGTCCTCATTTCGGCAGTGCCGTCGGCTTTCACAACATAGACGAACGATTTGTCCTGTCCGATTTGTACCGCTTGCGAAGGGACAACTATCGCTTGATTGGCCGTGCCCAGCGTTAGCACGACGTTCACGAATTGTCCCGGATACAGGCGCCGATCATTGTTGATGAATGTTGCCTTCAGGCGCACGGTGCCCGTCGCTGGATCGACCGTGTTGTCGACGAGCGACAGTTTTCCCATGACCGGATTCGCTTCGTCCCCGGGGATCTGACCTTGCACAGCCAGGCCTTCTTTGCCCGACGATTGCCGAATGCGCACCAGGTCGCGTTCAGGAACCGAGAACGTCACGTAGATGGGCGACGATGTAGTAATCGTCACCATTGAGATCGTGTCGTTGGCGCGCACCAGATTGCCCGCAGTCACCGCAAGATTACCGGTCTTGCCGGCGAGGGGCGCGCGAATCGTGGTGTAACTCAATTGCACGCGCGCGTTTTCAACGTTTGCTTGTTCGGCTTTCTGCGCGGCTTGCAAATTAAGGACAGAGGATTGGTCGGCGCGCACCGTGGCTTCGTCGGCGCGCAACTTGGCTTGATCGTTGTCGTACTGCTCGCGCGGCACAACGCCAGCCTCGACAAGTTTTGTATCACGATTAACGATGATTCGATCGTTTGCCGCCGCAGCTTCGTCACGCGCAACGATATCGTTGCCCTGGCGCACCGCGGCCATCGATTTCAAGAGATTCGCCTCGGCCTGACTCAGTTGCGCCTGCAGTGGACGCGGGTCGATCGCAAAAAGCAGATCCCCTTTCCTAACTTCCTGACCGGGCACGAATCCAACGCGCAGCAAGGTGCCTTCTACCTGCGAGCGAACAGCAATTGTCGTCACCGCTTCGACGTTGCCGATGCTCTTGATCTGGATCGGCACGTCCTGTTGCGTTACCGGCGCGACTTCAACCGGAACCACGTCGCCGCTACCCCGACCTCCACGGCCGCCCGCTCCGGACGTTGCAGCTTTATCGCCGAGGAACCGCCAGAGCACGATAAGCAAAACCACCAAAATGGCGATGCTGACAATTTGAATAATTCGCGCACGCATTCGATTCGGCTTGCGCACATTTGTGACTGCCGGTGGGTTTACGCCCGCTGTTGCGGCGGCTGTGGTCTTTACTGGGGCCGGAAAATTTCTCGAGACTTCTTCTTCCATTACGATCGTCAGACCTGCTGACCGAGGCCTAATCGTCGCCTCGGTTTCTCGGATTCAAAGGTTAACCTGCCGCGATTTTGTTTATGGTCGCACAGGTATCGACGTTGCGGCAAAGCCCACGGTTACATCAAGAAGGCACGTAACAAAAACGTTAGATAAAGCTTGACTTCAAGGCGCGTCGTGATAAGACTGTGGCGCAACTTGCCGTTCGAGCAACCCGACAATGGAGTAGAACATGAAAACTTTAAATAGAGTTTCGCGCCGATATGTGCCGACATTGTGTGCGATTACTTTGATCGCCGGTTCGATGGTCCAGGCTTTCGCGCAGCAACCTGCCACGACGAAGCGTACCCTCACGCACAAGGACTACGATACGTGGCATTCGATCCAATCGCCGCAGATCTCGCGCGACGGAAAATTCGTGGCCTACGCCTACATGGCCCAGGATGCCGACAGCGAGATCGTCGCGCGCAACCTTGCAACCGGTCAGGAATGGCGTGCGCCACGGGGCTATCGTCCGCCAGCGCCGCCGCCGGATGATTCCCTGCCGAACTTCGGCGAATTGATCGCGGCTCAGGCACGGCTCGCGCGACCGGCCTTTACCGCCGACAGTCGCTTCGTTGTGTACAGCATCGAGCCAACAAAAGCAGAACTTAACAAAGCAAAGAAAACCAGTGGTAGCTCAACCGCTCGGGATGGCGCTGGAAGCAGCGCTTCGCGCGATGCGAATATGCCGAAGAACGCGCTCGGCATCATGGATCTTTCGAGTGGACAAGTTGCGAAAATCGATCGGGTCAAGAATTTCCAGGTGCCGGAGGATACCGGCGGCTTCATCGCTTACTTGATGGAAGCGAAGCCGGCGACACCGCCGAACAAGGAAGGCGCCGCGCCTAAAGGAAGTCCGCCCACTTCGCCGACCGAGACTTTCCAGGACACAGACGATTCGGCGCAAGGTCCGCAGTCAGGCGGACGATCTGCCGGGCGTAGTCCAAAGAAAGAGTTCGGCACCGATCTCGTCATTCGAAACACAACCACCGGCGCCGAACGAACGATCAGCGATGTGCTCGATTACAGTTTCAGTAAAGATGCGAAGACGCTTGCCTACACCGTCTCATCGAAGAATGAAGAAACGAACGGCGTGTACGTCGTGGATCCACAGAGCGACGGCGCAGCCACCGCGTTAATTTCCGGCAAGGGTAAATATCAGAAACTCACCTGGGATGAAGATCAAAAAGAGCTTGCCTTTATCAGCGATCGCGACGATCGGGAATCGAAACAACCGAGATTCAAAATCTATATG
>Ga0066679_10000647_pt1 | contig 12382 bp, 8 predicted proteins | sample GraSoiAngelo_128_FD_62298 | JGI IMG/M metagenome (GOLD analysis project Ga0066679, IMG submission 62298) | Grasslands soil microbial communities from the Angelo Coastal Reserve, California, USA - 14_0927_12_20cm | ecosystem: Environmental > Terrestrial > Soil > Grasslands | place: USA... | reverse complement strand
GCCGGGGAGCGCGCGTTCGAGTGGGCCCGTCGCTTCGACTGGGAAAGGCACGTCGACACGATGGAGCGAGCCGTGCTGGATGTTGCCCGCGCGCACGAGCAGGTCGCGGCTGAGGCAGCGACTGCTTGAGGCTCTTGCCGCGGATCCTCGCCGACGAAGACGATGAGGAGCGCCGGACAGACGAGCTCGACCGGCACGCTACCGCCGCTGAAGCAACTCCAAGCCCGCTGCCCTTGGGGGCGCTGGCCACCGTGTGGTCGGTCGCGCTGCTGCCGCGCCTCTTCGCCCTCTTCTACCTGACCAACCCCGAGAACCCGGGCGACGGCTGGCATGGTGACGTGTTCCACCACTGGCAGATCGCTTACCTCACCAAGGAGATCGGTCTGTGGGATCCGAGCGGGCCCCGGTTGTGGGACCTGAAGGGTCTCGACTATTTCTGGGGCGTCATTCATCCGGCGCTCCTCGTCGGACTCTTCTACGTGACCGGTTCGGTCGACATCGTCATCGCGCGATTGGTGAGCGTCTTGTTCGGAACACTGACCGCGGTCCTCGTGTTCAGCCTGTGCCGGCGCTTCTGGGGACTCCAGGTCGCGATCGCGGCCGGCCTTTTCGCGGCGCTGCTCCCAACGAGCGTGTTCATCGACTCGACCGGCTTCCTGGAGCCGATGGGCATCGCGCTTGTGCTGCTCGGCATATGGTTGTGGCCAAAGCGCGGCGTGTGGACCGGCGTGGCGTGGGCCCTGGCGGCCATGGCGCGCGCTGAGGCGTGGATCTTCAGCCTCGGCATGCTCGTGGCGACGTATTTTCGGCGCGCGCACGAGCACCAGCGCCTCCTGGCGACCATCGCATGGATCGCGCTGATCCTCGCGTACATGAAGGTGCTGCTCGACCGCACCGGCAACCCGATCTATCCCGTGTACTGGAACCTGCTCGCCAACATCTTCGGCAAGTGGGAGTTCTCGACGGGTCTGACACCTGACCAGATGGCGGCACGTCCATTCCTGCTCGCGCTGATGCTCGCGGGCCTTGCCGGCCTTGGATTGACGTTGTGGAGGCGGCCGCCTTCATACATGTTCCTCACCTTCGGGTTCGGCTATCTGGCCTACACGGGTCTCTCCCTCGGGCTGACCTCGTACCTGCGCAGCTGGGAGTCCTGGTTCTGGCAGGAGAGATTTTTCTTGTTTCCTTATGAGTTCGCAGCGGTGCTCGGCGCGGTGACCCTTCTCTGGCTGCTGCCGCGCCGCGCGGGACGGCGCATCGTGCCTGCTGCGTGGGCCCTGATCGTGATCGGCCTCTTCGCCGCGCAGCTGGAGTGGGGACCCATCCTCCACCTCTACAGCGCGACGCGCGAAACGTGGACCCAGTCGCAAGGCGCCGCGGCGCAGCTCATGTCGGTGTATGACCAGCCTGCCTATCGCGGTCGCGTCCTGAACATCCCGCCGGACAAGCCCGCCATGCTCTACGCGATGGTCGAGTATCACGGCCTTCAGGGACGGAACGTCGTCGGACAGCTGTACGACCCGTTCTATTACGTCACCGATTTCTCGTACGCAAGGCGACCGGATGTCGGAGACACGCTCATGCAGTGCTGGTTGACGTCGACCCGCACGCGTTTGTGGGCCGTGGACCCGAGCAAGCAGCAGTATCAACTGCTCATCGCAGACCACCCCGAGTGGTTCACCCGGGTCGGCGCCGTCGACACGTACGGCTGGGCGTTGGAGGACGTGCACGTGCCGGTGCCCGCCGCCGCTGACTGCGCGTCCGCACAGAAGGCCGCAGCTGGCTAGGTCAGGACCGGCGGCGTTCGGAGCCCTGCGTCTTGTCGTCGCCACGGGTTTTTTCGCCCTCGTTGCCTATGTGCTCAGTTGGCAATTGCTCTGGGCAGGCATGGCCGGCTCGGAAGCGCCGTTCCACCTCCATCTCATCGAGTGGGTCGCGCCTGCCTTTCCCAACCTGCCCTGGTGGTACCCATGGGACGGGATGGGGGTCTCCTTCCGCGAGGGGTATCCCCTCAGCGCGCACTGGATCGCTGTTGCAGCTTCACGCCTGCTCGCGACGAGCGTCGAAGGCGGGGCCCAGATCGTCCAGTTCTCTCTGATGCCGGCGACCGCGACGGGTCTGTTCGCATTCTTCGACTGGCGGCTGCGCCGCCCATTCGCAGGACTTGCGGCCGGCTTCATGTTTCTGCTGAGCCCGATCGGGTGGGTTGAATGGACACATTTCGGGCTGTACGCGAGCTGGGTCGGGATGATTTTCTTCATGCCGTGCGTGATCGCCCTTGACGTCTTTTTCCATGCCTGGCTTGCGGGCGACCGAGGTTGGCGGTTTCGTTTGGGAGGTGCGTCGTTCGTCGCCTTGACCACCATCATGGGCACGGTCTCGCCGCACATCCTGGCCGCGCCCCTCATCCTCGTTCCCGCCTATGCCGTTGCCATACCACGCTTGTCACTCCGCCGCGCCTGGGGCTGGATCGTCGTGGCCGCCCCTGCAATTTATGCGGGTGTGGTCGTCCTCTCGGCTTTCTGGCTTGGGGCGGAGGTCCAGTACCTCGCCGTGGTTCGCTCGCACTGGGCTGGGCCCGGGGGCAATTTCGACCCTGGCCGGCTCAGCTCTTTCGAGCTGGCCAGCATCCTCTCGCTCCACCCGCTTCGCGATCGCAACGTCAGCGACCTTTACAGCGTCAGCCTCGCGGTGTTGCTCCCCGCGCTGCTCGCCGTACCGCTTGCCTGGAGAGAGGGTCGCGCTCGACTGTTCCTGCTGCTAGGGGTTGCCGGCGTCGCGTTCATGACCAACCTTGACCTGTACAGACCCTTCTTCGTCATCCCGGGGTTTGCGGAGTTCGGCGTCCAGGCGCACCGGCCGCTCCAGCTGCTCCTAGCCGTATCAGCGCCGGCCCTGGCCGCGCTCGGGCTCTTTGAAGCGCCGCGGGTCGCCGCGACTCTTCTGGCACGCAGATGGAAATGGCCGTCAGCTCTGCGCTCAGGCCTCGCGGCTGGGCTGCCCGTGCTCATGGTGGTCGTGCTTGCAGCGGACGTGATCGCCTTCGGCGCCCGAGTCGAGGGAGGCGCTCAGCTCGCGTACGGGCCGAGCATTCCGAAAGCCCCGAGCCTGGCTGACCTGTGGCAGCACAACGCCGCGGGCGCGCGCTCCACGCCTCTGCTCGAACAGCTGGTGGATCCTCGCCTGTGGCGTTCGCTGCAGATCTCCTGCGACCTCGACTGCCCGGCCAAACGCCAGGCCCTCGCGGCGCTAGGTGGGATCTTTCCGTCGCCTCCCGCGCGTGCGGAGCTGAACTCCAACATTGGACCGCTCGACATGGCCTTTCACGTGCTGGTGGGTGGGGGCATCACCCACTCTTACAACGACCAGGTCATCCCCTCGAGAGAGCTGTCGTCTTGGTTGGAGGACAGCATGCTGCAGAGCCCTGGGACGACCGTCAAGACCCAGCTCGCGCAAGCGCTGGGGATTGACGCAGTAGTGCTGTCTCCCGCGCAAGCCGGACGCGCGTCGGACTACGTGGCGATGGGGTGGACGCAGGTCAGCCAGGACCCAGTGGCATTTGTGAATCCTCGACCCTCAGGACTCGCGGCGCAGTGGCCCGGTGGAACTGGAGTCCTCGTCGTGGGCGCGACCCAGACCAGCATCCCCGAGCTGTACAACTCGGTCTTCAAGCAGGCAACGCAAGGTCTCCTGCCTTTCGTTTCCGAATGGCTGGTCCGCGGCGGGTCGCAGTTCATCGACGACTACACCGACCAGCAGCTGCGGCGGTACAAGGGCTTACTCCTGCTGGGCTACCGGTACCACGACCAGGCCGCTGCCTGGTCGCTGCTCGACCGCTACGTGCGCGGAGGGGGCAGGTTGTTCGTCGAGACGGGGTGGCAGTACGTCGACCCGGACTGGAACGCAGGACGGGCGCCAGGCGTCCTTCCTGTCACGTCGCTGCAGTGGAGTGCGCTCGACGCGTCGGCGCCGGTCCTCGTCGAGGGCGGCGTGGACCCTTCTTTCGGCAGCCTGGCTTATCAGGGAAGCGGTTGGGGCGCAAGCTCGTCGGCGGGGGTCCGCGCCGGGGCCACGGAGCTCGTTCGCGTCGGCGCCAGGGTGGTGGTCGCAAGCTCGACGCCGGGCCTGGGACGTGTGCTGTGGAGCGGCATGAACCTGATCGCGCACAACTCGTCCAACGGGTCGGCGGACGAGGCTCGGTTCCTGGCGGCGCAGCTTGGATGGCTGTTCGCCGTCGACCCCGGGGCGGCTTCTCAATTGCCGATCACACCCGCCTGGAGTGGCGATGACCAGGCAACGCTTGCGCTTCAACCGTCGTCTGGCCCGAGCCTGGTGCTTTTCAAGGAGTCGCTTTTCCCCGGCTGGTCCGCACGCCTGGTCACGCCGGCCGGTTCGCAGCCTGTCGACCTCGTGGGCGGCGAGATGGATTTCATGCTCGCGTCCCTGCCCTCGGTGCCGGCCGGGTCGTCGTTGGTGTTCAGATACGGACCGACCGTTTTCGAGGAGGCGTCCTGGTGGCTTTCGCTCGTCTTCCTGGCGGTACTTATCTCGTGGGTCCTGCGACCGGCCCTTCTGTCGCGCGGCGCTGACTTGGTCGCTGGGACGGGCCGCTCATTGTTGAGTCCCGTGGCTCGACGTGTCGAGCGGTGGGACGAAGACGCCTAGCTGACCGACTCCGCCCATTTGATCAGGTCGCGAAGACCGCTGTCGAAAGCGATCTGCGGCTCCCATCCGAGGTCGACCTGCGCTTTTGAGATGTCGCTCACGTAGTACTTCTGGTCGCCCTCGCGCCACTCGGCGAAGCTGTACTCGGGCTTGCGTTGGGTGAGCCCGCCGATGTGATCGATTACCTCGAGCAGGTTGCGCTGGTTCTTCGGTCCGCCGCCGACGTTGTAGATCTCCCCGCGCGTGATGCCGATCTTGTCGATCGCGAGTGCGTAGAGGCTACTCAGGTCGCGTGCGTCGAGGAGGTCGCGCACCTGCGTACCGTCGCCGTAGATGGTCAGCGGCCGGCCCTTAAGGATCGAGTGCACGAAGTGGGCGACCCAGCCCTGGTCTTCGGTGCCGTACTGATGCGACCCGTAGATGCAGCTCTGACGAAGCACGACTGTGTTCATCTGGAAACAGCGCGCGTAATCCCTGACGTATTGGTCCGCTGATCCCTTACTGCAGCCGTACGGGCTGTGAAAGTCGATCGGCTGACCTTCCTTGCACGGGCCGTTGTTGTGGTCGAGCTTGCCGTACACCTTATTGGTGGATGCAAACACCAGCGGCGCGTCGTGGTTGTGGAGGCGGACCGCCTCAAGCACATTGAGCGTGCCGCGGGCGTTGATGTCGAAGTCGGTGTTCGGGTCGGCCAGCGACGTAGTCACCGCGACCTGCCCGGCGAGATGGAGGATCGCGTCCTGGTTGCTCACATGTTCAGGCAGAGCGCTCGCGTTCCTCACGTCCTCTTTGATGAATGCGATTCGATTGGGGTAGCGCGTGAGCACCCACTTGAGGTTGCGTTCAGTGCCGGGCCGGCTCAAGTTGTCGAGCAGGGTCACGTACCAGCCATCCTTGACCAGATGAACGGCGGCGTTGACGCCCAGAAAGCCGGCTCCGCCAGTGATGAGGATCCGACGCTCGGGCTCCGCCGGGACAGGCGGCCGCGACCTGGTCTTGCTGACGCGTTCGGACGGATCCATCGGCCCGCCTACGTTACCCGGTGGCGATCCCCCTGAAGTAGGCGATGGCCAGGATCCACGACGCAGCGGCGAGGACGAGCGTCTCGCGGCGGTCGGTCCCGCCTCGCGAGTAGAGGTACGCGCCCGGCACGAAGATCACGGCGAACACTCCGTACACCATGTGCAGCAGGCCTTCCCGCGGGGTGCCGCCTGCGATGACGGCGGCGATACCGATCAGTCCCTGCAAAGGTGTCAGTCCTCCCATGATCAGGTACCCAGAGCGAAAGCCGCCGCTCAGCCGCTGGTTGCGGAAATAGTGATAGGTGCCCCAGACGCCCAGCACCAACGCGTAGACGAGGAGGACGCGGGCACCAAAGCCATGGAGGAAGGTGAGGGCGTCGTTCAAGTTGACGAGCGCAGCCGGGCGATCTGCCCGCGGAAGTAATCGACCGTGAGGCGGAGGCCCTCCTCGAGCTGGATGCGGGGCTCCCAGCCAAGCCGCTCTCTGGCGCGAGTGTTGTCGAGTGCGATCCTGTAGACGTCGCCCTTGCGGCCTGGCCCGAAACGCGGCTCGAGCTTGTACTCGGTGAGGATGGACAGCTTGCGGAACAGGTCATTGACCGTCACCGGGAAGCCGGAGCTGACGTGAAAGGTTCCTCCATCGCCCTTCTCCAGCGCGGCGAGGTTCGCCGCCGCGATGTCGCCGACGTGGAGCATGTCACGCGACTGGTTGCCGTCGCCGTCGATCGTCAGCGGCTTGCCCTCGATCATCCGGCCGGCGAAGATCGCGACCACCCGACCCTCTTCCGCGAAGAAGTCCTGGCGCGCGCCGTACACGTTGGCGTAGCGGAGCACCGTGTAGTTCAAATGGAAGGTTCGCTCGAATGTGCCGAGGTATTGCTCGAAGGCGAACTTGCTGGTTCCATATGGCGACAACGGGCGGATCGGGTGGTCCTCGTCGGCGGGGACCACGTCAGGCTCGCCGTAAAGCGCCCCGCCGGTGGAGCTGAAGATCACCTTGCGTACCGAGTTGTCGACGCACGCCCGCAGAACGTTCAGACCGCCAACGACGTTGACATGTGCGTCGTAGCCAGGGTCGGCCACCGACTTGGGGACCTCTGATTGGGCGGCGTGGTGATTCACGACGTCCGGCTTGAACGACGCGATCGCGTCGTTGACCTTGGCGAGATCCCTGATGTCGACGCGGTGCAGCGCCGCTTTCGGGTTGACGTTCTCCTCGCGGCCGGTGCTGAGGTTGTCGAGCACCGCGACCTCGTGCCCTGCGGCGATGTAAGCATCGGCCACGTGCGAGCCGATGAAACCGGCGCCTCCGGTGACGAGAATCTTCATCGACGGTGACTGTACTGGAAGCCGAAGTCGTCAAGGCGGTGCCGGCCGGCGTCCCACCTGCGTTCGTCCGCAAGGTGCTGGCCCGCGTCTCAGCCTTGCCGGAGGTCGCGGCTCGTATGCCCGAGGGCAGAGCCACGCTCGCGGTGCGGATCACGAGCGACGAGGAGATGCGCGTCCTCAACCGGATCTACGCCGCGGATGATCACGCGACCGACGTGCTTTCTTTCGCCGGGTCTGGCGAGCATGTCGGCGACATCGCGATCTCGTGGCCGGCGGTGATTCGCCAGGCTGGGCAGTTCGGACACGACGAACGGGCCGAGGTCGCGCTGCTGTCGGTGCATGGCCTGCTGCACCTGCTCGGCTGGGACCACGCCACCGCGAGCGAGCGGAAGGAGATGAGCCGGCTCACTGTTTCGGCCCTGGCCGCGTCCGGGATCAAGCTGGCCCCGCGCCGCCTTTAGACTCGATACACGGTCTGCGGCGCTCGCCGCGGGCCTTGCTGTGTCTGCATGGAAGAAACAAGGGAAGAGCGGCTGATCGTCGGGCTCGGCAACCCCGAGTCGGAGTTCGCCGACACGCGCCACAACCTCGGTTTCGCGTGCGTGCGCGAGCTCGCCCGCCGCCTTGGCGCGCCCATCGACAGGAAGCGCTGGCGCTCGCTCGCCGGCCGCGCGGAGTCACACGGTGTGTGGTTCGTGCTGCCCCAGACGTACATGAACCTCTCCGGGCAGGCGGTGGCGAAAGCACTGAAGGACACCGGCCTCACGCCCGCTCAGACGTGGGTCGTCTACGACGAGCTGGACCTTCCGCTGTGCAGGATGCGCATCCGGCTCGGGGGCTCGGGCGCGGGCCACAACGGTGTCCGCTCGATCATCGAATCCCTCGGCACCGACGACTTCGTCCGTTTTCGCGTCGGGATCGGCAAGCCCGCTCGGAAGGGCTCGCAGTCGGGCGTGCACTACGTGCTGGGACGATTCAGCAAAGCTGAGGCGGAGCGCATCCCCAACATCGTCAGCGGTGTGGCCGACGCCCTCGAGCTGGCCCTCGACGCGGGCATCGAGCGCGCGATGGACCGCTACAACCGGCCCGGCGCGCTGGGCTGCGAGGAATTGCCGTGAGCAAGCTGTGGGCGGGCGTCATCGCCGCAGCGCCGAGGCTCGAGGGGTGGATCGCGCGCGGCTCGTCGGAGATACACGTGGCCCGGCTGCCGCGTCCGGCCTGGCCGATCGTCGCCGGCGCCGTGGCCCGCGCATCCGTCGAGCACGGCAAGACGGTGCTCATCCTCGTGCCTGGGCCGGAGCGCTTTGCAGACGAGATGCGGCTGTGGCTCGCCGGGCAGCCCACGACTAACGTCTTCGCGGAGGTCGCTGTTTCCTTCCTCGACCGGCCGCCGGCTTTCGACGAGGCGATCAACCGGCGGCTCGAGGCGTTGACGGCTCTCGCTGAGACCCAGCCCAGTGTCGTCGTTTCGTCCCGGCGCGCGATCACGCGCCAGACGATCTCCCGCACAGACCTCGTCGACAGCACGGTGGTGTTAAGGCCCGGACAGGGCCCGGACCCGGTCGTGGTTGCCGCCCGCCTGGTCGAGCTCGGTTACACGCGCGAACCCCTCGTCGAGGAGCGAGGCCAGTTCTCGCTGCGCGGAGGGATCCTGGATGTCTTTCCGTCGGGCGCCGACGCGCCGGTGCGCGCCGAGTGGTCCGGCGACGCCGTCGAAACACTGCGCCTCTTCGACCCCGAGAACCAGCGCTCCGTGATGCCGGTGCGAGAGGTGACGATCCGCACCGGCCGCGAGCTGTTGCTCGGGCCCGAGCGCGGCCGAGCGGCTGTCGAAAGGCTGCGTCAATCCGTGACGCTGAGCCGCCTGCGCGGCGATGTGCGCTCCGAGTGGGAGGACGACCTGACGCGCCTGGGCACCGGGGCGGCTTTTGCCGGCGTCGAGTTCTATGCCGCTTACCTCGACCCTTCGCGGCCATCGCTGCTCGATCACCTGCCGTCGGGCGCTGTCGTCGTGGATTTCGAGCCTGGGCGCCAGCTGGCCGAGGCGCGCACGCTGCTCGACGAAGCCGCGATGCTGGCCGCGGCTGAGGCTGGAGGCGGCGAGCTGCCCCCAGAGTTCACCCTGCCGACCGTACACCGGCTCGACGAGCTTGGCTCGACGCCGCGACTCACCGTCACGTCGGGCGAAGGCGTGGAGGACGCGATTGACCTCGGCTGGTTTGGCGGCGAGCCGCTGGTCGGCCAGTCCCGAGCCCTGGCGGGCTTCGCCGCTCGGAGTGAGGGTGCCGCAATCGTCTTCGCCACCGAGCAGGACGAGCGGGTCCGCGCGCTCCTCGACGAGGCGGGCGTGAAGACCCCGCTGGCCGAGGTCGATCTCGACCTGGAGCTCGAGGTCAAGCCCGCGCTGCTTCACGCCGCGGTAGACATCACCGCCGGATGCTCTCAGCCGGAGATCGGCTTCCACCTCGCCACCGATGCCGAGCTGTTCGGGAGAGTCAGGCGTCCGTCACGGACGAGTCGTGGACGGACGAAGGCAGGGGACATGACCCGCGAGTTCACGCTCGACTTCGAACCGGACGAGCTCGTCGTGCATGTCGATCACGGGATTGCGCGCTTCAAGGGCATGCGCTTGATCGAGTCGGACGGCGCGCATCGCGAGTACCTCGAGCTCGAGTACGCGGAGGGCGATCGCCTATTCGTGCCAGTCGAAAACCTCGACCGTGTGCAGAAATATCTGGGTGGCGCGGAGGGGACCCCGGCGCTGCACCGACTGGGCACCTCGGACTGGACGCGTGCGCGCGGCCGCGCGCGCAAGGTCGTGCAGGACGTGGCAGAGGACCTGCTGAAGATCTACTCCATGCGCGAGGCCCGTCCCGGCATCGCGTTCGCGCCGGACACCGCGTGGCAGCAGGAGCTCGAGTCCTCCTTTCCTTATGAAGAGACGCCCGACCAGGTCGCGGCGCTGGGGGAGATCAAGGCGGACATGGAATCAGACAAGCCGATGGATCGGCTGTTGTGCGGCGACGTGGGCTTCGGCAAAACGGAGCTGGCGTTGCGGGCGGCGTTCAAGGCGGCGATGAGTGGCAAGCAGGTCGCGGTGCTCGCGCCGACCACCGTTCTCGCGCAGCAGCACTTCCACGTCTTCCGGGAGCGACTGAAGAATTTCCCGGTCGTGGTCGAGATGCTGTCTCGATTCGTCGACGACGAGACGCAGGCACGCACCGTGGAAGGTCTGAAGTCGGGACACGTCGACATCGTGGTAGGCACGCATCGCCTTCTGCAGCGCGACGTGCGTTTCAAGCGACTGGGGCTGCTCGTCATCGATGAGGAGCACCGCTTCGGCGTGATGCAAAAGGAGCGCTTGAAGAAGCTGCGAACGCAGCTGGACGTGCTTTCGCTTTCGGCGACGCCGATCCCGCGCACCCTGCACATGGCCGTCGGCGGCATCCGCGACATGAGCGTGATCCAGACCCCGCCCGAGGAGCGCCAGCCGATCAAGACGTACGTCACCGCGGAGGACGACGAGCTGATCGCAGAGGCGATCGGCCGCGAGCTGCAGCGCAAGGGCCAGGTCTATTTCGTACACAACCGCGTGCGCACAATTCAGAAGGCAGCAGAGCGTGTCCGCCGATTGCTTCCCGAGGCTCGCGTGGCAATCGGCCACGGCCAGATGTCGGAGGACGAGCTGGCGACCGTGATGGTCGACTTCGAATCGGGGAAGTACGACGTCCTCGTGTGCACGACGATCATCGAGTCGGGCCTCGACATCCCGAACGTGAACACGATCCTGGTCGAACGCTCGGACCGTTTTGGCCTGGCCCAGCTGTATCAGCTGCGCGGTCGAGTTGGCCGTTCGGGCCGCCGGGCTTACGCCTATTTCCTTTACGACCCGAGGCGTTCGCTGACCGAGCAGGCGGATAAACGGCTGGACGTGATCTCTGGTCTTCACGAGCTCGGCCAGGGATTCAAGATCGCGCTGCGCGACCTCGAGATCCGCGGCGCGGGCAACCTGCTGGGCACTGAGCAGCATGGCGCCATCACGTCGGTCGGTTTCGAGATGTACCTGCAGATGCTGCAGAGCGCGGTCGCGAAGCTGCGCGGCGGAGCTGACGAAACGGCCGTGTCCGACGTGCTGTCCACAGAGGAGATGAACCTCGACCTGCCCCTTGACCACTTCATACCTCGCTCCTACATCCGCGACGAGAAGCTGCGGCTTGGCGCGTACCGTCAGCTCGCGAACGCGGAGGACGAGGAGGAGCTTGATTCGATGCTGCGCTCGCTGAGGGACCGCTATGGCAATCCGCCCGACCAGCTCGACAACCTCGCGTACTCGCTGCGAGTGAAGCTGCGCGGGCAGCGCATGGGCTTGCGCGGCGTCATCGCCGAGGGCCACGACATAGTGATCCGTGTGGACCCGCAGAGGCTGCTCGACGTCGAAGAGCTTTCCCGGCGCATGCCGGGGCGCATCGCGGTTGGCCCGAACCGGATCAAGATGCGTCGCCAGGGCGAGGGCTGGCAGGCCGACCTTCTCGACCTGCTCGACGAGATGGCGCGCCTGTACGAATCGGCCCACCCGGCGGCGGTTCCGTCGCCTTCATAGAATCACTCGTCGTGGAGAAGCCTTACTCCGACGGGATCGCCGCCATCTTCGAGGTCGTGCACCGGCTTCGCGCGCCCGGCGGGTGCCCATGGGACCGCGAGCAGACGCACGAGTCGCTGCGACCGTACCTACTCGAGGAGACGTACGAGCTGCTCGAAGCGATCGACGCGGGTGACGGTGGGAAGATGATGGAGGAGCTTGGCGACCTGCTCCTCCAGGTGGCGATGCACGCCGAGATCGCGGCTGAGGAAGGGCGCTTCGATGCGGCGCAGGTCTCCGAGGCGGTGGCCGCGAAGATGGTCAAGCGCCATCCGCACGTTTTCGGAGACGTGTCCGTCGCGAACGCGGACGAGGTGCTGCGCAACTGGGAGCACCAGAAGATCCACGAGTCGCGCCAGGCCGGCAGCGACCAGTCGGTCGTCGACCGCGTGCCGGCTTCCTTGCCCGCGCTCGCGTGGGCGCTCGGGCTCCAGAAGCGCGCGGCGCGCGTGGGATTCGAGTTCAGCTCGCCGGCCGCGGCAGCCGAGTCGGTGGCGGAGGAGGCGAAGGAGCTGGCGGAGGTGACTGACCGCGAGCGGGCGTTCGATGAGCTTGGCGACATGCTGTTCGCCATCGTTTCGTTGGCCCGCACGATGAAGCTGAACCCGGAGGACGCGCTGCGCGTCGCCGGCCAGAGGTTCCGCCGCCGCTTTGCCGCCGCCGAGGCGTCGCTGCGAAGCGAGGGCAAGAGCTTTGCCGATATCGATACTGAAGAAATGAATCGACG
>Ga0066679_10000645_pt1 | contig 12398 bp, 8 predicted proteins | sample GraSoiAngelo_128_FD_62298 | JGI IMG/M metagenome (GOLD analysis project Ga0066679, IMG submission 62298) | Grasslands soil microbial communities from the Angelo Coastal Reserve, California, USA - 14_0927_12_20cm | ecosystem: Environmental > Terrestrial > Soil > Grasslands | place: USA... | reverse complement strand
CTTTCGGATAAGCGAAGCGAAAGGTCCACGATTCGCCGTGATCCTCCGAGCCGAGAAACTTTCCCCGCGCATCGACGTGACCTTGCACGATGTGTCCGCCGAGCCGTGTCGCTGGCGTCACCGCGCGCTCGAGATTCACCGGTGAACTTTCTTTCAACGAGCCCAGCGTCGATCGAAAGAGCGTCTCTTTGGAAACGTCCGCAGCAAACGAATCCGGTTTCACATCCAGCGCCGTCAGGCACACGCCATTAACTGAAATCGAATCGCCATTGTGCGATCCTTCCGTAACCGTGTGCGCTGCGATAACAATGCGCGCATCGTCGCCGCGCTTCTCGACCGAACGCACGCGACCAAGCTCTTCGATGATTCCAGTGAACATTAATTCATTTTCGATTGCCGATTGCTGATTGCCGATTTGTCAACGCAACGAACGCAAGAAAAAAACCACCAACAAGAAGAGCGCGCCAACGGCTAATAGCCCCAGCGAAAAGATCAATATCCACATGGCTTCATTCTTAAATGTAAATCTGAGAATTCTCATGCGTCGCTTCTTTCCCGAACGATCATCGACATCTTTTCAAACACGTCGTCAATCGACATTCCCGTCGAATCGATGCGGACAGCATCGTCGGCGGCAACCAAAGGCGAATCTGCTCGCGTCGTATCGCGCCGGTCGCGTTCCGTGATGTCTGCCAACGTCTGTTCGTACGTTGCCGCCGGATTATGTTCACGCTCTTCAGTCAGGCGTCGTTCTGCTCTTTCGGCAATTGCTGCATCCAGAAAGAACTTCACGTCAGCATTAGGAAAAACGATGGTGCCAATATCACGTCCGTTCATCACTGCGCCGCGTTGGCCCAATTCGCGTTGCCGTTTGACCATGGCGCGACGGAGCGCGGGAATTGTCGAGATGATCGAAGAAATGTTGGTGACATCTTCATCGCGAATGCGATCGCTCACGTCGCGGCCGTTCAAAGACACATACAGCGAATCAGGATCGCCGCCAAGATCGATGTCGATTCTTTCCGCGAGCGACCCAACGGCCGTGTCATCGCTCTCGTTCACAGTTGATTCGATTACCGCCAGCGCGACCGCGCGATACATCGATCCGGTGTCGATGTAGAGCAATCCGAGTTTGCGCGCCAGCATTCGACCCAGCGTCGATTTGCCTGAGCCCGATGGTCCATCGATGGCAATGATTAGGGGATGTCTCACGTGTCTAAAGATGACGAGGATATCACCATGTCGGCCTGAGGGAAATCATCGTAACTACGCCCGCTTCGCCTTTCAATTCAGTGACTTTTCATAGTGAAAGTCATAAGCTTTGATTGCTCATTAGGAGGATCAGTCTAATGATTCCACGAATCCTTCTCTCCTTCGGCTTGGTAACTTCGTTTCTGCTTCCGGCCAGGGCGCAACAGCCGCGGTCCTCGCCTGAACCGCAAAAGCCCGCGACTGCGCAACAAACGACTTCGCCTGAAGTCGATTCGCAGGATGTGGTGCGCATCACCACGAACCTCGTGCAGGTGGATGCCGTTGTCACTAAGAATGAGAAAGTCGTTAGCGATTTGCTGCCAGAAGATTTCGAAATCTTTGAAGACGGAAAGCCGCAAACAATAACGAACTTCTCTTATGTCTCGAACCTGCCATCGGGAGCCGCGCCGACCGCCCCGGCAAAGTCCGCGGACAAGACTGCACCGCCCATACCCCCAGCCAAAATCAATCTAAACGATCAACGGAGAATAGTCGCATTGGTCATCGACGATTTGGGCATATCCTGGGAAAGCATGGCCCAGATTCGGGCGCAGGTAAGGAAGTTTATCGATCAAGCATCTCCCAATGATTTGATTGCGATTATCCGTACGGGTGGCGACGTTGGGTCCCTACAACAATTCACGAACGACAAGCGTGTGTTGCAAAGCGCTTGGGACCATCTGCGCTGGAATCCGTGCAGCCGCGCGGGCATTCATGTGTTTGAACCGGCCGGCTCGATTCAAGGATCGAATAGGGGATTGTGTTCGGAGCAAGTCACCTATGGCACGCTGAAAGCGTTAAGTTTCATTGTCCAGGGCATGAGGTACCTGCCCGGTCGAAAGTCTATTGTGCTCTTCTCCGATTATCTGCCAATCCAAGATCAGCAACCGTCGGTCTACGACGAAACCAGACAGCCGCTCGATGGTTCGCAAAGCAATTCAGACGATCAGAGCATTCCCGATTCCGGCATCAGCTACTATTCTCAACTGCAACGCATTGCCGAGATCGCGATCCGGACGTCCGTCGTCATTTATGGAGTCGACACACGAGGCCTGCAAACCACCGGCTTGACAGCCGCTGATCAAATTACATTTCAGTCGCGTCAGGGCAACCCGAATGATGCTTTGCGCAGCATAATCAACCAGCGCTCCGCGCAACTCTTGCGTGGGCGCGAGGGATCGGAATTGATCGCCAAACAGACCGGCGGATTTCTAGTTCGCGACTCGAATGATTTTGGCCTCAAGGAGATTATGAAGGATCAGCAGGGCTACTATTTGATCGGCTTTCGACCCGCTGAAGAAACTTTTAACCGGAATTTCCATCACATCAAAATTAAGTTGAAGCGGGGAGGCTTGACGGTGCGCACGCGTGCCGGTTTCTATGGCTTCACGGATGATGAAGCCCGGCCGAAGCAATTGTCGGTGAGCGATGAAGTGAACAAGGCACTGATTTCTCCATTCGGCGTCCAGGACATTACTTTGCGGCTGACTTCTTTCTTTGTGGACGACCCGCAGCAAGGGCCCGTCGTGCGCTCGTTTCTCTATCTCGATCCGCATGATCTCAGCTTCACTGAGGCGGATGGTTGGCATTCGACTAACCTCGACATTACGAGCGTTGTGTTTGGCGACAACGGCCGGATCGTTTCGAAGGAAGATCGCAACGGCCGGCTGCGTTTTCGCGGCAATGGATACGAGCGGGCGTCGCGTGAAGGCATAACCTACAGCTTTGATGTGCCCGTTAAGCGGCGGGGCGCTTTTCAGTTTCGCGTGGCGGTGCGCGACGCCAACACCGCAAAGATTGGATCGGCGGGGCAATTTCTCGAAGTACCTAATTTGCGCAAGGGCGAGCTGGCGTTATCGGGAATCGTCGCGCGCGCGATGGCTCCCGAAACGGCCGGAGATCCGCAAACGGTTGCGACCGGCCCCGCCGTGCGACAGTTTCGTCAGGGCTCGACTGTCAGCCTGGCTTACGAGATCTACAATGCGAGTTCGCAGGGGCAGCCTGCACGGTTGAGTTCGCAGTTGCGCATCATTCGCGACGGAAAAATCGTGTTTACGGGAAACATTCCTTTGACGTTTGGCGGACAGACTGATTTACAAAGGCTGACAAGTGCGTTGAAGCTTGAGTTGAGTTCGCAGTTTCCGCCCGGTAATTATGTTGCTCAGATCATCGTAACGGATGCGAATCAGCAAGAGCGCGTCACCTCGCAATGGATCGATTTTGAAATCGTTAAGTGACTTCCGAAAAAACAATCACCCGGAGCCTGTTCGACTTCGGGTGACCGTGGTCAGCTTACAGCGGAGTTCTCCGGTCTGCTGCGGCTGAATTGTAATCGATGCTAGCGGCTACTCAGTGCAACCGTCTCGCGCCGTACTCCCAGCGCGGCCATTTCCTTTCTGGTCGCGCGTTCTGCGCGTGAACCTGGCGCATTCAAGCCCTCGCTATCGCCGTCGATCCACGCCTGGGCGAAGAAATACTTGTTGCCATAGCGATTAAAGATCAGAGTTGAAGCATCAGCAGTCTTGCCGACGATCGAACTCATTTGCACCAGCATGCTGTGGCCGCCATTTTTCATTTTGATTTGCAGGACGGCGCAATCAGAAGCCGGATTGGTTTGCGAGATTGTGTATTCGCCTGCGGGCAGGGTTGTGTCGCCGACGTTGAACTGAAACGGAATATTCGCGACCAGAAGCCTGCGGCCACTATTTTGAGCGTTGGCCGCCACGGCCATGGAACCAACCAAAACTGCTAACGCGATCATTGTGTAAGCCTTTTTCATCTTAGTTTCTCCTGTTTGATGAGCCGTCCCCATAGTTCGGCTAATTTCTAACTGCCGTGGCGGTTGAAGCGACCGGCGGCCCTTGTTCGTGGGTGTCTTTCGACCAATTGCTTCACCACTTTTGCCTTACATCTGATAACGCGTAAGCGCGGACGAAACTCCCTCACCCGCGGTGACTTTTTGTTGTAGAATCACGCCGCGCCTCGTCCTGACGAACGTTTAGACGGCGGACTTGTCCGCCTTTTCCGAGTCTTGCGGGACAAGTCCCGCCTCTAAACTGGTTTTCATGTCCCTAAGTTCCTCTGAAAACGTGACTCAACTTTTGGTGAAATGGGGCGAGGGCGATAGCGCGGCGCTCGAAAAACTGATGCCCCTCGTCTACAGCGAACTGCGCCGGTTGGCGAGGAATTACCTGCGGCGCGAACGGCAGAACCATACTTTGCAGCCGACCGCGCTGGTAAATGAGGCATATCTGAAGTTAATCGATCAGAAGAACGCGCGGTGGCAGAATCGCGCGCACTTTTACGGCGTAGCTGCACAAATGATGCGTCGCATCCTGGTCGATCACGCGCGCCAGAACAAGGCAGCGAAGCGCGGAGGTTCTGAGCGGCAACGGCTTTCAATCACCAGCGCTGGAGAGGCGGGAGAAAAACCCGATCTCGATCTGCTCGCGTTGCATGAAGCTCTAGAGGAGCTCAAGACCTTCGATCCGCAGCAGGAGCGAGTCATCGAATTGAAATTTTTTGGCGGACTTTCGATCGAAGAAACGGCCGAAGTCATGGGCGTCGGCCACGCCACCGTCGAGCGTGATTGGAAGATGGCCCGCGCCTGGTTGCGACGAAAGTTGGACTAGTTTTTTTTGAGGGAGTCCGTCTGTCCGCTGCGCGTTAGTTGATGGAAACACGGAGAAGTCAATGAAACCCGATCGCTGGCACAAGGTTAAGGAGATCTTTCACGCAGCTCTCGATCGCTCGCCCGCCGACAGGTCCGCGTTCGTTTCAGACGCCTGCCACGGCGACGAGGAACTGCGGAAAGAAGTCGAAGCTCTCATCTCTTCCGATGGGCGGTCGGGGACATTTTTAGATTCTCCGGCGTACGAAGCCGCGGCGGAAATGATCGTCGATCCCAAATCGGAATTGAGACCCGGACTAACGGTTGGGCCGTACGAGATCGTCTCATTCATTAGTCGCGGCGGTATGGGCGAGGTCTACCTCGCTGTTGATCGCCGACTGAGCCGCCAGGTCGCTTTGAAACTTTTGCCGGCCGCGTTCACGAAAGACGATGAACGCCTACGACGTTTTGAGCAGGAAGCGCGCGCGGCGTCGGCTCTGAATCACCCAAACATCATCACCATTTTCGAAATTCTGAAAGCGGACTCTAGTCACTTGATTGCGGCTGAGTTCGTCGAGGGCGAGACTCTGCGGCAACGACTTTCGCATTTCGCGTTGAGCGTTTCGGAATCTCTGAACATCGCGATGCAAGTCGCCGACGCGCTTTCCGCGGCGCACAAAGTAGGCATAGTTCACCGGGACATCAAGCCCGAGAATATTATGCTCAGGCCGGATGGTTACGTGAAGGTGCTCGACTTTGGTTTGGCTAAACTCACAGAGCAACCAGCGTCGGTGCCCGCTGAGGAGGCGCTGACCAAGCAGGTGCGCACGGGCTCGGGCGTGGTGATCGGCACAGCCGGCTACATGTCGCCGGAACAAGCGCGCGGCAAGTCCGTCGATGCGCGTTCAGACACCTTCAGTTTGGGCGCGGTCCTCTATGAAATGGTGACGGGACATAAGCCATTCGACGGCGAAACTCCGAGCGATGTGCTCGCTTCAATTCTGAGAACTGATCCGCCACGAGTTTCGCAGTTCCTTCCCGAGGCGCCGCCCGAATTGATCCGGATCATCGACAAGGCACTGCGCAAAAACCGCGAAGAGCGTTACCAGGTCGTCAAAGATTTGCTGATCGATATGAAGAGCCTCGCGCAGGACCTGGAATTTCAAGCGCGCCTCGAGCAGTCTGCCGCTTCCGCCGCCGGCGCGGCGGGCATCGCGGCGCCGGTAGCTCGGCCCGTCATGGCCCAGAATACGGTCGAGCCTCAGGGCGCGGTGACGACGATTAGTCAGGCGTTAAGCGTCGAACTAAAGCGGCATCCAACCCGTCTGATTGTTTCGCTGGCGATCGTCGCGCTTGTTCTGATTGCAGGCGGCGTTGGTTTGTACACGCTGCTCAATCGTACACCGCGTCGCACTCACTTCCAGTCTTCGACGATCGCGCGGATTACAAATTCCGGGAAAGTGATCGACGCGCGTTTGTCGCGCGACGGAACATATTTGCTTTATTGCCTGAGTGACGCGGGGAAGCAAAGTCTGTGGCTCAGGCAAGTCAGCACTGCGAATGACAAAGTCATCGTGCCGCCCGCATCTGTCGGGTTCTTTGGATTCACGTTCTCGCCGGACGATCGAGAGATTTATTATGTGATCAAAGCAAACTACGACGCCGGCACTTTGTATCGAATTCCCGTGCTGGGCGGAACGCCGACAAAAATCCTCGAGAAGATAGATTGTCCGGTCACATTCTCGCCAAACGGCAAACAGATGGCCTTTGTGCGAGCAAATTTCCCAGCCGAGGATCAAAGTGCGCTAATGATTGCCAGCATCGACGGATCTTCAGAGCAGGCATTCGTTACGCGACGTAAGCCAGAGCGGTTCGCGCCAATTTTCTTTACCGGGCCATCATGGTCACCGGATGGAAAACTGATCGCCGCCAGTGTTCTTACAATGGGCGGATTGAGCCGGGTCGTTGCGTTTCCCGTGAATGGGACCAAAGAGATCAATTTGACTCCCGATCCATGGCCCTTTAGTGGACAAGTGCAATGGCTGCCAGATATGAGCGGACTTTTAGTAGTTGCCGGAACCAACCCGAGCACGGGAGCGCAGCTTTGGTTTCTGTCTTATCCGTCGGGTGAAAAACGACAGATCACAAACGATCTGGATCAACATCGCACGATTGGTCTAACGTCTGACGGATCAAGATTCGTTAACGTCGTCGGCAGTGGCGTCATCAGCGTTTTCGTCGCGCCCGATGGAGATGCGAGCCGCGCGATTCAATTGCCAACGGGCAACATCGGGATCGGCACGGGCTACGGAAACAGCGTCGGGTGGACTCCGGACGGGAGGATTGTCTTCTCATCCGCGGAAGGCAACGAAGTAAATCTTTGGATCATGAACGCCGACGGCACAAACCGTCAGCAACTGACTTCGAACCTCGGACGGAATATCGGACCAACGATTTCACCCGACGGCCGCTACGTGGTGTTCAGTTCTACGCGGAGTGGCCGGCAAAATATTTGGCGAATGAATATCGACGGCGCCAGTTCAAAGCAACTGACACAGGGCGTTGCTGAATCGGTGCCTGTTGTTTCACCTGATGGACGCTGGGTGGTCTATACAGCTCTCGGAACAACGCGGCCAACAATCTGGAAAGTTTCAATTGATGGCGGGGAACCAACGGAAATCACTCACAAAGTTTCAACTACGCCGACGATTTCGCCTGACGGAAGGTTCATCGCATACCTTTATACCGAGAGCCCGGATCCGCTAGTGTCGCCGAACAAGATAGCGATCATTCCCCTCGATGGCGGCGAGCCGGTCAAGACCTTTAGCTGCCAACCGCCGGGCACGGTCCAGATGTACCTGCAATGGTCCGCGGACGCAAAATCTATTCTGTACAATACGAACGCAAACAGTGTAACCAATGTTTGGAGTCAGCCACTCGATGGCAGCGCGCCGCGGCAAGTGACCGATTTCAAAGACAGTTTTATGACGGGGTTCGCGTACTCGCGTGACGGCAAACAGCTCGCTTGCGCGCGAGGGATTTTCAATCGCGATGCAGTGATTATCAGCGAAACGAATTGAATCATCTCAAACGTTATTCAGAATGGACAAGGCCGTACCTTCAAATATCTTTTGTTTCTCTTCGTCAGCAATATCCAAACCTTCAATCGATGAGACCGCTCGATCGATCGAGCCGAGCAGATGCGGATAGTCGCTGCCCATCACCAAGTGATCCGCGCCCATCATGTTTCTCACCATCGTCAACATGTGCGGATTGAAATTCACGGTGTCGTAGTAGAGCCGCTTTAGATAAATGTTGGGCAGCTCGTCGATCTTCGCGCGGCATTCCACAAAATCGCGCCAGCCGTTATCCATTCGTTCCATCAGGTAAGGCACCGCGCCGCCGAGATGCGCGACAATCCAGCGAATGTTTGGAAAGTCCTTGAACATTCCGTCATAACACATGCGCGCGACGGCGAGCGTCGTGTCGAACATGAAACCGACGATTGGACCAAGCACATATTCGCGAAACGGATCTGTATTCGCCGGCAGCATTGGATGCAGCAGGATGCAGAGCTTCATCCGGTTTGCTTCGGCAAAGAACGAACGATATTCAGTTGAGGTCAGAGCCTTTCCGCCGATGTTACTCAACAGAATGACGCCATTCATCTTCAATTCATCGATCGCGCGATGAAGTTCTTTCAATGCTTGATCCGGAGAATCCATTGGGATCGAAGCAAAAGCTTTGAAGCGCGCCGGATGCCGCGCCACCAATTCAGCGTAAGCATCGTTCACCATTCGCGCAATTTCCGGTTGATGCTGAGCATCGGCAAAAAAAACATTCGGCGTCGAAAGCGAAACGACTTCCACATCAATGCCGACGCGATCCATGTCTTCGATCCGCTTCGCGACATCAGTCATCGGCGGCGTCACGTCAAAGAAACGGGCGCCGCGATAGGTAATGATCGTTTGTCCCGAAGGACTCTTATCGAAAGAAAATTCGGACGGAAGGTCGCGAATCTTATCGAAATAAACGGGCGGGTAATAGTGCGTGTGCAGATCGAATTTGCGGTTCATGGTCAGAAACGAGGTCTACTGATTTATCATCATTACCCGTCCATCAATTATGCGACCGCCGAACGGCCCTGGGTTCATTGGCTTAACTCCCAGCGCGGTCTGAGCCAGATCGATTTCCATCAGCACGCGCATCTCTGGCCGCTCAATCTGATCGGCGAGCGTTCGCGCACGATCGAAATCTGTTTGTGCCAGCGTCGCGACCGCCTGGTCCAACGAATAGACCAGGCCGCCAAGATTGCCCGTCCCCGGCATCTGCCATTCGCCGTCTTTCAAATACTGAAAATCAATGCCATCGAGAAGCACTGCCGCCGAGACAAGCTCATTCACTTTCATGACCAACGGCTGCAACAACGCGAAACTTTGATCGGGATCAGCCTTGATGAACGCCTGCGCCAGGCGCAACTGCGCATTCATCTGGGTGGCAGACTGCGGAGTTGAAGCGACGAGCGCTTTTGCTTCGTTCAGCAAATCCAAGCTGCCCTTCTTGTCTCCGCTCGCCGCTAGTTCGCCAGCCGTTCGAATGAGGATTTCAATTTTCCGATCGATCGTTTTTGCTTTGTCAGCCAGCCGGCGCGCCTCGACGATCTTGTTGTTGCCCTCCAAAGCATTCGCGGCCTGATTCTCGAGCTGTTCGAGCATCTGGCGGCGCTGCACCGGATCGGGCACCATCTCAATTATCTCTTTCGCTTTGGCGGCATCGCCGTTGTTCAACGCTTTCCACGCCGCATTCTGATAAAGCAGGTTCTGAAACTCAGGCGGATATTTCGCTGCCAGCGCCAGCATGTCATCGACCGTTCCGTTCTCGCTGACTTTGCGAAGGTCCTGATACATCTTCACCTGCGGATCGAGCGTGCGCTCAACTCCTCGTGACCAATCGCGCAGTTCAGCGGCCCGGGCCGGCGCGTACTTTTCCACCAGCGGCTTTATCCGTTCGAGTTGATAATAGAAATTCTGCGCCATCGTCATGCCGGTTTGGGTTTCACGATTGGCGGTCAGCACATAGCCGAGGGTCGAATTCAAAAGGTCGCGATAGGTATCTTCGTCGGCCTGCGGAGGTTGAAACGAGTTCAAGAGATTCCACGCATTGTTGGCGAGGTCAGGATTGCGGCCGATATTTTCATCTTTGATCTTCGCCACGATCTCCTGATAGAAGCTTTGCGCCGCGGACGCGTCTTTCTGATAGAGCGGATTCAGAAAAGCGATCACGTTCCAACTAATTCCGCGCGACAGACTCGAGCGTGCCAGCTTGAGCGCCGCTACCGGATCTTTTGGCGCGATCACGTTTGCCAGAGTCACTTCCAAATTCGCTTCGTTTTGGAAGGTCCAAGTGTTGCGTCCCCGCGCATTGTTGTCAGGCAAACGAGTTTGCTTGAGCGCCGCAATCGCCAGATCGGGATCGTGCCCGGCGATCCGCATCACGAGTTCCTGCCTTGACTGACTTACACGCGTGATCTCTGCATACACATCCTGATCGCCATAATCCAGATCAGCGATCCGCGCTGTCAGTTGGGCCAGCGCCGCTGTGAACAAAGTTCGCGCGCGCTTCTCGTCACGCGACCAAAGCAGATCGCCGACGGCGATTTCCGCGCGCATGCGATTCGCCGGCGCATGAAGATTCAACACTTGATCGGTTAACGAATCGAGGAGATCGAGCGCTTTCTTCTCGATGACCGGATCGACCCTGGCCGGGGACATGTTCGGTTTCGCACTGAAATCCGGCAGCTCTACCAGTTGAGCCTGGCATCGAGCTGAAGCAGTCAACACAGCAGTCGCCAAGAGGAGCAACATCAGTGGGCGGTTCATGGCTACGTCCTTTCTAAAGAGGTCGTTCGCTGGGAAGTGAAGCGAACCATCGCGGTTCGCGCCATCATTTGTCCGGTCGCTCGATTGCGGATTGACGACCCGATTTAGTTCGCTATTCTAGTTCCGATTTGCACCTGTTTGAAGCATTACAGGCCGCGCGCGTTTGCCGCGTCGGGGGCCAAAAGAATTCTTGCTTTGATCTTTGACGCCAGACTTTGAGTATTGTTCCGCAAATCAATAGACTAAAGCCGATGCCTGACGGACAAGTTCAAAAGATTCTCGATAAGACGCTGGCCGGCGAACGCCTGAGTTCGCGCGACTGCACGACGCTGCTTGAATCATTCGATGTGGCGGCGATCGGCGCGGCCGCGGATGAAATTCGCCAGCGTCGCCATCCGGATAACGTCGTCACCTACATTATCGATCGAAACATCAACTATACGAACGTCTGCAATGTTGTCTGCACTTTCTGCGCATTCTATCGGCGGCCCGGCGCACCCGACACTTACGTTCGCACGCTCGATGAAATTTGCGAAAAGATTGACGAGACGATCGCGCTGGGCGGCACTGGCGTGCTGATGCAGGGCGGGCTGCATCCCGACTTTGGCATCGAGTGGTACGAAGATCTTCTGCGCAACTTGAGCGCGAAGTATCCCGAGTTTCAGCTTCATTGTTTCTCTCCGCCTGAGATTCACAACATCCATCTGATTTCCGGTCTCGATTACGAAACAATCATGCAGCGCTTGAAAGACGCCGGACTCTACAGTCTGCCCGGCGGCGGCGCAGAGATTCTCGACGACGAAGTGCGCAAACGCGTAGCTACGAAATGCACGACTGATGAATGGCTTGCCGTAATGCGGGCGGTGCATAAAGTCGGTTTGAAGTCGAGCGCTACGATGATGTTCGGCATCGGCGACCGCGTCGAGCATCGCGTGCGACATCTGCAGCGCATTCGCGATCTTCAGGATGAAACGGGCGGATTCTTTGCTTTCATTCCCTGGACATTTCAGCGAGAGAACACCGCGCTCGGCCGCAAGATCAAAACCGAACCAACGGGGATGGATTACTTGAAGATGTTGTCCGTCTCGCGTCTTTACATGGACAACATCGACAACATTCAATCGTCATGGCTGACCCAGGGGTTGCGTCTCGGCCAGATCGCTTTGCGGTGTGGCGCGAACGACATGGGCTCAATCATGATCGAAGAAAACGTCGTCTCAGCCGCCGGCGCTCACAATCGTGCGTCGGAAGAAACGCTGCGCTATCTAATCAGCGAAGCAGGATTCATTCCGCAGCAGAGAGATATTTTGTACCGGACTGTGAATCGTGAGCGGCGGGAAGAACCTGTCGAACCGAGTGCTAATCGAGAATTGAAAGTTCTCTCAGTGGCGTGATCGCACTATGCTTTCTTACGGCGGGCGCGTGAGGCTCGCCTTCCGGCTTCGCTGAGGTCTTTGAGTCGATCGCGCTGACCCTCGCCCGATCCTTTTTCCGGAACCTCAACCATCAACGGTTCAAACTTCGAAGCGTTCACGAGGAGGCCAGTGCCTTCCGCGGTGGGCCTTACTTTCGAAATCAGCACACGGCTGATACGGCGCGGAATCAACAGCGGCGCGACAGTCGCGGCAGATTCGACGAGCGCCACGATATCGCCGCCA
>Ga0066679_10000644_pt1 | contig 12399 bp, 9 predicted proteins | sample GraSoiAngelo_128_FD_62298 | JGI IMG/M metagenome (GOLD analysis project Ga0066679, IMG submission 62298) | Grasslands soil microbial communities from the Angelo Coastal Reserve, California, USA - 14_0927_12_20cm | ecosystem: Environmental > Terrestrial > Soil > Grasslands | place: USA... | reverse complement strand
GAGGAGTGCGAGATGTCGCGCTCGTGCCAGAGAGCGACGTCCTCGAGAGCGGTGGCGGCGTGGCCGCGCAGCACCCGCGCCATGCCGCAGATGCGCTCGCAGAGCACCGGGTTGCGCTTGTGCGGCATCGCCGACGAGCCCTTCTGCCGCTCCGCGAACGGTTCCTCGGCCTCACCGACCTCGGTCTGCTGCAGCAGCCGGATGGCCGTCGCCAGCCGCTCCAGCACGCCGCCAAGAATGGCCGCGGCGCTGACCAGGGCGGCGTGGCGATCGCGCGCCACCACCTGCGTCGCCGCCGGCGCCACCGCGAGACCGAGCGCCCGGCAGACATGCTCCTCGACCTGCGGCGGCACGCCGGCGTGGGTGCCGACCGCCCCGCTGATCTGCCCCACCGCCACCTCGGCGGCGGCGCCGGCAAGGCGCGCCCGGGAGCGCCGCACCTCGTCGTAATGATTGGCCAGCTTCACCCCGAGCGTGATCGGCTCGGCGTGGACGCCGTGGGTCCGCCCCGGCATCGCGGTGCCGCGATGCTCCACCGCGCGCTCGGCAAGCGCTGCCTGCAGCGCCGCGGCGTCCTCGTCGATGACGGCGGCGGCGTCGCGCAGCTGCCAGGCGAGGGTGGTGTCGACCAGGTCCGACGAGGTCAGGCCGAAGTGCACCCAGCGACCCTCATCGCCAAGTGTCTCCTGGACGGCGCTGACAAAGGCGGCGACGTCGTGTCCCTGCTCGGCCTCGAGCTCGGCAACCCGCCCGGCGTCGACCCGGGCTCGCTCGCGGAGGCGCCGTGCGTCGGCGGCGGGGATGCGCCCGAGCTCCGCCCAGCCCTCGCAGGCGAGCAGCTCGACCTCGAGCCACCGCCGCAGCCGTTCATCGTCAGCGAAGATCGCGGCGATTCGACGCGGCGTGTAGCGCGAGATCACGTGGGCCCATTGTACCGGTGGCCGAGCGAACGCCGGTGCGGTCGCCACCGGCCCGGATCGGCGAGCGGCGGCGGCGGCCTGCCGCCGGCGGCACCGGGGCCGCCGCCGGGAGCGAGAGGGCGCCCGCCGAGGCCGGGAGCGGCCGGGGTTCGGCGGCGCCCATATACTTCCTGGCGTCCCGCCCAGCCGGGCGACCATCTCCGCATCCGCCTCTCCACCGGGGACAGGGAGCGCGGAGTTCGCCCTGGAAGGTGTTCGTGTCCGTAACTGCTCTCGCGCCCTTCTCGTTCCCCAGACACGTACGCATGGCCGCGGCATGACGCTACCGCGGGCGTACGAGGATCAACTGGTCGAGCGCGCCAAGGGCGACGCCGACGCCTTCGGGGAACTCTACGACCACTACTTCGGGCAGATCTACCGGTTCGTCTACAGCCGGCTGCGAGACCAGGATGCCGCCGAGGACGTCACCTCGGAGGTGTTCTTCAAGGCCCTCCGCGCCATCCACCGGTACCGGCCCAGCGGTCATCCCTTCAGCGCCTGGCTCTATCAGATCAGCGTGAACGCCATTGCCGACCACTACCGCGCCAAGCGGCCCGAGTCCGACCTCGACGCCGCGGTGGCCGTGGCCACCCCGGGAGCACCCCTGGACGAGCGCGTCGCCCAGCGCGACGAGGCGGCTCGCGTCTGGGCGGCGATCGACTCGCTGCCGCCGCAGCAGCGCACGGCGATGACGCTCAAGCTCGGCGAGGACCTCAAGCTCGCCCAGATCGGCACGATCATGGGCAAGAGCGAGGGGGCGGTGAAGCTGCTCATCCACCGCGGCATGCTCGGCGTCAGGCAGCGCCTCGGCATCGTCGCCGGCGGCGAGACGCCCCACGCCAACACCGCGCCGTCCTCGCGAGAGACGCCATGACTCCCCGCGACTGGGACGCTTTCACTCCCGACGACCCCGAGCTGGTCGACATCGTCGGCGGCGATCCCGAGCTGCTCGCGCTCGGCCGCCGGCTGCGGGCGAGCCGGCCGGAGCCCGCGATGGGCCCCCATTTCCAGGCGTACCTGCGAGCGCGGCTGATCGACGCCGCCGCCACCGAACTGCGTCCCCGTGGGCTGACCCGCTGGTGGCGGCCGCGCTCCGGCTGGTTCGCCGCCGGAGGCGCGGGACTCGGCGTCGCCATGGCGGCGGCGGCGGTCGCCGCCATCACCCTGTACCGGGGGCACGACGTGATTCCCGGCGGCTATTCCCCGCTGGTCGGTCGGGCGACGGTCGATCCCAACTCGGTGATCCTCGTGTCGTTCACCGAGCCGATGGATCAGGCGGCGGTGGTGCAGGGACTCAAGATCCACCCGGCGACCGCCTACACCACTCACTGGGACAGCTCGACCCGGCTGGTGATCACCCCGGTGCATCACCTGGCCGCGAACACCCCCTACACGGTGATCATCGACCACCACGCGGTTCGCGATGTCCGCGGCACCACCGCCGTCGCCGACGTCCGTATCCCCTTCGGCACCGCGCCCACCCCGGCGCCGGCGCCGGTGCAGCAGCCGGCCCAGCCGCCGGCGCTCGCCGGGCAGGCGGTGACCGCCGTCGGCCCCGACTCCCCCGTGCAGTTCGCGCCGGACGGCTCGGTGGTGGCCGGCGCCGCCATCACTCGCGGCAGCACCTCCTCGACGCCGGCGCCAGCCGCCGCTCCCGCCGGTGTCCCCGGCCTGACGGTGCCCCCGATCCCGCCGCGCTCGCCGGCGGCAGCCACCGCGGCCGCGTCCCCGGCGGCGTCGGGGCCGGCGCTGACCCGCTATGGGGCCGACGGGACCCCGGCCCAGCTCGGACCGGCCGCATCGGCCGTCGCCTACTCGCCGAGCGGACGGCTGATCGCCTACCTCCAGCGGGACGGCACCGGGGCGACGTTGTGGGTCGCCCAAGCCGACGGTTCCGGCGGCGCCCGTCTCACCCACACCGACGACGCGTCCTCGCCGCTCGCCTGGAGCGGCGAGGACACCCTCCTCGTGGTCAAGGGCTCCCAGATCACCTCGATCGGGTTGAGTGGCCAGAGCCACCCCCTCGCGCGCGGCCTGCGGCTGAGCGGCGGCCAGACCGTCGCCTTCGTTCCCCCCGGCAAGCTCGCCTACATCGGCCCCGCCGCGGCAGGCTCCACCACGACCGCGTCCTCCACCGGGTCGGCCACCGCCACCCCGAGCGCGGTGCAGACACCACAGGCTTCGGGCGAGCTGGTCGACCTTGCCACCGGCACCGCGACCGCGCTCCCGGGGAGCTCGTCGACGCCGACCTTCAGCCAGGACGGCGCCACCGCCGTCTGGGCCGACCAGAGCGGCGGCACGCCGCTCTTCGAGATGGCGCCAACGGCGTCGGGCACCCCCACGACCCTCCCCATCAAGGCCGCCACCGGCGATGCCGTCGGCAGCCTCGCTCTCAGCCACGACGGCAACCGGCTCGCTTACGTGATCAGCCATCGCGATGGGTCGGCGCAGCTGATCGTCGCCGGGCTGGGTTCGGGTGCGGTGGTCGCGGCCGGCGACGGCGCGGCGGCCACCAACCTCGGCTGGGCTCCCGACGACGGGCGTCTCGCCTGGCGGGGCCGAACGGCCTCGGGCGACGCGGCGATCACCGCCGCGATGCCGGCGGCTCCGAAGCCGACGCAACCGGCGACCCCCACCATCCCGGCAGCGGCGACCGCCGCGGTCGATCGCTTCCTCGCCGCCCAGGCGTCGGCTGACACCGGCGTGCTGCGCGAGCTGGCGCCGTCTCTCGACCTTGGGACGTTGGTGCCCGCTCGCGCCGACCCACGATCGCCGCTGCGCCACTACATCTCCCAGCTCAGCCTTGCGGCGGACGGCGTCTCGGTGATCGCCCACGCGCGGCTGATCCGCGATCCCTCGGTCGACCATCCCAAGGCGGCGTACGTCGACGAGACCCTGACGCTCACGCCGGTGCTCTCGGGCTACGCGGTCACGGCAGCGCCACCGCAACGCATCGTGCTGCGCGACGTTCCCAATGGCCCGCAGGTGGTCCACGCCGCCTGGCAGCACCGCGACGGAGAGCTCGAGGTCCAGATCGCGCTCGACTCCGACATCGACCCCGACACCGTCGTCGGCGCGCTCGGCGCCACCGCCGCAGACGGGGGTCTGCTGATCACCACGACGACGTATGACGCCGGCAGCCGCACCATCGACGTCGTCATCCACGGCGCGCCGCACGGCGGAGCCACGGTCACCATCGGCCGGGCGCTTAGCGACATCGACGCACAGCAGCTCGACGCGCCGTACAGCATCACCGCCGGACCCTGACCCCCGGCCACCCCTGAGGTGGCAACTCTCAGGGCGTCGCCTCGACGCCGGCGAGCAGCAGCACCACCTCGACCGGGATGCGCATGGTGCCGTCGGCCGCGGTCCACGACCGCAGCCTGCGTTCGCAGTCGGCGCGAAGCGCGGCGAGGACGTCAGGGCTTTCGCCGGCCAGCTCCCCGGCAACCGGCCGGACCGCCACCATCGCCTGCCAGTAGTGGGTGATGCCGTCGAAACGCACCACGTCGCGCACCCTGACGGCACGGACGCGCGGCTCCGCACCGGCGGCGTCGATCAGCCGCTCGGGTGCACCCTGCCGGCCGAGGGAGAGAGTGCGATCGACGAAGTCACTGCGACGCCCGAGCACCCCCTCGCAGGCGGCCGCGAGCACGGCTTCATGCGGAGTGCGCGCCGCATCGCCCCAGGCGGCGCACACCAGCCGTCCCCGGGGGCGGAGGATGCGCAACAGCTCGCGAAGCGCCTCCGGAGCCGACCTCACCAGCGGAAGGGTGAACAGCGAGACGCACGCGTCGACCACCGCGTCGCCAAGCGGCAGAGCGCTGCTCTCGGCGCGGATCAGCGACGGACGGCGGCCCGAGGCGATGGCGGCGACCTCGCCGGCGGCAACCGCGAGCTCGTCCGCGGAGGCGTCGCAGGCGAGCACCCATGCCGCGCTCCGGCGCGCCAGCGTCGCGCTGAGCAGCCCCCCGGCACAGGGGGAGTCGAGCGCCACCTCGCCGTGGCCCGGGGCCGCCGCCGCCTGGAGCCGCTCGGCCCAGCCGCGCAGGACGGGCTCGGAGAGAAGCCGAGGCTGGGCGCTGGGCACTAGAGGGTGACGGCCACCGCTCCCGCCACCGCCGCCACCGCCGCCCGGTCGCGCAGCAGGGCGCGATCCAGCGCCCGTTTGGGTTCGGCCTGCGCGGCGGCGCGCTCGATCAACTGGGGATGGTCGGGCACGAAATGCGTCGACAGCCGGCCGGCGCGGAAGTCGGCGTCGTCGAGGATGGCGAGGTGGTAGGGAATGGTGGTGCTGATGCCGGTGATGGCGTACTCGAGCAGGGCGCGGCGCATGCGGCGGATCGCCTGCTCGCGATCGACCCCCCAGGTGATCAGCTTGGCGATCAGCGGGTCGTAGTGGGGAGACACCATGCCCGGTCCGCCCAGCGCGGCGTCGACGCGCACCCCGGGTCCGCTCGGTTCGCGATATCCGGTCACCCGGCCGGGCGTCGGCAGGAAATCGCGCAGCGGGTCCTCGGCGTTGATGCGGCACTCGATCGCCCAGCCGCGCTGCACGATCTCCGGCTGGCGCACCTCCAGCTGCTCGCCGGCGGCGATGCGCAGCTGCTCGACCACCAGGTCGATGCCACAGACCAGCTCGGTCACCGGGTGCTCGACCTGCAGGCGGGTGTTCATCTCCAGAAAGAAGAACGCACCACGGCTGTAGATGAACTCGACGGTTCCCGCGTTGACGTAGTCGACCGCGCGCGCCGCCGCCACCGCCGCCTCACCCATGTGGGCGCGCTGCTCAGGGGTCAGCACCGGCGACGGTGACTCCTCGAGGATCTTCTGATGGCGTCGCTGAATGCTGCATTCGCGCTCGCCGAGGTGCACCACGTTTCCGTGCGTATCGGCCAGAACCTGGATCTCGATGTGGCGCGGCTCCTCGACGTAGCGCTCGAGGAAGACGGTGGCATTGCCGAACGCGCGCTGGGCGGTGCTCTGCGCCGCCTCCATGCCGGCGCGGAGCTCGGCCTCGTCGCGGGCCACTCGCATGCCGATGCCGCCGCCGCCGGCGCTGGCCTTGATCAGCACCGGATATCCGATGCGGCCTGCCTCCGCCACCGCCTCGTCGACCCCGGCGAGGGCACCGCTTCCCGGGACCACCGGGACGCCGGCGGCCTCGACGCGCTGTCGCGCCGGCACCTTCTCACCCATGGCCGCCATCGCCGCTGGCGGCGGTCCCACGAAGACGATGCCGGCCTGCTCACACGCCCGTGCCAGCGCCTGGTTCTCGCTGAGAAAGCCATAGCCGGGATGGATCGCCTGGGAGCCGGTGCGGCGTGCCGCCTCGATGATCCGGTCGATCCGCAGGTACGACTCCGCCGCCGGCGCTGGTCCGATCTCCACCGCCTCGTCGGCGAGAAGGACGAACAGAGCGCGGCTGTCGGCCTCGCTGTGCACCGCGACGCTGCCGATGCCGAGGTCGCGGCAGGCGCGGATCACCCGCACCGCGATCTCGCCGCGGTTGGCAACCAGCACCTTGTCGAACAACAGCGCCGCCCTGCTACTCGACCAGGACCAGGGGGTCGTTGGGCGACACCACCGTACCCTCGCTGACGTAGACCTCGCGAACCGTCCCCGCCCGGGTGGCGATGATGTCGTTCTGCATCTTCATCGCCTCGAGGACGGCGACGACGTCGCCGAGCGCAACGCTGTCTCCGGGGGCCACCGGCACGCGGAGGATGAGCCCCTGCATCGGTGCCACAACGGTGCCCTCGGACACCGCGGGCCGCACCCCGGCGCTGCCGTTCGCCGACGGGCTGGCATCGGTCACGGCCACGCCACCGCCGCCGGTGGAGAAGGTCCCGGCGGGACCGATCACCCGCACCGCGTACTGTTCGCCGTCGACCTCGACGACGAGCTCGCGCACATCCTGCGTGGGTGACGGCGCCTCGGAGGCCGGCGCCGCACCCGGGTCGCCGCTGCCTTCGCTGATCGCTGCCGGGACCACCTCGGCTCCCGCCTGCGCCGCCGGTGCCGGCGCCGGCTCATCGCCCAGCAGCTCGATCACCGCCTCGCCGCGCAGCAGCGCCGCGGCCTCCACCGGGAACATCGCGTAGCACAGCACCGCCTCCTCGCCCGGGACGGGGACGCCCTCGCGCCGCATCTCGCGGCGCAGCGCCGTCATCGCCGGATCGAGGATGTCGGCGGGGCGGCAGGTGATCGGTTCCTCGCGGCCGTTGACCAGCCGGCGGACCTCCGGATCCACCGGTCCCGGCGCCTCGCCGTACAGCCCGAGGCAGTAGTCCTTCACCTCCTGGCTGATGGTGACGTAGCGCTCCTCGTCGGTGACGTTGTAGACCGCCTGGGTCGCGACGATCTGGGCGATGGGGGTGATCAGCGGCGGATAGCCGAGCTCGGCCCGGACCTGCGGGATCTCCGCCTGCACCTCCGCAAGCCGGCCGACGGCGCCCCGCTCACGCAGCTCGGCATAGAGGTGCTCCACCGCGCTGGGTGGCAGCTGGGTGCGCAGCACCGATGGGTCGAGCCGCCACGCGGCGGGATCGGCGATCGCGCGGTAGCCGGCGAGCTCCTGCCCGAGCACGCCGGTCGCCACCGCGACCGTGTCGAGGTCGACTCCCGGATCGACATCGGTGTGGCGCAGGGCCGCGATCACCCCCTCCGTGGCGGGCAGCGATGAGCCCCCCGCGAGGGGCGACAGGGCCACGTCGAGCGCCGCGGCGCCGGCGCGAGCGGCGGCAAGGTAGGTGAGCCCCGCCTGGCCGGTGAGCGCCGCGGAGTGCACCGTCACCGGCAGCTTGGTCTGGGTGATCAGGCCCCGCACCAGCTCCTCGGCGACCTGCGCGCCGAGCAGACCGGCCGGGTCGTACACGCACAGCGCGTCGTAGCCGAGCTCCGCCAACCGCGTCCCGAGGCCGACGAAGCCAGCGACGTCGTGCACCGGCGACTCGGTGTAGACGAGCCCGCCCTCGGCGCGACGGCCGGCGGCATGGATCGCGACCACGCAACGCTGCAGATTGCGGACGTCGTTCAACGAGTCGTAGCAGCGGAAGACATCGACGCCGGCCCCGGCGGAGACGCGGATGAAGGCGTCGACGACATCGTCCGCGAACTGGCGGTGGCCGAGCAGCGCCTGACCGCGCACCAGCGCCAGCAACGGCGTCTGCGGCGCCGCCAGCTTGACGGCGCGGAGCAGGTCGAAGGGATCCTCACCGAGGAACCGGAGGCAGGCCTCGAAGGTGGCCCCGCCGAAGACGTCGAGGGCGGCGAAACCGCAGCGATCGAGGAGCTCCGCAACGGGCAGCAGGTGGCGCCGCCGGAGCCGGCTCAGCAGAAGGGTCTGCTGACCGTGCCGCAGCGAGGTCTCGACCAGTTGCAGGGGCGGCATGGCCGGATTGTACGGGGGCCGGTGAACGCGGCCTCGTGACGCGCGATGGCCGCCCGCTCCCGGGTCCGTGCCTAGGCGTCGCTCCGCCCTGGCTCAGGCGCCTGGTGCCGGCTCCGCGTCGAGGATCACGCGGCAGACATCGGTGAGGGTTCGGTCGCGATATCGATCGCGCCAGCCGGGCGGGCGCTCCTCGTCGCCGACGAGGTGCAGCCGGCGGGGTGGTGGAGCAACGACGGTGTCGTCGGGGCAGATCGGGAGGGTGGCGGGGCGGGGGCGCGTCATGACCAGAGCCTAGGTGCGGCACGGCGGCGGCACATCGGAGCGGGGAGGGAAATTCATCCCCCTCCCGGGGGCGCACGGCGGTCTGCCCGGGGGCGGAGGCCGTCCCGCTCAGGCCGGCTGGCTCGGTTGCACCAGACCGTGGTCGAAGGCGAAGACGATGGCCGCGGCGCGATCGCGGAGCTCGAGCTTGCTGAAAATGCTGCCGATGTGCGTCTTCACCGTCCCCTCGCTGACCACCAGCGATTCGGCGATCTCGGCGTTGCTGGCGCCGCGACCGATCAGGCGGAGCACCTCGACCTCGCGCGCGGTCAATCCCACCAGTGCCCCGGCGACCTGGCTCGGCGGTGGGGCACCGCGGCGATAGGCGGTCAGCACCCGCTCGGTCACCGCCGGGTCGAGCCAGACCTCGCCGACGGCAACGGCACGCACCGCCCGGATGATGTCCTCACCCGGTGCGTCCTTGAGCTGGAAGCCCGAGGCCCCAGCGCGGAGCGCACCGGAGAGCACCTCGTCGTCGCCAAAGGTGGTGAGCACCAGGATGGGTGGGCTGTCGGGAAGCGCTCGCAGCCGGCGCGTCGCCTCGACACCGTCCATCACCGGCATGCGGACGTCCATCAGGACGACGTCGGGCCGTGTCTGGGCGGCCGCCTCGAGTGCGGCGGCACCGTCACCGCACTCGGCGGCGATCTCGAATCCTTCCCGAGGCCGGAGGATGCGGCGCAGCCCGGCGCGCACCAGCTCCTGGTCGTCGACGAGAAGAACGCGGATCACCAGCAGCGAGACGGCTTTGCGGCATCGCGGCCGGGCCTCGCCTCGCCGCTGGCGGGCCGCGGCACCTCGACGTCGACCAGCCAGCCATCGCCGTCGGGACCGGCATGCAGCCGGCCACCGAGCAGAGCCGCTCGTTCACCCATTCCCGCCACGCCGCGGCCGCCGCTCGCCGTCGGCGCGGCGGGAGCGATGCCGTCACGGTTGCGCACCCGCAGCGCGATGTGCTCGGCGTCTACCGCCAGCTTCACCTCCACCGGCGAGCCCGGCGCGTGCTTGACCGCGTTGGCGAGGGACTCCTGGACGATGCGATAGAGGCCGAGGCCGGTCGCCGGCGTGACCCCGGAGAGGTCGCCCTCGACGGCAAGGCCGACGTCCACACCAGCGTCGGCATAGCCGCTCACCAGGGATGCGATGTCGCCGGCATCCGGGAGCGGCGGCGCCCCGGCCTCGCTGCCGTCGGGACTGAGGACGTCGACGGTGCGACGGATGTCGGCGAGGCTCTGCCGTCCCACCCGTTCGGCCTCCTGCAGCGCCTCCTCCGCCTCGGCCGGGTCGCCGCTGCGCAGCGCAAGCCGCGCCCCGGTGAGATGGAGCATGGTGACGGTGAGGGAGTGGGCAATGACGTCGTGGATCTCGCGCGCGATCCGCTGCCGCTCGCCGAGCGCGGCCTGGCGGGCAAGGTCGCCCTGCGCGGCGCGGAGTTCGAGCAGTGCCCGCCGCTGGCTGCGCCAGACCCAACCGGTGACGGCACCGGCGAGCATGCCCAGGAACCAGCCGGTCCAGTCGCCGATGCCAAATGGCGTGACGGTGGCGCCGGCAACCGTCACCGTCACGGAGCGAACGGTCAGCGCTTCGCCCAAAAGAATCGCCTCAGCGGCGATGAGCACCGCGAGGCTCACCCGCCAGCCGGCCACCGTCGCGGTGCGTCCCACCAGAAAGACGAGAAGAAACCACGCCGCGGCGGAGCCGTGGTGATGACCGAGGACGACGATCGGCGCGGCGGCGAGAGCCGCAAAGACCGAGGCCGGCAGGTAGACCCGGAGGCTGTCGAGCAGCCACGGCACGAGCACGGCGGCGGCGGCGACGGCCCAGACAGCCGTGGGCACGGTTGAGCCGCCCTGCACCAGCTGCAGCGTCAGGATGGCGCCGACCGGCACCATCTCGCACCAGCCGACCCACGGCGGCAGCTCGCCGAACAGGTCCTCGGTGGTGCGGTCGCTGCGCGCGATGGTGGGGACTATCTTGAGAACTGCGGCGGGCATGCAGCGAATGTAGGCGCGCCGCCGGGCGGCTGTCATCCGCCCGGGGACGGAGCCGCCTCCCACCGGAGGAGGAGGCCGGCCACTAGGGGGCCGGGGTGAAGCCCTCCGGCAACCGGCTCTTTGCCGCCATGGCGCCGCGCACCCTCTCCACCGCGGCGGCCACCTGCGGGTCGGCGAGCGCGAGCATCTGGGCCGCCAGATGCCCCGCGTTGCGAGCCCCCATCTCGCCCACCGCGACGGTGGCCACCGGCACTCCGGGAGGCATCTGCACGATGGCGAGCAGGGCGTCGAAGCCGGCGAGCGGCGTGCCCGCCAGGGGGACACCGATCACCGGCAGCGAGGTCTGAGACGCCAGCACCCCGGGGAGGTGAGCGGCGGCACCGGCGCCGGCGACCAGCACCCGCAGCCCTCGCTCGCGGGCGGAGCGGGCGTAGTCGCGCACCACCTCCGGGGCGCGGTGAGCGGACATCACCCCGACCTCGTGGGCGATGCCGTACTCGTCGAGGACCTCGGCGCAGCGCTGCATGATCGGCAGATCGCTCTCGCTGCCCATGACGATGCCGACCAGGGGCGAGCTGCTCATCGTGCCAGCGGTGCGGTGGCGGCGCCGAGCCGGGCGATGTCGCGGCGCGTCCACATGCCGTCGAACGACACCCGCGCGATGTTCTCGTAGGCACGTTGCCGCGCCTGCTCGTGATCGGATCCGGTGGCGACGACGGTGAGCACCCGGCCGCCGGCAGTGCGCAACGCGTCGCCACCGGCACCGCGCGTTCCGCCGTGGAAGCAGAGGACGCCGTCGTCGAGCGAGTCGGTGCCGCTGATGACCGCGCCGGTCATCACTGCTCCCGGATACCCGGCCGAGGCGGCGACCACCCCGACCGCGGCACCGGCACGCGACGGCTCCCGACCCGCGCCGAGCTCGCCATGCGCGCAGGCGGTGAACAGAGCGGCGGCGTCGCTGGCCAGCAGGGGCAGCACCACCTGGGTCTCGGGATCACCGAAGCGGGCGTTGAACTCGAGGACGCGGATGCCTCGGGGGGTCAGCATCAGGCCGGCGTAGAGGCAGCCGCGATAGGGAATGCCCCGCTCGCGCAGGGCGTCGACGCAGGGCTGGATCACCAGGCGCAGCGCCTCGTCGAGAAGCGGATCGACGTCGACGCCGGACGGTGGCGCGTAGGCACCCATGCCGCCGGTGTTGGGCCCGAGATCGCCGTCGTGCGCACGCTTGTAATCACAGGCCGGCGGCAGCAGCCAGACCCGCTCCCCGTCGCTGAGCGCGAACACGCTGACCTCGCGGCCCTCGAGTCGCTCCTCGACGATCGCCTGGGTGCCGGCCTCGCCGAAGCGGCCCTCCACCAGGCACCCGTCGATGGCGGCCCAGGCCTCGGCCACCGAGTCGCAGACGGTGACACCCTTGCCCAGCGCCAGCCCGTCCGCTTTGACCGCGCATCGTCCACCCAGCTCGGCGGCGTAGGCGCGCAGTGCGTCGCGGTCCTCCCCGCCACCGGCACGCCAGCACGCGGTGGGAATGCCGGCCTCGTCCATGAGCTGCTTGGCGAACCGCTTCGACGACTCGATGCGCCCGGCAGCCGCGGTGGGGCCGAAGACGGCGATGCCCTCGGCGGCACACGCGTCGGCAAGGCCGGCGGCGACGGCCGCGTCGGGACCGATCACCACCAGGTCGACGTCGCGCTCCCGCGCCACCCGCGTCACCGCACCCACGTCGTCGGCG
>Ga0066679_10000642_pt1 | contig 12408 bp, 9 predicted proteins | sample GraSoiAngelo_128_FD_62298 | JGI IMG/M metagenome (GOLD analysis project Ga0066679, IMG submission 62298) | Grasslands soil microbial communities from the Angelo Coastal Reserve, California, USA - 14_0927_12_20cm | ecosystem: Environmental > Terrestrial > Soil > Grasslands | place: USA... | reverse complement strand
CTCCGGCTGGTGTTCACGGCCTGCCACCCGGTCCTCTCGACCGAGGCTCGGGTGGCGCTCACCCTCCGGCTCCTGGGAGGGCTCACCAGCGAGGAGATAGCGCGCGCCTTCCTGGTGCCGGTGGCGACCGTCCAACAGCGGATCGTGAGGGCCAAGCGGACGTTGACCGAAGCCCACGTCCCCTTCGAGCTGCCGCCCACTCCCGAGCTGGCCGAGCGCCTGGCCTCGGTCCTGGAGGTGGTCTACCTCATCTTCAACGAGGGGTACGCGGCGACCGCCGGCGACGACTGGATGCGACCCGGGCTCTGCGAGGACGCGCTGCGCCTGGGCCGGATCCTGGCCGGGTTGGTGCCCGACGAACCCGAGGTGCACGGCCTGGTCGCCCTGATGGAAATCCAATCCTCCCGCTCCCGGGCTCGGAAGGGCCCCTCCGGCGAGATGGTCCTGCTGCTGGACCAGGACCGCGGGCGCTGGGACCAGCTGCTCATCCGGCGCGGGCTGGCGGCCCTCCAGCGTGCCGAGGACCGGGGCGGCGCCTTCGGACCCTACGCGCTGCAGGCGGCCATCGCGGCCTGCCACGCCCGGGCGCGGAGAGGCGAGGACACGGACTGGAAACGAATCGCGGCCCTCTACGACGCGCTGGCCGAGCTGGCGCCGTCGCCGGTCGTGGAGCTGAACCGGGCGGTGGCGGTGGCGATGGCATTCGGCCCGGCGGCCGGCCTCGAGATCGTGGACTCGCTGGCCACGGAACCGGCGCTGGGGGCCTACCACCTGCTGCCAAGCGTGCGCGGAGACCTGCTCGCGAAGCTCGGCCGCCACGGGGAGGCACGGGCGGAGTTCGAACGCGCGGCCTCCCTGACCAGGAATGAGCCGGAGCGCAGGCTTCTGCAGAAGCGTGCCGCCGCCTCAGCGGAGCGCGGCTAGGACGCCGAGGAAATTCAGGATCAGCCAGCCGGCTGCCAGTCCTAGGATCACAGTGACCACCGTCGGGATCGCTCGCTGGACCCGGTCGGTGCGCGCCGGGACCGGCCTGGCCACGGCCCGGGCGCGCTCCAGCAGCTGGTCCGGCGCAGCCTCCGCCAGCTCGACGCCGTCGGTGGCCACACCTGCGGCTTCGGCCGCGACCCGCCAGGCGCGGATGGCCTCGGCCGTCTGCAGCACCGACTCGGCTTCCTTCAGCAGCTCGCGTGCCAGGTCGTAATCGCGGGCGGCGACTGCGAGGCGCGCCTTCATTGCCAGGGTCCAGCCCAGGCCACCCACCGCTCCTGTTCGTTCCTTGATCTCGGTTGAGCGTTCGAGCGCCACGCCAGCCGCCTCCAGGTTGCCGCGCGCGAGCTCGAGCTGGGCGCGGGTGCCCAGGAGGTGGGCCTCCAGGTAGCTGCCCGGGTGAACCCGAGCGTGGCCGGCGGCGATGGATCCCTCGGCGCTCGCCAGCTCCCCGGCCAGGACCTGGGCGCCGGCCAGGTTGTTGTAGATGATTACCGAGAGCACCCGGTTGCGGCTCTGCAGGCCCGCGTCCAGAGCCGCCTGATAGAGATCGACCGCGGCGCGGGCCTGACCCGCCCCCCAGCGGATCGCGGCCTCGGTCCCGAACAGCACCGCGGAGCGCTGGGCGTCGCTGGCGATCCTCGCCTGGTCGACCGAGGCCACGAGTCCCTCGGCCTGCTCGGTGCGGCCTCGCAGCCCGAGCCCGGTCGCCAGGGTCAGCACGGTCAGGTCGCGGGCGAGGCTGTTCTGCCATTCACGGGACAGGCTCTCGGCGAGGGCCAGGTAGGTGACGCCCTCCGCCGCCCAACCACCCGCCATGAGCTCCGAACCGTAAAGGGCGACGGCGAACACCAGGTCATAACCGCCGCGCCAGATTCCGCGCTCGACGCCTTCACGCCTGACCGCGAGCGCGCCCCGCAAGTCACCGGACTCGGAGAGGCGTGCGCTCACCCGCTCCCGCAGCACGCGCTCCGGCCAGGGCAGATGCAGCACGCCCAGGATTCTCAGCAGGGCCAACCCGACGGCCGGCGGCCAGGGAATCAGCAGCGCCGCGATCGCCGCCACGTAGATCGCGGCGAAGCTGAAGAGAGCTGTGTTCAGCTGACCCGGTTGAAGCGGCGCTGCTGCCGGCCGCTGACGTAGTCCACCAGGATGTACTCGCCCAGGCGCTCCGGCTGGACGAAGAAGGCCCGGCCCTTGTTGAGCTTGGTCACGCGGTTGATGAACTCGGTCAGATAGGGACCGCGCTCGAGCATGAAGGTGTTGATCACGATCCGGTCGCGCGTGCAGCGCTGGACTTCCTTGAGCGTCTCCTGGATGGTGCGGAAGGTCGGCGGGTAGGCGAAGTAGACGCGCCCGTTGTCGAGGTGAGCGGTGGGCTCGCCGTCGGTGACCATGATCACCTGCTTGTTGCCGCGATGCCGCGCCAGCAGCGAGCGAGCCAGCTGGAAGCCGTGCTGCATGTTGGTGCCGTAGACGTAGTCGTTGAGCGTGATCTGCGGCAGCGCATCCGGCTTCAGCTCAACAGCCTGGTTGCTGAAACCGACGATGTAGAGCTTGTCCCGCGGGTACTGCGAACGGATCAGCGCGTCGAGCGCCATCGCGACCTTCTTGGCGGCCAGGAAGCAGCCGCGCAGGAACATCGACCGGCTCATGTCGACCATCAGCACCGTGCACGCCTGCGACGAGTGGTCGGTCTTGCGCACCACGAAGTCGGCGGCGTCCATCTTCAGCGGCACGCCGCGGCCCTCGCGTTCCAATGAGTTGAACAGCGTCTCCTTCATGTCGATCAAGAAGGGATCGCCGTACTCATAGTCCTTCAGGTCGTCGCCGGCCTCGTTGCCGACGCCCGTCTGGAAGATCTGATGCTGGCCGACCTGGGTCTTGCGGAGCCGGTCGAAGATGTCCTTGAGCGCGTTCTTGCCGATCTGCCGCATGCCCTTCGGCGTCAGCTCCAGGCCGCGTCCCCGACGCTCGACGTAGCCGGCCTTCTCGAGCAGCTCGCTGACCCGGCGGAGCTGGTTCAACGAGTTGCGGGCATCGGAGCCGAGCAGGTCCTCGGCCAGGCCGCGGTCAACGTCGTCGAGCCGGAAGGAGCCGCGCTCCAGCTGCGACTCCAGCCGATCGATGCCCTGGAGGCGGTCCATCAGGCCCATCGCCTGCTGCAGCGTGGTCGGCTCCTCGCCGAAGAAGGGATACCGCTCGGAGAGGTCCGAGGGCGGCATCAGCGCCTCCATCATCGCGCCCAGCTTGGCCAGCTCCAGCCGCAGCGAGTCGTCCTGGAGGAGCTCGTCCATCATCCGCATCAGCTCCTCGCGCGCCTCGGGCGACATCGAGCGCAGCAGCGACTGCATCTGCGCCATCTGGCGCTGCAGGTGCTCCAGCAGCTGGTCCAGGTTCTCGATCCCCGGCGGGAACATGTGGCCGAAGCGGTCCATGAAGGACTTGAAGTCCGGGTTGGAGCCGTTGGCGCGGTCCTGCAGCATCTGGTTGAGCGCCTTGACCATCTCCTTGACCTCGGAGAGGTCCTGGGACGTCATGCGCTGGATCGACTCCTTCATGCCCTGGAACATCTGGTCGAGCATCTGCTGCTGCAGCTTCTGCATCAGCTCGTCGAACTTCTGCTGCGCCTCGGGCACCATGAACTCGTAGTTCTTGAGCGCCTTGACCCGGCCGCCGAGATCGTCCGGGACGCGATCGAGCTGGTCCCGGCGCTGCTTGGCCAGCTTCTCCAGCAGCTTTCGCTCCGGCCCGTCCGAGCGCTGAGCCTGATCGACCCGCTCCTTGATGCCGTCGCGCTCGGTGTCGACCACCTCCTGGAGCTTCTCCTTCAGGTCCTCGACCACGCTGTCGAGGTCGTAGCGGGAGAGCTCGCGCTCGCGGAGGTCCTGGAGCTGCCGGGTCAGCTCGTCGAGCCCCGGCATCTCCTGCGAGCCCCAGCGATAGAGCCGCTGGAGGGCGCCGTTCAGGTCCCCGTGCGACATCAGGTCGTCGGAGATCGACTCCAGGACGGTGTCGGCGTCCAGCGGGAAGGGCTGTTGGGTCCCGTCCCACTTCGAATAGCGGTACTGCATTTTCAGCTGGGTGTAAGCGACATTACACCGTGTCGCCCGGCTTGATATCGAGGACCTTCACGCCCGACCCGACCAGCTTCTGGAGGTCGGCCGGCTTGCCGGTCAGGATCGGGAAGGTGCCGAAGTGCATCGGCACCACCGTCTTCACGCCCAGCAGCTCAGCGGCCTTGGCAGCTCGACGCGGGCTCATCGTGTACCAGTCGCCGATCGGCAGGAAGGCGACTTCGGGCTCGTAGAGCTCGCGGATCAGCGCCATGTCCCCGAACACGTCGGTGTCGCCGGCGAAGTAGATCTTGAAGCCGTTCTCGAACTCGATGACGTAGCCGACCGCCTCGCCGCCGTAGATCACCTGGTCACCGTCGGTGATCCCACAGCTGTGCTCGGCGTGGGTCATCGAGAACTTGATCCCCTCGACCTCGACCGTCCCGCCCTTGTTGAACCCGACCACGTTCTCGACGCCCTTTTTGCCCAGCCAGCCGGCCGTCTCGGGGATGGCCAGGACCTTGCTGTTGTGCTTCTTGGCGAGCTCGACGGCGTCGTGGATGTGGTCGAAGTGCCCGTGCGTGATGGCGATGAGGTCCGCCCGCTCGGGATTCTTAAGGTTTTCGGGCGCGACCGGGTTGTTCATCACCCAGGCGTCCAGGAAGAGGGTCACACCCTCCGCGGTGGTGGCCAGCCAGGTTCCGTGGCCGATCCAGGTGAAAGAGACCTTGTCGTTCAGCGCCATTTGGTCGCCACCTCCAACTAGTCGTCAGGGGGAACCACATATCCGTCCTGCTCGACGACGCCGGGCATCCCCCAGGTGCCCGAGCGCAGAAAGTCGATGAACCCGGCCACCGGCGTGGCCAGGCGGTTGCGCCGGAGGTGGACGATGTGCCACTGCCGGCGGATGGGGAAGCCGTCGACGTCAAGAATGGCGAGCTTGCCCGCCGTCTCCTCGAGCCCCACCGCGTAGCGCGAGAGGATGGCCAGGCCCAGCCCGCTTTCCACCGCGTGCTTGATGGCCCCGTTGGAACCCAGCTCCATGCCCACCTCGAGCCGCACGTTGGCCTTGCGGGCGGCCTTCTCGACCGCAAAGCGGGTGCCTGACCCGTCCTCGCGCATCAGGAAGGGCTCGTCTTTGAGGTCCTTGAGGCTCAGGCCGCGGCGCCGGGCCAGCGGGTGCTCGAGCGGCGCGATGACCACCAGCTCGTCGAAGATGAACGGCTCCACGACCAGGTCGGCGTCCTTCAGCGGCGGCCCCACGACCGCCAGGTCGAGCTCGTTCTTCAGCACCTTCTCCTGGACCACGCCCCGGCTCCCGATCTCCAGGCTGATGGCCAGCCCGGGATGCAGCTTCTTGAAGGCCCCCAGCGCCAGCGGGATGACGTAGATGCCGACCGTGGTGCTGGCGCCGACCTTGAGGCTGCCCCTTTCCAGGCCCTGGAGCTCGCCCAGCGCCACGGCGGCCTCGTCGATCACGTTCAGGGTCTGGCGGACGTAGCCGTAGAGGAGGTGGCCGGCCTGGGTGAGCTCCACGTGCTTGCCGAGCCGGTCGAGCAGGTCCATCCCCACCGCCCGCTCCAGCTCCTTGACCTGGTAGGAGACGCTGGGCTGGCTCAGACGCAGGTCGTGGGCGGCGGCGCTGAAGCTGAGGTTGTCGGCTACGGCCTTGAAGACCCGCAGCTGGTGGAGGGTGATGCTCCTCTCCAGGGCCAGCGGCGACGCCCGCATCAGGCGGCTCATGGCACTCCGATAATGATTGGCGATGGCGGAGCGCAAGCCCAAGGTGGCATTGAGTGCTGTCAAGCGTACCCGCCGCCCGGTCCCCAACCTGGAGGCGCCCGAGCTCGAACGCGCCTCGGTGTCCGAGCAGAAGATCAACCAGTTCCGCAAGCGCCGCTACGAGGCGATCCACGCGGGCGGCGAGCCCAAAGGCCGCCTCGGAGCCCGGGCCCGGATCGACCTTCTCCTGGATCGCGACTCCTTCGTCGAGCTCGACCTCTACGCCCGCTCCCGCGCGGCCGGCTTCGGGATGGAGGACAGGCGCGTGCCGGGCGACGGTGTCGTCGCCGGCTTCGGCACGGTCGACGGGCGCCCGGTTGCCGTCTATGCCTATGACGCGACGGTGCTCGGCGGCTCCCTGGGTGAGACGACCGCGGCCAAGATCGTCAAGGTCCAGGAGCTGGCGCTTCGCGACCGGGTCCCGATCATCGGCATCAACGACTCCGGCGGCGCGCGGATCCAGGAGGGCGTGGCGGCCCTGGCCGGCTACTCGGACATCTTCTTCCGCAACGTGCGGGCGTCGGGCGTGGTGCCGCAGATCTCGGTCATCGCCGGCCCGGCGACCGGCGGCGCTGTCTATTCGCCGGCGATAACCGACTTCATCTTCATCGTGCGCGGCGTCGGCCACATGTTCATCACCGGGCCGGAGGTGGTGCGCGTCACGACCGGCGAGCACGTCACCTTCGACCAGCTCGGCGGCGCCGAGGTGCACGGCGTGCGGTCGGGGGTCGCGCACTTCCTGCCGCCCAACGAGCGGGACTGCTACCGGGAGGTGCGGCGCCTGCTCTCGTATCTGCCGGCCAATTCCGGCGAGAAGCCTCCCTACCGGCCGACCACCGACGACCCCGAGCGAGCCGACCCGGAGCTGCAGACGATCATTCCCGCCTCGCCGAACCTGCCTTACGACATGCGCGAGGTATTGATCAGGATCCTCGACAACCGTGAGCTGCTGGAGGTCCAGCCCTTCTTCGCGCAGAACATCGTGGTCGGGCTCGGCCGCCTGAACGGTCACGTGGTGGGCGTGGTCGGCAACCAGCCCAGGGTCCTGGCCGGCGCCATCGACATCGACGCCTCGGTCAAGGCCGCGCGCTTCATCCGCTTCTGCGACGCGTTCAACATCCCGCTTTTGAGCTTCGTGGACGTACCCGGCTACCTGCCGGGGACCGCGCAGGAATACGGCGGCATCATCCGGCACGGCGCCAAGCTGCTCTACGCCTACGCGGAGGCTACTGTGCCCAAGCTGACCGTGATCACGCGCAAGGACTACGGGGGCGCCTACTGCGTGATGGCGTCGAAGCAGCTGGGCGCGGACCTGAACCTGGCCTGGCCGACCGGTGAGATCGCGGTGATGGGGCCCGAGGCCGCTGTCAACATCATCTACAAGCGGGAGCTCGCGGCGGCGAAGGACCCCGACCAACGACGCAAGGAGCTGGTCGCCGACTACCTGGAGCGTTTCGCGAATCCGTACGTCGCGGCGGAGCGCGGCTACATCGACGACGTTTGCGAGCCACGGGAGACACGCCGCCTGCTGGTGCGGGCGCTAGAGCTCTGCCTCAACAAGCGGGTCGAGCCGCCGCCGCGCAAACACGGCAACATCCCGCTCTAGCAGGCAAGAGGGGGCAGGCCCCCTCTTCCAAAACTCCCCCCTCGGCGCGGCGTCAGGCGTCGATTCCAAACAGCTCAAACGGCCGGGCGACATCCCGCTTCGCAGGAGCCCAACGACCCGGCCTTGGCGCGGGGCGTCAGGCCCCGCGCCTCGCCACGCCCTTGAAAAACGTGTAGCAGAAGACGCCGTCCGCTTCGGTCGTTCGGTAGAGGTCGCGGACGCCGGCATCGAAGCGCTCCGCCTCGATGAGGCCAGCCACAAGCGCAGACTCGCGCACGCCTTCGATCATCGCCGTGAAAGTCCGCCTGGTGAAACCCTCGACCAGGTCCGGCCGGCTCGAGTCCACGTAAACCATCCGGGGGGAGACACTGACCGCATCGAAACCTGACTCGACCAGCAGCGGGTAGAGCTGGCGGCCGATCAGTGCATTGCCACCGGCCTGGCCCTGCACCTTGACGAGACAATCGATCGCAGCCTCGGCGGCGGCGCTCTCGGGATGGAAATAGGTCGAGCCGTGGTCGCCCTCGAAGACGGTGATGGAGCCACCGACTTTCAGCACCTTCTTGAGACGCGCCAGGGCCTCGCTGGGCCGCGAGAGATGCTCCAGCACGAAACAGACGAACACATGGTCGAAAGACTCCGCGGGAAAGGGCAAGGCGAAGAGGTCCGCCTGCCGGAACTCGACATTGGTCAGGCCGGCCCGGCCGGCCCTGCGGGCGGCTTCGGCGATCGAATCCGCGGAGATGTCGATCGAAGTGAATCGCGCCCCAGGGCTCCGTAGGGCCAGCGTGACGGTCTGGGCGCCGGTGCCGCAGCCGACCTCGAGCACGACGCTCCCGGCAGGGTATTGCGTGTCGGAGTGCAACAGGTCCAGCACCGATCCGGCCTGATCCAGAAGCCGCTCGTTCTCCCGAGCGTGGTAGCCGTGGACGTAGCCCTGGCTCACCGCGAGAAAGTGTCAGCCGACAGCGGCGGCGCGCGGCTTGGTGGGTTTCGCGCGCCGGAGCTGGTCGAGCTTCTTGACGTAGTCGTCCACGGTCACCATGAACTCCGCGTGCGACCAGGTCAGAGGCGCCACCGAGAGCGGCGCGCCGGTGTGTGGATCGACCTGCTCCGAGAGCATGCCCGCCTGCGACTTGTGCGTCACCACCCAGTCGATGATGTCCTGCGCCGGCTGCAGCTGTTCGACCGCGGTCGCCACCGCGATGTACCACTGCGCGAGCCAGAGCGTGCAGATGAACCAGGGGTTGCCGGGCGTCACCGAAACGTCGCGCTCGACCTGGAAGTAGTAGTCGTTGGAGTAGCGCGCCTGCCCGCCCGTCTCGGCCTTGTTCGAGAGCTGCTCCTTGATGGCCGTCATGGTCTTGACGATGCGCGGGTCGCTGGCGTCGTACATGCCGAATCGCCAGAGGCCGTAGATCGCCGAGTCGAGCACGTTGTCGGTGACCAGGGAACCGTCGGGCGCAACCGTCAGGCGGCGGGCGAAGCGGTCGAGCTCCGGCCGCCAAAGCCAGTCGTCGGTGGCATGGCGGAGCTCCTCGGCCGCGGACGTGAAGCGCTCGAAGGACTTCTCGTCGCCGTACAGCTCGGCGAAGTTCGCCGCACCCCGCAACCCGGCCCAGACCGAACCGACCGTGAAGGCGTGGACGCCCCAGCGCTCCTCCCACAGGTCCCAGGAAGGCCTGACCATCCCGTTGCGCGGGTCGATGTACTGCGCCATGAACTCCGCCGCCGGGATGACCAGCGCCGAGTAGAGCTGCATAGTGAAGTCCAGGTTGCGGTGGATGGCGTAGTGCTGCCAGAGCGACCAGAGCACGAGCCCGGTCTCGTCCTCCTGGATCGGCAGCACGCGCTTGCCCATGCCGTCCACCCAGGGATGCCACGAGGACCCCGGCAGCCCATCCGGCGCGTACTTGTGGGCCATGAAACCCGCCTGGGTGATGGCGCGGTGGCAGAACTCGAAGAAGGTGCGCGTGACGTCCTCGTGGCCGGCCCGGTCGAGGGCATTGGCCACCAACGCGCCGTCGCGCGGCCAGACGTAGGAATAGGTGTCGCGCGCGAACTTGGTGATGTCGTAGTCGTTGGCGGCCACGATGCCGCCACGGTTGTCGACCTGGGTGCGCACGGTCAGCACGCTGCGCCGGAAGAGGTGACGCACGCCGTGCCCGAGTGCCTCCTCGATGTGCCGGTGCTCCTTGTCGGACCAGCGGTCCCAGTAGGTGCGGGTGCGCACCAGGTAAGAGTGCTGACCCTTGTTGACGACCAGGTCCTGCCCGTAGGTGGTGACGTCGGTCAGGTTCTTGCCGAAGAGCAGCCAGTGGCTGAGCCGGCGCTCCTCTCCGGTCGCGATCGAGCCCAGGTCGAAGGCGACGGTGGAGTCGATCGATCCCTGGTCGATCGGGTTTCGTCCCAGCACGCCATCCTCGGCGTCGACCCAGGTGCCCTGGGCGTTCTCGCCCTTTTTGCCGGTCGCCCAGGAGGAGATGCCGAAATCCTTGCCGGTCGTCCCGCCGGCCAGCGCCCAGCGGTCGCCCTTGTAGGCGATCAGCGCTCGATGATCGGGCTCATAGAGCACGGTGCAGCCCAGGTCGGACTCGCGGATCCACCAGTCGTGGTGGAAGAAGACCCGGACCTGCTCGGCCGGCTGGGAGACTGTGAGCCTCAGGTTCCGGATGAAGTAGTCGCGGACCATGTCGACGTAGTCCTCGAAATGGACCGTCAGGCCGAGGTCCGGATGGGTCAGTGTGACGTCGCCGACCAGGGTGTCGCCCCAGTAGCCGATCTGCCGCTTCCAGGCGGGATCCCCGACCCAGGCGAACTTGCCATCGATCCAGAAGCCGGTCCGGCAGACGTTGCCGACGGTCTGGTTCTCCATCCCCACGTAGGGGAAGAAGAGGTCGCGAACGTCGTAGTTGGCGTCGTAGCCCACGAGTAGGTTGCCGTTGCCGATGACGAAGCTGCGGGGCATTTGAGGTCGCGGCGACTATAGCGCGCGGCCCGCTTGGCTTAACGGCGGTGCTTGGGCCGTCCGCCAACCTTGATTAGACTCACCCCGTCGCGTCCCAGCCTACGAAGGAGCAACCCCGACATGGCGACCCAAGCCCGCGAGCTCGATCCTCCCTGGCAGCCCCCGGTCCGAGTCATCGGCTCCCGGCGCCGGCGCCGGACCGTCCAGGCGCGCCTGCGCTCCGGGGTGCTCGAGGTGCTGGTCCCGGAATCGATGCCCTATCGCGAGCGTGAGCGCTGGATCGAGGTCATGCGCGGCCGGATCGAGCGCCAGCTGCAGCGGGCTCAGCCCTCCGATGATCGCCTCGACGAGCGCGCCCGGCAGCTGAACCGCCGGCACTTCGGCTCGCGCCTGCGCTGGAACTCGATCGCCTACGCCGAGCAGGGCCGGCGCTGGGGAAGCTGCACGTACACGGCGGGCGTGATCCGCATCTCCTCCCGGGCGGCCCGGCTGCCGGCCTGGGTGCTCGACTACCTGCTCGTGCACGAGCTCGCCCACCTGGAGCACGCCGACCACGGGCCGGCCTTCTGGGAGCTGGTCATGCGCTACCCGCTGACCGAACGCGCGCGGGGCTACCTCATGGCCATCGACCACGGCTTCGGCGAGGGCGGCGAAGAGTTGATGTGAGCGAGCTTCAGCTCGACCTGCTCCGCATCCGGAAGGGCAAGGGCGTCGTGCACCTCACCGTTCGGGCCGACGAGGGCAAACCCGTGGAGACGCTCTGCGAGCGGAAGTTCCAGCCCGGCGAATACGAGGTCACCGAGGACGAGGCCAGCTGCGCCGCCTGCCTTCGCCGCAGTGAGGACCCGGCGCGCCTGTCCAACGCGATGTTCGGCCAGGATCTCGGGTCCACCCTGCTCGAGCTCTCGCTGAGCCAGGTGCGCAAACGCCCGGCCGATGAGAAGGCCGACGCGAAGGCGGCCCAGGCTCCACCGCCACGTCTCACCGTGGTCTCAACCAACCAGGAGCAGGAACGCCGCGAACCGCGTCCGGTTGACGAGTCCCCTCCGCAGAAGGCGCCCGAGGTCATCGAGACCGGGCCCAGCCAGGCGGCCGGTCTGGACCTGAGCCGATTCGAGAAGATGGGCCGAGACCGCTATCGCTCGCCCGGCGGCGTCGTGATCCGGATCGTGCGCCGAGAAGAGGGTGGCTGGGACATCGCCGACGTCGAGTACGGAGGCGAGGCGCGCCTCGAGCAGCTCGCGGACGGCCGGGTCCGAATCCGCCTGGGCGACCTGCGGGTCGAGTACTCGGGCGACTTCGAGCGCCGCTGGCGCCTCTCGTGAAAAGACGTTCTTGGCGGCCGGAGTGTCCCGCCGGAATCGCGCACTTTTGGCGCCGGCCGTGCCCTTCGCGCGCCTGAATTCCGCTCGTTTGGCGCCGGGCGCGCGGAATGACTACGGCGTCAGCAGGATCTTGGTCGCCTCTCGGTTGTCGAACATCTCGTAGGCCCGGGCGCCTTCGTCGAGGCCCATCCGGTGGCTGACGATCTGGGCGGGGTCGAGCCGCCCGGCGGCGATCAGGTCCAGCAGCTGCCGCATGTAGGCCGGGACGTTGCAGACGCCGCCGGTGAAGGTGAGGTCGTCCCACCAGACCTTCAGGTACGGGAAGTCGCCGGCGGCCAGCTCGGGCACGCCGACCACTGAAACCGTGCCGCCCCGACGGACGGAGTGGACCGCCGTCTCGATGGTCGCGGCCAGGCCGACAGCCTCGATGGCACGGTCGGCGCCGTGGCCACCGGTCTCGGCCTTGACCGCCTTGGCCGCCTGGCCGCCACCGGCGTCGATGGCGTCGGCGCCCAGCTTCTCGGCCATCTCCAGCCGGCTCGGGACCATGTCGACGGCCAGCACGCGGGCGGCCCCCTTGAGCAGGGCGGACATGATCGCCATCAATCCGACCGGGCCGCAGCCGATGACGGCGACCGAGTCGCCGGGCTGGACTCCCGCGCGTTCGACGCCGAAGAAGCCCGT
>Ga0066679_10000641_pt1 | contig 12415 bp, 8 predicted proteins | sample GraSoiAngelo_128_FD_62298 | JGI IMG/M metagenome (GOLD analysis project Ga0066679, IMG submission 62298) | Grasslands soil microbial communities from the Angelo Coastal Reserve, California, USA - 14_0927_12_20cm | ecosystem: Environmental > Terrestrial > Soil > Grasslands | place: USA... | reverse complement strand
TATTCATTGACTCATCGACTCATTGGCTGACTGGCTGATTGATCCAATGAATCAATGAACCAATATTTCAATTCTTTCGACTGATGCGATAAGTATCGTAGCGGCAGACGGCGGAATAGTCACAAAACTTGCACGTGTGTTTGCCGAGCGACGGCTTAACTCTGAAATGACCGCCGCGCATTCCGTCGATGAAGTCCCACACGCGCTTCGCAACGTCATCCCGAATGCGCTGCCACTCGACGTCGTCGAGCTTCGCTTTGGCATAAGTCACGTTCGTGCAATCACCAAAAGCCGAACGATACAAACCTTGATTGAGTCGCGAGCCCTTGCTGCGCAAGGTGTAGTAGCCGCCGCCGCCCAACTGATAACCCGGCAGAAATAATTGTTCGAGCGCGGCCAGGTAAATCGGCAGTTGCAATTCGCGTCCAGCTTCAATGTCGTTGAGCTTTGCGCCGCGTGAGAGCTTGTAATCATAGGCGATTGCGATCTGCGCATCGCCGTTCAGATCCACGCGATCGATTTGCCCTTGAACCAGTGCGACCTCGCTGACTCGTTCGTGTTTTCGCTCCAATCGCAAATATTCAGTAGTTGAACGCGGATCACTTCCCGGCGAAACTCGACCGAAAGCCAGTTCAAAGTAGGTTGGCCGAATGCCGCGGTCATTGGTCTTCTCTTGCAGCCGCAGCTCGTAAAGCAAAACCTGATCGAGGATCAGCTTGCGAATCTCGCAATCGATTTTCCAGATGCGATCGTTGAGCGGCGGAACTTTGTCTTCGTGTTCCCTGAAAACGGCGTCGGCCGTCTTAGCCATGTCGGCACGGAGATGGTCAGCGTTGCGCGATGGCAAATACTCGCCACGATGTTTTTCAAAGAAGCGACGCAGAATGTCGTGCAGCAGCTTGCCGGCGTCAATCGCCTGCAGATCGAGCGCGGCTTCGCTGCGAGGCTCGAGCTTCAGGATACGATTTGCAAAAAAGCGAAACGCGCAATTGCCATACGTGCTGAAAGCGCTCGCGCTGTAGACATGCTCGAGGCCGAAGTGTCGCGCCAGCATCATCCGCAAATCAGTCTGATTAATCTCGCCATCGTAGGGACCGAACCAGTTCTGGTTACGCTCATGCTCGATTTCCACGCGACGCGAAGCTGATGCCGAAAGAAAGCCGCGATCTTCTGCTCGTGTTAGATATTCTTTGACCAGCGGCAAGGGCAAGGTCTTTCGCCCAGCTTGACGATGTTGTTGCTCTCCCTGTCGAATCAAAATCGCCGCGAGTTCCGTGCCGGTTGACGCCTCCAAGATCTCTCGTCCATCAACATCGCCGCGAATCTGTTTCACGCTGAGTTGCCTTGGAGCAATCGCACGCTTCAGTTCTTCGATGTAATACGAAGCGACCGGTTCTGAACCATCATTCAACGCCAACGGCCGCGTTAGATATAGCCGCTCAGTTGCGCGAGACGCCGCCTGATAAAAGTAGTGTTCTTCCTTCAGAAGAGTGTCAGTCGAAATATCTTCGAGAAAGATGCCATGTTTTTGCAGCCGCACCCGCTCTTCGTGCGGATACAGCCAGTCGCGCGAAGATCGAAGCGGAAAACCACCTTCGATCATTCCGGCGATGAAAACTGTGCGGAAGCGCAGGCCGCGCACATCGGTCGCTTCAAGCACGCGCAGCCCATCGCGATTCGCATGGCCAATCGTGAGCACTTGCGAGTGCAAGCATCGTTCGACTTCGTCAATGAAGCTCGTCAGCAGCCCGCGCGTGATCGACGTTATTTCGTTACCAGCCCTTCCTAACCGTACCACCCCCGCCGGGCTGCCCGGCTGGGGACCCCGGGGTCGGGCTTCTGACACAACGGCCTGTGCGTAATCGAAACTGCGCATCGCCGCGGCGATCGCACGTCGCAAACTTTCTCTGCCGCGCACGTCGAGTGTTGCTTGCGGCACATCGTGGGCCCCACCCTCACCGCGAAACGCATGATTGATCCGATTTGAAAACTGCAGCTGATCGAGCAGAAGCATTAACGCGAGGCGCAATTCTTCGGGGGTACCTTCTTCAGGCATCGCGGCCAGCAGTTGCTGCAATTGGCGCATGATTAGCATCGCCCACGCTAAGGCCGCCGGATGAATCGGCGCGGGCTTCTTGCGACGATCTATCGCGGCGCCGTCTTCGGGCGGCGCTTCGTCTTCGGCGACCGTCGCCGCGTCGCTTTCTTCGTGGCCGGCAAGCAGCGTCTGCGCGGCTTCAGGCGAAGGGAAGGCTTTGATTAATTTAAGCGCGCGATCAATCCAGGCGTTCACGCGCAATTCACTGCCGACATACGCGATCGCATTTTCAAGTGTGTCGCCGTTCCACTTCCCGATGCCGCGCGCGCGCCCTGGCTTCTCGCTGTCATCGTCAAAAAATTGCGCGGCGTACTTTTGTTCGAATGTTTCCTTAAGCTCGTCGAGTTTCTCGGGCGACAGTCGAAAGTAATCTGTCTTGATCAGGTGAGCGAGATCGCTCGCTTTGGGATTCTTGACGCTCTCGCGCGGTTCTTTCAGGAGCTGAAAGAGTTTTCCGCACGCGCGCACCGCCGGGATGTGGGGCGCTTCGACGCGGCGCTCCAAATTGCACGGAATGGCTTCGTCGGCGAACACGCGCGCAATCGTCTCGGCGTAGGCGGCGCGCTCGCGCACCACCAGAGCAATGTCGGAAAGCTTATAATGCTGCGTCAGTACGAGGCGCTTGATCTCTTTGGCGATTGACCGAATTTCTAATTCACGGTCCGCGCATTCGATTAGTTGGAGCGCAGCCATCCCTGGCTGCGGTTCACCGGCATCTTGCCGGTTGTTTGAGCCCTCCCTCACCGCCCCCACGCCATCCGGGATGCCCGTCTGGGGACCCCGGGTCCGGCTACTGCCCTGCGCGTCGACATTAAACAAGCTGGCGCGGAGCGTTGACAGTGAACTGGCTACGCCGATTGCATCGTTGTTCGGCTGAATCTCAAAGTCCACAATCGAAGTTAAATGATCGATTGTCGATTGAAAGGGACGAAAGATATCCGGGTTTTGCGGATCGCTGTTGAGATTGACGATCACATTCGGAATCGAAGGGATCAGGTGTCGCAGAATTTCGCCCTGCACCGGCGTAAAATCAAAGAACCCGTCGAGCACCAGCAGATCGATCTGATCCAGCCAGGCTACTTCACCGCGGATCACCTGCAACGCCCGCAACTGGTCGGCATCCTCATCGGTCAAGCCGAAATTTTCCAAAGCATTCGCGTACGTTCCGTAAATCAATGCGACTTCGCGATCGAAATCAGCTTGAGACTTGAGACTGGAGGCTTGAGGATTGGAAGTTGCGGGCGAAGATTCAACGGCGCGCGCAGCCACCGCTTCGCGAAATTCTTCCGGCGTCTTCCCCGCGCGCTGAAGCTCGCCGATCAGCGATGCAATCGTGTTAACACAGCCATCGCGATTCGCCAGAGGCTTAATCGCGCTAAGCTTTCCGGCGCTGCTGAGCTGTTTGATGATTTGCGAGATCAGGCTGCGACGCAGCGGAAACTCTTCGCGATCGATCGGCGTGCGGAGACTCGGCTGTTGTGTCAAAAGCCCGACCCCGGGGTCCCCAGCCGGGCAGCCCGGCTGGGGTGAGACGGTTAGGGAGGGCTCGTTATCATGCGTTGCCCTCGCTGACGTTCGGGCTTCCGACACGCTTCCTTCTGACAGGATCCTTCTAACGAGTCCGCGAAACAGATAGACAGGAAATTCGCCCCAAACGCCGTGCGCTCTTTTCCCATCGAGCAATTTGTCGGTGATTAGATCGAGCAGCGGATGCGAGGCGGCGATGTAGACCAACCGATCGGTCCTACCGTTCGGGATGTACTTGGCGCACCGTGCAAGCAGGCGCTCACGATTGTTTCCGAGGACCGGGCCTAACCAAATTTCTTTGGACACTTCTTTATCCGCAGATTTCACAGATTACACAGATGACTTATGTTCGGCCTCTTGCGCAGACTTTAACGCTCGAAGCAATCGAATGTGTCAACAAACTCTCCCTGAACAATCCGCGCTCTTGGAATCTACAATTCAACGAGCCATCGAAACGCGGGCGACAGAAATCTAATCAGATTTTCTATCGCCCCTAAAGGGGCTCACGATTATTCTTACGTCATAACCCCAGGCTTACGCCCGGGGCTATTATTCTGCCGCCCGCGTTGCGAGCTGGTTTGCTCATCTCTGCCCAGTCGCACTCTTTGAAGTCAGCAACGGCATAGAATCATCTTCCTCACTGGGCTCTGCCGGAGCGACCAAGTCGGGAAACAGTCCGCCTTCATCCAAGCTCAATGCACGCACAGTCTTGTCGACTGGATCCACCACTTCGATCTCTTCACCCGTAATAGTGCCAAGGTCTTTGAACTTTCTCGCAGTCCTAAGAACTCTGCCCTCAAGTGAACCCACGCCGTCGTTATATGACTCAAGTGCCCGCTTGAGACCCGCTCCTATGGATTCAAAATGTTTCGTGAAGACCCGAAGGCGATCGTACAGGTCTTTACCAAGCTTACTCACCTCTTGCGCGCTCTCGGCCACTTGCTCCTGTTTCCAACCGTAGGAAACGGCCTTGAGCAGAGCAATCAAAGTGGTCGGTGTGGCAAGAATCACTCGTTTGGTTACACCAAATTCGATTAGACTCGGATCCTGTTCCAACGCCGCACTAAAGAATGTCTCGCCTGGCAAAAACAAAAAGACAAACTCAGGTGATTGTTCAAACTGTTCCCAATATCCCTTTGCACCGAGCTTGATCACGTGGGTTCGAATTTGTTGTGCGTGATCTTTCAGTTTCCCTACGCGAGTTTCTTCGTCGCGCGCTTCCAGGGCCTCGAGGTATGCCTGTAGAGGTGCTTTCGAATCGACCACAATAGTTCGACGATTAGGCAGGTGAATGATCATGTCGGGACGCACTGGTTTGCCGGTATCTGTTGAGACCGTCTCTTGTTGGTTGAAATCGCAGTATTCAACCATGCCGGCGATCTCGACCACTCGCTTGAGCTGAATCTCTCCCCAACGCCCCCTCACAATCGGAGCCCGGAGGGCGTTAACAAGATTCGAAGTTTCCTTTTGTAGTTGTAGTTGATCTGTGGAAAGTGATTCTACCTGCCGTCTCAAGTCGGCATACGCCCCAACGCGCTCTTTCTCTATTTCGCCGATCTTTACATCAACCTTGTCCAACGATTTCTTCAGCGGTTCGACCAATTGATCAATCGCTTCTTGCCGCGATTCGAGATCGCCTTTTGCAGTCTGCTGATAATTCTCCAGCGTGGATTTGGCGAGATTCAAAAACTCCTGATTGTTGTCTTTGAGCGCATCGCGCGAGAGCGCCTTGAATTTTTCAGCGAGAGCTTCTGCCGCTTGCTTGAACGATTCCGAGCGCTCCTGTGACGCGCGGCGTTCGCCTTCGAGCTCGGCTTGCCGTCGTGCGTTGTCATCGCGCAGACGATTGCTCTCGTTTAATTCCTTGTCGAAAGCCTGCTGAAGCTTCACAAGTTCGTTATCTTTCGCGGTGAGCCGTTCAGTGAAGGCTGCAATTTGAGTTGCGCTTTCGGTTTTTCCATCTTCGAACGCACGAGTTGTTTTGGTTTTGAAAATCAGCGCCGCGACGATGGCGCCCAGTGCCGCCCCAGCGAGGAGAATAAGAACAGGGATCAAACTAGTCATGGAAAATCAGTTTAGCAGAAGCGTTGCAAAGATGAAACAGTGTGGCGACGCGGAAAATTATCCACAGATTACGCAGATTTCACAGATTAAGGGAAACCAACAAGAGAGGACGACCGTGCCGATTTTTCTGTTTATCTGCGTAATCTGTGTAATCTATGGATGACTCTTAAGCATTAAAGCCCGCGATCATCCGCTCGTAAACCTTTCGGGTTACGCGCACGTCGTTGAGATTGTATTCGCGAATCTCGGCCAGCTTGCCCGCTTGATACAACTCGAAGACTTTGCTGCCTTCGACTTCTCCGGTTTTACTCGATTCAATTCCCAGCGCCCATGCGATGTCATCCAGTGCCACGCGATTGCGACCTCCCAACCACCACCCGCGCATCGTGTCATAGACGCCCTGGACGCGAAACTCGCTTAGGTCGATGAACGGCTTCACTGCGATGTTGTTCGCCAGGCAGCGTTGAAAGATGAACGGCAGATCAAAGTTGACGACGTTGTGACCGACGAGTAGATCGCATTCAGGATCGAAGTCGGACATCAACGCCAGAAAATCCTTTAGAGCCTGCGCTTCTTCCTGCTCGTTTCCGTCTTCATCGATGCCAAAGGCATGTTCGCTTTGATTGCTCGTCAATCCTTCAATCTCAAATCCGGGGACTGGGCCAATGTGCACGGCGATTGAGAGCACGCGGCCCGAAGTAGCATTCAACGATCCGAGTTGATAGACCCGCTCTTCTTCGGCGGCTATGTCTTCAAGATAGCGTTGCTGTTGCTCGATCCGCATGAATCCGAGCTTTAATTCTTTCTCGAGTTTTGGCCCGACGCGGTCGCGAAATCCGGGCAGCGCCAACGTCTCAATGTCCAAAGTAAAAGCGCGCGGCAGCAGCGGATCGCAACCGAGATACTCGCGATATTGTTCAATCGTGATCGGGCGGTATTCGGAAACTACAAACTGATTTCGATCCTGGAAAGATTCGAGTTTTCCCGTTACCCCCCACAGTCCGGGCCGCAATTCTTCGCGGCCTTCAAGTACATCCGACCAGACTTTCAACGGCAGTGTCCCGGTGGAATTACGCGCGTTTATTTCTCGAAAAGGTTTGCCGTCTTTCGTGCGGCGCTCGCGCACTGAAGTTATCGCGACCATCAGCCACACTTCTTCGGCGAATGGGAGTTCGGGGATGGGGATATTGCCTTTCATGAATTGTTTCGGAAGCCCGACCGTTAGGGAGGGCCCGCTGCGTTGTTTGATTCTTGGACTAAGTCAGGTGCTCGGCTGAAAAGATGCCCTTCCTAACGGTCGGGCTTCTGACACGAACGGGTCATTGTAATGTATTATTCGCAGCGTCACCATGAGTAGCGACGCGTGCATCAAGATAAATCTTGCCGACGGCGGCGAAGTCGATCAAGGCTGAGTACTTCCAACCATTAGGATTGGAATGGATGGTAAAGCTTTTCACAGTTGCGCCGACCTTTCTCGTTGCCGATGTAGGGGCGACGATTCGCTGGTACGAATCCGAACTCGGCTTTACGAGTTTTCCTTTTCCGAAGAATCCGCCCTACGTCTTTTCCTCCGTCAGTCGCGACACGGTCGAGATCATGTTCCAACGGCTTGAGGGATTTCGAAAGCCAGACCTTTATTTGTCGCGCAGCGGCGGCGTGTGGGATGCGTACATCCGCATGGAAGGCGTGAAGCCGTTTTATGAGCAGGTGAAAGATCGAGTTGAGATCCGCATGCCTTTGCGGAGGCAGCCTTATGGCGATTGGGAGTTCGAGATTCAGGATCCCAATGGGTATGTCTTAGTTTTTAGTGAGTTCACGGAATGAGCATCTTCCGGGATTTCCTAAAACCGAGAAATCTTGCAATCGTGGTAGTCCTTGCCGCGATCTATTTTGTCGCGGCGAAAATCGGCCTCTCACTCGCTTTCGCGAACGTAAGTGTGTCGCCCGTATGGCCACCTACGGGCGTGGCGATCGCGGCGCTCCTTTACTTCGGATATCGCGCTACTCCGGGCGTCCTTATCGGGGCGTTGCTGGGGAATTATCTGCTAACCGATGTTTCACTGGTTCCTTCCATCGCGATTGCTTTGGGCAACACTCTGGAAGCGCTGACCGCCGTTTATCTTCTGCGGCGGTTTACCGAGTCTCGCAATCCATTCAATCGCGCATTTGATGTCCTGAAATTTGTCGTGTTTGCTGCAGTGATTAGCACTATGCTTGCTGCCACAATCGGCAATCTATCGCTCTGCGTTTCAGGTCACGAGCGGTGGCAAGATTTCCAAAACCTTTGGTTAACCTGGTGGTCAGGCGATGCGATCGGGGCATTGATGATTACGCCGCTCATGCTCACCTGGGCGGAGCGACCGGTTGAGCGTTGGCGCGGCATTCGTTGGGTTGAATTCGTAATGCTGCTCGGGTTGATGTCCTTACTGTCGGTCACGATCTATACAGACCTGCTGCATCGAACCGCTGGCATTAGACCCTGGGGCCACATAACGATTCCGCTTTTACTTTGGGCTGCGTTTCGCTTTGGACCGCGCGGTGTTTCAACTTCGATGATGCCTCTCGCGGCGATTTCGATTTGGGGGACCATTCATGGCTATGGTGCGTTTGCCAACTATCCGATCAACGAGAGGCTTTTGTTCCTGCAGGCCTATGTCGCCGACCTTGCGATTACGACTTTGTCGCTCGCGGCGATCGTGACCGAGCGCAAGAGCGCAGGTCGCCATCTTGCCGGTTCGCTTTCAGTCACACGCATTCTCGCCGAAGCGCCGGCACTCGATGATGCGATACCACGAATCGTGCAACGAATCTGTAACACGTTCGAATGGGAAGTCGGCGCGATGTGGAGACTCGATAACGAGTCGAACGTTTTGCGATGCTTCAAAGTTTGGCCTTCGCACGGCGCCGTCAGCGGAAGCTTCGAATGTTTGACAAAAGAGATCGCGTTTGGACGCGGCGTCGGCTTGCCGGGCCGGGTCTGGGCCAGTCTCCGTCCCGCCTGGATTCCGGATGTGACGGCCGCTCCGAATTTTCCGCGTGCTCCTGCCGCCTCTGCAGAGGGACTGCATGCCGCCTTTGCCTTTCCCATCTTGTCAGGTGATAAATTTCTCGGCGTGATGGAGTTTTTCAGCCGCGAGATTCGGGAGCCCGATAGCGCTTTGCTCGCGACATTCAGGGGCATTGGCAGTCAGATAGGACAATTCGTCGAACGTAAGCAAGGGGAGGAAGAACGCGAGCGATTACTGCTGCGAGAACAATCTGCGCGTAGCGACGCCGAAGAGGCGAACCGTTTGAAAGACGAATTTCTGGCGACGCTTTCGCATGAGTTGCGGACACCCTTGACGGCGATGCTGGGTTGGTTGTCGATGCTGCGCAGCGGCAAACTTGATAGCGAGACTTCTACGCACGCCCTGGAAACGGTTGAAAGAAACGCGAAAGTGCAAGCGCAGTTGATCGAGGACCTGGTTGACGTTTCGCGAATTGCCGGTGGCAAACTGCAATTAGAGGTCCAGCCCGTCGACCTAATCAATTTGATCGCTGCCGCTGTCGACATCGTGCAACCGGCCGCGAATGCGCGCGGCGTCCGCCTCGAAGTCATGTCCGGTGATTCGGTTGGCCCGGTTGCCGGCGATCCGGCGCGTCTGCAACAAATCATCTGGAATCTGCTGTCGAACGCGGTGAAATTCACGCCGCGAGATGGGTACGTCTACATCACTTTGAGTTCCGTAGGTTCGCTCGCTGAGATCGAGGTGCGGGATACCGGCATCGGCATCAGTCCTGACTTTTTGCCGAGTGTGTTTGAAAGATTTCGGCAGGCAGAAGCGCCGGTGATCAGATCGCACCGCGGGCTCGGTTTAGGTCTCGCAATTGTGCGTCATCTTACCGAGTTGCACGGCGGAAGTGTGCAGGCGGAAAGTGACGGTGAAGGGAAGGGATCGAAGTTCACGATTCGCATTCCGTTAACGCTCGATCAACCGGCCGTCAAATCTCTGGCCGCTGATCGAGAAAACCCCGAACCCTTGCAGCCGCTCGCCGGTTTGCGTGTGCTGCTGGTGGAGGACGAAACGGACGCGCGCGAACTGCTTGCGTTGACGTTGCGCGTTTGCGGAGCCAACGTCGACGCGGTTAATTCGGTGCAGCAAGCGCTCATGAATTTGCAGTCGTCCACGCCGGATGTTTTGTTGAGCGACATCGGATTGCCGTTTGAGAGCGGTTACGATCTGATTCGCCAGATCAGGGCGATGCCTTCCGACTTGAGCAAAATTCCCGCCGTTGCCTTGACCGCGTTCGCGACAGAAAAAGATCGGCAGCTCGCCTTGTCGGCCGGGTATCAATTACATCTTGCGAAGCCGGTCGAACCTAATGCACTTGTCGAGGCAATCACTGACGTGGTACATGGCGGTCGAGACTAGTGTGAGTCGAATGAAGAAACAGCATAGGTGTCATTGGGCCAAAACCGATCTATCGATCGCTTATCACGATTCTGAATGGGGCGTACCGTTGCACGACGATCGCGGGTTGTTTGAGTTCTTAATTCTCGAAGGCGCGCAAGCCGGTTTGAGTTGGGAGACGATTCTGCGCAAGCGCGGGAACTATCGACACGCGTTCGATAACTTCGATCCGAAAAAGGTGGCGAGGTATGGCGAGGAGAGGATTGCGAAACTTCTTAGCAATGCGGGAATCATTCGCAACCGGCTGAAGATTAACTCGGCTGTACAAAATGCGCGCGCGTTCGTGGCGATACAAAAAGAGTTCGGCAGCTTTGATAAATACATTTGGCAATTCGTCAGCGGCAAACCGCTCAAGCGAAAACGCGCCGCGCCCGTATTGCCGCATACAGCAGATTCCGACGCACTCAGTCGCGACTTGCTAAAACGCGGCTTCAAGTTCGTAGGCTCGACGATCTGTTACTCGTTCATGCAGGCGGTTGGCATGGTGAACGATCACGATCCTGAGTGCTTTAGGTACTTCGAGGTGAACGAGTGAAAAGCTTGATGCGATTGCGCGTTAATGGCAGAATCTGAGACATGGAACTCGTATTTAGTGTCAATCAGGAGGGCGACGGCGGGTTTGTCGCTGAGTGCTTGACCCACGATATCTTCACAGAGGGCAACTCATGGGAAGAACTGCGTTCAAATGTTCAGGAAGCAGTCGCCGGATATTTCTTCGATCGAAATAAGCCTGAACAGATTCGTCTGCATCTGGTTCGTGACGAAGTCCTTGCCTGCGCATGAAGATACCTCGCGACCTGAGCGGCGCGGATCTCATCAACGCGCTTTGCAGTAAGTTCGGTTACCGACGCATCTCCATCAGGTAGGTAGTCACGTGATTCTTGAAACGAGCGAACCGGTTCACCATCGAATAGCAATTCCTAATCATGACCCTCTGCGCATCGGAACGCTGAGTTCAATTCTACGGGCTGTTTCAGCGGCCAAGAATATCGACAAAAAAGAAATTCTCAAGCTGTTGTGAACTGGGCGATTTCTATGTCAGATTCGGGGAGTGAAGCCTGTCTCTTTTGCACAATGAGTCATACCGCGAATTTGGTTAGGATCGTTTTTGAAGACGATGTTTCAATCGCCTTTCTCGATCATCGCCCTGTGTTCCCGGGTCATTGCCTGCTAATTCCGAAAAAGCATTTCGAAACCTTGGCCGATTTGCCCGCGGATTTGATCGAACCGTTTTTCAAGAATGTTCAGCTCTTAGCGACAGCGGTTGAAGCGGGACTGCTCGCCGACGGAACTTTTGTGGCAATGAACAACAAGGTCAGCCAAAGCGTGCCGCATCTTCACGTGCACGTGGTGCCGCGCCGTCGCAAAGATGGATTGCGCGGTTTCTTTTGGCCGCGAAACAAATATGAAACGGAAGCAGCAGCGGATCTTGCCCAATCGGCGATTCGCGAAGCGATTTCCGCACTGTCAAAATAAATTTTCGATCGCGCTAAGAAATTCTACTTTGCATACGTGTTCTATGTTTTCTTTTTAATAGGCGAAAAACCTGGGTGAAAACAACGTATGAAGAAGAAGTAAATCACTCGTCGAAAAATAAAACACACAAAAAGTTGATCGAAAAAATTGTTTTCGGTATAAGACTCAGCGTCACGAAGGTTACGGCCATCGAGACCGACGAAGGGATCGGCGAACGGAGTCGCGAGGCTCTGGGAGAGAGTAAAGGCAGAGCGGTTTGCACTTGCTATGACGCCCTGAGTTGAAGCCGAAAGGCTTGCCAGGAAGACCGAAAGGTTTTCTGGGCGCCCGGATAAAAACGGGTAGCAACCACTAGAGAGGACCCGCTGGTGGTGAGCAATGTCGCTTGGAGAAATCCAAGCCTCGTTGCTGGGAACGTAACCAGCGGTGGAGGACAGCCACCAAAAAAACAACCTATTGGCACCACATCGACCGCAAGGAAGATGTGAGATTCGCGGAAACAGATTTGGTAGCCCGCAAGGGTTGCGAGATTAACTGAAGCGAGTCGCGTGCTGACCGGGAAGCATCGACCGCCGATTGCCTGTCGGGATACAAATTGGCAGCTTGGTCTTGACGAAGTCAGGCTGCCATCTTACGAACTGGCTTCGGTTAGTTCATAAGATTCCGAGATTGCGCTGCTAGCATCTTCGGGTGAGAGCAGCGCGGTTTCGTTTTTGACGGCAACTCTTCCAAGTCTCACCATTTCGCAGAATTTTACAATTCTTAACACGTTTTCCAGCCTCGGCGGCTAGAAGTTTTC
>Ga0066679_10000636_pt1 | contig 12463 bp, 16 predicted proteins | sample GraSoiAngelo_128_FD_62298 | JGI IMG/M metagenome (GOLD analysis project Ga0066679, IMG submission 62298) | Grasslands soil microbial communities from the Angelo Coastal Reserve, California, USA - 14_0927_12_20cm | ecosystem: Environmental > Terrestrial > Soil > Grasslands | place: USA... | reverse complement strand
CTACGAGTCTTGGATGACTGACAGGATGTTGCCCGCAGGGTCCTTGAACCATGCGATGCGCGGGCCTTCCCCGCGGCTGATGCCGCGTGAGTCCTGGTCCATGCCCTCGTAACGCTCGAACTGGACCCCCGCTTTGGCAAGGCTGTCGACCGTGCCTTCGATGTCCTTCACTGGAAAGTTCAGCACCGTGAACGTCGCCGGTTCGTGATTGGGCTTCGGGTAGACGATCACCTTTCCGCCGCCTGCCAGATGCAGGGTGAGCATTCCGTGATCCTCGGTCACTTCGAGGCCGAGTTTCTTCGCAAAGAACTCTTTCGCCTTCGCGATGTCATTCGACGAGAATCCTGAGAACGCGGGGCTGTCACCGATCATCTGAGTCCTCCTTTACTCCTCGAGGCATCGCTTCAGTATCGCCTCGACGGCGCCGACTTCGTGTCAGCGGCTTCCTGAGCGCGCCATGCCGGGAAAGCGGATGATGTTGCGGGCGTGGATTTCATCGGCTGGGAGGAAGTATGTCCGCCACCATCACTCGCAACGACGCCACTGAGATCGAACAGGCCAACGCGACGAGTCGCACTCCGGTCGTTTTCATTCACGGCCTCTGGCTGCTACCCAGCAGCTGGGACCGCTGGGGCAAGGTTTTCGAGGATGCTGGCTACACGGCACTGACGCCGGGCTGGCCCGACGATCCCGAAACGGTCGCCGAGGCGAAGGCGCATCCCGAGGTCTTTGCGCACAAGACGGTTGGGCAGGTGGCGGAACACTATGCCGAGGTGATCGGGCAATTGAAGAAGAAGCCTGTCGTCATCGGGCACTCGTTCGGAGGCCTAATCACTCAAATCGTGGCCGGACGCGGCCTATCGGCGGCGTCGGTTGCCATCGACCCGGCGCCATTTCGTGGCGTGCTGCCGCTGCCGTTCTCGGCCCTGAAGTCGGCCTCGCCGGTGCTCGGTAACCCGGCCAACCGCAATCGCGCCGTGCCGCTCACCTACGACCAGTTCCGCTTTGGCTTCGCGAACGCGGTCAGCGAGGACGAGGCCAAAGAGCTGTACGACACGTATGCCGTGCCCGCCTCCGGCGCGCCGCTGTTCCAGGCCGCCGCCGCCAACCTGAACCCCTGGACTGAGGCCAAAGTCGACACCAAGAATCCCGACCGTGGACCGCTGCTGATCATCTCCGGCGAGAAGGACAACACGGTGCCGTGGGCGATCGCGAACGCGTCCTACAAGCAGCAGAAGCGCAACCCGGGCGTCACGGAGATCGTCGAGATGCCCAATAGAGGCCACGCACTAGTCATCGACAACGGCTGGCGCGAGGTCGCAGAGCGGGCTCTCGCTTTCGTTCAACGTTTCGCGAAGTAGCCGCAACGCGCGAGTAGCAAAGGCGGGCGGCTCAGCGGTTCGGCGCGACAGCCGTGCCGAATACGCCGCCCGCATGCATCGCGTGCTCGAACACATCGACCGTGAGCTGGACCAACGGCTGGACCTGGACGCGTTGGCCAGGGTGGCGAATTTCTCGCCGTTTCACTTTCACCGATTGTTTACCGCGTGGCTCGGAGAGACGCTCGGGGAGTATTTGCGGCGGAGACGCCTGGAGATTGCGGCGCAACGGCTGATCGCCCAGCCTCGCCTCCCCATCTTGCAGGTTGCCTTGTCAGTAGGTTTCGGTTCGACAGAAGCGTTTGCCAGGGCCTTCAAGAATCGCTTCGGCAAAACGCCGACCGCATGGCGCAATGCGCAAGTGAGCAATCGTGATCAGTTGAAAAGCAAGCTCGATCAGGCGGCGGTGTCAGCGCAGGCAAATCATGGAGACATGAAAGTAACGATCGTCGACAGACAGCCGACCAGCGTCGCCTACCTCCGTCACGTCGGGCCCTACGGCAAACCGCTCTCAGACTTCTGGACGAAGACCGTTGCTCCATGGATGGAGACAAACGGCCTGTATGGCAAGCCGAGATACGGCATAAGCCGTGACGACCCAGGCATCACATCGCCTCAAAAGCTGCGCTACGACGCCGCGGTGGAGGTGCCCGCGAACTTCGCCGGAGCCGGCGATTACCAGATGACCGTGATACCGGGGGGCAAATACGCCGTCGGCAAGTTCAAGGGCACGGACAAGCAGGTCGGTGAGGCATGGGCATGGCTGCTGCGCGACTGGCTCGCCGGCAGCGGCATGCAGCTCGACTCACGCCCGTTCTTCGAGCACTATCCGGTGCACGCGACGTACGACGGCAATACGGGCGAGTTCGAATGCGAGATCTGCATCCCGGTGACACCTCTCTGACCTTCGGAACGAGAAGAGCGCGCGACCTGCGAGATGGTCGCGCGCTCTGATTTGCCGGCGGCCGAAAGCGTCAGGCCGCCTCCGCCAGCGATCGCACCGCCGAACGCCGTGAACGGCCGCGAATGACCAGCAGCGCGACGACGAAGCCGGCCAGGGCGAGGAACACTCCGATTTCGAACGCGGTCGTGAAACCGCTGATGACCGCCTGGCTGACCACTTCGTGCGTCGGCCGGATGTTCTCCAGGTGGCTCTTGGTCACGCCGGCGGCCACCGTGCCCAGGACCGCGAGGCCGATCGAGCCGCCCAGCTGCTGGCTGACGTTCAGCACCGCCGACGCCAGGCCTGACTCGTGGCGGGACGCACCTGCCACCGCCACCAGAGTCGTGGGGAGGAAGATCAGGCCAAGGCCGACGGAAAGGATGACGAGCGGCCCGAATATGTCGGATAGATATGCGGCGTGATCTGAGATTCGCGAGAGCCACGCGAGGCCGCCGGCGACCGCCAGCGCGCCGATCGTTATCGGCAGCCGCGGGCCGATCCGCCCGATGATCCGCGACGTGACCTGGGCCGTGATGACTACTCCCACGCCCAGCGGCAAAAAGGCGAAGCCGGCTTTGAGTGGGCTGTAGCCGAGGACGTTCTGGACGATCTGGGACAGGAAGAACAGGACCGCGATAGTCATCGAGCCCGCCAGCATCCTTAACGCGTAAGCGCCTGATCGGTTTCGGTTGGCGAACAGCGTCAGCGGCATGAGCGGCTGCTTGCTCCGCAGCTCGATCGCCAGGAACAGGACGAGGAGTAGGGCGCCCGCGCCGAGCGGTGCGATGGTCAACGAATCACTCCAGTCGTGAGTGGCGGCGCGAGAAAGGCCGTAGACGATCAAGGTCATGGCGGCCGTGACCGCGATCGCGCCGGGAAGGTCAAGGCGACCTGTGCGCGCTTCTGAGGCGGCCAGCACGCGAGGGGCCGCGATTGCGAGCAGCAAAGCGATCGGCACGTTCACGAACAGCACCCATCGCCACGACACGTAGTTGGTGATGAGGCCTCCGAGGATGAGACCGATGGCTCCGCCGCTACCCGCTGCTCCCGCATACACGCCCAGCGCCCGCGTACGTGCGGCGCCTTCCTTGAACGTATCCGCGATCAAAGAGAGAGCTGTTGGCGCAACGATCGCACCGCCTGCTCCCTGCACGACGCGGGAGGCGATCAACCACGTGGAGGTCGTCGCCAGGCCGCCGGCAAGCGAACCTGTCGCGAACAACAGCACCCCGACGATGAACATCCTGCGCCTGCCGAACAGGTCTCCGGCACGGCCGCCGAGCAGCAGCAGGCCGCCAAACGCGAGCGAGTATGCGTTGACGACCCACTCGAGGTCGGTCGTGCTGAATCGCAGCGCGCGCTGGATCGACGGGAGGGCCACGTTGACGATGGTGCCGTCGAGAACGACCATCAGCTGTGCAAACGCGATCACGATCAATGCGATGCGCAGGTTGCGAGGGGCATCCGCGGACTGGTTGGCGATCGAGACTGATGACATTCGTGTTTCCTCCGTTTCGCTTGTCAGAGCGCGCCGTCGGACGTGCCTGATGTGGATGGCTGCGACCAGCCGGCAGGCACCTGGCGAAGGCGCAGGTACTCCTTGATTCCGATCAGCCGGAACTGCAAGAGCTCGTAGCGCGGGAAGGCCGGTGCGGCCGCGGCGTACTCGATGACCTGGGGGTCGACCACTGTGTAATCCCGGCCCTTGTACGTGACCACACACCACCCTGCCGCCTGCGTGTTCAAGTACCAGGCGGCGTTTTCTCCGAACGTGCGTGGCATGACGAACGTGTCGCCGAGGGGACGCATACCGAGTGGCGTTGCGTACCAGCGGCCGGAACGCCGGCCTCGGTGCCGCAGAATGCCGAGAATCGGCATCCATCGCCTGCCCGCGATGAGCAGGATCAGCGGGTTGATCAGGCCCGCCAGCCACCGGACGGCGCGCCGTGTCCGGGGGCCAAGGTTGATGGTGTTGCGAGGGTTCCGGTCGAAGGTCATTGAGCTCATGACCGACCAGAAGCGGGGCTAAGCGGCGATTATTCCCTTAAGCGGATGATTTCTTATGCTGACGATCGGCAGAAGGATTTCTCCCGCCCTTGCTTGGTGCCAGGCTGGCATCCGCCTTCACGATAAGCCTCCGCAGCATCACGGCGAGGTCATCGCGTTCGGCCGGCTTGAGAGCGCCGAAGAACTCGTCGGCAGCGTCGTCGAACGCCTTGGCGGCGCGCTTCTGAACGGTCCGGCCGCGCGGCGTGAGGCTGAGTGCATACGAGCGGCGGTCGGCGGCGTTCCGCCGGCGGACCACTGCACCCTGGCGCTCCAGCTCGTCGATCAACTCGACCATCGTGGTGCGGTCGATCCCGAGCTGCTCGCCGAGCTCCTGTTGCGAGACGGGTCCCTCGGCCAGCCGGTTCAGCACGCCGCAGAGCCGGACGTTGAGCCCCATCGGCGCCAGCCGGCGGGTGGCAAGCTCCTGGCCGGTTCGCGCCGCGATCACGAGGAGCGCACCGGTGCGATCGACCAACGAGGCGGGGATGGGCATGTCCACCGGGATTATGCCCATCCGCCGCACTCTCAAAAGACGCGAGCCTCGAGGAGGCTGCAAAATATGGGCGTGCTTCAGCACGCAGAGTTGACACGGCTCGAGGAGAGCCTCGGCCACATCCGCCAGGCGCCCACTGACGGCGGGACCGTCGAGCTGATCGCTCGGCGCCCGGCCGAAGACGAGCGCGAGATCATGACGGAAGCGAGGCTCGATCTCCACGACGGTCTCGAAGGAGACACCTGGCGAAGTCGCGGCAGCAGCCACATGCCCGACGGCGGTCCTAACCCGGAGGCGCAGCTGACCCTCATGAACGCACGGGTGGCATCCGTCATCGCAGGTGACCGCGACCGCTGGGCCCTGGCCGGCGACCAGCTGTACGTCGACCTCGACCTCAGCAGAGCCAACCTGCCACCGGGCAGCCGAATTCAGATCGGTTCGGCCGTGATCGAGTTCAGCGAGGCTCCGCACACAGGCTGCTCGAAGTTCTCTGGCCGTTTCGGGGTGGATGCGCTGAAATTCGTCAACTCGCTGGTTGGTCGCGACCTGCGCCTACGAGGAGCCAACTGCCGGGTCGTGGTGGCCGGAACGGTCCGTCAGGGCGACGCGATCAGCAAGCTGCCCTAAGCGCGCCGCAAGACGCACTCTTCGGGTACAGCGTGGGTCATTCCACCTGAAACCCATCGCCCGGCGTATAGAAGTAGGAGCGGCGCAAAGGAAAGGCCATGCAAATCACCAGAAACAGCATCAGGACCACCAAGGGCCCAAGCGACTGGTTCACCGGCGACGTCTACATCGACGCTGTCGCAGCACCGTCGGGCCAATCGCGCCTGAGCGCGAACAGCGTGCACTTCACGCCTGGCGCCCGCACCGCGTGGCACACGCACCCAAACGGCCAAACCATATTCGTCACCGAAGGCGTGGGCCTCGCGCAGCGTCGCGGGGGTCCGATCGAGGTAATTCGGCCGGGTGACCGTGTGTTCTTCGCCCCGGGCGAAGACCACTGGCATGGTGCTGCGCCGGCGCGCTTCATGACGCACATCGCGATGCTCGACGTCGACGACAAAGGCAATAATGCGACGTGGGGCCCGCATGTAAGCGAGGCTGAGTACGCGGCGGCGCCGTCGATCGAAGACGCGTAGCCAATGCGCGCAGCCATCTACAACGGCCCTCACGCGATCGAGGTCGGAGAGCGTCCCGATCCTGTCATCAATGCGCCGACCGACGCGGTCGTCCGCGTCGTCCTTGCATGTGTGTGCGGCTCGGACCTCTGGTACTACCGTGGCGAGTCGCCTCACGATCTCGGCGCCATCGGGCACGAATTCATCGGAGTCGTGGAACAGGTCGGTTCCGAAGTGCGGGGCATTGCGAAGGACGACTTCGTGATCGCACCCTTCATCTACTGCGACGGTACCTGCCCGCACTGCCTGGCGGGGGTCACGTCGCAGTGCGTCCACGGGGGCGCGTTTGGCAACCACGGGATCGACGGAGGCCAGGGTGAGGCGGTGCGCGTGCCCCTGGCGGGCAGCACCCTTGTCCCGGTGCCCGGCTCGGGCCACTCAGACGAAACGATGCGATCGCTGCTTGCGCTCTCCGACGTGATGTGCACCGGCCATCACGCTGCGGTGAGCTCGGGCGTTAAAGAGGGCAGCGTGGTCGCGGTGGTCGGCGACGGCGCCGTCGGCCTCTGCGGCGTGATCGCGGCGAAGCGCCTCGGCGCGGCACGGATCATCGCCCTCAGCCGGAATCCGCCCCGTCAGGCGCTGGCGCGAGACTTCGGCGCCACCGACATTCTGGCCGAGCGTGGGGACGCGGCGATCAACGCGGTCCTGGAGATGACCAATGGAGTTGGAGTGGACGCTGCCCTCGAATGCGTGGGCACCGGACAGTCGGTCGCGACGGCGCTGGCCATCACTAGGCCAGGCTCTATGGTGGGAATTGTCGGGGTCCCCCACGGCGTCGACGCGTCGATCGCCGAGACCATTGTCTTCCGCAACGTCGGCTTGCGCGGCGGTGTCGCGCCGGCACGCGCCTACATACCCGGCCTGCTGGCCGACGTCCTCGAGAGCCGCATCAATCCAGGCCGTGTCTTCGATTTCGAGACCGACCTCGACCACGTCGCGGAGGCGTATAGAGCCATGGATGATCGGCGCGCGATCAAGTCCCTCATACGGATCGGAAGGAAGGAGACGGGCCGATGACGAAGTGGACGAGTGACCAGCTCGACAAGATTGGAAGAGCGGAAGAAGTGCAGATCGAGTCCATTGGGCGTGATGGAAAGTTAGGTAAGTCGGTGACCATATGGGTCGCCCGCGTCGGCGACGACCTCTACGTGCGGTCCGTTAAAGGACACAACTCTCATTGGTTCCGCGGCACCCAGGCGAGGCATGAAGGGCGCATACGAACGGGTCGTGTTCAGCAAGACATCACATTCGTCGAGGCGGCCCCCGACATCAACGATGAGGTCGATGCTGCCTACCGAGCCAAGTACCGCCGCTACGCCGGCAACATCCTCAACAGCGTGCTGACTCCGGAAGCGCGATCGACGACGATCAAACTCGTCCCGCGTGCAGCCGGCTCTTAGTTCAGAACCTCGTTGTCGACGAATCCTGCCGTCCGTGAAGCCTCGGTGATCGCGTTCCGCGACGCCGCGGAGTTCGAGGCCTGGTTGGAGGCGCATGTCGACGTAAAGGTCGGGGTGTGGCTGAAGGTCGCGAAGAAGGGATCGCGCGTCCAGTCGTTGACCGATGACGAGGCGGTCGACCTCGGCCTCTGCTACGGCTGGATCTCCGGCCAGCGCAAGTCGTTCGACGAGGTCTACTACCTGCAGAAGTACGTGCCGCGCCGGCCGCGCAGTCGCTGGTCGCAGGTCAACGTCGCCAAGGTCGAAGGGCTGATCAGGGCTGGGAGAATGCGACCGTCCGGCCTGGCCGAGGTCGAAGCTGCCAAGGTTGACGGCAGGTGGGCGGCCGCTTACGAGTCGCAGCGCAACGCCACTGTCCCACCCGATCTCGCCGCCGCCCTGGCGGCGAGCCCGCAGGCCGCCCAGGCGTTCAGTGCACTCAGCAAGACCCAACAGTACGGCGTGATCCTGAAACTCGTGACCGCCCGCACCGCCATGGCCCGCGCCGCCCATCTCCTCAGGGCGATGACCGCCCTCGTTGCACATGACGGTCTCGTTGGATAGGGGGAACCGCCCTACTTAGCGACGCGGCAGCTTGGTGAGCTGCGCCATCGTGGCGGTCGCGGCCCTGAGCAGCGGCCGAGAGTTGCGATCTTTATCGAGAAGCCGCAAGGATCCCTCTCCGAAATGAAGACCCATCGGGGACAGAATGTTCAGCCGAGCATCACCCGCGCCCGGTGACGGGCGCCGCGCTGCCTTCCAGGGGCCGATGAGCGGCAAGATCGCCCGGGCTGCCGCCAAGACTGAGTTGATCTGCCCATCCAGCGAGGCGTCGGGCCGCAGCCAGATCACCGAAGCGCCCGAATAGTTGTAGTAGTAAGCAGTCTGATCGGCGTAGATGGCCAGGAAGTCTTGACCCTCCTTCATACCGACTTCCACCACGACTCCGAGAACGTCGTTTCCGACGCTAGCCGGGGGTTGACCGCCAGCTTCGCGCAATGAGTGCCAGGCCTGGATGCGAACGCGTGATTCGATCCCGGGCGTTAGGGCGATTGACTCAAGGATTGCGCGCGCCTGCGGAAGGTTGCCGTCCGCGACGAATGCACTCGCCTTCTCGAACGATTGCCATGGCTCGCCACCCTTTCCCAGCCCGGCGAACGCATCGAGCGACATGTCGCCGAAATACAGGTCGGGCTCAAAGATTCCAGGACGATTCAACGTCAGCTCGAAGGTACTGTGTCACACCATTCGGGCAGGGGCGCATCCGGGCCTAAGCTGGCGCCGCGCTTGTGGCAGGATCGGTGAAATGTGGGTTGGGGAGAGCGCATGAGAGCCGCCATTTGCACCGGGTACGGGCCGCCCGAGGTCCTCCAGATCAGGACTGTGCCCGAACCGCGTCCCCGGGACAACGAAGTGTGCATCCGGCTTGTCGCGACCGCGGTCACAGCCAGCGACTGCATCGTGAGAGGCCTCAAGCTGCGCGGCGTTTACCGGCTCTTCATGCGAGCGGCGTTCGGCTTCAGGGCGCCACGGAAGGGGATTATCGGCATGATCGCGGCCGGCGAGATCGAGTCGGTCGGCCGCGAGGTAACCGCGTTCAAGCCAGGTGACCAGGTCTTCGGAATGGACGGTTTCCGTGCCGGTACATACGCCGAGAAGGTGTGCTGGCCGGCGAGCTCGGCGCTCGCACTTCGGCCCGCCAACCTCACGTACGAGGAATCTGCCGCCCTGCCTTACGGCGGGCTCATCGCCTCGTTCTTCGTGCGTCGGCTGAAGGTTCGGAAGGGCCAGCGGATGCTGGTCTATGGAGCCTCGGGGGCGATCGGCACGTCTGCGCTGCAGCTGGCCAGGAATCTCGGCGCCGAGGTGACGGGCGTCTGCAGCACCACGAACCTCGAGCTGGTGCGGTCGCTGGGTGCAACCGGGGTGATCGACTACACGAAGGACGACTTCACCCAGAGCGGCACGCGCTACGACGTCATCTTCGACGCCGTTGGCAAGCGGAAGAGCGCGAAGGCGATGCTCAACGCCGGCGCGGCACTCGCACCAGGCGGAGTGTCGATGTCCGTCGATGACGCGTTCCCAAGGACCAAGAGGTCAGATCTGCTGATACTGAAGGAGCTTGCCGAGAGCGGCGCGTTGCGGCCGGTGATCGACCGCAGCTACATGCTGGATGAGATTGTGGAGGCGCACCGTTACGTCGATCTGGGCCACAAGAAGGGCAACGTGATCGTCAGCATCTCACCACGCTGATCACGGCTCTTAAACCGCTCCCAGGAAGATGGCGGGTTTTGTCCGTGCGCCTGCCACGTTCGACGTCGAGGTCCTCATGACACGGACGCGACTGCCTCCGGTGCTGGTCACAGGAGCGACCGGCCGCGTTGGGCGCGCAGTAGTCGACGTACTAATAGACGCGGGCGTGCCGGTCCGCGCCCTCACGCGCAGTTCCGAGGCGGCGGCGACGCTGCCGGCGAACGTCGAAGTCGTCACCGGCGACCTCACCGTGCCCGAATCGCTCGACGCAGGACTGCGAGGCGTCGGTGCCGTCTTCCTCGTCTGGACCGCCCCGCCGACGACTGCTCCGGCAGTGGTCGGGCGTCTCGCAACCTCCACGTCACGTGTCGTCTTTCTCTCATCACCGCACCAAACCCCGCACCCTTTCTTCCAGCAACCGAATCCGATGGCGGTGCTCCACGCCGATATCGAGCGGCTCATCGCGGCCGCCGGGCTCGAGTCAACAATCATCCGGCCAGGGATGTTCGCGTCGAACGCGTTGCTTTGGTGGGCTCCAGCGATTCGCGCAGACGGTGTCGTCCGGTGGCCTTACGGCGCTGCTGAGACGGCACCCGTCGATGACCGTGACGTGGCAGCCGTCGCCGCGCGGACGCTGTATCAGGACGGACATGCTGGAGGCGACTACGTCCTCACCGGCCCAGAGTCACTGAGTCAGGCAGAGCAGGTGAGCATCGTCGGCGATGTCCTAGGGCGTCGGATCAAATTTGAGGAGCTGTCGCCGGATGAGTTTCGAAGCGAGACGGAGGGAAGCTGGCCGCGGCCGGTCGTGGACATGCTGCTCGCCGCGTGGGGCGCAACGATTGGAAGGCCGGCGTTCATCACCTCTACGGTGTTCGACATTCTCGGATCGCGACCGCGGTCGTTTCGCCAGTGGGTCGCGGATCACGCCACCGCGTTTTTGGAAGGTCCAACTCCATAGAGTCAGGACGGGCGCCGTTCCTTCACGACCGGCTTCAGATCGCCTTTGAGCGCATCCTCGTACGCGGCCCACAGCACGCCATACGCTGCCACCAGGCCTTCGGGGCGGGGCTGGCGCAGGGCCACTTCGAAACGCTTCGTATACGGATGGTCGCCTAGCTCATCTCGCAGCAAGGCCTGCGTTTGCGCCTCCCATTTCGACGCCGACGCGAGGTCCTTGCGCTTCTCAATCATCAGCCGGGCCCTGTTCATCATGTCCTCCAGGCGCGCGACGAAACCGTGCCGGTCGAATCCCATCGGCGCGCGGGGCGGGCCCTCTCGATTGACCGTCTTCCATTGAACTGGGCGGCTGTAAGACGGGGCCGACGCGGAGGGGCGCCAGCCAACTGCTGCCCGCTGTCGGTCGTATGCCGCGCGCTTTGTGCTATTGGTCAAAACGTCGTGCGCCAGGTTGATCAATTTCGCGTGCTCGAGCGCATCCGGATGGTTGCCGCGGTCCGGGTGCCAGTACTTGAGCTGGCGCCGCCAGGCAGCGTGCAACTCACTCTCCGTGGCGTCAGGCGGGACGCCGAGCACGAAGTAATAATCGGCTAAGGGACGGCGGTCGTCGGGCGAGGCCGCACCTCCTTGGTCTCAGACGCACAACTGGGCTGTAGAAGCGCAGTCTCGCACTGCGGCCAGGGCTTGTGGCAAGCCCTTCGGCGCGGGGATAATGTCTATCCAGATAGCAACCAGGTACCTCGACGCGACGCCCATCAAGCGAACGCCATCCGCACATTGAGGTATGGACATGGACCGCGATGACTTTCCTGCGCCCGCCGAAGGCTTTGTCATCACGAACTTCCTGGTGGTATCGGACCAGGATCGGTCACGTGAGTTCTATCGCTCGATATTCGACGGCAAAGTGGTCCGCGAAAAAGACCCGGTGATCATGAAGGTGGCCAACACGTGGTTGATCCTCAACGTCGGAGGCGGTCCCACAGATGACAAGCCGACGGTCACGCTGTCGACTCCAACTAACCCTGACCACGCTAGCGCGTTCATGAACGTACGCGTCGCTGACATCGCGTGGGCGTACAAAGAGTGGTCAGCCAGAGGTGCGCAATTTCTTACCGACCCGAAGGACCATGACTTCGAGATCCGCGCCTACATCCGCGACCCGGACGGCCACCTCATCGAAGTCGGGCAGTCGCGAATGTAGATAGCGCTCGTCGATTGCCAGGACCGCGCAACAAAAAGCGACAGGCGTCGGAGGCTTCTAGCCGGCCATCTCCATCACGCCATTCCGCAGCTCTGGCTTTCCGCGTCGTGACTACTCGATCTGGGCTGCCGCCCGCGTCGTTTCCTAATTCGCTGGCCGCTGCGCTTTAACTCCCAGGTAACGTCGGGCAGCCACTCCTGTCCAGACCAGTTCCACTGCGCCGAACGGCCAAGCCCCAGACATGAAGCCGTACGCGCTTGACAAGAGGCATCCCAATGCAAAGGCGAGCACAAACTGGGGTGCCGGCGCTCGAGTGCATACATGACCATCATGAATGTGAGAGCAATAACTCCAAATACCGTGATGGTCGAACTGCTCACAGCTACCTCCCTTTCCGCCAGGACGCTTTGTACCTTTGCTCAGACACGCTCATCTCCTCATGCGCGGGAGTGTCACGCATCAACCGAAGTAGGTGTAAAGCATCACCCGAATTAGTGACAACCATCAGCCGAAGGCCTTTTGTCGCCCTTCAGTTGAACTTCTACAGCATGATGGTGCCCCC
>Ga0066679_10000635_pt1 | contig 12466 bp, 12 predicted proteins | sample GraSoiAngelo_128_FD_62298 | JGI IMG/M metagenome (GOLD analysis project Ga0066679, IMG submission 62298) | Grasslands soil microbial communities from the Angelo Coastal Reserve, California, USA - 14_0927_12_20cm | ecosystem: Environmental > Terrestrial > Soil > Grasslands | place: USA... | reverse complement strand
GCTTGAGCGCGAACTTACCATTCAAGCCATGTCTCTGTTTATGCGGATCGAAAGCGAAGTGAGGGAAGCTCGCGCCGAGTGGAATCAGGATCGTTTCCGCCGCCTGATGCGCCTGCGCCCCAGGGCAATTACCCGACTGCGCCGAAGGTGGGAAAGACTCAATCCATTATCTCAAATACCGCTTGGCAGTTTGCGCCGGCGATACCACGCCAATCTAGGTTGTTACCTTTACGAACCCAATCCCTAGTGCTCCCTAGAGCGAAGTACAGTCCTTCTACCCTTACCCATACGCGCCGAGCGTAGCGCGGAGTGTGAACTATCGTAAGTGCGTCTAGCCATATTGCGACAATGACAAAAGCGGAGTGCGGACCGTCGAATCGGCAGGCCAGGCCGGAACGGTCTCTATATATCGCTTTTAGGGAAATGAGGACAAGAACCCCTCTATGCCAAGGTTGTGGCTTGCGCGCTCTCAAGCGCGCCCCGCGTGTAGGCTGTAGCGCATTGGCTTTGACCCTCGATTCGAGAGCCGCGACCGTTCTAAGCACCGTTCATCGACTCGCTTGGTGGACCCGCCGTGCGTCTAGCTGTAATGACCGACGGTGAAAAAATCTTCCGTGGTCTGGAATTTCTGGCTCGATGTCGCGTCTTAGGAAGGTGAGGTGATAAAGCAATAAAGCAACGCGATAAAGTGGGCAGACAAGATAGGGACGAAAAACAGGAACTCGATTGACCGTAAACCCTTTGTTATCAATTGCCTTGTCATCAGGAAAATAAATAAATAAAACTGGGCGAACTGGTAATCAGGACAAATACTTAAATTGCAGCATTTGCAGCCTTATTTTTTGAGGTGAAGCCCCGAACCGAATTCACTAAAAACTAAAGCGAGAAAGAGCCATGTCCAAGCGTATGGGAAACCGCAAGAGAGCGCTTACAAAGCGGGTGACCTCGATAAACTTCTATGTCGATCAAGCGACACAGATTCAGGCCATCATGGAAGCAACAGGAACCAGAATGGAAGCGCCATTGGTCCGACAATTAGTTGACGAAGCTCTCGCAGCCCGTCGCCGGAAACTCGTTCCGGTCGAAGCGCCGGAGCAGTTGCCATCGGTTCAGGATGTCTCGGAAGTTCTTGAAACCATCCAAGCGCTGTTACTCAGGCTCGTTGGACAGGGACAGACGGCCTTTTGCATCGACAGTATGACTCTCGAACTCCTGCAGGAGACGTTGGCCGACGCACGCGCAACGAGGTTAGGCTTGTGGGAGACTTTTGTAGTTCCCGCGTTGAAGGAACAGGGTAAGAGCACTCCGGCCATTGCCGAGCTATTTGATGCGAAGACCGCAGAAGCCCAGGACTTCGCTTATGGACTCGCAGAGGATATCAAGACGCAACTCCTAGCAACAGAAACTAAAATAACCGCGACTGAGATCGATGATAACGATGACCGGCAAGGGCGCTTGCTTTACGACGCCAGGTCCGCGCGCGAGAAATAGAAATCTGATCCCTAACCTTAGACCACTTCTCATCAAAATGCGCACAGATCGTCGGTCACAGTTTGCACACAGGTGCGCTAGACCGAAGGCCCTCTGACGATCCACCAATCTAGCTCGACAATGCGGATCATTAGTGTTTTCGGTCCTTTATGGCCGGACAGCGGAACCGTTTACTTGTTTACCATCATGGCATGGAGTTTGAGATTGGTTGCCGTCGCCCTAGATGAAAACGATTCTTTTGCTCGCTTTGATTTATGGAGAGGGAAACCCGGATGACTAATTTGTCTGAAAGCATATTCGATCTGCCGTCTCGTGAACAGGCCGTTGAAGCCATATGGAATAGCGACCAGGCTGCTCGATATCTTCGCATCAGTCCGCGCACCTTAACGCGAATGGCGCGGCGCGGTGAAATCCCGTCAATTCAGATCGGAAGGCTTTGGAGATTCCGACGCGCAGACCTCGATGATTGGTTGACTCGTAAGGTAAACTTAGTCAGCTATCCATGCCGCCTTAACTCCTAAGGAGACAACATGAGGCGTGCACGTTTTCAACGAGGCAGTCTGAGACGAATCAGGCGCAAGGACGGAACCAAGGTTTGGGAATATCGATGGCGGGAGGCTCAAACGGATGGAACTCGAAAACGGCGATCGATGATCGTTGGTTCGGTCGAGGATTATCCGAGCGAGTCGCTTGCTCAAGCCGAGGTCGAGAAGTTGCGACTCAACATCAACCCATTCGCTTCGCAAGGAGCCATCAAAGATATTAGCGTGGAGGCTTTGGTGAACCATTACCGAGAACATGAGATGCCGGATATCTTCTATAAGGATGAGCCGGACAAAATCTCGGATGAGGAAGAACGAAAGTCGTATTCCACTCAATACAACTACGATGGTTATTTGAGGAAGTGGATTTTACCTCGCTGGCGGTCTTACCGTTTGTCGGAAGTCAAAGCTGTAGAAGTCGAGCAATGGCTGAAGACTCTCAGTTTCGAGAACGGCAATCCCCTAGCGAGAGGCAGCAAGGCAAAAATCAGAAATATCATGAGCGGTCTCTACTCGCATGCAATTCGGTGGGAATGGGCAACCAGGAACCCGATTACGAGTGTTCGACAGAGCGCAAAAAGACAGTCGGTGCCGGAAGTTCTTACGGTCGCCGAACTCGTCAAGCTACTGGGTGCCATTCGAGAACCGTTCCGCACGGCAGTTTTTCTGGATGGTTCTAGTGGTCTGCGAGTCGGCGAATTGTTAGGTCTGAAGTGGGAGGATGTAGATTTCAAGAACAATCAGATCTTCATCCGGCGCTCGATTGTAAAGCAGAAAATTGGCCCGCCAAAAACCGAAGCATCAGAGAAACCAATTCCGTTGAATGCGGACTTGGCGAAGGCGCTTCGGCTTTGGAAGATGAAGACGATTTACAACCGACCGGACGATTGGGTTTACGCAAGCGTTGCCATGAACGGTACGCAACCTTACTGGCCAAATTCTATCTATCGCGTTTACATCAAGCGCGCGGCTAAGAAGATTGGTCTGAAGAAGCGGATCGGCTGGCACACCTTCCGTCACACGTTCGGCACGATCTTGAATGCTAATGGAGAGAACCCCAAAGTGATTCAAGAACTGCTGCGTCACGCTACTCTGAAAGTCACCATGGATACTTACGTCCAAGCCGTGTCTGATGAGAAGCGCAACGCGCAGAGCAAGGTTGTTGAAATGCTTCTACCGGGTATTCGCAGGGCAGTGAGCTAGCTTAATGGACGTTTCTGGACGCGCGGGAAAATGGCGGGAGCTTGTAAATGATTGAAAATATTGGCGTCCCGTACGGGAGTCGAACCCGTGTTACCGCCGTGAAAGGGCGGTGTCCTAGGCCACTAGACGAACGGGACGCGTGGTGAAAGTCGTTGTTAGTTGGCGGAACGATTAAGTTAGCCGAGGGGAAAATTACTGTCAAACCGTGAGCGTGCCCGGCCAATCAAGTCGCCGCAGATAATCGATCGAGTAACGTGTTCAAGTGCTTGCCATCGTCGTCTGTGAGAATTAACCGCACCGCAAATCCCATCTCGCGAACGGCATAGATTACCTGGCCCCACAAGCTGACGATCTCATCATCAAGAATCAGCCGCATCTGAAGCAGTTCGCCTTGATCTACCTCACCGCCGCTTAGGACAAAGCCACCAGTGGTGCTGAGATCGCAAACCTGGCCGGCCCCTTGCGTTTTCAACGATTCCCAGCGCACTTTGATATTCGTGCGCAAGCGTTGAGCTCGTCTTCGTTCTTCCATTATGCTAGTTCGTCAGGCAAAAAATGCCCCTATCGCAGGCGGTGCTGATGTTCTATAATTGCCTGCCTTATCCAGCAGATATTTCCAAAGCCGCATACTTTAACACATGGAGTTGACTCAATGATGATTCGTTCCCTAACGCGTTTCGCGCTGATCGCAGCGTTTTCGTTAACCGCCGGTACGGCGATGGCCCAACACGATGTCGGCGGGGGCGCAGCAGGTGGCGGCGCCGCCGTCGGTGGCGGAGATTCCGGGCGCAGCACGCCCGCGCGTCGAACCGTGCGTCGTCCACCAACGACGCGTCGCACGACTGCGCCGGCACGACGCGGCGTCACCGCTGAACAGTACAATGCCCAAGGCGACGATTTCTTCAAAGCGGAAAACTATGATGACGCACTCGACGCCTATACGAAAGCAGTTGCGCTCAAGCCGATCGCCAGCGCCTACTATCACATTGGGTGGATTTACAACGACCGCGACGATTACGATTCGGCGCTCCCAGCTCTGCAACAATCCGTGCGGCTTGATCCGACAGATGCAGTCGTCCAGCACGAACTCGGTTACTCATATCGTAATCTGAAGCAGTACAGCGAAGCTCTCAACGCTTTCAGGCGAGCCATTCAACTCCGCTCGGATTACGCGACGCCTTATTATGAGATCGGTTGGATCTACAACGATCAGGCCCAGTACGCGCAAGCCGTTGAGCCGCTGCAAAGGGCGGCTTCGCTTAAAGAAAATTACGCCGATGCTTACGAGGAGTTGGGCTACGCTTACAACAAACTGAATCGATCGCAAGAGGCGATCGCGGCTTACCAAAATGCGATTCGCATCAAACCGGATTATGGTCTCGCTCTCGTGGGCTTGGGTGACGTCTATTACTATCAGACAAAGCAGTATCAGCAGGCGATGGAAGCGTATCGTCAGGGCGTCCAGTACAAAGACGACAATCCGACTGCCTTTTACAACCTCGCCTGGTGCGCCAACGAGTTGAATCGTTTCAGCGATGCCGCCAGCGCCGCCCGCCGTGCGATCGCATTGAAGGCAAATTATCCGGAAGCCTACGCGGAACTCGGTTTCGCGAATCGAAAGTTGAACTCGCCTAACGATGCGATTACTGCGTATCAGACGGCGATCCGTTTGAAGCCGGGTTATGGAATCGCTTACACGGGCCTCGGCGATGTTTACTTCGTCGACCTAAAGCAGTATCAGCAATCTATTGCGCCCTACGAACAGGCGATCCAAATTTCGCCAAACAACGCGCGCGTTCACTACAACCTCGGTTGGGTTTACAACGATCAATCGCGCTACGCCGAAGCAGCCACGTACCTGAGTGAGGCTGTGCGATTAAAACCGGAGTATGTCGAGGCGCATACAGAGTTGGGATTCTCATACTACAAACTGCATCGACTGCCGGCAGCGATCGAGTCGCTCCGTACCGCGATCGGTTTGAAGCGAGACTATGCGACTGCGCACTTGTATCTTGGTTTTGTATTCATCGAACAAAAAAATAAACAGGGCGCTCAGTCGCAGTATGCGATTCTCAAGCAACTCGATCCGGCTAAGGCCCAGCAACTTTATGATGCGGCCCCGGCAAATATGCGGAATTGAGTTGGCTCCCCTCCCTTTGGGAGGCGACAAAGGGGAGGGCCGAAGGTAGCCCGCGCTAAACCCTCACCCTCCAACTCCCTCTCCCAGCGGGAGAGGGAGAGCCGGCAATCACACAAATGCCTACCGCAATAGTTCATCATCCAGTTTTCGAGAAGCACGACACGGGCCCTCAGCATCCGGAGCGGCCCGAGCGCTACGCGACGGTCATCGATGCGCTGCGCGGCGATGAAGAATTATGGAAAGACGTGGCTGAGATCGAAGCCGACGAGGCTCGACGCAGCGACATTCAGGCGTGTCACACCCCACAGCATTACAAGCACGTTGAAGAAGCTGTCCGTGAAGGACGCGGCTATCTCGACGCGGACACGATGGTGTCAGGGGCCTCGTTCGAAGCAGCTTTACGCGGCGCCGGCGCCGCCTGTCGCGCGATTGATGCAGTGATCGAAGGCTCGGCGAAGAATGCTTTCGTGCCGGTGCGGCCTCCCGGTCATCACGCCACGCCCGACCGGGCGATGGGCTTCTGCCTCTTCAACAACGTCGGAGTCGCCGCGCGTTACGCGCAAAAGCAATACAAAGAAATCGATCGCGTGGCGATTCTTGATTGGGACGTGCATCACGGAAACGGCACGCAGGGAATTTTCTACGACGACCCGTCAGTTTTTTATTTTTCGATGCATCAGTATCCGTGGTTTCCGGGGACCGGTTCGCGCGGTGAGACCGGTCAGGGAAGAGGCCGTGGCTACACTGTCAACGTGCCGCTCAGAGCCTTGACGCCGACAAACGATCAGCGTCGCGCGTTCGATTCAGCGATTGAAGAGATCGCTTCAAGGTTCGTTCCTGATTTGATCATCATCTCGGCAGGATTCGATGCGCACAAAGGCGATCCGCTTGGTCAATTGCTCTTGAGTGACGAAGACTTTGTGCGGATGACTCACGTCGTGAAGGAGTGGGCCGATGAAAGCTGCCGCGGCCGCGTCATCTCTTGCATGGAGGGTGGATACAACCTCGATACACTCGGCGAAACGGTGAGAGCGCATGTGCGCGCGCTTCAAGCGTAACCGAGCATTTCAATTCCGCAACTTCCACCGCGGTTCAAATTCCTGTACACGCTTCGAGCAGTGCGGTAAACTGCCACACCAGAAACCGGAACACCCTCAGAATTGGTTTTACCTCGGGAGATAGTTATGCCAGATCTGGAAATCAATTGCGCCGAGTGCGGCAACAGCTTCCCGTTTACTGAACGAGAACAGGATTACTATCGCGAGCGCGGACTGAGTCATCCCAAACGCTGCAAACCTTGTCGCGATGCACGCCGAGCGAACTTTGGTAGTGCGAAGCAGGGAGGAGGCGGCGGCGGCGATCGCGAACGTTTCGAGATCGTGTGCGATCAATGCGGCAAGACTGACAGCGTGCCCTTCAAGCCACAACCGGGCCGGCCGGTGCTCTGTGGAAATTGCTTCAGCGCGAGCCGCGCACAGAATCGCGGGGCTTAGGGTGGCAAGTTGCGCTAAAGCGCTATCCGCCAGCCGTGATAATCACCGCCTGGATTCCCAGCAGTTCAGAGAAATCTTTGGTGTAGATCGCTTCGATCTTGCGCGCATCGCCGACACATTCAACCAACTCATCGGTCGAAACAAAACCATCGCTGACCGCTTCGATGGCCCACATCGGAAGATGCGCCGCGGTTTGCAATAGATCCGCGATCATGCTGAGGTACTGCTCTTTCGTCTCAACGTAGGAATCGAGTTTTCCGTTTCGCTCTTTCGCCAGTTCGCTCCAGAACCCTTTCGATTGACGCATCCATTCTTCGCGCCAGGTCAGCACGCGCGTGTTGCGGCTGTCGCTCGATCGTGTCGGCCGCGGCAGACGCAGAAACATCAAATCGGTTTCCTGGGTCTCAGCGAGAAACGCGCGCGCTGATTTATTCGCGCTGGTGTTCCTTCTGAAATTGTTTACCGGCGGCATCGACGTGTGCCAAATCCGACGAAAGACATTTGACAACGAGAGCGGCTGTCGCAAGTCGCGCGTGTCGAGGTTGAAAGAAAAAACGTAGTCGCCGACAGACATACCCAAGGCTAACGCCAGTGCTCGTTTATAAGGCGACGATAAGCGATCGGCATTCGCGCGCACGTTGTCGAACCACCACGCATCCGTTTCATTGAACCATGTCAGCAGTGTCGGATTGCGGAAATAGTTGCGCGGAACATAGGAGTCGTCGAGCACGAGGCTGACGTCATCTTCAGTCAGCGTCTCGCCATTGTTTTCAATGAAGGCCTGAGATTTGATCCAGGCCCATTGCGCCGGATCATTCGCAGCGACGCGCGCTTCCCAGCGCTTCAGGTAATGCCCGAGAGTGGGTTCGCCCGCCAACGGCAGTGCGACCGAACGAAACTTCAAACGACGAAGCACGCCCAGCTCGAATCCGAGCCAGCCAATATTTCCGGCGTTGAGCGTGGTTTGAGTTTGCACTAAACTTGCTCTCCCAAGTGCTGCACACGTTCCATGATCTCGTCCGCGAGCACATTCAAGTCCGGCGGCGGCTCGGGCTCTTGCGCGTAGCCCTTTAGCTCCTTGAAAGGATCGAGCGCGAGCAGAGACTTCACGACCCGCGGATCGAATTCCAGCCCCGTCCACTCGAGCAGATGCGCGCGCGCCTGTTGCTCTGAATAAGCTTTGCGAAACGGCCGCGCATCAGTCAGCGAAGCATACGCATCGGCTACCCGCAGAATCCGCGCGCCCAAGGGGATCTGTTCAAAACGCAGCCCGTCGGGATAACCATTTCCGTTCCACCATTCATGATGCCAACGAACCAACAACTGCGCGCCGCGATCGGCGCCGGAATCGGCCGCCTCGCGCTCGCTTAGCAGAGGATGTCGCGCAAGATCGATCCGCTCGTCGTCGCTCAACGCGCCAGGTCGTCGAATGTAATCGCGATTCATTACTATCTCGCCCAAGTCGTGGGCCAGGGCAGCGACGCGAAGAGAAAAACGATCGCGCGCCCCGAGGTGAAATGACTTCGCGAGTTGGTCGGCAATCGCGGCGATGCGCGCCGCATGCGGATTCGCGTACTCTTCGAACTCGTCGGCGCTTGCGCTTAGGCTCTTAAAAACCTCGATGGCGTCCGACTGATTGCTGTCGATTGATTCAATTGGCGGCATGAATTGACAGTGTGTTTGAGGTCCTATTTCTTTCGCAAGCTCTCTAACAGCGCGCGCGCTTTCTCGTTCTTCGGATCGAGCATCAATGCCCGCGCTGCTTCGCTTTCAGCGCGACGACGCATGCCGCCGCTTTGATAAATTTCCGCCAACATTACCCGAAACTTTGCGTTGTTCGGTTCGAGCGCGAGCGCGGCGAGCAATTCGTTTTCTGCGGCGCGCCTGGCTTTCGGCCGATTCATTAGCGCGTAACCGTAATGCGCGCGGTAGCGAGCTTGCCGCGGTTCGAGTATAGCCGCTTCCGCAAGAAAACGGAGCGCGTCGTCGTATTCTTTTCGCTGCAACGCTTCCATGCCTTGCCGAAAACTGTTGCCGGCATTCGCGCGCGGTTGAATTACCGGCTCATCCGCAACGGTTGCCTTCCTATCGTTTTCAGTTTTCAGTTTCGAGACTTGTTTTTGATCGTACTCGGCGCGCCGCATCGGATCGTTCAGAATCTCGTATGCGTGTGCAACGCGTACGAAGGCATCTTCGATCCGATTGCGCAGCTCGGGCGTCTCTTGATGAAAACGGTCAGGATGAAAATGGCGCGCCAGCAAATGATACGTGGCCTTGATTTGCGGAAGGGTCGCGCTGCGGGACACGTCGAGAACTTCGTAGTGATCTTTCGCTGAATCCATACGCGCCAGAAAAGACTCGACGTCACCGACCTTGTCTCGAGTCTCAGCCGGCCCTTCTTCTAATCCCGATTCCGACCGAGGTCTCACACGTTTCAGTCCGGCCAGTTGCTCGGCATGGAATGCTGTGGGCCATTCGCTGCGCTGCAGCAGCCCGGCGAGCGATAGCGCATAGACGCTTCGCAGTCCTTCCTCTTCAGGCAACCCGTTGCCGATTAGATCGGGCAAGTGAATTGCGGTGGGCGCGAGACGTGTGCGGGAAACGATGAACTCTTCGATTGGCGAAAGGTTCGGAATCTCTTTGCTTGCGTCGATCGAGAAAACCTCTGTCGTGCTCCCAAAGCGGGATTTGATGAAAAGCAGAGGCAGGTGCCGGGCGGATTCGCGCAACAGCCGGCTAACATCAACTTCCACGCGACTCTCGTTTGTAACCGTGAAGCGTGAATCGAACGACCATTCGCCATCAGTCCAAAGCAGCGCTGTACGCATCACGTCCGCGGCTTGAGCACAGCGAAATTTTTGTAGCGACTGTTGCGTAAGCACACCGGCATTTACCAGTGCTGCAGCCGCGTCCGCGTCCGTATTCGTCTTTTGCGCCTGCACCAATTGCTCGGCAGGGAATCCGCTTCGCTTCAGAACTTCGCGCAGTCGATGCGGTCGCAGATTCGACGCGGCGAAGACCAATTGGCCGGCGTCGAAGTAGGCGACGACCCTGGCGCGTTCTCTTGACAGACGAAGCACGCCCGACAGTTCAGCATTCACGACTTCGCGAACAAGTTCAGCGAGGGGATTCTGGGCGAGTCTTCCGTTCATTGTAGATGCTGCAGCTTACCCGGCGACGCTCGATCTCTCACGTCGAATCATAACGCACGCGCGAAAACCGGTGAAGGTGAGAATTGGCAGCCTTGTTGGCGGAATTGATTTGGCGCTTCAGGCTTTCGGATGTGCTTTGTCGTAAACCTCGATCAGCTTTTCCATCGAAACGTGAGTATAGATTTGCGTCGTCGAAAGCCGAGCGTGACCGAGCAGCTCCTGTATGTCCCGGAGATCGGCCCCACTATCGAGCAGATGTGTCGCGAACGAGTGGCGCAGCGCGTGAGGACTGATGTCATGAATGCCGGCGCAGAGACGAATATATTTTTCTACCAGCCGGCCAACCGAACGCGTCGTCATCCGGGTGCCCTGATAATTCAAAATCAAAGGCTGCGCGTCGCGCTTTGTGGCCGGTGCATTCATCAAGAAGTCTTCGCGCACGCTCAAGTAATCCTGCAATGCTTTCATGGCCGGATCGCCGAACGGAACGATGCGTTCTTTCCGCCGCTTGCCGAAAACGCGCAGCAACTTGTTCTTGAAATCGATGTCACGCAGATTGATGTTTACCAATTCCGAAACGCGCACGCCGGTGGCATAAAGCAGTTCGAGAATCGCTCGATCGCGTTTGCCGAACTCAGTTTCGGGATCGGGCGTTTCAATGAAGCGAATTGCCTCCTCGATTGAAAGATGAACCGGAAGCTTTTTTTCTTTACGAGGGGTTGCCACGATCTTCGCCGGGTTTGATTCGACGATGCCTTCGCGAACAAGAAATTGAAAAAACGTCCGCAGCGCGGCGAGCTTACGCGCGATCGAAGTTTTCTTTTTGTGATCAGAGTGAAGCGTCGAAAGCCATTCGCGGATCGTGAGGTGATCGATTTGGCTTATTGGCGGACTACGGTGCTTTCCATCGTCAGCGGGCGCGATGTACTCAAAGAATTGACGCAGATCACTCTCATAATTCCGCACGGTATGCGCGCTAACGTTGCGCTCATAGCGCAAGTGATCGAGAAATTGGTTGAGAAGCTGATCTAGCATGGCTTACAGAGCTACTCATCATGAAAGACTGTGTAGGCGCTGACCAGAATTGTTTCCTCACCTTGTAAAGCTTCGCGCGCAACGCTTCTGATCCTTTCGGTGTATTGGCCGATTAGGAGCCTGTCCTTTTTCAGATTCAACGGTATGTCCGTAAAGAGAATGCTGATTTTGTCCGGCAGAATAATGCCACTCGCGGACAGGAAGGTTCCCGAAGCGGAAACGACAGTGCAACCTCCAAAGGCGTAGCTCACCTCAGTTTGCAGTTGAGTGGGGAGTTTGACGTAAGCAGGATCAGGAAGATCAGGAATGAAGACCTCGATCCGTACTTTCTCGGATAGCAGCAATGAATTTCTCCCTACGCTTGGGAAACGACTTCATCCGCTTGATGACTTCCTCGCGCGTGAGCTTTGCTCGCTTCGGTCGCTCAATCTTAACTTTTTTCAGTACCTTACTCATCGTGTCGGAATTATGATATCACACGTGTCCCAAACAGATTCGCTAAGCGCGATCAGAAACCTTGACTAGAAATCCTTTTCTTGATCGCACACGTGCATTTGGCTGCGGCTTCACGCGCACGCTGATCAGGTGATACTTGCCGTCGCGCTTATCGGATGCAGGGTAGTAACTGAGGATGTATTGCTGCGCGAGATCGGCTGAGATTTGCGCGAAGGCGTTGTCGAGATCGTCGACGCTCTTCGGAATATAAGCGGCGCCGCCAGTCTGCGCAGCGAACTCCTGCATGCGCCGTTCGGCCGCAAGATCGCGCACGTTCGCGTTGTCATAGACACCAGTCTGCACCACGTAGACCTGGCATTCGTCAGCCGAGAGTCTCTGCAGAGTTGCTTCGAAATCGTGATCGTATCGGCTGGTTGTATCCCTGCCATCTGAAACGATGACAATCACCCGCCGACCAGGAAATGGTTTCACGTAAGTCAGCGCCATGAAAATCCCATCGTAGAGCGAGGTTGCACCCTCAGGTTTTGCGAACGATTGGATCGTTTGTTCGAGGAGCGCCACGTTGCTGGTCATTGGTTGCGACAGTTCGATGTTGGTGGACACGGAATAAATTGCAGCCTGATCTGCAGGCCTCATTACGTTGCGAAAGAAGCGCACGGCGGCGCGTTTCTCAAAGTCACGCGATGCATCCAGGCTGCCGCTGTTATCGAACAACATCGCCATGCGTACCGGCGATTCTGCGCGCGCGATGTCGCTGATCGGTTTCGGCTGTCCGTCAACAGAGAGTTCGAAATCTTCGAGCCGCAGATTCATGATCGCAACCCCGCGAGTGTCAACGACCGTGGTCGGCACCGGGACCAGATGCGACGTAACGCGCACTACCTCGTCGCCCGCCTCCGTAGAGTTGTCGTTTGTATTTGACTGGCCCGTCGCTGGTTTAGTCATCAGGGGCGG
>Ga0066679_10000632_pt1 | contig 12496 bp, 28 predicted proteins | sample GraSoiAngelo_128_FD_62298 | JGI IMG/M metagenome (GOLD analysis project Ga0066679, IMG submission 62298) | Grasslands soil microbial communities from the Angelo Coastal Reserve, California, USA - 14_0927_12_20cm | ecosystem: Environmental > Terrestrial > Soil > Grasslands | place: USA... | reverse complement strand
CGGCGCCGGCCGGGTGGCGATGCACAATCACGAGTACGGCTGGAACGATCCGTCGCACCAGTTCGTCGAGCAGGTGAACTACGACGTGCGCACGAGGCCGCTCGTCGGCCTTGGCCTCGCGTACGAGCTGCGCGAGGACCTCACGGCGCGCCTGGAAGCCTCGCGCATCACGAACGTGGGCGTGTCGCACTGGACGCTGCACCAGGACGTGAGCGCCCTCGCCCTCGCGCTCCAGTACAACTTTTAACAGGGCGCGCCGGACAAGGCGATAAACGCCAGAGCGCGCGGCGCGGCATCCTGCCGCATGGCGCCCGAAGCGAACACGGCCCTGCACATCGCCGCGATCCTGAACGCGGCCTACCTCGTGCGCCACTACTGCCGGCCGATTCAGCGCGCGCAGCGCGCGCAAGCGCTGCGCGCACTCGGCCTCGCCTGCCGCGAGGCGTTCAATCGCAGCGAAGACTTCGAGCCGCTACTCATCGCGCTCCTCGACGGGCTTGCGCCGCACGAGGAGCGGCGCTTTTGATTTGTCCTCGCGAGGCGCCGGCGCGCCGGGCTTGAGCGAGGGCGGCACTATCCGCCCACGGAAGGATTCAACGGCGATTCGGACCGAACGCGCTACCTTGGCGGGGTCCTTTGGGCGGCGCCTCACATGCGCCCGTGCGTCTGGTCGCGGCGCGCGCTGCCGAGCCACCAGCCCACGAGCACACCCACCAGCACGAACGGCAACATCGTCACCAAGGTGACCCTGCCGAACATTCACACGGCCGGATTCTTGAGCGCCTCGAAAGCGGCCGCGATCCTGGCGGCAACGCCGTCCTCGGGCAGAGTTTTTGCCGCGGCGCGAGCGTCCTCGGGCGGTCTGGCCGGGGGGCGCCTCGCCTGGCTCACCAGGTCCGCGCATTGCGGCCACAGCTGCGCGTAATGCTCCCAGCCCTCGGGAGGGACGGTGGCGCGCAGCTCACTGTCGATCCAGTGCTCGAGTTGCCCGTCGGCGCCGATCTGGAACAGGTGATACCCGAACACGATCGGCAGACCGACCGGGCCGGGCACGGGGGCGATGCAGGTGATGGGAAGCATGGTCAGGCTCCTTGTTCTCGGCGGTTGGGGAAGAGGCCGAGCTTCACTTCGATCAGGAACACGCGCCGGTCCAGGCGCCACAGGAAGACGAGACAGGCGGCGATGATCGGCGCGTTGCCGATGAGGATGACGTACTGCAGCATCTCGCTAATGGCGGGGCTCATGCCGGCGCGCCCGCCGCCGGTGCCGGGGCTGAATCTGCCGGCGCGCTCGAGCTCGAGCGCTTCAATATGCCCAGGGCGTTGAACACCGCGACCAGGGCGTTCACGTGCGGCACCACCTCGGCTTTGAGCGCCTCGGCGTGCTGCGCGATCTCGGGAATTGCGGCGGCCACCGAGCTCACGGCATCGGTCACGGCGTCGAGCTTTGTCTTTCCGGCGCTCGGCCCCGGGAAGGCAGTCTCGGCTGCCTTGATGAAGGAAATGATCTGCGGCAGCAAGAGCAGTATCAGGCGAAATACATTCATGGCGTTCCCTTTCCTTTAGGTGAGGCCGAGCGGGCCCAGGATCGCGGCGATGTACTCGCGCGTCTCCGCGGGCGCGGCAGCGAGGCCCTTACGCTGCACGTTGCCCTGGCCCCAGTTGTAGGCGGCGAGCGCCGCCGCCCAGGAGCCGAATTTGTCGTACATCGCGCGCATGTCGGCCGCCGCCTGGTCGATCGAGCGCCAGGGATCGGTCGGGTCGAGTGAGCGCTCCGCGGCGGTCGCCGGCATGAACTGCCCGATGCCGATCGCCCCGGTGCGCGAGCGCACGGTGCCGTCGATCACCTGCGGGTCGAAGTGGTTTGACTCGATGTCGAGCTGGCGCGCGAGGAGATTCGAAGGCAGGCCGTACTTTTGCTCCGCCTGCGCGATCGCGCTCGCGTAGGGCGCGGCGGCCGCCGGCGGACTCCACAGATTGCCGAGCGTGCGCCCTAGCGCCATCGCGAGGCTCTCCCCCGCGCCAAAGGCAGCAGCCACAGCACCAGGCGCCGCAGCAGCGTCGGCTGTGGCCGCGGCAGCATCACCGCCAGCCCTGGTGGCGAGGTACCAGGCGGCCCCAAGTACGACCACGATGAGCGCGAGCGGCGCGAGCGGCATCGCTCATGCCTTTAGTGCCGAGGGTGCGGCGGCGTCGATCGCCGTCTGCACGGCCGCCCGGTCTGCGGGCGCGATCGCGCCAAGGAAGGCCGCATCGCGCACATGCTTCTGGTATTGGGCGAGCGTCATCGATCGCGCGCTCGCCATCGGCTGGCCGTTCAGATCGAGCCGGGGCTTGCCGGTCGCGTCGAGCGCCGGCTCCTCGATGTTCACCCAGCCGTTTTCGATCGTGACCTTCATAGGAGCGTGTACGAGGCCGAGCGAAACGCGTTCGCCTCGGCGACGCTCGAGAGGAAATAGAGCCCCTTGCCCGCCGCGATGAACACCGGACGCGCCAGGTCGAGCAGCCCCGTATAGCTGCCTGCCTGCGGAGAGTTGGCTTTACCCGAGGTTAATAGGTCGCCGTCGATGGCCGTCGCCGGCGCGGAGGCTTTAGCCAGCAGAGCTAGGTTCATTACGTTGGTTCCGTTCCAGGTCCAGGCCGCCGCTGCCCACAAAATGGCGCCGTTGACATTGGACGCTGGCGTAAAGACCGCATCGGGCGTGTTCGCCGCGAGAGCCGTGGAACTCTTGTAGTTCGCGCCGTAGGTGTAGCCGCGCTCCATCACGACGAGCTCCTGCACGCCCCCGATCAGCTGCTGCGCGAGGTTGTTGACCGTCGCCTGCACCTGCTGGCTTGAGCCCGGCACCAGGTCGATGTCGACGCCGTAGACGATGTAGAGGAATTTGCCCGGCTGGGCGTAGTTCTCGACGGCGACGCGCGTGAACGGCACCTTGTAGATCGCGCTCGGCAGCACCGTGACGTAGGTGCCCACGGGGTTGAAGTTCTCGTCCTGAAAATGCACCCGCGCGACCCCCGCGAGGCTATTGCCCGTGAGATCGAAGAGCGGGTCCGACAAGAACACGTTCCCTTGGATATCGAGCAGGAGCTGCGTGCCGGCGGCGAAGCTGCGCGCGTTCGTGAGATCGACCAGGTAGCCAAGCAGCGTCGAGCGCCGGCCGTCGCGCACCGCCTGCATGTCGGAGGTGGGCTTGCCTACGCCGGGGAAGGCGAGCTCGGTCGCGCGCCCTCCGCCGATCGCCGGCGGCACGGGGGGCGTCGCGCTTTTCAGCGTGTCTTCGAAGCCCGGGATCGTCACGCGCCGCCTCCGAACACGAGGCCAACTACCGCGTTATCGGGCGCCGAAGGGTCGAGGATGTCGGGCGCGGGTCCCGCGCCCAGGCCTGGCTGCGCGGAGGTCGCCGGCGGCGCCGGCGGGATCGGCGTCGAAAGCGCCTTTTCCTTCTGCACCGTCCCCGGGTGCGTGAGCTCGAAAATCTTCGCCCCGAGCGTCGCGTTCGCGTCGCCCGTCAGCTGCTGCACCACCTTGTCGACGCCGGTCTTGATTGCGTTGTCCTGGTTGAGCGGGTTTACCGCGTTCGCCGCGGCCGCGACGGCCTTGGGCCCCTTCGTCACGAGCACGTAGCCGAAGACAGCCGCCAGGCCGATCGCCGCGAGGTAGAGCGCGTTCACCAGGTGGTTCATCGCCCGCGCAGCCCCCACCAGGCGATCGCGATGCCCACCACCGTGAGCACGACCATGAGGCCAGAGGGCGTCGCGCCCACCACGCCCGCGGCCTTGTTGAACTCCTGCTGCGCGCGCGCGATCGCCGTCTGGTTCTGCAGCTGCGCGACCTGGGCGCGCGCCGTCTGCTGCTGCATGGCGATGCGCGCGTTGTTCTGGGCGATGGCGGTGTTGGCAGCGCTCGTCGCGCGCGCCTGCTGCACGGCGCCGACCGCCTGCGTGACGCTGATGATCGCCTGGCTGCCGGCGGTGAGGATGTCCTTCGCCGTGCCGGGGAGCGTCCCCGCGGTGTCGAAGCTGGGCTGCGTGGTCGGGATCGACACCGCCGTGTCGGGCGCGCCCTGGTTCACCAGGATGTCCGAGCCGAAGCCGACCTCGCCCGGGTACAGATCAGGCATGTTTTCTCCAGAGGAGGGCGAAGTGCACCAGCACGAGCGCGACGGCGATGCCGATCGCCACCTGCGCGAAGCTGCCTGCGGGGATCATGGAGACCTCCCCGCCCTGCAGCCCGCCGCTATCGAGCGTGGTGGGGCGCACCTCGGCGGGCGGGGTGTAATAGGTCAGGTCGAGCTCGAAGGGCGCGCCCTTCGCCACCGGCGCCGGCGCGTCCGCTTTCGGCGTCAGCGCGTGCGCGACCGCACTCGCGGTGCCGAAGACCTGGTTCGCCGTCTGCAGCGTGCTCAGGACGCCCGCGCCGGCGTCGGCGCCGGCGGGCGCGATCGGCGCGCCGGCGAAGACGTTGGACTCAAAGCCTTCCTCGGGCGCAATCGTCACTGTCGCGGCCGGGGCAAATACCGTCGAGGCTCCCGCCGTCACCGCGACGAGGGCGATGGCAGGCCCGTAGCGATCGAGAAAATCCTCGTGCACCGGAATATAGGTGGGCACGCCCGTCACGGCGCTTTGCAATAGTCCCGCCCACGATTGCCCCGCCTGGGCCATGGAAGCCCCTTCAGGCCGCGCGGGCCAGAATGTACTCGGTGATGACCACCTGGATGTTGACGTTCGCCCCGCCCGTCACGTCCATCGTCGTGTCGGGCTGCGCCTGGCCGGTGACGTCCCACAGGTCCGCGAGCTTGATGCGCGCCTCGGCCGTGCTCGTCACGTCGCCCACGTAATAGCCGGCGGTGAGCTGGCCGTAGTCGGCGTTGTTCTTCGCACGCAGGTTCTTCGCCGCGAGATTCAGGCGCACGTCGACGCCCGACTCGAGAATGAAGTTGTTGAACACGCCCGCGTCGGGCTCGCCCGCGGTGGTGAGGCCCTCGGCGCGCCAGAAGACGCTCTTGATGAGGTTCCCCGCCGGGAGATTGAGCTTGAGCGCGCTGTTGTTCGCCGCCACCGCGACCTGCTGGTAGGAGACTTTTTTGAGCGCGATCGGGTTGGCGTAGCTGCCATCGGCCGCCGGCAGCTCGACGAGCTCGGAGCTGAAGACATCTACCTGCGGCACGCCCGAGAAGGCGACGGTCGCGCCGCCCACCACGAAAATGTCGCCCGGGTTGCCGTAGGTGAGCCGCGCCTGGAAGAGCGAGAGCGCCGAGGTGCGGAAGTTGGAATCCTTCACCTTGGCGCCGTCCTCCGTCATGAAGTCGACCACGCCGATCGCCTCGACGGCGTAGGTGGCGACAGCGACCCCGCTCGGCGGCGTGGTCGCGCGCGCGCCGGATGCGGGAAGCGAGCGCGTGTAGTGCCCGAGCGATGCGAACCAGAAGGGCGCGGAGTACAGCGTGTTCTTGCCATCGGCGATCACTTCGATGCGCGGCACCCACTGGCAGGGGGCTTCGGCGCGCACCGCGGTCGCGGCGCCGACCGACACGGTCACCGAGCCGTTAATCCGCAGGAAAAGCGCCTCGTAGTCGTAGGCCCGCGGCAGCTCCTGCAGGCCGAAGCCGCCGGCGGCGATCGCCATCGAAGCGATCTTGCGTTGCAGACGGTACTGCTTGTGCGTCACCTTCCCGGCGGCGTTTGCTGGCATGTCGTTCTCCTGGGGGTTGCCGGCTAGGCGCCGGTCACGACCTGGCGAAGCGCGGGGACGCGGAAGACGACCGCCATGATGACGATCACGGTGAGGCTGACTTTGACGTAGTGGGTCACGGTGCTCTCCGAAAAAGTGTCCCGGCGCGATGCCGGCGATCACCCTGCCAAGGCTCGGGGCTGCCGTGTGGTGCTGTCGAGCGCTTTGCGTACGTACGTACGTACGGTGGGAAAGTCAGATTCGGGGTGCCCGAGTGGTACTGTCGAGCGGAGGCCCTCTGTCCCTAGAACGTCAGGTGCCCGCGGCGCAGCTCGCCGCTATTCCTGTCGCGCTCGAGGTAGTCGAGCGAGCCGAGGGCGCGCACCTGGTCGACGTCGACGTCGAGCGCCGCAGCGATCACCGCCTGGTCGGCCGCGAACGATAGGCGCCCTGCCCTGACTAGCGTCGCGTTCGACCAGATCGTCTTGTCGATCTCGGCCGGGCGCTGCGCGGCCGCGAGGATGGTGATGCCCTGCTTACGGCCGCGCTTGACGAGCCGGCGCCATTCGTGCGGCGCCTCGCTCGCCGTGGTGAACTCGCTGAGCTCGTCCACGACAAAACGAACCGGGTGAGACTTGCTGGCGAGCGTCCAGGCCAGTGCAGCGAGAAATGAAAACTGCCGGATCGCCGTTGCTCGATCGAACGAAGGTACGAAAACAAGAGCGCCGCGCGGTCCTTGAAGTCGTTGGACACACTCTGCCAGGTGCGCGCAGCGAAGCCCGAAGCGGTAGTACTCCCCGTCCGGATCGACGACCAAGGTCCAGCCAGCGAAGGGCCGCGCGAGCTCGCGCTTGAGCGCGGTCGATTTGCCTGAGCCCGTGGCGCCGACATAGATCGCGATCTGCGCTTCACGCGCTACGCCTGGGCGTGCAGATCGGGCGCTGGGGGTGCCTGGCGGCTCGCCTCCTCCCCGGTGCGCGTGAGCTCGTGGAGCTTCACCGGGTCGGGGGGCGCGGCCGGCCCCTGCTCGCTCGTACGTACGGCCGGGGGCGCCCGTACGTCCGTCTGGCCGGCGGCCGGGGCTGCCCGGTCCTTCTCTTTCGCCTGGGCCTTGTGCTCCGCGTGATCGAGCCTGATCGCCTTCACCGTCGGCAGCACGGCCGGGGCGATCGCGGCCGCGAGCATGATCTCTGGTCCCCATTTTCCGAGCAGCGTCCCCATGTCGAGGTTGTACTTCTTCAGCACCGCGGCGAGGCGCTTTTCCAGCGTGCCGCAGCGCTCTGGCGTCCACACCCCCGCCAGGCGAGGGTAGAGCGGGAAGAACATCCCGGTCGTGAAGTCGACCAGGTCGTGCGACTCCGCTTGCCAGTCGATCGGCTGTACGTTCGTATCCGGCCGTACGAGCGTACGATCGTCCAGTGCCGCCGCCTCGCCGTCGATCGCGTGGGCGTCCGCGACCAGGCGCGGGTCGTCGAGGAGGCCTTCGGCGGGCTTTCCGCCCTCCCCCAGGATGGCGCTCACAGCTTGTCCAGGTCGAGGGCCTCGCCCAGGAAGCCGCCCTTCTTCTCGCCGGCGCCGTCCTCGCCCGGTTTCTTGGGCGCCGCCTCTGTGCCGGCGAGCTGGCGGTTCAGGCCGTCGACCGCCTTGGGCGAGCGCTTGAAGCGCTGCTCACCGCAGCTTAGGCATTTACCCGAGGCCCCGTGGTTCTTCATCAGGGTCCATTCGACGGTGCCGCCGCCGCCGCAGTCGCACTTCGATACGCCGATCTTGTCACCCATCGCGCCTCCGTTGTTCCCGGTTTCGGTAGTCGGCCGGCACGACGATCGGCGAGCGCGAGAGCGAGCGCTGGCGCACCAGGCCCTCGAGCGCCGCATCGGCCAGGTCATCGCGCACCGCGTGCTGATGCATGGCCGCGGTGCGAAAGTCGTCGGTGAAAAGTACGACCAGGGCGCCGCTGTAATGGGGCACCTTGGCGAGCGTCGTCATCGCGTCCTGGACGATTTTGATTTGCTCAGGGCTCATACGAGCGCGCCGATCGCTGCGCCGAGAATCGACAGCACGACGGCGGCCGGCAGGCCTCGCCCAAACGCGCACGCGGTCGCCGCGCCGATCAGCGCGCCGAGCAGCGCTGTCCCTCCTCCGTTCGTGATCATCATGAGGGCTCAATGTTCAGCAGGCTCAGTAGCGTCGCGTCCGCCGCGAACTGCTGGAAGAGCTGGAAGAGGGCGTTGCGGTCAGACTGCTCTGGAAACAGCATGATCACGCGATCGCACGCCCGAGCGGCCTCTACCAGCGCGGTCTTGAACTCGAGCTCGGTCACGAGCTCACGCTCAGGAGGGAGCTGCGCCGGGTCCTCGCGAGCAGCCGGTCGACCTTCTTGGGATAGCCCAGGGTGAAGTACACGCTCGCGGGCTTGCACCGGGTGCAGACGCGGTAGGGGTGGCCGCTGCGATCGCGGCGCACCTCGGCGTTCGGAAAATCGCATTCCGGGCACGTGGTGTGCCCGATCAGCTCGCCCTCGTGGCGCGGCATCGCGGCACCGTACTACCGCCCCCGGGGGAAGCCGCAACGGAAATACTGCACAGAACGCGCTAGGAACGACGCTCGGGCCAGGTAGCGACCAACCCCTATGCCCGGCGCCTGCGTGCGCCTGGCGCGTTGGTATGCGTTTTGCGCTTCACCTTTGCCGGCGCTTTTGCCTGCCGCGGCATCGCGGCGGTGGCCGATGAGCTGCGCGGCGATCGCGCCGCGGCGCTTTTTCGTGGGTTCTGTTTTTGCCCCGCTGTGGGGCAGTTATCCACAGCGCTCGACACAAAGTCTTTAGTGATACACCCCTTGGGGTGTAACCCACTGTCTGCAAAATTTTGCAGAGCTAGACGACCTTGCGGATTTCGTTTCCCGAGCGAGAATCGATTTTTTAGTAGCTCCCGACCAAAGGGAGTGAAGGCATAAATCGACGGGTAGAAGTCGAATTTGCGCCCTGGGAGGCGACTCGGCTTGAGGCGGCGGCTCTCGGGCTTCAGGTAGCCCGCCTTCTTCAGCCCGGCGAGGTGATAGCCGAGCGTGCGGATACAGAGCGAGAGCCGGAAACCCGAGCGGCGAAGGTTGCCGAGCCACCATTGCAGGATCGCGCGCTGGCGCACGATGCACCACACCGCCGGCTTTTCCCCGCTTCCCGGGTAGAGCCGATAGGCGCCGTAGCGCTGCTTTCCCCTGGTCCACTTCGACGCCGAGTAGGCCGCGATCTCGGCGAGCACGCGCAGCAGGTCAAGGCGCAGCCCTTTGGTGGGCGTGTAGGCGACGGCGCGCGCTCGGGTGATCTCGACGCGCCGATCAATACGCAGCTTTGCCGCGAGCGCACCGTCGACGAGCCGGGTCCAGGTCACGCGCGAGCTCCCTCGCGCAGCCCCTTATGCGATGTGTACCCTAGCTTGGCGGACACGGCGCGCGCGCCATCGGCCGCGGAGGCCGTAGCGCTTTTTGTTGTTGCGAGGAATTGCCGGGGCGCCGCCGCCCGTAATCGGCGGCGCCCCTCCTCGCGGCGAAGATTTTAATCAAGGCCCGCCCTTCTCAGGCCCGCTTGCCTGTGGCCGCCCCTGCGGCGCCAGGCCTGGCGCGCGAAAGATGAAGCGACCGAGCATGAAGTCGCGCTCGAGCTGAAACACCGACACGAACTTGTAGCTGGACGCGAACGTGCAAAACTCATTGAGCGCGACGACCATGGGCGAGACGAGCATGGGCGCCGGCGCACCGAAATCATCGTAGCCGCCCCGCTCGAAGATGATGGAGGCGCTCCAGGCCAGGGGACCCTGACCGATCCGGGATCGCCAACAGAGCTTGAACACGACACCGCGCTCGCCGCGAGCGCACACGCCGGTTTTCACCTTGGCGAGCACGCGCTGGCCGAGCTGCAGGTTCACGTCCGCTGCGCCCGGACGCGGTATTCGAGCGAGGTTTCCTTCGACTCCAGAAGCTCGCGCAGGATCGCCTTGCCCGCAGCGTTCCAGAGCACGGCGAATTCCTCCTCAGTGATCGACTCGGTAGCGCACTGATAGAGAATCCGCTGCTTGTACTCGTTGAAGAGCGTGAGCCAAAGGCCCTTTTCGATTCTCATTTGCGCTCCACGAACGAGCTGCAGATGCGCAACTGCCCGGTGTTCACCTGGCAGCCGAACGCCGTGCAGAAGGCGATTTGCCCTTGTCGAGCTTTCATGCCGTTCTCGCACCAGGAGCAGTCGACGATGAGGCCTGGCTGCGCTTCGCGCACGCGCGCGAGCTCGGCGGGGCTGACGATGATCCGCACGGCGGGGGTCACGGTGCGCGGCGCTCGCTTAATGCTCACTGGCGCCGTCCCTCGTAAAAGCGCTCGCGGTGAAGAGCCATTAGCTGAGCTTTCAAGAGGCGCGCCCCCTTGAGGCACGTAAAGCGGAGCGTGGCCGGCCTATCCACTTCCGCGCGCCGGCAATCAGCGCAAAGGCGTCGATGCGCTGCCCAGACCGCTAACTCGAAATCGCCGCCCATCATCCCTGCTCCGCCAGCTCGCTCGGGTCAGGCTTGGCCGATTCACGCAGGAACCTGGCTCGCGCCTTCTGCTCCCAGCGCTCCCGCTGCACGAGGTAGAGCTCGATCCGGCGCAGGATGCGCAGCGCGCGCCGCACCTCGCCGAGCTCGTCGAGGCTGGTGATGCGCTTGCGCCGCCGACGCCCCTTGCGGGCGATCGGGTCGTAAAAAATGCCGGCAGAGCTTTCGCCCTCCGGCATTGGTTTGGCAGCCCTCGGCTTCGTTCCCACGTCAGCCTCCGTCAGGTTGACGACACCCCCGTCTCGCCGCCGCCCAGCCCGTCCGGTGGATTCGGCACCAGGGCGGGCAAGGCGGTCCGATCGGGGCCAGCGGGGCGAATCGTAGTCCACGGCTGAGGACTTGTCCACACGCGAGGACCGTTGCCAGGTGTGGACGGTCAGCGTATGTTGACCAGGTTCTAAATCAGCCTGGTCGGAGGCCCGATGAAGACTGCCGAGTACTGCGCCGCTGCGAAGCGGAAATTAAAGATCAGCAGCGACTACGAGCTCGCCAAGCGGCTTGGCGTCTCAAAACAGAGCATCAGCAACTACGTGAACGAGCACCGTGTCTTCGACGCCACCACGGCCGCGAAGATCGCCGAAATTCTCAAGCTCGATCCACTGGTGGTGATTGCCGATGCCGAGATCGAACGCGGCACGAACGACGAGCTCTGGCGGCGGATCGCCAAGCGTGTGGCGATGGTGCTCTTCGCGGCGGGCGCCGCGAGCTCCGGCGGATTTAACAGTAACGGAATTGCCAGTCCATCGGCGCCCGCAGGGGAAAGTGCGCTAAGTAGCGGGCCGGAATACACATTGTGCAACAAACGCCGGAAGCGCCTCGCCGGCTGGTGCACCTGGCTCGGGCTAGCCTTGGCGAGCTCGCTCGCATGATGCTGCTGATCAAGGTACGGGAGCGGTTGCTGGTCGAGCCCAGGCGGTTAACGCTATGGCATCGCGTCCAGACCTTGGCGCTACGAGGTTGGACAAGTTTGGCTCGTCGCCGTCGCGTGAGCGCCCTCAAGATGTTCTGCTGGAGCTGCCACGTCGAATGCACGCGAGAGCTCTACTGTCCGAGCTGCGGCACCGGACACGGGCCCTTCTACAATGCTGAGCGCGCGCGCGCCTACGGCGATACGCCGCCCTAGTTTCTCACAAGGTTTGACGCTCGATCGGAAGGGCCTCCGCGCAGACTTCTCCGCGTGGACACCGAGAGCACGCCCGCGCGCGTGGCCGCGATCCTGAACGCGGCCTGGATGGTGCGGCACTACTGCCGGCCGATGCAGCGCGCGCAGCGCGCGGCTGCCCTGCGCGCGCTCGGCCTGGCCTGCCGCGAGGCGTTCAATCGGAGCGAGGACTTCGAGCCGCTACTCATCGCTCTCCTCGACGGCCTTGCGCCGCACGAGGAGCGGCGCTTTTGATTTGTCCTCCTGCGCCGGCCGGCGTGCCGGCGGGCTCGCCGAGGGCGGCACCCGCCCACGGAAGGGCGGCACCCGCCCACGGAAGGGCGGCACCCGCCCACGGAAGGACTCAACCGCCATTCGGACCGAGCGCGCGACCTTGGCGGGGTCCCTGAGCTTTCGCACCTCACGCGCGCCCGTGCGCCTGGTCGCGGCGCGCCTGGCCGAGCCACCAGCCCACGAGCACACCCACCAGCACGAACGGCAAGATCGTCACCAACGTGGCCTTGCCGAACATTTCACTCGGCCAGATTCTTGAGCGCCTCGTGAGCGGCCGCGATTTTGTCGGCAACCAGGTCCTGGGGCAATTTTGCCGGGGGGCGCCTCGCCTGGCTCACCAGGTCCGCGCATTGGGGCCAGGCTTGCGCGTACGCCTCCCAGCCCTCGGGCGGGACGGTGGCGCGCAGCTCAGCGTCGATGTAGTGCTCGAGGCTCCCGTCTGAGCCGAGCTGGAAAAGGTGATAGCCGAACACGATCGGCACACCGATCGGGCCGGGCACGGGGGCGATGCAGGTGATGGGAAGCATGGGTCAGTCTCCTTTCTTCTCTCGACGATTGGGAAAGATGCCGAGCGTCACTTCGAGGGTTAACATGCGCCGGTCAAGGCGCCACAGAAAAACGAGACAGCCGGCGACGATCGGCGCGTTGCTGATGAGCACGATGTACTGCAGGAGCTCGCTGATGCCGGTGTTCACGCCGGCGCGCCCGCCGCCGGTGTCGAGCGCTTCAGTATGCCCAGGGCGTTGAACACCGCGACCAGGGCGTTCACGTGCGGCACCACCTCGGCTTTGAGCGCCTCGGCGTGCTGCGC
>Ga0066679_10000631_pt1 | contig 12499 bp, 10 predicted proteins | sample GraSoiAngelo_128_FD_62298 | JGI IMG/M metagenome (GOLD analysis project Ga0066679, IMG submission 62298) | Grasslands soil microbial communities from the Angelo Coastal Reserve, California, USA - 14_0927_12_20cm | ecosystem: Environmental > Terrestrial > Soil > Grasslands | place: USA... | reverse complement strand
ATGGCGCGGGCCGTGCTGGCGGCGTATCGCAACACGTGATGCCGGTCACCTTCGACGACGTCGCCCGCGCCTACGACACCTTCATCGGGCGCTGGACGCGCGCGTTCTTGCCGGCATTGCTGCGTGCGGCGCGCATCGAACGTGGCCAGCGCGTGCTCGACCTGGCCACCGGCACCGGCGAGTCGGCGCTGATGGTGCTCGACGCGGTCGGCGCCGGCGGCCGTGTCGTCGGCGTCGACATCTCGCTCCCGATGCTGCGGGCCGCCGCCGCGAAGGTCGATCGCCGCCGCATCGGCCTGGCCGCCATGGACGGCCAGGCGCTGGCGTGTCGCGCGGCGAGCTTCGACGCGGTCGTGTGCCAGCTCGGCTTGATGTTCTTTCCCGATCCGGTCGCCGGCGTCCGCGAATGCCGGCGCGCGCTGCATCCGGGCGGCGTCTTCGCAAGCCTCGTGTGGGCCGGCGCCGAGCGCATACCCTGGTTCGGGCCGCTGGCCGCCGAGCTGCTGGAGCGCCTTCCGCAGCGCCGTGACGAGATCGTGCGCGGCGCCAGCCTCGGCGAGCCCGGCCGGCTCGAGCACGTGCTGACCGCCGCCGGGCTCCGCGACATCGGCGTGACCGCGGAGACGCACGCGATCGTCTTCGAGTCCTTCGACGACTACTGGCGTCTTGTCGAGACGGGCGCCATCCGGGTCGGCCTGCTGCTGCGCGACCTGCCGGACGACGCCGTCCGCGCGATCCGGGTGCGCGCCCATGCTGCGCTGTCGCGCTTCGAGTCCGGCGGCCGGCTGAGCGTGCCCACCACGGCGCTGGTCGGGGTCGGCCGGACGTAGCGTGATGCGCCTCGGTGTTCTCGTCCCCGCCGGCAACCCCACGATCGAGCCCGAGCTGTACCGGATGGCGCCCGCGTCGCTCACGATCCACTTCGCGCGGCTCGACACCCTGGCCGGCGAGCCCGGCGGCGTCGACGGCATGGTGGAGCGCACGCTGCGCTACCTCGACTCGCTGCCGGCCGCCGCGCGGTCGCTGTCGGCCGTGAAGCCTGACGTCGTGGTCCTGGCCCACACCGCCGTCAGCTACCTCACGGGCTTCGCCGGCGAAAGCGCGCTGCGTGAGCGCATCGCCACGCTCGCCGGCACGCGCGCGCTGACGGCCGCCGGCGCCATCTTGGAATCGCTGCGCCACCTTGGCGTGCGCCGCGTGGCGCTGGCCACCCCGTACCCCGACGTCATCGCGAAGGCCGGTCGCGTGTACTGGGAGGCCGCCGGGCTCGCGATCGTCGCCCACCGTCAGCTCGACGGCGTGACGAACATCTACGAGGAGAGCGAGGAGCGCGCCTACGTCCTCGGCCGCGCGGCCGACGCGCGCGACGCCGAGGCGGTGCTGATCAGCGGCACCGGCCTGCCGACGGCCGGCATCGTCGAGCGGCTGGAGCGCGATCTTGGCAAGCCGGTCGTGACGAGCCAGACGGCGACGCTGTGGTGCGCGCTGGCCACGCTCGGCGTGAAGGAGCGGGTGCGCGGCTACGGCCGACTGCTGGCGGGTTCGACCGCACCGTTTGCCCCCCGCGCCGTGTCCTAGCACCGAAGGGAGACCTGCCATGGCTGACGATTTCGAGTACATCTCGCGCGCTCGGCTGGAGTACCACGACGGGTACCGTCGCGCCTATCTCGGCGAAGTGCCCGAACCGGTCGTCTACGGCGTGCAGGGCGCGCTGCGGACGTACTACGGCGCGAAGGAAGGGCCGCCGATCGCCTCCACGCTGGACCACATCGTCGCCGCCGTCGCCGGCTGAATGTACGGCACCCTGCGTGGCGCCCTGGCAGGGCGCAAGATCGCCTTCGACCGCGACACCTACAAGGCCACCGTCGAGGGCCGCATCAGCGGCATCGGCAAGACGATCCGCATCAAGTCGATCCACGTCCACTACGACATCGCGGTGCCGCCGGAGGCGCGCGAGGCGACCGAGCGCGCCCTTCAGGTGCACCCCGAGGGCTGTCCCGCCCACCAGAGCGTCAAGGACGCGATCGCGGTCACGTGGGACGCGACGCTGCGGGTGGGGGATCAGACGATCGCAGTACGCGAGGCGGCGGCACGATAGCCGGCCGGCCCTCCCTCAGGTCATTGCGGCCGGCGTTACGATGGCCGCCAGGAGGCTGAGATGGCTGTGAAGAAGATTCCCGAGGGTCACAACAACGTCTCGCCCTACTTGATCGTCGACGGCGCCGAGCGCGCGCTGGAGTTCTACAAAAAGGCGTTCGGGGCGACGGAGCTCTTCCGCCACAAAGCGCCCGATGGCAAGATCGGGCATGCGGAGATCCGCATCGGCGACACGGTCGTGATGGTGGCCGACGAGTTCCCCGATCACGGCGCCTACGCGCCGAAGAAGTTCGGCGGCTCGCCGGTGAGCATGCACGTGTACGTGGAGAACGTCGACGCGGTGGCGGCCAAGGCCACCGCGGCCGGGGCGACGGCCAAGCGGCCCGTCGCCGACCAGTTCTACGGCGAGCGGATGGGCACGTTCGAGGATCCGTTCGGACACACGTGGCACATCGCCACCCACGTCGAGGACGTCCCGCCCGCCGAGCTCGATCGACGCGCGAAGAAGGCGATGGAGGAAATGAAGAAGAAGTAGACGGCGGCGCCGGAGCCGACGGCCGCTACAGCGTCTGGCTCCAGGCGCGGGCGCGCAGGTGGCTGACGTCCCAGCCGCCGGCCGTGCCGAGCCAGCCGATGGCCTCTCCCGCGCTCGCCGTCGCCACGACCGCGAGCGCGGTGCCGTCGGTGAAGAAGCCGCCGAACGCCAGGCGCTTCTGCTGCTGCAGCGCGGCCAGCGAGGCGCGCGCCTTCGCCCGGTCGCCTGGCGCGCCCTCCACCAGCGTCACCTCGAGGCCGGCATCGACCGGCGGCGGCGCCAGCGGTTCCAGGAAGTCGGTGAGCTCGCGAGGGTGGCGGGCGACGAAGAGGCCGGCCTGCTGGAAGACGTTGTCGTCGAGCAGGCGCTCGAGCTCGGCGCGGTCGGCAACACGATAGAAGATGTGGGCGGCCGAGCCGTCGGGCTCCGGGCCACCGGCCACCACGCGCCCGTCGGCGCGCAACTGGGCCAGCTGCGCGAGGTGGGCGGGACGGTGCGGCAGGCGGCGCTCGTTGTAGTCGGCCGCGCAGCTGAAGCGGACGTGGACGATCACGACGCCCCCAGCGCCTGCGCTTTCGCGCGTCCGAGCCCGACGGTGTCGGCGGCGGCCAGGATCTCCTCCCACGTGATGGCGTCCACCTCGATGCCGTCGCGCAGGCGCCGCTCGCGCGCGAGCCGCTCGGGGTCGCCCGGCACGAGCACCGGCGCCTGCGGATCGGCGGGCGGCGAGGCCTTCACGAAGTCCACGAAGCCGTCCACCTCGCGGCGGAACCAGTCCACGCCGGCGAAGCGCCCGGGGTCGATCAGGATCGAGAGCATGTTGTTGATGATGCCGCCCGCGCGCGGATTGCCCGGATGGATGCTGGGACCGCCGGAGAGCGCGGTGGCGAGCAGCTCGGTGACCACCGCGAGCCCGTAGCCCTTGTGGCCGCCGAACGGCAGCAGCGCGCCGGTCTTCTCGGCATACATCACGTGTGGGTCGCGAGTCGGCCGGCCGTGCTCGTCGATCAGCACCCCCGGGTCCACCTCGTGGCCCTCGTTCTTGGCCACGCGCACCTTGCCCATCGCGATCGCGCTGGTGGCCATGTCGAGCAGGATGGGCGGCTGCCGCTCGGTGGCCGGCAGCGCGATGCAGACGGGATTGGTGACGAAGCGCGGGTCGGTGCCCCGGAACGGCGCCACCAGCGCGCGATGGTCGGTGACGTTGACGAAGTGCAGCGAGACCAGCCTGGCGGCCTGCGTCAGCTCGCCGTAGCGGCCGACGCGGCCGACGTGGTGCGCGTTGGCCAGCGTGACCACGGCCACGCCGAGCTGGCGGCACCGCCCGATGCCGGCGCCGATCGCCTCGCCGGCGACGGCGCGCCCGTAGCCGCGGCCGCCGTCGAACATCAGCGCCGGGCCGTCGTCCTTCACGACCTTCGCCTTCGTGTTCGGGACGAGCAGCCCCATCGTGAGGTGGCGCACGTAGGTCGGCATCATGCCGACGCCGTGGCTGTCGTGACCGGCGAGGTTGGCGTCGACCAGGTGCTCGGCCACCAGATCGGCCTCGGCATCGGCGCTGCCGCCGGCCTTGACCATGGCGCCGACGAGACGACGCAGGCCCTCGGCGGAGGCCCGCACTACTCGACCTCCTTCAGACGCTGCACCTCGGGCCGGCCGTCCATGAACTCGCCCATCTTGCGACCGAGCGTCTTGAAGTACTCGCTCGCCCGATGCGCCTCGACCGCGGCCTGGTCGACGTAACGCTCCATGAAGACATACGTACCCGGCGTCTCGCCATGGTGCAGCGCGTAGAGCTTGCAACCGGGCTCGCTCGCGTTGACCTTGGCCACCAGCTCCTTGGCCACCGCCTCGAACTGCTTGTCCATCCCCGGCTTGACTTTCAGCGTGGCGACGACGCCCAGCATGACGAGCTCCTTTTCATGTGGGCCCGAGAAGGCCCTACCGGCTGGTCCTGGAAAGCAACATCGCGCAGACGGCGCCGCGATGCAACGGACGTTTTAGCGCCGCCGCGGTGACGGGCGGGCCTGCGGGCTGTCGTATATCCCGGCGGAGCGGGCACGCGCTCCCCGTGTTCCGGAGAGCGCGTGCCACCGAACGCCGCCGCTACGATCCTGACTCAGTTGCTGACGGTCACGTTGACGCTGGCCGACGTGACGTGGCCGGCGCCGTCCGTGCCGGTGACCGTGATGGTCTGCGCACCGTTGGAGACTCGGGTCGTGTCCCACGGGATCGAGGTCGGCTGCGGCGAGGCCGCCGGGGCCGTCGCCACCACCTGGCCGGCCACGGTCACGGTGTAGTTCGGCGCGGCCGTCTGCGCCCCCTCCCACCAGACGATGACCCAGTTGGTGCCGTTGACGGTCGCCCCGGCGGTCGGCGCCGTGATGAAGACCGCGAAGGTGTTGCTCACCGTCACCGTCACGCTCGGCGAGGTGACCGTGCGCCCGGTCGCGTCGGTCACCGTGACCGCGAGCGTGTGGGAGCCGCTGAGGATGTTGTTGGTCGTCCACGAGTACGAGGCCGTGGTCGTCGCCACCGTCTGGGTGGAGACCAGCCCGCCGTCCACGTAGAGCTTGAACGTGTTCGAGGTGCCGGAGGCCCTGGTGACGGACATGCCGACGGTCACCGTGCCGCTGACCGTGGCGCCCGCGGCCGGGCTGGTGATCGCCGCCGTCATGTTGGAGACGGTCACGTTGACGCTGGCCGACGTGACGTGGCCGGCGCCGTCGGTGCCGGTGACCGTGATGGTCTGGGCGCCGTCGGACACGCGCGTCGTGTCCCACGGGATCGAGGTGGGCTGCGGCGCGGCCGCCGGCGCCGTCGCCACGACCTGGCCGGCGACGCTGACGCTGTAGCTGGGTGCGGCCGTCTGGGCGCCCTGCCACCAGACGACGACCCAGTTGGTGCCGCTGACGATCGTCCCAGCCGTTGGCGCGGTGATGAAGATCGCATAGGTGTTGCTCACCGTCACGCTGACGGTCGGCGACGTGACCGTGCGGCCGGTGGCGTCGGTCACCGTCACCGCGAGCGAGTGAGAGCCGTTGAGCAGGTTGACGGTGGTCCACGAGTACGCGGCCGTGGTCGTCGTCACCGTCTGGGTGGAGACCAGCCCACCGTCCACGAACAGCTTGAACGTGTTCGAGCTGCCGGAAGCGCCGGTGACCGACATGCTGACGGTCACCGTGCCGCTCACCGTGGAGCCCGCGGTCGGACTGGTGATGGCGGCGCTCATGCCACCGACGCCGTTGGAGACGGTCACGGGGCGGATGGCGGTGGCGGTCCGATTCGCGCCGTCAACACCGGTGACGGTGATCGTCTGAGGGCCGTCGGGGACCCGCGTCGTGTCCCACGCGATCGACGTGGGCTGCGGCGAGGATGCCGTGGCCGTCGCCAAGACCTGGCCGGCCACGGTCACGGTGTAGGTCGGCGCGGCCGTCTGGGCGCCCTCCCACCAGACGACGACCCAGTTGGTGCCGCTGATGGTGGCGTTGGTGGCCGGCGCCGTGATGAAGATCTGATAGGGGTTCGACACCCCGACGACCTCGCTCTTCGATGCCGTGTGCCCGTTCGCATCGGTGATGGTGAAGGACAGGGTGTGGTTACCATTCAGGAGGTTGACGGTCGTCCATGAATAGGATGCGGTCGTCGTTGCCACGGTCTGGGTCGAGACGACGCTGCCGTCGACCGAGAGCGTGAACGTGTTCGAGCTGCCGGAAGCGCCACTGACCGACATGCCGACGGTCACCGTGCCGCTCACGGTGGCGCCGGAGGCCGGGCTGGTGAAGGAGGCGGTCATGGGGTTGTTCACTGTGACCGTCACATTCGGACTGGTGCCGCTGTTCCCGCCCGCGTCGGTGACGGTCAGACTCAGGGTGTGACTCGCGTTGCTCACGCCTGTCGAGTCCCAGGGGCAGGATGCCGTCGTCCCGGAGACGGTCGGGGTGCAGATGGTCTGCCCGTCAACCGAAAGGTTGAACCGGTTCGACGTGCCGGAGGCACCGCTGACCGACATCTGGACCGTGATCGTCCCGGAAACCGTCGCGCCCGCCTGCGGAGAGGTGATCGAGGCGGTCAGCGACCCGGGGTTGTCGACGGTGACGGTGACCGGCGTCGCGAAGGCCACCGTGCTGGCCGAGTCCGTCACCTTGGCCGTCAGCGTGTGGGAGCCATTGGCGACCAGGGTCGTGTTCCAGCTGGTCGTCGGGTTGCTTCCGGAGTAGATCTGGGCGCCGTTGTCCCAGATGACGTAGTTGTAACCGGTGAGGGTGCCGCCGGAGGCGCTCACGCTGACCGTGATCGTTCCGCTCACCGTGGCGTTGTTCGCCGGATTGGTGAAGACGAGCCGCAGCGGAGGCGGCGTACCGCCGCTGCCGCCATTCTGGATGATGTAGACATGGGCCTGGTAGGGGCCGAAGGTGTCGGTGAACGAATTGTTCGAGGCGTTGATCGTGCGGCCCTCGGCGTTCACCGTGATCGTGCCGGGCGCGGTATTCCAGGTGAACGTCGCCGTCTGGGACGTGCCCTGGTAGTTGTAGGCCAGGACGTAGCCCTGACCCCCGGAGAGCTTCACCTTGGTCCGGATCGCGGAGTTGGAGTTGCCGGAGAGCGCTCCGGGCTGGTCCTCCGAGATGAGGACCTGCTCGAGGTTGCTCAGCTCGCTGACCACCGTCTTCAGATCGTTCATGTGCGCGGTGCGCTCGGCACACCAGTCGGAACAGACGTTGGTCAACGCGTTGGAGCCGATGCTCCACCAGAACAGCCCCTTGGCGCCTTCCACGATGGCCATGTAGGCGTGATTGCGCATCTCCTGGAGCGTCGGCCAGCGGGCGTTGTCGGTCGCCTTGAAGAACTGGAGCACGGCGAGGACCGGCCGCGCGTCCATGACGGCATTGCGCGCCGCGCTCGTCCAGTCGGCGACCTTGTTGTGCGGATAGCCACTTCCCTCCGCGCCCCAGAGCGGGTAGGGATCGGTGCTGAGCACGTCGGCCGCGTCGCGCCAGAGCGGCAGCGTCGAATCACCCAGGAGCGCCATGAACGTCATGCTGTCGGGATCCAGGCCCCGCAGCCGCACGTACTGGTCGAACACGCCGTTGACGAGCGCCGGCCGGCACTCGTCCGCCGTGTAGTAACCGGCGCTGCCGGGCTGGCTCCCGATGTCCTGGACGTAGGCGTCCGACGAGTTGATGAAGAAGCTCGAATCCGCGGGCCACTTGTCGAAGCAGTTGCCGGTCTGCAGGTACATCACGCCGTGGTTCTGGAGATTCGCCATGAGGGCATCCATGGACGCTGAGGAAGCGGCACCGTACCAGTAGTTCAGGTACATGTTGATCGGCAGCCCCGTCATCCGGCGATCGCCGGTGGATGACCAGAGAGTCGTCTCCCAGTAGGTCGGGTCGGTCGAATAGCCGAGGCCGGAGTCGTAGACGCCGAGGATGAAGCGCGGCGCGTCATGCAACAGGATGCGGTTCTTGTCGTCGACGGCCACGTTCATCGACGCCCGCGCCGTGGCCGGCACCTTGGAGACACGGAAGTCGGGATAGCTGTAGGCCGGGCTCGTGTTGACGCTGAAGGTGACGCGATAGGCGCCGCCGGGCTGCATGAGACTGCCATCGAGCTCGGCCACGAAGTGCGCCGCGCCGGGGTACGTCTGGGTCAGGATCGGCGAGCCCCCCTCGGGCTTGAGTGCCGCCGTGACGGTGTAGAGGCTCGGATCGCTGCCGTCCGGGGGAGTCACGTTGACGTCGAACCGCATCGTCGACGACTGGTCGTCGAACATCATGCCGCGGTAGTTCGGGTACAGCATGAAGGCCTGCACCGCCGGCGGCGGGAGCCGCACGAGCTGCACGTCGTCGAACCAGGCGGTACCGCTCGCCCCGTTGTAGTTCTCCAGCATGACGGTGGCCGTCACGTCCTGGGGGATGACGAGGTTCTTTAGCTCGTACAGTGTCCAGTCGGACGTGCCCGAGAGGCGTGGGTCGATCGGGTACCACGCGTTGATCGTCGGGCGGAGATCGAGGACGAGCCCCACGCCGGCGTTGGACCCTCCGACACCCGACAGCTTGATCCAGGCGCTGAGGTTGTAGGTCCCGGCCTTGACGGCGATCTGTTGCTGCACGCTCGGGCCGCCGGTCCACTTGTAACTGTAGGTGCCGGCATGCTTCACGGTTTGATCCGCGCTCCAGCCGGACCCCGTGCTCCACGAGGTCGGCACGCCGCCGCTGACCGATTCGAACCCGGGGTTCAGCACCAGGTTCGGCGTCGGATTGTCAGGTGGGAGTTGGGTCAGACCGCCGGGGAAGAGCGTCTGCGCGCTCACCATGTAAGCGTTGAGGAACAGAACGAGGATCGCCGCCATCACGAACGCAATCGATCGCCGCATCGCTGCACCTCGCGAATCGGTTCGAGGAAACAAAGACCGGTGGTGTGGTGGCCCGCTGACGTTCAAAAGCAGTGCCACACCGAAAGGTGCAGGCGCCGTCTCGAGACTCCGCGACAATCGCGCACATTTCAGAGCGTCGCGCGCGATGTCGCTGACGAGCATCATCCGAACGCTGCAGCGCCGTGCGGAATCCCGCAACGCACGTGCGTACGGCGCGCAGGGCGTTACCGGCTGAGATCGTGCAGGTGCGACGCGAGCGAGGCGAGACGACTTCGGCCGACGCAAAAATGTTCGGGGCGCCACGGCATTGCCGTGGCGCCCCGAACGACAGACTCGCTACGGAGCGTCAGGAATTCGGTCCGCGCTCCATCGACACCGGCTGCCACCGGCGCAGGCCGGACTTGTCGAGCACGCCGGGATTTACGCAAGAGCGAGGCCAGCGACCTGTCAACGCCAGCGCGATCTCGGCGCCGACGCGGCGACGCCGCACGGGATCGAAGCGCGCAGAGGCCGAGGCCACGTGCGCCGTGAGGATCACGTTCTCCATCTTGAGGAGCGTGTTGGTCGTCTCCGGCGGCTCCTGCTCCAGCACGTCGAGGCCGGCGGCGGCGATCCACCCCTCGTGCAACGCCTTGATCAGCGCCGGCTCGTCCACCGTCGGGCCGCGGCCGGTGTTGATGAAGATCGCGGTCTTCTTCATCTGCCGGAAGTGCTCCTCGCGGAGGAGATGGAACGCATCGGGCGTCGACGGGGCGTGGATCGAGACGATGTCCGACTGCCGGAGCACCTCGCTCAGGCTGGCCGGCTCCACGCCGTAGGGGCTCATCACCAGCTCCTCGACGTAGGGATCATAGGCCAGCATCCGCACGCCGAACGGCCGCGCGCGCATCGCGACGGCGCGGGCGACGTGGCCGAAAGCGATGAAGCCCAAGGTCTGACCCATGAGGCGCGGCAGCTTGAGCAGCGCCGGGCGGCCTTCCTTCCAGCGGCCGTCGCGGACGAGCTTGTCCTGCACGACCAGGCGCCGGAACGTGGCCAGCATCAGCGTCATCGCGTGGTCGGCGACTTCCTCGATGAACGTGTCGGGCACGTTCGTCACCGGGATGCCCCTGGCGGTGGCGGCCGCGATGTCGATGGAGTCGACGCCGACGCTGCCGAGGGCAATGATCTTGCACCGCTCGAGACCCTCGATCATGTGCCGGGTGATCGGCCGGCCCTTGGCGTAGAGCGCGTCGCAATCGCGGGCGGCGGCGGCGAACTCGTCCTCGCCCTTGGCGGCGATCTCCACGATCTCGGCGTCCAGCGGCGCCAGTGCCTCCATCTCGTAGTCGTAAGCGGCGCCGGGCGCCCCATAGCTCGTTCCCGCCGGTGTCACGACCTTGAACGTCGCCATGTCTTCCTCCTTAGAATGCCGGCTCACTCACTCGGCGAGCCACACGGTGTCGAGCTGCTGGTTGAGGAAGTGGGCCGGCGTGATCGTCCAGCCCCGCACCTTGCTGTTGTGCGGGACGATCCGGTGCCACTGCAGCGTATAGATGTAGTGCACTTCCTCGTCGAGCAGCCGCTTCTCGAAGGCGCGCAGCCAGCGCTTGCGCTCCTCGGGGTCGAGCGCCCGCGACTGCTTCAGGTAGAGATCGTCGAGCACGGGATCCTTGTAGCGTCCGAAGTTGCGGTCCGAGATCCCGATCGACTGGAACTTGTCGATGTCCAGGTCGGGCTCGATCGCGTAGCTGCACTGAAAGTCCATCGCCACGTCGAAGTCGCCCCGGCGCAGCAGCGGATGGTGGGCGGAAGCCTCGATCGTCTCCTGCCTGACGTTGAGCCCGATCTGCCGCCACTGGTCCACCAGCCAGATGCCGACCGGCTCGTACGGCTGGGGGACGCCGCGGTTTCGCAGCGTGAACGCGAAGCCCTCGGGCAGGCCGGCCTCCTTCAGCAGCCGACGGGCCTCGGCGCGGCTGGCGCCGATGTCGCGCCCGTAGCCGGCGAGCTTCTCCAGCTCGGCCGGCGGCGTGGCCCAGGGAGTGCCGGGCACCTGGATGCCGCCGACCTCCTTGACCACGGCGATGCGTGAGAGGCTCTTCGAGGCCTCCCAGCGATCGAGCGCCAGGGTCAGCGCGCGGCGCACGCGCCGGTCGTCGAAGGGCTTGTGCTCGTGGTTCATCGCCACCAGCAGCACGCAGTCCCACGGGCTCTCCTGCACGGTGATCTTCGGGCCGAGCGCCGCCACCAGCGTGTCGCGCTCAGCCGGGCTGAAGCCGCGGAACTGGATGTGCGCGCGCTCGCCCCGGATGGCGGCCACCTGGGCCGAGCTGGAGCTGATGAAGATCGCCCGGTAGCCGTCGAGGTAGGGCTTGCCCTTGTCCCAGTAGTCGGGATTCTTCCGGCCGATCCAGTGCGAGCCCTTCACGTGCTCGACGAACTTGAAAGGCCCGGTGCCCATCACGTTCTTGGCGTACCACTGGGGATCGCGGGCCAGGATGTCGGCCTTGTAGATCCAGCCGTAGGGCGAGGCCAGCAGGGTCAGGAACGAGGCCTCCGGCCACTTGAGGTGAAAGCGGATCGTCGCGGGATCGGGCGCCTCCACGGCCTCGACCACACGGTACTGGCCCCGGCGGTACGACACGAGGCCGGGCGCCGGCCAGATGATGCGCTCGTAGGTGGCCTTGACGTCGCGCGAGGTCATCACGCTGCCGTCGTGGAAGCGGACGCCCGGGCGCAGCCGGAGGGTGTACGTCAGCCCGTCGCGCGAGACCGTCCACGACTCCGCGACGTCCGCCACGATCCGGGAGCCGCCGCGGTCGAAGGGATCGACCCGCAGCAGCCCGTTGTAGTGGGGCGCCAGCGGATGCACGACGCCGAAGGTGCCCTCGGCGTGGCCGTCGTAGGAGGGCGGCTCCGAGGGCACCACGAACACCAGCTCGCCGCCGGAGCGCGGCTTGTCCTGGGCGGCGGCGACGCCGGCTCCCAGCGCCACCAGGACCGCCAGGACGATCGCGAGCAGCCGCATGCGAGGCCTCCCGTCAGGCGAACATCGAGAAGTCGACGGCCTTCTCCGTGATGAACTCCAGCAGCGCCGGCGTGCCCTCGCGCGTCCTGGCGACGGCGCGCTTGATCGCCGGCACGATCTCGTCGGGCTCGGTGACGCGCTCGCCCCAGCCGCCCAGCGCCTTCGCGAAGTCCGCATAGTGGCCGCTGATGTCGGTCGAGCGGTACTTCTCGGTCGCCGTCTTCATGATCTTCAGCTCGATGGCCATCGAGAAGTTGTTGAGCAGCACCGAGAGGATCGGGATGCGCTCGCGCACCGCCGTCTCGAAGTCCATGCCCGTGAAACCGATCGCGGCGTCGCCCCAGACGTTGACGCAGAGCTTGTCGGGGGCGGCGAGCTTGGCCCCCATCGCGAGGCCGAGGCCGTAGCCGAGCTGCGTCGTCTTGCCCCAGCCGATGTAGCTGAGCGGCGCCACGGGCTCCCAGAAGGGCGAGATCTG
>Ga0066679_10000630_pt1 | contig 12502 bp, 14 predicted proteins | sample GraSoiAngelo_128_FD_62298 | JGI IMG/M metagenome (GOLD analysis project Ga0066679, IMG submission 62298) | Grasslands soil microbial communities from the Angelo Coastal Reserve, California, USA - 14_0927_12_20cm | ecosystem: Environmental > Terrestrial > Soil > Grasslands | place: USA... | reverse complement strand
TACCGTTGCTACGGAAGTAGATACCACTCACACTGGAGGCAGGCGGCAAGCCCTTTCCGAAACGGCTCAACACATAGCTTCCGCCCACCGGAGGATTCATCGCCCCCGTAGACGAACAGCCGGATCCGATCGTCCCTGTGCCGCTCTTGCATGTCCAAGGTCCTGATCCGATGAGAATCCCGTTTCCTAGCGGGTCGAAGCTCGCGGTTGTCTTGCTTGGGTTCGGCACCATACACGTATCAGGCACACGATTGATGGAGACATAGCCGTCCCAGACGCTTCCAGAACATGTGGACCAGTAACGGCCAGGCAGGACGCTGGCGGACGTAAGGGAGAGCTGGGTAAATGGTCCCACAGCGTTTACGTTTACGTCAAACTGTTCAGTCCCGAGGATGGTTATGCCTGTGATCGGAGCTAACGGGCCGCCCTGAAAGGCTCCAGTGGACAGGAGACTGAGATAGCTGAACTTTACGTCCCAAGGACTCACATGCCTTCCGTCTTGCCAGAACATGTCGCTCCGGAGAGTAAACCGGAAGCTAGCCACTGTTCCAGAGGGCGGAGTATAGGTGAGGGAGGAATTGGAAAGCAACTGGGAGCTGACACTCATCCAGTTCAGCAACTGACTGCCTGACAATGGATCGACCGACGTGAGAGTGTCGTAGATGTTGCTGATGATGTAAAAGTCCCAGACGGTGCTAGCAATGTAAGGATTAACCGTGGTTGTCGACTGCTTGAATCCCTGACGAATGGTGCCTGACAGTGCTGGACTCGGATTCCACGCATTGAGCCAAGTGAAATAGTTAGGGAGACCAGCACCCGAATTATTGATCACTCTTGACCAGCCATTGTTGAGATAGCCGAACTGAGCATTCTGTTCAAAGATCGGAAGAGTATAGACGTTCTTGCCGAATAGATCCTCAGCTTGAATGCCAGCGCCGATAGCGGACAGAGCGCTAGTCGTACCTGGGCAGTGCCCAGTTGAAATATTACTAGTTGAGCCGACAACAGGATCGCCGGTGACCGTAAGACATGGAGCGAACTCCATCTTGTTTGTCAGACTGTCGAAAGCGGTATTGCACAAGTACATGTAGTTTGGGGCGCTGACGGTCAGAACAGCCGCAGTAGCGCACGGAGGCTTTATCGAAGAAATCCCTGAAACAAACCGGCTATTATACGTGAGGTAGTATGTGGAGTCGAAGGGCGCCGGACCCGAAGGGCTACCGTATGCGGCAGTGTACATTCCCCAGCTTAGATTGATGCTCGTAGTGGAGGTAGTGAATCCTGGAAAGGCAGTGATAGGTCCACTTGTCACAGTCAAGTAGGCGCAGGGTATGTTGTAGGAGCCAGTGAAGAGGTAGCAAATCTCCTCAGCTAGAGTATTCCCCAGGTCGAGTCGTGGAGGATTATCGTTTCTGACGAAAAAGTTGGGCGGGTGAGCCGAGGCGGCGGAGCTGATACCTGTCAGCTGACAGTTCGCGTCTTTCCCGGAAGCGACTCCTGCGTTAATGAAGTGTTGTGCTGCCGCGCAGAGATCAGGGCTACCGGGCCCTGGAAGCCAGCTAACACCATTTGCACCTGTCGCAGCGGCCAAGTGATAGGCCGTGGCTCCAGGGCTACCTACGATGCAGTTAGCGCCGGACTCGGGATAGGCAGAATCCCACGAGCAGGGATTGGCTGAAGGAAGACCACCGATGTTGTCGGAAGGTTCCGCGGTGTCAAGGGCGTTCGCAGTGCCTGCGATGCTCGGCTCATTGGCTGCGAAGAGAGCCTTGTCGACGAGGTGCGCTATTCCCTGACGTATCTGGATGCCGTTCGGATCATTACCAAAGTTCATGTTTACACCCCAGAAGTTGCTGGCAAGCATGAACTGGATCTCAAAGTAGCCCGCCTGGCTGGTTGAGGCTGTTATGCGAAAGTTCGAGCTCGTGGTGAATGGACCGGTGAGGTCAGGTGTAAGAGGCCAGTCGGTGAAGTCGATGGTTGGACTCGCGGATTGAATACTAGTGAACTCAGCAGTCTCGTCCGTGAAGATCGTCGCCAGCTCAGTGTCCATGGCAGGACCGGCCGGAACCCAGAACTCGGAACACGAGCCAGAAGAACCGACGGTCTGACAAGTCTGCGGAATCGCGTGAATGGTGGGAATGGATGGAAGGCGAAAGTCTGCCGACATGGGGCCAGTGAGACTGACGAGTGAAAACGCGACTGCGAAGACGATGAGGAGTCTGCTCACGAAAAGGGTCTTCAAAGATTACAAGCCTCTTCTCGACGACTATACGGGTAAAAACCTATCTCAGAGTAGAGGGCTCGAGAGAAATCTGGAGCGCGATGGAGACAGTTACAGAATGCTCCAACATCCCTCACACTGACATATTGATCCTCAAGCCAGGTCCGGCTAGGTGAAAATGTCAAAGTTTCTAGAGACCACGCCCACGTCAACGATATCGATGATCCCATTCCCGTTCGCATCGGCGAACGGATTGTAGCGAGGACTGCAAGTCGCAGGCGTGTAGCAGGAAAAGCCATAGTTGTAGAAGACAACCCCCACATCAGTTATTGTCACAGACCCATCCTGATCCACATCACCCAACGGCAATAGATGGACTATGTTCGTCCTTGCGAGAGTATCATCCGCTCGGTTGCCGAGAGGCTCGACAATGATACTGGCATTGGCCAACATACCATATCGTGCAGGCTTCAGCCCTGAAGTGTTCCAGCTGAAGCTGACGATCGCTGAGCCCCCGACCGGAACAGCGACTGTCTGGGTTCCCAGAGAATAACTGGTGGTGTTGGTGACCATCGTGGTCAAAGAAACACTTTCAACAAAGTCGCCTATGTTCAGAACAGTCACAGACAGCAGGACAACAGCGCTCTGACTGATCCCAGCATAAGGATTGTGAAAACCCCCCGCATAGATCACCGAAGCGTTCGCTCCGTACGAACCGATAGCGTTCGAAATCGCGACATCATGAACCGGAGAAATCGGATTGACAGTCACTAGCGCCCATAAGTCGTAACCTGTGGCTCCCGGATTCGTAGAGTAGAAAACCCAGAGCTTCTTGTCACTGCTCGACTGAACAGCCGCGGCATATGTGCTGTCCGCACAGGTCGAACAGGCTGCCGTAAGCACGGTCTCGCTCCGCCAGCTGGTTCCGTTATCCCAAGAATATTCTGTCCTAATGGCGAAGTTCGTTGTCATATCTCTCGCCCAGAAGACCCAGAGGGTGCCGTTGCGATCTTGGGTGAGAGAAGGGTTCTGATCGTTCGCGGTCGGGTCCGAGCTGACTATCGCCCTCGGTGCGGTCCAGCCTGAACCAGAACGGTAGACGTAGTTTATCTGAAAGTTGGCAAGGGAAGACTGGCCTCTCGAAAATGCTATCCTTGGAATGCCATCCTTCGGCACCATCACTGATGGCTCAAAGTTCCAATTGACATCACTTGACGAGGTAATGCTCAGCTCCTTCCTAGACCATCCCGTGGAGTTCAGAGTCTCATACCACAACTGTCTCATTACGGGAGTGGTGCCGGCCAATGTGCTATTGTCCCTAACCCAGGCTAGCCAGATGGTTCCATCTCTGCCAAGAGCTGCTGAAGGTTGAGTATCATTCAAGCCTGTGGGCGTCTGGAGGGGAACCTGGGTGTAGACCGACCAGACACTGCCCTTGAGGTATCGGTAGTAAATCTGATAGTGCGTAGAAGTCGAGGCCTTGTAGCTCCAGAACACGAACACAGTCCCATTGCTCGCCTGGATGATAGATGGGAACAGATTGCGTCCTCCGCTGTTAGTGATCGAGGAGTTCCCAGTCCAAGTTCCATCCGTCATCCGAGAAGCATAGTAGATCATGCTCGATCCGGTGAGCGTGATGTGCGTCCAGGCTAGGCGTAGCGTTCCATCACTGGCTTGAACTACACTCGGCTGTTCATCGATTCCCGTTAGTGACTGGATTGGGCCACAGATCTGCCAAGAAGGTGACTGTGACTGGGAGCAAGGAGCCGCGGCTACCACGCGCATTGGAGCCAGAATGATTAGGATGAGAAGTGTCAGCAACGCAGCTCTAGACGCGTTCCCAATTTTTCTCATTATCGGAAAAACTGCCTAGATAGTTTCCGCCTCTCGCCACCCGGGTTCAGTGATGGTGCGTCTAATTTGAACAGGCGATATAAGTCTTGCAAGATTGAGAGCCTCTTGGAGATATACTCCTACCTCTCTAGCCGTCGCCTTCATGCTCCGGATTGACTTAGAAACAAAGCGCGGAGTCATGACTGGGGTCGCATAAAAAGAAGAAGGGGGGTTTGGATTCGGGAAGTTCTCTATGGACTCACTGTAAAGTTGGCTGTGCCTGCCTGTAGCGAACTAAACCCGGTTAACGCGCCAGGGTCGGTTGCGCTGACGGCGACACTCGCGGCGAAGGTGAAGGTCTCACCGATCTCTGCGGGCGTCAAAGTAAGAGTTGCAACGAGGTTGTTGGCGCTTGCACCAGGAGCTATCAGGACAATGGCAGTCTGTACGGTGAACGTATCGCCGAGGTTGCCTGTTCCAGTGACCGTTACTTGTGCGTAGATGTTCTGGGTAGCGAAGTTTGTTACTCCAACCTTGAAGCTCTGAACTCCGCCGGCTGCGATTGATACTTTGTGGCTGTAGACGAGCTGTCCGTTGTGAGGAGCGCGGACTATGATCAGTGTAATCCTCTGGCAGTTGATGAGAGTGCCTGTCAAGCCGCAGACATCGACTAAGTAGGTTCCTGGCAGTGTGTTCTTGAGAGCATCAGCGGTCACTTGGTAGAAGTCCGGATTGTTCATAACATATGGGTCCGCTTCGAGATCGTTGGGTATTGCATAGCCCCCGAAACGGCATCCGCCACCGTCAGTATCTCTGACGACAGGCCCGTTGGCCGCCAAGTAGGAGCGGGGGATCAGGGTTCCATTGCCCCAGTACGTCTGGTACATGCATACTCTGAAGCCTAGTTCTGGGACAAGTGTTCCTCTGCCTGGACCGGTCGGATCGCCAGAAGCGACGACACCCGTTCCATCAGCGCCGAAGGTTCCGAATCCACCGAGAGCGTTGATCTCTGTCCAAACGACCGCAGAAGCCCCGCCGGTTGCGCCGGTCTGGGTCGTAAGGGTGAAGGTGTTGCACTGTTCGCCAATGAACACTTGCGGGAAGAATCCGTTAGGTGATGTGTCGACTTCTGTATTGCCTGAGCAGAAGCTTGGTCCGAAGACGAAGTCTTGGACGTTGAACGAGAGAGTGACAGAATGGGATATGCTGCCGCTTGTACCGGTTATTGTTGCAAGATAGTCGCCTGTGGCTGTGTTACCAGGGTTTGGAGTTCTGCCGATCTTGATTGTTCCACCCGAGAAGGCTGTTGATCCGCTGCCACCGGCCGTTAGGGTTATGGTGGCGGGTAGGAACGATACAACGATATTGTTTACTCCAGTTCCAGAATCGAGAGCGATGGGGGTAATGGTTGCACTGAGAGTCACTGTGCCAGCGAAGGAACCGAGACTCACCAGGTTGATAGTGGACACGGCAGAGCCGCCTCTTGGAACACTCTCAGCCGCAGGAGAAGCAACGATGCTAAAGTCTAGGGCTGGGACTGTGACAGAGAGCGTTGAGCCCCCAGTCACGGCGACGCTGTAGACTCCAGTAGCTACTGAGCCTGCGACGTTTACGGTGAGCGTGGAGGTTGCTGTGCTATAGCCTGAGGCGTCATGAGTGAGAGTGACGATCGATGGGCTGGCCGAACCGGTGATGCCGGCGGGACCAGTAGCCGTGATCGAGACGGTTCCACTGAATCCGCTGACGCCGGTCAATGTGATGATAGTGGTCGCGTCGGAGGTTCCGCGTGGAATAGTGACGCTGGCCTGGTTGAGCTTTGAGCTGAAACCTGCTGGACCAACATGCAACGCGATATTCGCGGTGTGACTGATGCTGGTGCTGAAGCCCGTCGCGGTCACGGTGACAGGGAAGTCACCGTTGGTCGCGGAGCTGCAGGTAAGCGTGTCAGAGCCGGTCGGGAAGCTGAGGTCAACTGAGCCTTTTGCTAGTGTGCAGGGACCAGTTACGGTCTCGGTGAGCGAGTCAGAGAAAGCGCCCTTAGCAGCATAATTGATGACGTCAGAGATGGCGACTCCCGCGGGAGTGCTGATGCTGGCAAAAGCTGGGGTCATGTCAAAGTCGTTCAGGTTGGCGAATGTTGTTCCGAGGTCAGTCTCTGGGACAGCAGTTGGGCTTCCGTTGGTTATGGTGACACAGTCGCCGGACACGCTAGTGCCTGAGCAGCCTGTGTTGAAGCTGATTGGTGTGCCAGCGCTATTTCCCACGACATTGTAGTTTATCGTGAAGAGAACGCCCGAAGCACTTGTGAGAGATCCGATCTGGGCGGCGCCAAGATGTACGACACCCTTTGCATCCTGTGGAGCGCAGGTCGAGCCCACTACGAGGATTCCGTTGATGCACTCAATCACTATTGAGGGTGAGGCAAGAACGGAGCCTAGGCTGACACTGGTGGCTGATAGGATTGTTGGGTCGGCGAAGACTTGAATGTCGAAGCCGTTTAGCGGGTCGGAGCCTGCGATGTTAATGGGGACGCTAACGGTAGTAGGAGCTTGACCAGAGAGTACTTCGGCACCGCCGTTTATGTTAACTTGTCCGGTAAGTGCGTGAGCAACGTTGGGGACTAGTAGCAGTGAGCTGAGAAGCATTAGTGGTATTAGGAATAGTATCTTAGGGTTTTTCGTTTTTTATGCACCCGTTTTCCGAAGCAACATTCCGGGAGAGTCAATATAAGAGTTTTCGGAGTTGCGCTTCGCGCTTATAGCCACGAAACACTTGAGATTGAGAAAGACTTCTACGGTATTCCAGAAATATACGGTATAAGAACGCAGTCGAGAGTAGCCGAAGACAGGAGCAACCATCGAGCGAGAAGACTCCATGAAAGTCCTTATCTTGAAACACAACTTGTCTCTGGATCGCAAAAATCAATTCTCTTCTCCTCCGATGATAGCGAAAATCATAGCAGGACTAGGAGGATTCTAAGGCCTCGTTAATTGAGGGGGTGCGAGATCACGTACCTGCGCGTACAGGACATTTGTTATGCGAAAACGCAAAAGTCAGGAGAAGCGGAGGATAATTACGGCAAAGAAATCTCCTGCAGCAAATCGGTTCCTTCATTGCCCAGTTCTCGAGAGTCTATGCGCGAAAAATCTTTCTTCTTCCGTAATCGCAAATTCTCTCTAACTGGGCTAGGTTCGGACGGATCTAGTATTTGGTGTCAGGTGAAAATGTCAAAGTTTCTGGAGACGACGCCAATGTCAACGATGTCGATGATTCCATTGTTGTTGACGTCCGCGTAGGGATTCCACCGACTACAACTACACGCTGGCGTAAAACCGTAATTGTAGAAGAAGACGGAGACATCGGTTATGGTTACTGAGCCATCCTGGTCAATATCTCCGACGGGAATTATGTGGACTTGGTTTGTCACGGAGAAGTTGTTGTCACCCATGTTCCCAAAACTTTCACCAGGCAAGGTAGCTATTGATGCTGTCAAGCCGTATCGTGCAGGGGGAACATTGGTCGTGTTCCAGTAATAGTAGAAGTTCACAGCATTCCCAGGGCCCAGGAGATTACTCACCGTTCCAACAGTGATGTTCGTATTGTTCTTTGCAGTCAGAGTCATACTGACGGTCTCGAGATAGTCTCCAATGTTTTGAACCGTCGCTGTCACGGTTACGATAGCGCTCTGACCCACGGACTTGAGACCGCCGGAATATTCCCAGCTGGTGCCTAGATTGTTGAAAGAGGAGAGTCCTGACACAGTAACGTCATGGACGGGTGAAACTCCCGTCGACATTAGAGCGAAGATATCATAATCGGGAACGTTGAGGTTCGAAGTATAGAAGACCCAGAGGGCTTTGACTCCGAAAGTGGACTGGACAGCGCTAGGCAGGAAGCTGTCGACATTTGTAGAAGTATTTGTCAGCTGAATCTCTGCTGACCAGGTTGAGCCCATGTTGTACGAGTATTTTCCAATTAGCGCGTAGTACTGTACTGTTGACGATACGACGATTAGTCTTCCCCAGAAGAGCCAGAGGGTTCCATTACGATCCTGGATCATGGACGGGTGCTCATCTGTCGATGCGGAAGAGACGATCTGAGTCTCACCGCTCCAAACGCTTCCATTGTAGGTCTTGGAGTAGAGCTGGTAGCTACTGCCAGCAGCACCCTTAGACCAGGTCACGCGGAGGATACCATCTTTCCCCACCATTACTCCTGAGCCGTAGTTCTGGTTCGAATCGGTTGTCAGCTGGATTTCAGGGGACCAGGCTCCATTCTTCCAACTCTTGTAGTACAGCTGTTTGATCGCTGGAACAGAATGATTTGTGGAGTCTATCCGCGTCCAGACAAGCCAGACTGTACCGTCTCGGCCCACTGTGGCAGAAGGCGACGTATCATTCAGACTAGTGTTAGTGATCTGGACAGGACTAGTCCATCCTGAGGCTCTATACTGGGTATAGAAGATATCGTAGCTGTGAGCAGGCTTCATCACCCAGAAAACTCCGATAGTGCCGTTTGTCAACTGCACCAAGGATGGGCCGGCGTTCTGGCCCGAACTGGTCACGTTGTGATCCGACGACCAGACTCCGTTCGTGTAGGTCTTGTAGAGAACGTCAAAGCGTCCGGTTGTCTGTCCATACCGGTTCGACTGCCACGCCAACCAGAGCGTCCCGTTGCTAGCTTGTAGAGAAGTAGACAGCATGTCGAAGCCCGAGCGAGTGTCGATCAAGATTGGGCTGGACCATCCAAGGCTAGCGTGCGCAAACTGTAACGGTTGGACAATGCCGACGAGAGCAAGTCCGAAAAGGGAAATGGTCAACAGAAGTTTCCGCGTGAGCGACGCCAAAGCCTCACATCACACTCGGGAATGATCATGCTCCAGGCACAGGCTACTAACTTCGCCTCGCGAAACGGCTGAGCTTATAGTTTTTTGCAGGCTGGAGCTTGCTTGAGCTTTAGACAGACTTCCTGAGCAATACAGGTCTACTATCATCCTGGTGTGAGGCATGTAGTGCTACCTGACACTGCGAGATAGAGTGATTAGGAAAAGAGAGGAGGTTTGACCCGTTACCATCCTACGCTAGGACGGTGAACGAGCCACTCGTCGGCGCACCGTTGCTCAAGGTGCTTGTGAAAGGTAGCTGCGACGGGTCGTTTGTTGGTGTTGTGCCCCAGTGGATCACTGCTGTGAAGGTGAATGTGTCACCGATCTGTGACGAGTCGAAGGTCTGGGTCAAGATCTGGTTGGCAACGTTCTTGTTCGGTGTGAGCGTGAATACTTGTGAGGTCAGGGTGAAGCCGTTCACGCCGACGCCGTCAACGCCTGTGATTGTTACGCTGGCGTAGATGGTGGTTGTGCTGTTACTCTTGAATCCGTACTTGAACGTCTGGACGTTGTTGTACTTTGAGAGCGAGAAGCGGTGGTTCCATGTGAGCTGAGTGAAGAAGGGCGACTGTGCTGGTGTACCCTGGATCACTGTGAGGGCGACAGTCGCACTGCGAGACAGGCTGCCGCTTGTTCCGGTGACTGAGACGGTGTAGCTACCTAGCGCAGTCGATGACGAGATTGTTATTGTGAGCGTTGATGTGCCAGAGCTGCTGATCGACGCTGGGCTGAAGGCGAACGTCATGCCCGTGGCTGCTGGTGATACAGTCGCATTCAGGAATACCGTGCCGGAGAAGCCTCCTACGGACGTCACGGTGACTGCGCACGTGCCTGTATTGGTGCCGGACGTTGGCTGGACGATCATCAAGGACCCGCATGTCGTCAGTGAAAAGTCCTGTACGTTGACCGTGACCATAGCACTGTGAGACAGACTGCCGCTTGTTCCGGTGACGGTTACCGTGTAGGTGCCGCCAGTTCCATTGCATTGGAGTAGACTGGTTCCGGAGCCGGTTATGCTCGTGGTGCTGAGAGTGCATGTTAGTCCGCTGACTGGTGAGATTGACGTTGACAAGGTGATGGTGCCTGCGAAGCCGTTAGCTGCGGTGACAGTTATCGTGGAGTTGCCATTGACGCCAGGGGTGGTATTGACGGTTGTTGGGCTAGCGAATATTGTGAAGTCAACCACTTGAACGGTTATGGTTGCGGTCGTGTGGGATAGGGATCCGCTGGTGCCGGTAACTGTTACGGTGTAATTGTTTGCAGTAGCGGAAGAGCACGTTAGTGTTGATGTTCCTGAGCCGCCGGTAATGCTGGTCGAGCTGAGAGTGCATGTGAGGCCTGAGGACGGGTTACTTGTGAGAGCAACCGTGCCAGTGAATCCGTTCACTGGCGCAACGGCGATTGTGGATGTTCCTGAAGCGCCGGCGTTAACGACAACGCTAGTTGGGCTGGCGGTTATCGTGAAGTCAACTACGTTGACTGTTATCGTTCCGGTGGTGTGGGATAGAGTTCCGCTCATTCCGGTTACCGTGACTGTGTAGGTTCCTGCCGTAGCAGAACCTACAGTTAGGGTCGAGGTACCGGATCCTGTGATGCTTGTTGGACTAAGTGTGGCGGTCAGGCCGCTTGATGGACTTGCGGTCAGGGTTACGGTGCCGCTGAATCCGTTCTGGGCTGTGACTGTTATGGTGGATGTTCCTTGGGCTCCCGCGTTGATCGTGAGGCTGGTTGGGCTGGCCGTGATGGTGAAGTCTTGGACCGTGAAGGTGACTGTTACTGATGCGGATTGCGGTCCGTTAGTGCCGGTCACCATTGCTGAGTAAGTTCCCTGGCTACCACTGCAAGAGAGCGTGGATGTTCCGGAAGTTCCTGTAATGCTTGTGGGGCTGAGGGTGCATGTTAGGCCAGTGGCTGGCGACACGGAGCTTGTCAGAGTGACGGTGCCCCCGGCGGGGTTACTGACTGTTATCGTGGAGGTTCCTGCGACTCCGGCGAGAATCGTGACGCTGTTAGGGCTGGCTGTTAGGCTCAGAACGCCGCCAACTGTGTAAGTTACCGTGGCAGAGTGAGATAGTGTGCCACTGGTTCCTGTCACCGTTACAGTGAAGGTTCCGGATGTGGGTGATGAGCAGGATAGTGTTGATGTCTGGGAGGCGCCGAGTACGATGCTGCTCGGGCTGAGAGTGCAGGTCAGGCCTGCGGGTGAGACTGTGAAGGTCAGCGTTACAGTTCCCGTGAATCCCTGGAGTGGAGCAACAGTGATTGTAGATGTAGCAGCTGTTCCTGCGGTCGTAGCAACCGAGGTTGGGCTCGCGGTGACCGAGAAGTCTCTGATGGTCGCTGTTACGGTTGCGGAGTGCGATAGCGTTCCGCTCGTTCCGGTTACGGTTACGGTGTACACGTTGGCCGTGTTGCTAGTGCAGGAGAGCGTCGATGTCTGAGAAGCACCCAGGACAACGCTGGTTGGGCTCAGAGTGCAGGTGAGACCGGCTGGTGAGACTGACGAGGTTAGACTGACTGTGCCAGTGAATCCGTTTTGCGGCGCGACAGTGATTGTTGAGGTGGCGGCAGTCCCGGCGTTGACTGAGAAGCTTGTCGGGCTGGCTGTGACTGAGAAGTCAGTTACTGTGTACGTGACGGTTGCGGTGTGGGATATCGAGCCACTGGTTCCAGTGACAGTTACTGTGTAAGTTGCTGCGGTTGTTGATGAGCAGGAAAGAGTGGAGGTTTGTGTTGGTCCCAGAGTGACACTGCTCGGTGTAAGGGTGCACGTGAGACCAGATGGGGATACGGTAGAGGTCAGAGTGACTGTTCCAGTGAATCCGTTGATTGGAGCGACTGTGATTGTCGAGGTTGCGGCTGTGCCCACAGTCGTGGTGACTGCAGTTGGACTCGCTGATATTGTGAAGTCATTTGGAGTAAAGGTCACGGATGCTGAGTGGGATAGTGTGCCACTGGTACCCGTTACCGTCACTGTGAAGATGATAGCCGTACTGCTAGTGCAGGAGAGCGTCGATGTCTGGGAAGCACCCAGGACAACGCTGGTTGGGCTCAGAGTGCACGTGGGTCCAGCTGGAGATACTGACGAGGATAGTGTTACTGTTCCGGTGAATCCGTTGACTGGTGCTACAGTTATCGTAGATGTGGCTGATGTGCCTGGGCTGTAGTTGACGCTTGTTGGACTGGCTGTTACGGTGAAGTCTGTGACGTTGAAGGTGACAGTTGTGCTGGCAGAGTTGGCTCCGTTAGTGCCTGTTACAGTGACCAGGTAGGTTACTGCTGTTGGGGAAGAGCAGGAGAGCGTGGATGTTCCTGATGTTCCGGTAATACTGGTCGGGCTCAAGGTGCATGTCAGGCCCGATGGGGATACGCTACTTGTGAGGGTAACTGTTCCGCCTGCAGGGTTGGTTATAGTGATCGTAGATGTGCCCGTGACTCCCGCATTGACGGTGACGCTGGTTGGGCTAGCTGTTAGGGAAAGTGCGCCTTGAACAATTACAGTTACTGTTGCTGCATGGGTTAGACTTCCACTCGTGCCAGTGACTGTTACTGTGTAGGTG
>Ga0066679_10000629_pt1 | contig 12532 bp, 12 predicted proteins | sample GraSoiAngelo_128_FD_62298 | JGI IMG/M metagenome (GOLD analysis project Ga0066679, IMG submission 62298) | Grasslands soil microbial communities from the Angelo Coastal Reserve, California, USA - 14_0927_12_20cm | ecosystem: Environmental > Terrestrial > Soil > Grasslands | place: USA... | reverse complement strand
ACCTTCGCGCGAGCGATTGGTCCAAACTTGCGCACGATTCGTATTGAAGAAAACTCGCCATCGGTCCTAATCGTCGAAGCATTTGATCGGCAGGCGCTAAGAACACTTATCCTGAAGCGTTTGGGTAAAAACTCTAAATCCGGGCAAGCCGGAAACGCAGAAATAATGGTTTCATCATCAGACAATTTCGCAGCGGCGTTCATTGATAATTACGTCCTGCTTGGACCAGCGGAAGCAGTGCGGCGATGCCTGGCAACGGCCACACAGTCGCAATCGATTACTTCCCAGGAATCATTTCGGCGCGCTGAGAAAGTCCTGGACGTGTCACTGCCGTTTACCGTCATCACGTTTGCAAGCGACCAGCGCGCTGCGATTTCCTTCGTCGAGGCCTTTTCCCGTCAAGAGCGTCCGGCTTTCGCAACCAACGCCGCGCAAGTCGATCAAGCGGTGAGCGGTTTGCCCTATGCCGTTAGCGTCACGCTGCTGAAGGGATCGTCGATCGAGTGGACTTCGCGCTCGTCATTCGGCCTGGCGGGTTCGCTCGTGGCTCAGTTCGCGCCTGAATCCAAATGAGAACAGACCGACGCTTATTACTCGCTTCGCACAATCAAGGGAAGTTGCGCGAACTGCGCGAACTACTCCGCGATATTTCAGTTATGATTACAAGCCTCGATGGTTTTCCGCATCTGCATGCCGTCGAGGAAACAGGCCGAACATTTGCAGAAAACGCTTCGCTGAAAGCAGGGAGTTACGCAAAGCAAACTCACCTGCTGACGATTGCGGACGATTCGGGCTTGGAGGTTAAAGCACTCGAAGGCAGACCTGGTGTTTTTTCTGCGCGCTATGCCGGACCCGGTTCATCAGACGAACTGCGAACCCAAAAGCTCTTGTCAGAGTTAGCCTCGCTCTCCCCGGAACTCCGATCAGCTCGGTTCTGTTGCTCGGTCGCATTAGCAGACGAAGAAGGCAAGATCATTCACATTTCAAACGGAATATGCGAAGGGCGGATCGCAATCGCAGCAAGGGGATTAGGCGGATTCGGTTACGATCCAATCTTCATTCCAGAAGGTTTCCAGCAAACTTTTGGTGAACTGAAACCGGAGATCAAAAACCAGATCAGTCATCGCGCCCGAGCACTCGCTGGCACGCGCGCGTTTCTACGTTCCTTGACCGGTTCTTCCAAGGCTCGCTAGAATGGCGAGTCTTCTTCGGTCGAAGTGAGACAGCTCGGGGCGTAGCACAGCCTGGTAGTGCGCTCGGTTTGGGACCGAGAGGTCGGAGGTTCGAATCCTCTCGCCCCGACCAAAACATTTCACCGCCCCATTCCGCCGAAGTCTTTCACTAACAACATTTGAGTTTAGCCTTTAGCCTTTCTGGACGCGACTCTGAAGGGTCGCTCGATGAGCGGGATTGGACGACGTTCGGAAGAATCACCGTGCCGTTGTCGCCTTTCAGGACGCCGTCGTGCATAAGAGGTCCGAAACTTTTTTCGTAAAATTGGCCAAAATCTGCGATTTTTAGCAGACTTTACGTCTTGTCTGTGGTATATCTGCCTGCGACAGCTTTCCCATTTTGTTGAATCTTTGGAGGTAGTACACCACACATGGCGACTAGCACGGCTACAGGCAAGAAGCGGATGACCCAGTCCGACGTGATCAATTATTTCGCTGAACGGACGGGCATGAAACGCGCTCAAGTCAAACAGCTATTCGAAGATATTGCCAATCTGGCGACGACCGAAGTCAAGACCAACGGCGAGTTTGTGCTCCCTGGCTTCGGAAAACTCGTTCGATCAGATCGAAAAGCGCGTGAAGGACGTAATCCGGCAACCGGCGAAACGATTCAAATCCCCGCGAAAACCACTTTAAAGTTTCGCGTTGGTAAGGCGATGAAGGACTCTGTCCTTCCGAAAAAATAACCGGTTCGGCTTATTTAACACACGTTCTTCGAAGGATCAGCGAAACGTCGGTGAAGTGTCGCCAGATTTGGGGGCACCATCGACGTTTCGTCTTTTTTGGCAGATTTCTAGAGACCTTCGCTTGATTTGGCGCTTGTTGCCGAACCCATGGGACAGCGTTATTAACATCCCAAAACCGAACGAAAAAAATCGGGATTATATACTTGACGTTCCCGAAAGGAAGTTTACAAGATGGAACAACGTGACAGGCTATCGAGATTGACAGGTGGAGTAAGATACTAAAAAGGCGAAAGCCGCGATAGCCTCACGCTTCGCGGCTAGAGAGTACATTTAGCACTCACTTCTAAGTTGATTGAGATTCTATCAGCTAAGGAGTTGCTATGTACACTCTTTTCTTAACTCTAACGTCTTTTCCTACTTGGCGATTTCGGAGTGGAGGGCTTTTCAGATTCGCATTTCGGTATCTGCGTCTCGCATCCTTGGCCTTCGTTCTTGTGCTCGTACCAGCAAGCACCCGTCTTTGTAATGCGCAGAAGATCAATAGGCTCGCCAACGTAGGCGCTCGCAGTGACACTTTCGAGGAGAACCAGAAATCTAACACCGAGAACGTCCCCGAAAGCCTTCCAGAAAGTCGTCTCTCCCCACTCGATTCTGTCGATTGCTTCTCGATGCCCGATAGGATACATAAGGAACGCTGTAGCAGGATATTTGAGCGGGCAACCAGTAATCGTTGTGACGAGTTCGGGCGCTCTCGGAGGCAATTCGGATTTTTGAATAAGTGTCTCTCCTGGAGACAGGTCCATTGCAACATAAGTCGGGATTCCATTCTCAAGTCCGAATACAATGACCTGCAACATAGGTGCACGGAAAAGGGCTTGATGGTAGAAGGACGGATTCCTGTCACGAATTTTTCCAAGAGTGTAATGAGAGACGGTCGTACAGCTCGTTCAAAGATCGTGACTTTTTCGAGAAGCGTCTTACCTTTCTTGAAACTTTCGACTGCCATCGCATCAACATCAAAATCGTACTGGCCAGCGATAGCATAGAACGTGGAGTTATCTGCTTGTCGGATTTTGCATTTAAGAGTTGCCCCAACAGCGACGGGCTCACCAATAATGTTGAGTTGATAATTAACGGCCTTACTATCCGCCCCGACAACTATCGTGCTGGGAGTTCTTCTTATGACAATAGTTGTCGCTCTGCCATCGGTTGGAACTGCAATCAACCCGATCACGAGAATCATTACGACGTGACTTTTACGGGAATGCCGGGACAAAGCGGCCCCGCATTTGTAGATCGGATTAAGCCACGTGTGAGACATCGCAGGAGCCTCCGAAGGAAAGCAGGGTTGAGAGCGAGTGCATTATATCACTGATCCAGATGTGAAAGCTACTTCTTGCGCTTAGTTTTCTTAGCGGATTTCTTTGTGGCCTTTGGCTGTGGCTTGACCATCATTAAGCCTCTCATGGCCTCTGCGGGCTTTAGTGGATACAGGCTGATAGGTTCTGCGTTCTTAGGTTGATCTCGTTCTTTCATGGCAGTTTCATCTTATCATCGACAAGCGTTTCCATCGGAACTTTCGCGAGCCGCGCGTACTTCAAAACGACAATCAAATCAGGCTCGCGTGTCCCCAGTTCAAAGTTAGAGACCGCCGAATAATGCACCTTCAATCCTAACGCCTTCGTCATTTCCGTCTGACTCATTCCAAGCCTCTGCCTGATACGCAATAGCTTACGGCCAAGATGCTTCGGCCTGTTGCGCGGAGTGCGTCCCATTAAAACACACTCCCGCTCTTGCGTGTATATGTATTCTCACATAGACTGTGCGCCGCTTTAGAGGATGGTCGGAGCGCCCGCGTCTTACGGGCGCAAAGCATCAGCCGCTTCTACCTTGTGGCTTGGTTGGCATAACGGTCAGGTAGGCACAGCATATGGAAGAAACTCCCGCCACGCAATACTTTTTCTCACCTAACAATGCAATTTATCATCTTGTCGAAAGCGAGAATGCGACCCTTTGCGGACGCTACGTTTTAGGCAAGCCAGAGCAACGACGGCGCAGAGACGATCTTCGGATCGTGAATGAGAAGCCGGAAGGCCGGTTCGTTGCGCTATGTCGCCAGTGTCAGGGCTTGCCGGATTATGAACTAGTCTCGCCTGAGTTGCGTTACAGTAGAATCCTACCCTACCCGCACTTATAACTATCACCATCGCCAGCTTTGCATTAGAATCCTGCTAACAACTTTCGGCTCGCCTAACTCACGTCTAGCTAACGAGAGGAAAGGCCGCGACATCCTGACGCGACGGGCGAGCCGATTATCTTTCAGGACTGGCTAACAGGAAAGCTGAATGAAACGAGCGAAGCGGTCCCCGCTAGAGCACGTCAAACATCTCATCCAAAAACTGTCGGCAGAAGAACGGCAGCAGATCGTCCCTTTCCTCGCCGAATTCTCAGACAGCGGAGTTCAGTCATACGACCTGACAGAAGAAATTGAAGCATTAGAAAAGCACGGGACTAGACTGCCGCCCGAAGGTTCGCACGACAACATAAGCCTAGTATTTATTCGAGACTTAGTTGAAATCTTTCTTGCGAACCGGAAGATCGCGCACGCGCGATTTTTCGCCGAAGAATTTATCGCAGCATTCCCTGCGTTCCGCGATCAGGTCGCGCTCATTTCTGAAGCATTTCAAAAGATTGAAGAGTCGAAAGCTTTACGGCGCGCAAACCTGAAAGCCCAAGGTGTCGTTCAAACCGATGCGGAATTTGAAATCGGCTTTAAGCAAGAATGCGACAAGCAAGCGGAGGTCTGGATAACAGAAAAATCGAAGCGCGTTGCTGAGCGTATCTCGCGACACTTTCCAGGCATCATCGGCGACGCGATGATCGCCGCCATCAAGGGAGAGACTTTTTATGATCTCGCGGAGGTGGCAAAAGCATTTGGGAAGAACGCACCGTCATCAGCACCAATTAAGAAGGCCGTGCAAGACCTCGCGTGGCGCGATCTCAAACCGTATTTGCCATCAACGCGCCACATCAGAACGCACCCAGATTGGCAAGGCGACGAGAACAAGAAATTATTTGCCCGAAAGGTCAATGAGCGCAAGGCGCTAGCATCCGCGATTAAAGACAAATACGAAGAATGCGACTTTGAAGCCGGTTGGACAGAAGACCTTAAGCAAGATTCTACCTATCAACTACTCTCAACGAACGTTCCGCAGACCGTAATTGATCACGGAGTGAGACGTGTAGCAAGCGAGTTATCGGAGCGCGAATTACAACCTCTATCCATTGCGCTTGAAATGGCAAGATTTGAACTGGATTTGAAAGAGCAAGACATTGAGACCTTACACAAATACTACGCCGAGGGCGTGAAACTCTTGAAGGCAGAGCGCAACCGTCCGACATCGAGTATATGAAAGCATATAATTGATATACTCTACTCACACCTACCAAAACACGCGCTGATTTACACGAACGATCTCTAGCAAATCCCGCTCGCGGCTTACATAAATAACGCACGCGAAAAGATCGATTGCGAGTACTTACCTACGTTCTTACGATGTTGAATTGTGAGAATCAAGTATCAGGTCTGGCCGCGAGCACCCCCAAAAACGAAACCCGGATTTTCATCCGGGCCTCGATTCGTTTGCGGGTGTGGCTGGAATTAGCAGACGCGCCGGACTAGGTCTCCGGTGAGTCGCAAGACTCATGCAGGTGCAAATCCTGTCACCCGCACCATCTATCCTAGCTTGGCTTTTCAGTTTTGCCAATAGGATCGTGAAGCATGAGACGCTTGCCGTTGAATCCTTGCAAGGCGACTTCACGGCGATCACTGTCAGTCATCTTGCGAGCGTTGTATCTGAAATCAAACTCGCTTAGGTAGCGATGAAGATGTTGCCTTGAAACGTGATGATACGTTCCGTCGATTCCGCGTTTGAGTAGTGAGAAGAATCCCTCGACCGTATTAGTTGTGACGCATACGCCATCTTCCCAGCGGACGTACTTTTTATCCGAGTGATTGATCGTGGAGTGTTTGCGATCATGATGAAGGCCGTTATAGAGCCTCGCATCATCGGTGATTACGTGAGCATCCGGGGCACAGACTTCGCGGATCGCCTGTCGCAAGGTAGAACCTAGAACGCGATCAAGGTGAGTAGACTTCACGCGACCGTCACGCTGTAGAACTGAGAACACGGCGGCTTTATCAGCAACCGGGCCGATGCGATCCTGCTCGCGTTGACCGTATTTCTTTACATGCGACTGAGAGTGACGACGCTTGCCGCCAATATAGGTCTCATCGGCTTCTACAACGCCCGTAAGCTGCGAGGCGAGAGGTTCCTGACTCATTCCATAGCGGATGCGATGAGCCATGAACCAAGCCGTTTTGTACGTCACTCCAAGCATTCGATGAAGTTGGTGAGCACTCATGCCTTTCTTGGAAGCGCAGAGAAGATGCACGGCGATTACCCACTTGTTAAGTGGGATATGCGAATCTTCGAAGATCGTTCCGACCGTTACGGTAAATGGTTTGCGGCATCCGGCGCACTTCCACAGACCTTGACGCGGTTTGCGATTGCGCCGCGCTTTTAGTTCGCTCTTGGTCTGATACTCAGTGACGATCTCTCGCGGCTTTGGAGTGATTTTGTAGGCTTCACCAACGAGACCACAATGCGGACACTCCGGGCCTTCCGGCCAACGCTGCGCCTCAAGGTAGGCGCGAGCCGCTTCTACCGTTGAAAACCGTTCCATTAGCTCTGCTAGATTCATTTTCTTTGCCTTTCCTGGACAGGCTGAATCCTAACAGAACGGTCTGGGTATGTCAAGTATATAATCCCGAAAAAAATTCTGGAGTTTTTAGCGAAGTCTTGGTATAGTTCCGGGTTCTGCTGGTACGGTTCAGGCTATCTATTCCCCCTTTACTTGGGCTAGTACTCTGCAAGAGTTCTGAAAACCACAAGGAAATTGCATCCTGAAGGGCTTCGGATCGCATCTATAGTTGTGAAAACTGAAAACGTTATTTTTGAACTGATTAATGAAGGAGACTGAGCGAATCGTGAATCTTTACAAAGGCCTGCCGCTGGCTGAGCGGCTTCAGAGAATTGATCACATTCAAGCAAGGCGGTTTTCGAAGCTGACGGGTACCGTCAGCGAGATCGCCACCGAAGGCATCATTCGTCACCTTGCCGCGTGTGATCGGATGGATGTTAATCCGGATATTTCCGCCGTCCGCGAGATCATTGACGATGCTCTCAATGGACGACGCGTCTATGCCGAGGCTGCCGAGATAACTCGCGCGGCGTAAGCTGAATCACTTTCGAAATGTGAAGGCTGTCGGAGTGTATTCCGACGGCCTTTTTGTTTTGCTGAAAAGTTGGAGCAGCAATTTCAGCCGTGCTAACATCCCCGAACACGTTCTGAGGTCAAAGCTCCCGTAGCTCAGCGGATAGAGCATCTGCCTTCTAAGCAGAGGGTCGCAGGTTCGAGTCCTGCCGGGGGCACCACTTACTTTTCTCAGTAGTCTTCTCCTCGCGTTCCCTCGTTCCGCTGACCGGCCGGCCGGTCTCTTCCAGCATCAAGATGATCGAAGTTCAGGGCCGCGTTGAAGATTAAGAAGAAGCTGCCCTGCGTCTGATGTCGCCACATCGGATTGTTCGCAAACATCACGACGTGACCACGCCCAACCGGTACATCAACGACAGCAGGCGCGTTAGCCAATTCCGAACCGCCCGCGAGCATTCCGCTAATCAGGAGATTCTTTTCGTCCGATGCGAAGCGAAGTACGACGCGTGGTCGCAGCGCCGGCGGAACAAAGAATGCTCCTTGTTGAAGTCGTTGTTCCTGGGTAAGTTGCTCCGCAGTCTGACGCGTTGGCGGCGCAGCCTGAGGCATGGCTTGCACGATGTCAGGATCCGTCAAGGTCCCACGACCCGATGGGCGAGATGATCCCGCGCCGGCGCCTGGGCCTTCGCCTCCACCGCCTGCACCGCCAACCTGAAATAGCGGTGCTTGATTAAAGTAGATTGGGAGCGTCTCAGAATAACCATAAGCGATCGGGCTCCGACGATCCGCGAACGTCGCGGTGTAAACCGAGCCGCGCGCCTGAAGTTGGCGTGGATCCTGAATCGAAACGCCGGTAACGATTCCGTAATCAATTGGGACCCGCGCGCAATTTGTAATCGGAATAAAAACGCCGCCGTCTTCGATAAATTTCTGCAGGTTCACCACTCCCGACAGCGACATGCCGCCGCGAATATCGTCAGTCTGATCTGGCGCGAGCCCCATATTGGGGGTCGCGTCGCTGGCCTTCCATGGAATCGGCGCGCCTCGCATTGGGATTCCATTGACGATGGCCTGGGCCGATCCGCCAACGGGCGGGAAAATGATCACGTCGTATTTATCACGAAGGTTCGGCGTGCTTCGAATTACTTGATCCGAGATGTACATGTAAGGAATTTGCAGCCGATCAAATTCGATGCGGAACCATCCATCGTTCTGAGTATTGGTCCAGGTGTGAAGAATCGCGATGCGTGGGACGGCGAGCAGGTGAGTTTTGATCTCGGGCAGCTTATCCACCGCAACTGCTTTCAATCCTGAATCCGCAACCGGATCGGACAGAAGCCTTTTCAAATTTCCAGTGTTTTCGGCAGTCTTGATGATGAATGTGCCCGGATTGAATTTTTGGCCGCCGGCTTCGAAAGGCTCTTCCGCGGTCGCAATCTTCAAATCCTTCAGCTTGAAGCGTAGGCTCATCAGAGTATTTTCCGCATTGTGATTGATCAGATAAGCGATCGGCGCCGCCATTGATGAAATGCTGCCGGCGATCCTCACGTCGCTTGTTAGCAGGGTCATCGGCGTTTGCAACACGCCCTTGTCTGTTATGCGCATCGTCTTAACGTTGCGCAAAGCACCAAGCGTCCAGCCCGTATCATCATAGGGTCGCGGATCGTTCACGTTGTAGTACTGGGTATCGAGCAGCATATCGGCCATGCGCGAATACGGCTGGTCCATTCGAATCACGTATGAACCGGCCGCAATTTTCTGATCCTTTATCGTGATTTCTTTGTCCGCTTTATGAACTTCTACGCCCATTAGGCGCAGCAGGTTCATCATGTCGGCAGCTTCAACGGTCCGAGTTTGATCCGCCGGAACGACCCAGGCCGCCGGCCCTTCGTTCGTGGCCTTGGCCACCGATCGTTTGCTCTTCAAATAAAAATTCTTGAGAAACCGATCCTTGTTGTTCGAAACAAAGTTCATCGCGAGCAAGATCGCCGATTCCTGCATGTTGACATTGTTCCGCAGAGACCATTTGACACGAGGCTGCGGAGGATTTGGACGAAACCAATCGCGTTGCGCTTCGGCTCGCACGGTCCGATCCATCGTATCGGCCACACTGTTGCCAAACGTTTCGTAGAACCGGCCGATCGCGTTGTGACCGTTCGCAACATAGAACATGTAGTTCGGCGCCCAGCCGTCATAGAAACCATGCGTCCAAACACCGGGCACACCGCGCTTAGTCATTTCTTCGATCTCGTGGTACGCAAGCAGATTCCATTCATCAACCACAATGGGATCGAGCCACGCGTTGTACGGACCAGTTCCTGTCGAGGTATAGAGAAACGGCACCGATTCGTGAAGGTCATGCAGGATCGTCGGATGATATTCGATGAACGTCTTCATCTGATTGCGCGACAGCGCCAATGCCATGCCCAACCCATCACGATTATTGTCATGCGCGACGTATTTTCCCCAGTAAACAAGTGGCGGTGCGTTCTTGTCGGGATTCGCTTTGCGATAGTTGTAGGTGTCGACCATCATGTCGTGGCCATCCACTTCGAGCACCGGCGTGATAAGCACGATGACGTTTTTGCGAATCGCTTGAATGAATGGAGATTCTTCGACCGCCAATCGGTACGCTAGTTCCATCAGCATCTCGCACGATCCGGTTTCAGGCGAATGAATCGATCCCGAAGCCCAGTACAATGCCTTCCCTTCACTAATCAACGTGTCAGCTTCCGTCTCAGTAATCTTCCGCGGATCAGCCAGCTTCGCGGTGATGTCTTTATACCGATCGAGTTTCGCCAGCGTCGCTTCATCGCCGACGGCGATCAGATATTGTTCCTTCCCTTCCTCACTTTTCTCAGGCGCCGTGAAGACCCGCACGCGCGGGCTGGCTTTCGCCAGTTCGTTGTAATAACGATACAAGTCTTTCGAGTAAGTCAGGTGACCTGGCTCTCCGACTGTGTATCCGAGAATCTTGTCGGGCGATGGAATCTTGTCTGATGCCGGTAAGTGATCGACCAATTCGGTCATGAAATAGGGCTCGGTCGTGTTCGCTTTGACCTTGGCGCCGTACTCCAAGTTGTTGGCGGACGCCGGTAATTTCGAATCAGACCCGGGAGCGGCAGTCGCGTCGGCATTACGTGCTTTGTCGGACTTTTGCGCGTGCACAGTAAGCCCGAATTGCCACACGCTGATGGACAGGGCCAAGGCAATCATCAAGGAACAGAATCTTCGAACAGATCTGACTTTCATGGTTCAACTCCTCAAAGGAAGGTTTAGCGGGCGCGCGAAGAATACTGCAATGCGAGCAAAGAGCAAAGTAGAAATTGCAAAGAGCCATGGGCAAAGCGCAGAGCAGAATGGCGACGCCCTCGGGCGCTATTCGCAGCCATCTTCCATTGTCGGTTCACTCTTTGTCTTTCGCGCTTTGCACTTTGCTCTTTGCCGGTCGCCAGCTACAATTGCACCTGCACTTAATCCTGGAGCGCACCGTGTGGCGGCTATAGCTCAGTTGGTTAGAGCGCCTGACTGTGGATCAGGAGGTCGTGGGTTCGAGCCCCACTAGCCGCCCCAGAAAAAGGAATAATCAATGCCAGACGCACAACGAACAGCTACACATTCACAAACCTACGTCGTCGAAGCCGATAGTTTTTCTTTCGAAACGATCGAGCAGGAAAACGGCCAGGCGACGGTAATCCGTTTCGCTATTGACGACGCGCGTTATTATGCTGGTGACGTGCTTTTGGTTTTGTCCGGGACAGATATTTATTTTCACGGAATGATCGGCAAGACAGCAGAGGGTTTTGCGATCGCGACCGATCATCGCGGATCGCTCTTGGCGGCTACGGTACAATAGCATCCGGAGTGCGGCCGCTGACGCCGCTTCGCAGGAACTCCAAACGGCAGCGCCGCCAAGTCCAGGCCCTCCAAGACTAGGAGGTAAGATGAAACGCCTTCTACTACTCGCAGTTCTCGCGCTTCTCATTTTCACTTCCTCGTCGTACGCCCAACACCCGCAGGCCGCTCGCAAGTCAGTCAAACAAGGAGTGGAATTATTTGGCAAGAACGATCTCACGGGAGCGATTGCGGAATACGATCGCGCGATTAGCATCGATCCGAAATTCGCGGAAGCTTATTTCAATCGCGGAAAAGCGAAACGTGCGGGGGGCGATCTGGACGGCGCCATCGCGGATTACGAAATCGCCGCCGGGATCGATCCGAATCTCGCGACGAATAATCACGATATGACTGGGGCATACCTGAATCGCGGCTACATTCGATCGAATCGTTTGGATCTTGAAGGTGCACTGGCGGATTTCGATCGCGCGATCAGCCTCGATCCAAATGATGCGGAAGCGTACTTCAAACGCGGGCGCGCTTTTCTAATTGTCGGCAATGCGAAGTTCGCGATTGCTGATTTCGATAAGAGTATCTCGCTGGACGATCACAATCCGCTGGTTTATGCCGAACGCGGATTTGCGCGGCAGACGCAGGGAGACAACAGCGAAGCGCAGAAAGATTTCGAGCGCGGGCTAAAACTAAATAACGATTTGCGTCTGATGCTGGATTTGCATCTGCTGGACCTGCAAATGCAAATGAAAGAGATGCAACGTCGCCAGGCCGCGACGCGAAAGAATATTGCCTGACCTACCTCGTGTAACCGGCGGGATGACGAATCTCAACGTCCTTCTCCAACGGTTTGATATCCAACTTGTGAAAACCCTTGTTCGTGTGTGTCGAGAGGTACGTCAACGCTACCTGCTTGCTAAGCAACGTGTCGATTTCTTTTAGGAATGGGTCGAAGCTAACCGGCGCACTGAACCCCTGAAAGAAGGCTTTACCTCCGGTTTCGTTTGATAATCTCTCGAGACAACTCTGGCCGTTAAGATTTATCGACGACGAACCTGGCGAACCCGCAGCCGGCGCGAAGATCGAATAGATGGCGACACTGCGACGCTGCGCTTCGGTTATCGCGTGCTGCAAATCGATGCTCTGACTCGGAGTTGAGCTATCAATTCCGCGCGACACATCGATGCCATCCGTGACGACGATTATTGCCCGCCGGCCGAGCGGCTGCGAATCAAATCGTTTCAAGCCTTCGATAATTTCGACGTAGGGATTGAATGGGCCGGCGCTGGCGAAGCCCTGCGGCGGGCGCACGCTTTCGGCTGCTCTCTGCAACTCATTCGTGAACTTGTGACGGACATCCAGAGTGCCTTGCCGAATGTAACCAACCATCACACGTGATCCTCCCGGCTGGTTGCGAATGAAGTTGGCAATGTTTCTTGCTTCAACTGAAACGGATGGCACCAGATCGTCCTGAATCAAAACTGCCAG
>Ga0066679_10000627_pt1 | contig 12537 bp, 11 predicted proteins | sample GraSoiAngelo_128_FD_62298 | JGI IMG/M metagenome (GOLD analysis project Ga0066679, IMG submission 62298) | Grasslands soil microbial communities from the Angelo Coastal Reserve, California, USA - 14_0927_12_20cm | ecosystem: Environmental > Terrestrial > Soil > Grasslands | place: USA... | reverse complement strand
CGGCGCAATGTGACAATAGATAAATGCAAAGATCTCTCATTACAGCGTTACTATTGGCCGCGGGGACTATGCTGGCCGGAGATGGCTTCGCCCAGCAGACTCCAGCAGCAGGGACCCCCCCGGCATCGACTCAAGCGGCGCCCGCCGCCACAACTCCGAAGACATCGTCAACACCGACAACAACGAAGGCTCCGGTGAAGAAGCCCGGCACGGCAACGAAAGCGGCTACTTCTACGGCACTCACGACGCGAACCCAAAAGTTCAGCTACGCGTTAGGAATGGACATCGGCAGCAAAGTTGGGCCTAGCCTCAAAAAGCAATCGGTCGAAGTGGACTCGGCTTTGGTTTCGCAGGGACTAAAGGACGCCATGTCTGGCGCAAAAACACGTTTAACGGAGCAGGAAGCGCAGACAGTACTCACGGAAATGCAGACCGAGGTCAACAAGCAGCGACAAGAGAAAATGCAGCAGGCAGCGGCTGCGAACAAGACCGAAGGAGATGCGTTCCTTGCTGCCAATAAAACGAAAGAGGGCGTAGTCACATTACCCAGCGGTCTGCAGTACAAGATTTTGAAGGAAGGAACTGGGCCGAAGCCCACGGCGAGCGATACGGTGGCATGTAATTATCGCGGAACTCTGATTAATGGGACGGAATTCGATAGCTCGGCCAAGCATGGCGAGGCGGCGAAATTCGGGGTGGGGCAGGTCATCAAAGGATGGTCGGAAGCCTTGCAACTCATGCCTGTGGGATCGAAGTGGCAGCTCTTTGTTCCGGCGAGTCTCGCCTATGGCGAGCGGGGTGCGGGCGGCGATATTGGACCCGATGCCGCGCTGATCTTTGAAGTTGAACTGCTCTCGATTGAAAAGGCGAAGGACAGCAGCACGAAGGACGACAAGAAGGAAGACAAGAAAGACGATAAGAGCGACGATAAGAAATAATGGCTTTTTGAAACCGTCGGAGAGCCGGGAATTTCTGCCCGGCTCTCTGCGGCTTTATTACTTCACTGACGTCGCTGCTACCTTCCCATATACAGGACATGGACGTAAGTTCCGAGCCTGACGTTGTAGGCCAGGTACCAGCCCGGGTGGTCCGGGTCGTCATAGATAGAGATGTCATCGCGATCCCTGGCCACGGCCAAAGCCTCCGGTGAAGCGCCCATGTTCAAACGCATGATCCAGATGATAGCGTCTGTCGTCTCGACCTGTGTCATGGCCGATCCACTGTCCGTTGGCATGCACGTGGCGAGCTTCAGGATGCCCTTGCCGGTCGCTGAAATGGCGATTCTCCTCGACTGGGCGCGCATTTCGCGTCCGTGCCGGGCTGTGAGCAGGAATGTTCTGGCGGCCGCCGCCAACCTCGGCGTGACCTCCACCGCGCTCTTCACGATGCTGCGCTAGGGCTGCGAAAGAAAACCCAAAGCAGACCACCAGCACTCCAATCAGCTTTTTCATTTTATTCATCATCTTATTCATCACCTCCCATAGCAATAAACCTATCCGCACTTCGATGTTTCGGTGAAGAAGATGACTGTGGTGACTAAAACATCACGGCGTGCTTTGTAGAGGAAACCCTGTGAGTGGTCGTGGTCGAGACTATGTTACAGAATTCTATTCGTAGCGGAGAGCTTCGATGGGATCGAGGCGAGAAGCGCGTATAGCTGGAATCATGCCGCTGACTAATCCAACCGCGCCCAGAATAAGGACCGCAACAATCAGCGTAATGGGGTTGATCATCAGGCGGATGTCGCCAGCCTCGGCGTGCTGGGCCATGGCGCTGTAAAGCGTGAGCCGGCCCACCGAGAAGGCAACCGCATAAGCCAGGACAATTCCCAGCAATCCACCGATGAAGGTGATGGTAAGAGCTTCGGCAAGAAACTGAAGGAAAATGTGGCGGCGGCGCGCGCCCAGGGCTTTTTCCATTCCAATTTCGCGGGTGCGCTGGGTCACGGAGACGAGCATGATGTTCATCAGGCCTACGCCGCCGATCCCGAGCGTTAGCGTACCAATAAAGCCCAGCAAAACCTTCAGCCCGAGCGTGATCAACTCGAACTGGTGAACCTGCTCCATGAGATTGAATACAAATAAGGCGCGGCGGTCGGCGGGATTAAACTTGTGCTGCGCAGCCATGATGTAGCGCACGGATTGCTCGATTTTTAGATAATCGTTGGTCTCATAATTGAACCAGATTGAATCGAGGTAATGCGTATCTTTGAGGTCGCTCATAGTGGTGAAGGGCACGTAGACGACGCGGTTAATATTGTCATCGCCAGCCTGCATCTTGGGGCTGAGAATGCCGACAATTTCAAAGCTGATGCCATCAAGGCGAATATGCTCGCCGAGAGCGTTACGTCCCGAGAAAAGCTTTTCTTTGGTCTCTGAGCCGATGACAGCGACACGAGCGCGCTGGTTCTGATCTTCGGGATTGAAGAAACGTCCTTGGTCGAGTGTAAGAGCGCGGATGGCAAAAGTATTAGAGTATTCCCCGCTGACACCCATGGCGAAGGAGCGAGTGTCGTACTGAACATTAGTCTGCTTAAAGCAACTGGGGGTAATGTGAGTAATCTGCGGGATGTTGGTGGTGAGTAGATCGACGTCTTCAAGGGTAAGGCGGATGGGCGCTCCAGCTTTCTCGCCGCCTGACTGCATGGATGAGCGGCCGGGAACCATTATGAAAAGCTTCGTCCCGAAGTTGGCAAAGATGTTGGCGCAAGCGCGGCCGAAACCGTCGCCGTAAGCAAGAAGCAGTACAACCGTGGCGATGCCCCATGCCATGCCGAGCATGGTGAGAGCGGTACGCCGCGCATTGTGGCGCATGGCAACGTACGATTCATGGAGCAAATCGCGCGTCATAGTGCTACGTAAGTTGCTACGTAAGATTTTTTATTCCTTCCTTAAGGCCTCGACTGGTTCCAGCCGGGCTGCTTTTCTTGCCGGATAGAGTCCGGCGGCCACACCTGCGAGCGTCAGGCTTGCGATCGCGAGGATCGCAGTTTTGGGAACGAGGCGCGGCGGATCAAAGCCGCCGGGGCCATTGTAATTCCCGAGCAGGGCCATGAAACCGCCGGCTAGAGCCATGCCGATCAGTCCGCTGACGAGCGTAAGCAGAACACCCTCGGCGAAAAAGTGCATCATAATGCTGCGATTGGTGGCGCCCAAAGCTTTGCGTAGTCCAATTTCGCGAGTGCGTTCCGAAACCGCTATCAACATGATATTGATGACCCCGATGGCTCCGAGCGTAAGAGTAACCAAGCCTACTGTGCCGAGGAAATCATTCATTGCGTCAAAGATGGTGCCCATCATTTGCGCCTGCTTCACTGTATCCCAACCCTCGAAAGCATCGTCATCGTGATAGTCGAAGCGATGATTTCTGGCAATGATGCGGCGAACTTCGGCCTGGGCAATCAGGTGGTCGTCGGCCACGCGCGGCTGAAAATTGAGTGCGGAAATGGCATCGTGCGATTCTTCCCCCTTAAGCGGGAAATCACTTCGCATAACCTTAAATGGAATATAAGCGCGAGTATTGGTGGAGTTGTCGTCACCCCGGCCAACACGCAGAAGGGTGCCAATCACCTCAAAGCGATGCCCATTGAGCAAAATGAATGAACCGACAGCCGGACGCCCGGGAAAAAGATTTCGACCCATCTCATCGCCAAGCACAACGACGTCGCGCTTCTGAGCTTCGTCGAGGTCGTTAATCCAGCGTCCCTGTTTTAGAGGAAGGTATCGGATTCCGTTATACTGCGGCTCCGCGCCAGTGAGTTGTCCACTGGCACTCGCGAATTCGCTAACGGCATGCACGTCATTGGTCATGAGAACGGGAGTGATGGCCTTGACGTGAGGAGATTCCTTGCGGACGTCGAGATAATCCTGGTAAGTGAGTCGATACTCGCGAGCCGAGTTCATGCTGCCCTGGACGACTGGAGCGCGCCCGGGGAACAGCATCATGATGTTCTCGCCGTACTCCGAGAGATTGCGTTTATTGCCGCTTCTGAAGCCCTCGCCAAGGCCGACGAGGAGCAGCAGGGAGCCTACTCCCCACGCGATGCCGAACATGGTGAGAAATGAGCGCAGTTTGTGCGCCCAGAGTGTGCCGAAAATCTGCGCGAAAACATCGAGAACAACTCGCATGCTTGGTTAGGGCGAGTTAGAGCGAGAGACGGGCCCCGAGAACGCCCCGTAATTAGGATAACAAGGGGTCGGCATTGGCGCACCGCCTAGTTTTGTGACCTTGGTTCCGGATAGAGATTACCGAAATATATATTGCCGAGATGTAGACAACCGATCTGTTCGGGCGCAATTCTTGCAAGCTAGAAAGGCTCCGGGCGACGGGACCAAATGTTGGTGCACTGAGCATCCCATAGCTATCACTGGAGTTGGGTATCTAACGGGCTATGATATGCAACCTCAATCTTATAAAGCACATCGTATTGGCTCGTGTCGAAATCTCATCGCCAATTACCGGAAGGCAGTTCTCTCACTTCGGCTACTCCCCAAAGGCTGCCGAAGAAGCAGAAAGCACTGTTCCGCGACGTCCTTGTGCTGCTTAACGAAAAACGGATTCCTTTTGCCGTATCCGGGGCAGTTGCCCTGCAGAAGCACACCGGAATCTGCCGGGACACGAAGGATCTGGACATTTTCTTATCGGCCGAGGATGCTTCTGCAGCGCTCGCATGCCTGATGAAAAATGGATTCGAATGCGAAATTTGCGATCCGGTATGGCTGGCGAAGGCGCATCGGGACAGCTATTTTGTCGATCTGATTGCCGGCATGAGCAACGCTGTAATTACGGTAGATGCTTCATGGATTAAGCATTCCCATCCCGGCAGTGTTTTTGGTGTCCCTGTGCGCTTGCTGGCCCCCGAAGAACTGCTGATCTCGAAGCTTTTCGTGACGCGCCGGGAGCGCTTTGATGGGGCCGATATCGCCCACATTATCTATGCCACCCGGGGAAAGCTCGACTGGGGTCGCATACTCGGACACGTTGGCGAGCATTGGGAAATCTTGTTGTGGGCGCTTATTTTGTACCGTTACGTATATCCTGGCAACAGCGATTACGTTCCGGCAAACATCTGGCAAGACTTGATCGGGCGTCTCGTTAAGGCAACGTCGAATCCTGATCCGCAACAGGAATTTCGCGGCAGTTTGATTGATGATTGCATGTTCGCCATCGATGTGCAGGAGTGGGGCCTCCAAGATATCCTGTCCCGCTACCGCGCGGGACGGACGCCTACCATCACGATGCCAAGCGAGCGTGTTCGGCTGGGCTCTTCCAGGGAATAGCAAGTAATAGCGAGTAATAGTGATGAGAATCGCTGCCACCGCCGACCTTCACTTTACCCCGCAACGCTACACGCCTTTGCGCGATCAGATGAATCGCGTACGCGACGAAGCGGACGTTTTGGTTGTAGCTGGCGATCTCACCAACTTTGGCCAACCGGAAGAGATGGAACCACTCGTCAATGCCTTGGTCCGGCTTCGCGTGCCCGTCATTGTCGTGCTGGGTAACCATGATTATGAAACCGGCAAAGAAGTCGAGCTCGTGCGCATGATGACAGCCGAAGGCATTAAGGTGCTTGACGGAAGCGCCTACGAGCGCGATGGTGTGGGCTTTGCGGGCACCAAAGGTTTTGTCGGTGGATTCGGCCGAGGAATGTTGACTGCGTTCGGTGAGCCTGAGGTCAAGAGTTTCGTTCGCGCCGGAATCGATGAGGCGGTCAAATTAGAGCGCGCAATGTCGCAGTTGCGAACGCAGAAGCGAGTTGTAGTGTTGCATTATTCGCCAATTGCGGCCACGGTTGAAGGCGAGAGGCCCGAGATTTATCCTTTTCTCGGCACTTCGCGATTGGCGGAAGTCGTCGATCGGCATGGCGCGGATCTGGTGGTGCATGGCCACGCTCATCATGGCAAACTTGACGGGAAAACGACGGCTGGGGTTCCCGTGCACAATGTCGCGATAACATTGTTGCAATCGCAGACGCCGCCTGCGGTGTATCGAATATTCGAAATTTAAACATTTAAATTTGCATTGTGCGCGGCGAACCTTCGCCGCTAAGACTGCATTAGTCTTTGGCTACAGGGTTGTCCGGATTGTTCGATTCTTCTTCGCCTCCTACAATCAAAGAAGACTTATTATTTAACTTATTAGCTACTTAAATAATTCTTCTATGAAGATTGCCCAGGTTGCACCCTTATATGAAAGTGTTCCGCCCGCCGGATACGGCGGCACCGAGCGTGTGGTTTCATGGCTCACCGAGGAATTAGTTCGGATGGGGCATGAGGTGACGTTGTTCGCCAGCGGCGATTCGCGGACGACGGCGAGACTGATAGCGGGTTGCCCAACTTCTCTCCGGACTTCGCCCGGCTGCCAGGATTTTATAGCGCACCACATCGTAATGCTGGATAAAGTACGAAAGCATCGGGGCGAGTTTGACGTCATCCATTTTCATACCGACTATCTACATTTTCCCTTATGCCGCGAGTGGAGGATGAATCATTTAACTACTCTTCATGGACGCCTGGATCTGCCGGATCTGGTCCCACTGTATCGCGAGTTTTCCGAACTTCCGGTGGCATCGATTTCCGAAAAGCAGCAAGAACCTCTACCTTATGCGAATTGGATTGGCAACGTTTACCATGGACTTCCTCCAAACCTGTTGCGCTTTCATCGCGGACCCGGAAAATATTTGGCGTTCATCGGCCGCATCTCGCCGGAAAAGCGCCCGGATCGCGCAATTGCGATTGCAACGGCCGCAGGAATGAAGTTGAGAATTGCGGCAAAAGTCGATGCCACAGATCGCCCCTATTTCGAAGGCAATATCAAGCCATTATTGAGTCAGCCAAATGTTGAATTTATTGGCGAGATCGGCGATAAGCAAAAAGCGGATTTTCTGGGAAATGCAGTTGCATGTTTGGCGCCCATTGACTGGCCGGAACCATTCGGACTGAATATGATCGAGGCTATGGCTTGCGGTACCCCCACAATTGCCTTTCGCCAAGGCTCTGTTCCCGAGATCATCGAAGACGGAGTCAGTGGCTTGATCGTAGAAAGCATGGAAGAAGCGGTTGCAGGTGTGGAGCGGGCTAAGTCAATGTCTCGCGAGGCCTGTCACAACGCTTTCGAAGAGCGTTTTACCGCCCGTCGTATGGCCAATGATTATCTGAAACTCTACAAGCTCATCGGCAACAAAGTTTTGCCTTTCGATGAAAGCTTGATGGCGGAGCTGTCGGACTCCGAGAATGAGCCGATCGTAGAGGACGCGGCATAGTTTTGGAAGATGTAATTCAAATCAAGGATCAGTTTTACGTTCTAGCCACTTCCTCGCTCGCAGACGATCGCACCAGGGTGCTGAAGTGGGGCGAAACCTTTGCGGTTTTTAATCGGCTCGGCGATGTCGAATCTATTGGCTTAGGCGAGCAGGGCCTATACCACCGAGGCACCCGCTATTTATCGCGTCTCACACTGAGGATGGGCGACAAAGTCCCGCAACTGCTTCGCTCCACCGTCCAGAGCGACAACGCGTTTCTAACCCTCGATATGATGAATCCCGATGTTTATCGGGAGGGCAACCTCTTCCTGCCTCGCGGATCTGTACATCTGTTTCGCTCAAAATTTCTCTGGCAGGATGTTTGCTACGACAAACTGCGTCTTGCCAACTTCCATTCGTATCCGATAGAAACTTCGATCAGCCTGGAATTTGCCGCTGATTATGCGGATATTTTTCAGGTTCGCGGTACTAAGCGCGAGCATACCGGCGACACGTTGCCAGCCATTGTGGAAGATGATCGTGTAGTTCTTTCGTATCGAGGCCGCGATGGAAAGTTGCGCTGCACCCGATTACAGTTTTCTCCCGTGCCACAGCGGCTGTCGCAGCATTCCGTGAGTTTTATAGTGGCACTCGATCCGAAGCAAGAGACGTCGATTTCGATCACGACGTGTTGCGAGCAACAAACCACAAACCGCCACACAATCGATTTCGGCACCGCCATGGACAAGGCGCTGGCGAGTCTTGAACAAAGCAGACGCCGGTTTTGCGGCATTACGACATCAGACTCTCGCTTTAACGCCTGGCTGTCTCGCTCTGAAGCCGACGTGCACATGATGATTAGCGGGAATCCTGAAGGCGCCTACCCCTACGCCGGCGTGCCCTGGTTCAACACGGTGTTTGGCCGGGACGGCATCCTGACGGCAATGGAATGTCTTTGGGCAGCGCCGTGGATTGCCAAGAGCGTGTTGAAGTTCCTCGTGGAAAATCAAGCTACCAGCATCGTTCCGGAAGAAGAGGCCGAACCGGGGAAAATTCTGCATGAGATGCGCCACGGTGAAATGGCAAACCTGAAGGAGGTTCCATTTGGACGCTATTACGGCAGCGTCGATTCGACGCCTTTATTTGTGATGCTTGCGGGGGCCTATTTTGACTACTCAAGGGACGTGAAATTCATCAAGGAAATTTGGCCGAACGTGCTTGCCGCCCTTGATTGGATGGACACCTACGGAGACGAAGATAAAGATGGCTTTGTTGAATATCAAGCCAAGTCAAAAAAGGGATTGACCCAGCAAGGATGGAAGGATTCGCACGACTCCGTCTTCTATCGTGACGGCACCCTGGCCGCGCCCCCGATCGCCCTCTGCGAGGTGCAGTCCTACGTATATGGCGCCAAGAAAGCTGCAGCCCGTATCGCAGCGCATCTGGGATTCTCCGAGCGTGCCGATGTTCTCAATCGCATGGCGAATAGGCTCCAAGAGCAATTTGAAAGAGAATTCTGGGACGACGAACTGAACTGTTACGTTCTCGCTCTCGATGGCGACAAAAAGCCCTGCCGGGTGCGCTCTTCAAATGCCGGCCATTGCCTGTGGACCGGAATTGCAAGCCGGGAACATGCCGCTCATCTAGCGAAGACACTCTTGCACGAGGACAATTTCTGCGGTTGGGGCATTCGCACTTTGGCCAGCGGCGAAGCGCGTTACAACCCTATGTCCTATCACAACGGGTCAGTGTGGCCTCACGACAACGCCATCATTGCCAGTGGCCTTGCGCGGTACGGATACAAGGATGAGGCCTTGCGGGTATTGGGCGCGCTGTTTGACGCGAGCACCTTTATGGAATTCAATCGACTTCCCGAACTGTTTTGTGGTTTTCATAAACGTTCAGATGTAGAGGGACCGACGCTCTATCCGGTTGCTTGCTCTCCGCAGGCGTGGGCGGCCGCGAGTCCGTACTTACTTTTTGAAGCCTGTCTCGGAATCACGGTGAATCCCGCCGATCATGTTGTCGAGTTTGCGTCCCCGACGCTGCCGGAAAGTATCAGCCATCTCGATTTAACCAATCTGAGAGTCGGCGAACATACGGTCGATCTCCGATTACGACGGGAGAACGGCGAGATTTGCGTTGACGTTATTCGCGGCGACGACGATGTCAAGGTTCGCGTGCGAAAGTAGTGGCTGCGAAAGCAGTGCTAGGAAGACCGAGGAAATCCCCCAACAATCAATGCTTCGGAAAGCAGTGCTTCGGAAATGGCACGCTACTGCTTCCGGACTGCGGCTACATCACCGCGCTTGGCAGCTCGATGCTCTTTGCCCTGTGCGGACCTAATCGCGGATTCCTTTACCAGTTCTTCCGCGGCTTGTGCCAGCGTCAAGTCGCTCGGAACCTGCCGATAATCCGTCCGAACCTCGTGCTGCTGTTCTGAAATGGTCTTAAGGAAAAGGATCTTCCCGTGCATATTGACATGCAGCAGCGTCACTTCCCAATGTCCGGGCGCCACCTCGGCTTGGCGCACATTAAACTCGCCGCCTTTGTCGAGATGGCCAAGCAAGCCGCCAGCGAACTTCACCGTCCTCACCAGATGGCCTTGAATTTCCGTCAGCCTGTTCTGGCGAGTGTTGATCCATATCTGGCCTTCCATCTCATGAAAAACAGTAGCCTCGCGCGACCAAGCGTGGAAGTGGGCGTTTGGCTCAAAAAGGAGTTGCACAAGATCGCCCTTGCGGTCTCCGTAACGCACCGCGAGCGCATCCGGCAATACTTTGAACATACGCTGTGTCTGCTCGGCATCCTCCGATTGTGCTCGTTGCCTCTTTTTTTGCCTTTCGGGCGAGTGTACCAAGTTCTGGATACGTTGTTGTTCTCGCAATTCCTCCTCTACACTGATCGGACGGCCGTTTACATACTCCAAACGATCAAGTTCGCCGTCTTTGCTCTCGACCACCAACTTAACTTCTTCTTTTCCGGCAACGGTGGACTTTACTCGGTACATCCAGTGAGTGTGATCCTCGGATTGGGCCTTAAGCTCGCCACTGACAACGCAGCGAAGAAGTTCACTCGCCGAGACTTCGGGGTTGGCTTGCGACTGGAGAGGAGCAGATAGAAGGAGAAGCAAACTAGCGAGCACGGCGGAGGCTGTTCGGGGACTTCGGAAAGCGGATAAAACAATGGTAGACAAAGTAGTTAGAAGCATCGGCTTTCGACGCGCCCTAGAATTAGCATCGTTACCTTTAACGTCAATTTCAACTTTAACTTTCACCCGTTGCATGCCAGTGCCCCCGTTGTTTCCAGTGGCTTGCAGACTACAGGGCTGCCGGTTCTCCGGTTTGCATAAACCGAGTTTTAAACCTAATCGACCATCTGGGAAGCGGGAATCAAATGCTTACTGTACTTGAGCTCAGTCTTTGCCTTAGTCCCGCAGTGCTCGATTAGGGCTTATCCTGTTCGGGAATGGGAAGTTTCGCTTCGAACTTCTGGATTTTCCGCGGGCAATGCTTGTCGAACAGGCGCTTGAGGTCAGGGGTGAATTCGCGCAGAATCGCTGATGTGGCGTCGGAGCTGAGGGCCCCTGTGAAGCGGCTCATGGTAGCGTCCACGGTGCGGTAATGCTGCGGATAGTAAGCATTCTGAAGGGCACTGGTGGACAGAGCGCCGAGAAATTCGGAGGCGTTGAATTGGTCGCGGCCGTTATCGCCTTTTGTGACCAGTACGCGAGTGGCCGCGTACCATGCGCGCCCAACCACACCTTTCTTAGTGGAAGGGAAGTATCGCGGGTCCTGATGTAATACGGTCGAGAAAAGATAGGTTTGAAGAAAACGGCGCGACTCGGTATCCGCCAATGTTGCTCCCAGGCGCTTGCCCCAACCCTGCATGCCGCCGCCATATTGCGGCCATTGTGCCGACATCTGCGCCAAGCCCGCTTCAAAGGCTGCCGAAGCGAAGGTATAAGGCGAGTACGCCCGCCGTAGAAATAATTCGAACTTGCAATGGGAAGATAATGGCACGTAGGCGGAGGGGGCCTCAGGGAGGTCACCCGACCGCACGAAAGCTTGCGGCACTTTTTCCGTGCACCCAGGATCCCCGGCTGGCGTACTCGGCTGAGCTGCGGCGATCATTGCTGGATTTGCCATGATAGCGGGACTTGCCGAAACCGATGAAAGGACGTTTACCGACGCTCCCACTGGCAATACCACGGCTGGATTTAATATTTCGTCGGTAAGTGGAGAGCCTATCCCGTCGCCGGTGGAAGCCGACGATAAAACTCGGGATCCTAACGGCATTTCCGGGACTTGCGCCTTAGCGGTCCGGGACATCGCCGTTATAGCGGCTGCCAAGACGAAAGCGTGAACCTGTCTCCGCATAATTAGACACCGGCGGCGGCCGTCATTTTGCAACACTGCACTACTCCTTTGCGCGAGACCGCCGCGCTGAGGTTCGGCGCGAGGCCCGCGTTCGCCCATTCGTGCGTTTCGTGGCAACTGCTTTCATAGCAGATCGGTGGCGGGCAACGGCGCTACGTTTTTTCGCGCTGGAGCGTGCCTGCTTCGATAGCGAAGAACGCGAGGCGGCGGTGTGTCCTTTTCTCTTTAAGGCGGCAGTTGTGGCCCTTGATCGGGTTGCTGACGGCTTGCCATCCGAATCCGCCCTACCTTTGGCGGAATCGCGTGCCGCCTGCTTCCGTGTTCGACCCGAAACTTTTCCTTCCGACGGCGGCTGCAGTTCTACGCCTGCTCGGCGGGCTTTTGAGAGGCCGATGGCAATCGCTTGTTTTGTAGAACTGGCACCATGCTTGCCTTCCCGGATGTGATGCATTTCCTCGCGCACAAACTCTCCCGCTTGGGTGCTGGGAGATTTCCCTTCGCGCGCATCTTCCTGGGCTCGTTCTATCGTCTCTCTTTCAGGCATATTGTCCCTCCGACGATAAAGAATAGGAGGAATCCAGGCACGAAACTATCGTATGTACTCTGTAAGTCTTTAGACTGTTTGCTGTACCTGTTCCGCAGGGCTCCACCCTATGGTGTGAGCAAGTAGTGGGCCGTATCGGGGACCGCAAGGGTTCGGTCTTTGAGCGTCGGCGGTGGGATTCTCCGCGGGTTAATGGTGCTTATAGAATTGGACGGCGCGCTCGTGAGCTTCGGCCGCTTTTCTGGTACCGAAGGTCCCCAGGTTCCGGCGATGCCCGGTTTTAGGGTCTTTCTTACGAGAGTAGAGCCGATATTGACCGGTTTTTAGCTTCCGGATCATTCTTGAGTCTCCGCCTGATCGAATAAGTTTTT
>Ga0066679_10000626_pt1 | contig 12539 bp, 9 predicted proteins | sample GraSoiAngelo_128_FD_62298 | JGI IMG/M metagenome (GOLD analysis project Ga0066679, IMG submission 62298) | Grasslands soil microbial communities from the Angelo Coastal Reserve, California, USA - 14_0927_12_20cm | ecosystem: Environmental > Terrestrial > Soil > Grasslands | place: USA... | reverse complement strand
GGCGAGCCGATCGAGGGCGGGCGTCGACGCGGGTCCGCCGTACACGCTCAGCGCGTCGGCGCGCAGCGTGTCGATCGTGATGAGGAGAACGTTCTGACCGGGTATCGGATGAAGATCCGCTTGCGCGCTGCGGCCGCGAAGCAGGAAGAGGATGCCGAATAAAACTATCAGACTGGCGGCGGCATACAGACTTCGACGGACAGCGCGCAGGTAGGGGCGGACCCGTGTGTCCGCCCCGGCCCGCGATCCGCCTTCAGTGTCTCGCGGCGCGCGTGCCGCCCCGCGGGGGTTCGGCGAACGCCCGTCTCGCTTCCGCGCGGATGGCATCGGCCTGCTGGCGGTTTCCGAACATCGTCCACAGCCGCGCGGCGAGCGCAAAGGCCTCGGGCGTCGGGGTGATCCGCACCATGTCGTCGATCACGCGCGCGGCGGTGTCGGCACGGCCGGTCGCCTGGTACAGCATGGCGAGTCCCGCGCGCGCGCGGATGTTCTGCGGGAAATCGCGCAGCTCGGCGGCGAACTGCGCTTCGGCGTCCGCGTACCGTTCCAGGCGGCCGTATGTGTCGCCGGCGAGGTAATGAAGATCGGCGAGCGGAGCGCTCCCCGCCTTTCGCTGATCGGCCAGCGCCTCCTCGAACGGACGCAGCGCGTCGGCGTACTTGCCCTGGTCGTACAGCAGGCGCGCTTCGACGAGCGCCGGCAGCGGCAGCTTCGGATCGGCCTCGTGCGCGAGCTGCGCTTCCCTGCGGGCGTCTTCCGCATCGTGTCGAGCGAGCGCGATCTTCGCGAGCAGCTCGTGCGCGATGACGCGCGACCGCGAGTCGCGCTCGGCCGCCACCTGCGCGGCAAAGTCGGCATGCTCGCGCGCCTCCTTCAGCTTCTGCTGCTTGAACAGCGTCGCCGCGGCGCCGAGATACCCGCCCGGATCCGACGGCTTCAGCTCGATGAAATGCTTGTAGGCGTCTGTGGCGAGATCGTACCGCTCGACCCGAACCGCGAAGGCGGCGAGCTGGCTCCAGACGTCGGCCATCCCGGGATCGTCGCGCAGGATCTGCTGCAGCAGCGCGATGGCGTCGCGCCACTTGCGATCGCCCGCGCGATCTACCGCCGCGCGATACGTCTCGAGGATGTCACGCTTGTCCTTCGGATCGGGCAGCGTCTCGCCGGGCGCGGTCGACACGTCGGTCTGCGCGCCGACGTAGCCGAGCGCCTGCAGCCGCTCGCGCGCGTCGGACCCGATTTCGCCTGGCGCCTGAATCGTCCGGCCGGCGATCAATCGATCGAGCGCGCCGCGCAGCGCCTGTCGCGTCCGGTCGTATTGACCGGCGGCGGAGCGGGGCGTTGGGGCCCCCGCGAAGCCAGACCGGGGGGCAGGGGTCCCCGGAGTAAGAATGTTTTCACGCTCGTGCGGATCGCGCTTCAGATCGTACAGCTCCTCGCGCGGCGCCTTGATGTATCGGAACCGACCGTCGGTGAGCGCCGTCAGCTCGCTCCAGCCGAAGTGATAGCGCGCGTACATCGCCTCGGAGTACACCACCGGCTCGGCAAGGCGGCCGCTACCGTCAAGCAGCGGCTTCAGCGATCGGCCGCGCAGATTTCCTGGAGACGGCGCCTTGACGAGATCGAGGATCGTCGGCACGAGGTCGACGTGCTGCACGAGGTCGCTCACGCGCCGCCCCGCGCCCGCGTTGCTTTCCTGCTTGATGACGAGCGGCACGTGGATAGCCTCGTCGTACACGAACAGCCCGTGCTCCTGCTCGCCGTGGTCGCCGAGCCCTTCTCCGTGATCCGACAGCAGGACGATCGTCGACCGGTCGTACAGCTGATGCGACTTCAAGTACTTGATCAGGCGTCCGACGATTTCGTCGGCGTACGCGATCTCTCCGTCGTAGGGCGCGTATTCCGCAAAACGTTCCGGCGGCGCGTACGGCTTGTGCGGCTCGTAGAGATGGAGGAAGAGAAACGCGCGCGTGGTGCCGGCGGATGCGAGCCACTGCTCGGCGATCGCTTCCGACGCGCCGCCGTCGCGCTGCACCTGACCGATGCTCGTGTCGAGCGACGCCTGCGGCATCTCGCCGTCGAAGAAGTCGAATCCCTGGCCGATTCCCGTCTCCTTGCGCAGCACGAAGGCCGAGACGACGGCCGCCGTCGAGTACCCGCGGTCGCGGAGCATCTGCGGCAGCATCCGTTCGCCAGGCTTGACGGTGAAGCCGATGTTGTCGCGCACGCCGGTCTCGAACGGCAGGCGCCCCGAGAGCAGCGAGGCGTGGGCCGGCAGCGTCTGCGGCGCGTGCGAGTAGGCGCGCTCGAACACGACGCCGTCTGCGGCAAGCGCGTCGATGGCGGGCGTCTTCACCTTCGTGTAGCCGTAGGAAGGCAGATGATCGGCGCGCAGCGTGTCGATCGAGATGAGGACGATCGGTCCGCTCGCCGGCGCCGACGCGCGCGCGTAGCGCCATCCGCCGACGGCAGCCAGCGTGGCCCCGAGCGCCGTCAGAACCAGAATGAACGTGTAGCGGAAGGGACGGGACAACCCTTACTTCTTCAACTGTTCGATAACGGCTTTGGCCTGCGTGGCTTCCGATGACGTCGGATCGGCGGCAATGACTTTTTCGAGCGCCTTGATCGTGGCGTCCTTGTCGCCTTTGTTCAGCTGCACCAGCGCGAGCTTGAAGAGCGGTTTCCCCCACGTCGGATCCATGCCGGCGGCTTTCTGATACGCCTTCGCCGCTTCCTCGGTCTGGCCTTTGGCGAACTTGACCTCGCCGAGGTTGTACAGCACTTCGCGCGTCGCGTTCGGGCTCTCGGCGGCTTTCGACAGCGTGTCTTCGGCCGCCTGCAGGTCGCCTTTCTCGAGGTTCGTCATGCCGATGCCGATCTTCGCCTTGTCGTTGTTCGGATCGACCTTCAGCAGATCGTTGTACGCGCCGATGGCGGCGTCGTACTCCTTCTTGTTGCGATACGCCGCAGCGACCTGCAGGTTGATCACGCTGAGCGCCGGCGCTCTGGCGAGGATCGCCTTGTAGGCGGCGATCGCCTGATCCCACTGCTGCGAGTTGTACAGCTGATCGGCAGTCGCGAGCTCCGACTGCAGATCTTTCGCGGCGACGTTGCCGAGCGCGCTGACGGGCGCCGCGGCGCTCTTCTTCAACTTGAATTCGATCGGCGGATTCGGCTGGCCGATCGTCTGCACGTTCATCCGCGTTCCCTCGGGCGCGAACCCCGGCGCCTGCACCATGAACGTCCACTGCCCGCTGCGCAGTCCGATGATCGAAAACCGCCCCTTGTCATCGGTCGTGGCCGTGAAGCTGCTCGGCGATGCATTCGGATTCTCAGCGGTGATCGTCGCGCCTTTGATCGCCTGGCCCATGTCGTCTTTGACCGTTCCGCCGACGCGGCCGGTCTGCGCGGCCGCGTGGACGGCGACGAGCGCGATCGCCAGGCACGCGAGCGCGGTTCGAGTTAGAAAAAGACGAAGAATCATGAGGCCAGTATATATTGAATCCCGTGAGAGGCCGCCGCGCGCCGATCGCCGTTCTCGCGCTCGTGGCGGCGGCGTCGCTCGACGCCCTCGGCGCGGCACGGTCGAACGGACCGCGCGGACAGGACGCGCCTGAGCCGCAGGCGTTCGCGCCGATCGCGCCGCTCGTCGACGCCGCGATTGCGCGCCACGAATTGCCGGGTGCCGTCGTGCTCGTCGGACGGGGCGACCGCGTTCTCTACAAGCGCGCGTTCGGTCGTCGCGCGATCGCGCCATCGCCCGAGCCGATCACCGACGACACGATCTTCGATCTCGCCTCGCTGACCAAAGTCGTGGCGACGACGACGAGCGTGATGCAGCTCGTGGAGCAGGGACGCATTCGTCTGCGCGATCCCGTCGCGCAGTTCATCCCCGAGTTCGCCGCGCACGGCAAGAATCCGATCACCATCCTGCATCTGCTGACGCATACGTCTGGACTGCCGCCCGATCTGCCGCTCGAAGTCGAATTCAGCGGCGCCGACGAGGCGATTCGCCGCGCGGGCGATCTGACGCCCGAGTCGCAGCCGGGCGAGCGGTTCGTCTACAGCGACATCAATTTCTTCCTGCTCGGCGACATCGTGCGCCGCGTCAGCGGCGAGCGCCTCGATCGCTACGCGAAGGCGCACGTCTTCGATCCGCTGGCGATGGACGACACGATGTTCCTGCCGCCGGCGTCGCTGCAGGCGCGCATCGCGCCGACCGAGCGGTGCCGCCCACTGTCGTGGCCCTGCGACCCCTCGACTCCGCTCGGGGCAGGCAACGCGGCGGTTCCGTTCCTGCGCGGCATCGTGCACGATCCAACGGCTCGCCGTATGGGCGGCGTCGCCGGCCACGCGGGGTTGTTCAGCACGGCGGCGGACCTGTCGCGCTTCTGCCGCATGCTGCTCGACGGCGGCCGCCTCGAGGGCGCGCGAATTCTGTCGCCGGCGACGATCGAACGGATGATCACGCCGTCGACGCCCGCAGGCATGAAAGACGTGCGCGGTCTCGGGTGGGACATCGATTCGACCTACTCGTCGAACCGCGGCGATCTGTTTCCGGCGGGATCGTCGTTCGGTCACACCGGTTTCACCGGCACCTCGCTGTGGCTCGACCCGCAGACGAAAAGCTACGTCGTGTTCCTGTCGAACCGCGTGCATCCCGACGGCAAAGGGGACGTGACGGCGCTGCGCGGCAAAGTTGCGACGATCGCGGCGGCGGCGTTGAGTCAGCTCGCGGTAGCGCGAGCCTTTCAGGCGAGCGAATCGGCGCGGGCACGCTCGGCTGAAAGCCTCGCGCTACCAACCGTCATGACCGGCATCGATGTGCTCGAGGCGGATGGCTTTGCCGAGCTGCGCGGGAAGCGCATCGGACTCGTCACGAATCAGACCGGGATATCGCGATCGGGCGCCACCACGATCGATCTGCTGGCGCATGCCCCGGGCGTCACGCTGGTCGCGCTGTTCAGCCCCGAGCACGGCATCCGCGGTCAACTCGAAGAGAAGGTCGATTCGTCGCGCGACGAGCGGACCGGCCTGCCGATTTTTTCCCTCTACGGCGACTCGCGCCGTCCGACCGACGCGATGCTGGCCGGCATCGACACGCTCGTCATCGATCTGCAGGACATCGGCGCCCGCTTCTGGACGTATCCCACCACGATGGAGTTCGCGATCGAGGAAGCGGCCAGGCGAAGGATCGCGGTCGTCGTCCTCGATCGGCCGAACCCGATCGGCGGTGTCGACGTCGAGGGTCCGCTTCAGGACCAATCAGCGATCGGATTCACCGGCTACGTGACGATGCCGGTTCGACACGGGCTGACGATCGGCGAGCTGGCGCGATTATTCAACGAAGACCGCGGCGTCGGCGCCGACTTGACCGTCATCCCGATGAAGGGCTGGCGGCGCGCGGCGTGGTTCGACGAGGACGCGCTGCCATGGACGGCACCCTCACCGAACATGCGGAACCTGCTCGCCGCGACGCTCTATCCGGGCATCGGCGCGATCGAGCAGACGAACCTGTCGGTCGGCCGCGGCACCGACACCCCCTTCGAGCACATCGGCGCGCCGTGGATCGACGGGCGCGCGCTCGCGTCGGCGCTCAACGATCGATCGATTCCGGGCGTTCGCTTCTACCCGGTGACGTTCACGCCGGCCGCCGGCGCAAAGCTGGCCGGCCAGACGTGTCACGGTGTGTCCATGATCGTGACCGACCGCGCGGCGCTGCATCCGGTGCGCGTCGGCGTCGAAATCGCGTCGGCGCTGTCGCGCATGTACGGTCAGCAGTTCAGACTGGAAGACGCCGCGACGCTGCTTGGCTCGCGAGCGACGATTCAGAAGATTCGCGCCGGAGAGGATCCGGTTGCCATCGCCCAGTCGTGGACCGCAGACGAGGCGAAATGGCGGGCCATTCGAGCGAAGTATCTGTTGTACCCGCTCGGCTGAAAGCCTCGCGCTACAGTTAATGAAAGCCTCGCGCTACAGTTAATGAAGCCTCGCGCCACAGATTGCGTCGCGTACCGATTGCGCCGTGGAGCGCGAGCCTCTCAGGCGAGCGTCAGGAGATTGCGCCGTGTAGCGCGAGCCTTTCAAGCGAGCGTCACAGCAACCACGTGGGCTGATAGAGCAGCACGTACACGAGGACGCCCGTCACCGACACATACAGCCAGATCGGAAACGTCCAGCGCGCCACGCGGCGGTGCTGTGGATATTTCGACGAGAGTCCCCGCGACAGCGTCACGATCGCCAGCGGCAGCACGACCGCGGCCAGCGTGACGTGCGTGATCAGAATCGTGAAGTACAGCGGCCGCACGAATCCCTGCCGCGTGAAGCGGACCGATCCCACCTGCGCGTGGTAGACCACATAGCACACCAGGAACAGCGACGAGGCGGCGAACGCTCCGATCATCACCCGTCGATGCAGATCGATCTTCCGCGCGCGCATCAAGGCGTAGCCGATCACGAGCAACACGCCCGAGATCGCGTTGAGGCTTGCGTTGACGGCTGGCAGGTCGTGAATGGACATGGCGACAGCTGACAGCTGACAGCTGACAGCTAGAGTTTGTTGACGATCATCGCGATCCACAACAGCGGGAGATACGTGATGGAGCCGAAGAACAGCGCGCGCGCCGACGCGTCGCTGCGCGCCACCGCGAAGCGGAAGGCAAGCCACAGCAGGGCGATGCCGAGGACGACGGCGACCGCGAGATACGCCATTCCGGTCAATCGCACCATCGTCGGCAGCAGGCTGACCGGCAGCAGCACTGCCGCGTAGAACAGCGCCTCTCGCGACGCGCGTCGGCCGACCGGATCGACGACCGACAGCATCGGGAATCCGGCCTTGCCGTAATCGTCGCGATACATCCACGCGATGGCCATGAAGTGCGGGATCTGCCAGAGGAACACGATTGCGAAGAGCGCTGCGCCGCCTGGCGCCATGGCGCCATGCGAAGCGGTCCACCCAATCACCGGCGGAAGCGCACCCGGAACCGCGCCGATGAGCGTCGCCAGCGGCGTGCGGCGCTTCATCGGCGTGTAGACGAAGAGATAGACGACCAGCGTCGCGAGCGCGAGCGATGCCGACAGCCAGCTGGCGCGCACCGCGAGCACCGCGAGACCAGCCACCGACAACGCGATGCCGAACGCGCGCGCATCGGCTGCCGGCACGCGGCCGTCGGGAAGCGGACGCAGACGCGTGCGGCGCATCATCGCGTCGGTGTCGCGCTCGGCTACCTGGTTGAGCGCCGCCGCGCCGCCCGCGACGAGCGCTGTTCCGGCGACGGCCTGCGCCATCGCGATCAGGTCCGGGCTGCCCGGCGCGCCGAGGTAATACCCGGCCGCGCTGCTCGCGACGACCAGAAAGTTCAGACGCGGCTTCGTGAGCGCGAGGTAGTCCGCAAACGCGTTCGTCGCCGCGACGTTCGGCGCGCCGGCGACGGCGGCAGGAACATCCTTCATGCGGCTATTCCGACGACAGATGCAGCATTCCCGAACTTGACGCGCCACGATCGCAGCGCGATCACCAGCGCCGTCGTCAGCACCAGCGCGCCGCAGACGACGTGAAGGCTGTTGATCCAGATGTCGCGGCGGCTCAGAACGGTGATGGCACCGAGCATCAGCTGTGCGCCAACGAGAAAGATGATCAGTGTCGCTGGACGGGCGAGCTCCGGCCGGTCCGCGTGCCGCATCCATATGTAAATGGAGGTCGCGAGAATCGAGAGCGCCGCGATCAGCGCGCCGAGGCGATGGGCGAAATGAATCGCAATCGCCGGCGACCAGTGATCCGGAACGACGTGGCCGAACATCCAGGGGAAGTCCGGAATCGCGAGGCCCGCGCCGACGTGGCGCATCGTGGCGCCGATCAGAATCTGCGTGTAAAGAACGACGGTCGTCGCCGTCGTCAGCTGCCGTAACCGCACGTCGTCGGCGCCGACGGCGGTGTATCCGTCAATCCAGCCGGGCGACGTGAACAGCGCGATGGCGACGGTCATACAGAAGAAGATTTCGGCGAGAGCGGCGTGCGCCGTGGACACGGCCGGCGGCAGGAGAAACAGAACGGTCAGGCCGCCAAGCAGCCCTTGAGCGACGATGGCGCCCAGCGCGCCGACGCCGAACCATTTCAGCCAGCGGCGCGAGTCCGTCATCCAGAGCCAAGCCGCCAGGACGATCGTCATCAAGCCGACCGTCGACGCGATCAGACGATGGCCGTGTTCGTAGAAGATGCCGCCGACCATTTTCGAAGGCGGAAACGTGAACATGTTCCAGCCGTACGTGGTCGGCCAGTCGGGAACCGACAAGCCCGAATCGGTACTTGTGACGAAACTGCCCGCGAGAATCAGGAGAACGGTGCTGGCGACGACAAGACGGCTGTATTTGTGGAGCATCTGCAGGGGCAGGATGGGCAGGGCGGCAGGACAGGCAGGAATCCAGCCTATCCCGCCCTTCCAGCCCTTCCAGCGTTCAGTTCGTTGGAGTTGGTCCCGCCGGCGCCTTGAAGGTGAACGTGATTTCCTTTGTTTCCTTCGGACCGATCGTCACCTGCTGCGTCGCCGTCCCGAGCTTTTCGTGCCATGCCTCGATCGTGTAGGTGCCGGGCGGCAGCGTCTTGAGGTCGAACTTCCCGTCCTTGTCGCTCACCGCAAAGTACGGGTGATCGAGCACGCCGACGTACGCGTTCATCCAGCTGTGCACGTCGCACTTGAAGGGCACCATGATTTCCTTCGCGGTGAAGGTGTGGGTCATCTTCATGCCCTGAATCGGCTGGCCGTTGTTGAACTCCTGGTTGTTTTTCGGCAGCGCGTGGATGTTGTGCAGCGTCGGATCGCTGTTGACGATCTCGAGCGGCTGCCCGACGCGCATCCCGAACACGTGCGGGTGATAGCGGCAGTTCTTCTGATCGATCGTCGGTTTGTCGGTCGGCGCGTCGTACGAGTAGTTGCCGAGCCCGTCCTTCACATAGACAAACACGTTGGCCAGCGCCTTGCCGTCGCTGCCGACTTCGTACGTTTCCTGGAACTGCGGAGTCGTGTTCTCGCGCACGCAGACCGGATCGGCGTTCATCTTGATCGCGTCGTTTTTCGGCACCGTGCCGTCGACGGCGACGCTGCCTTTCACTTCGCCGGCCGTGGCCGTGTCGACCTTTTCTCCGCCGCCTGCTGCGCCGCCCGGCTCCGCCGACGTGTTCGACGCTTCCTTGCCGCCACCGCATGCCACGACCGACGCCGCCAGCGCAGCAGCGGCCGTCCATCCCACCCAAGCGTTTCGTAGGCGCATTTACATCTCCTATAAAAGCATCAGCTATCGGCTATCAGCTACAGCTTTCAGCTTTTGGCGACGCGTTAGCTCGTCAAGCTCGCAGCCGACAGCTGAAAGCCGAGAGCTGACAGCTGAAAGCTAAACGAACATTCTACTGCACGCCTGCTTCCCTGAGCTTGCGGTCGACCCGATCCGCAACCCAGTGCGGATCCCACCACTCCACGGGATTGACCATGCGGCCGCCGACGAGCATGGTGAAGTGCAGATGATCGCCGCCGGCGAGACCGGTTGAATCGCTGCGTCCGATCTGCTGGCCGCGCGTCACCTTGTCGCCGATCTTCACGTCGAACGACATCAGATGCCCGTACAGCGACTGCACGCCCATGCCGTGATCGATGATCACGCAGTTGCCGTAGATGCCGAGCCAGTCGGCGTTGACGACGACGCCCGCGTTGGCGGCGACGACCGGCACGTGCTCGGTGACCGCGAGATCGAAGCCGAGGTGTACCTGCCGATCGACTTCCTTGCCCTTGTAGAAGTAGGTGCGGTGATCGGCGAACGAGGCCTCGACTTTCGAGTTTCCGAGCTGCACGAACGGGCCTTCCCACAGCCGCGTCGGCGACGTTTTCTTCGCGAGCGCCGCGATCTCGTCGGCGTTGATCCTGCGCAGCTCGCCGTTTTCTTTCAGAAAGGGCGGCAGCATGTCGCTGCCCTCGGACGGCGGCGCCATCTTCAGCTCGGGCGCGTGCTCGGCGATCTCGGGGACGACGCGGTTCAGGAACTTGTCGTCGAGCTCGATGCGGCTCTTGCGCTGCGGCTTCTCGAAGGCGTTGTCGACGAAGGTCGCCTTCGATTCGTTTCCGGCTTCGTCGCGCGCGAATGCCGCAATCGGCGTATTGAGATCCTGATCCCACAACAAGGCAAAGAACGCGGCACTTGTTCCCGGGGCCGCCGCGCCCTGGACCGACAGCGGAAATCCCGGGTACTCGACGTTGCCCACACGCACACCCGACTGCACGTCGGCCGGCGTCGCTCGATACACCACCATTTCCGCGCCGCCGTGGTTCACGTAGTGATGCGTCGACACGATCGCGATGCGCGGCCGTTCGAGACGCACCTGAAAATCTTTCGTTGCCGAAGAGGTGAGCTGACGCAGGTTCAGGAACGACGGCCGCGTCGCGGTCACGACGATTCGTGCCGGGCCGGATTGCAGCTCGGGAAGATTCTGCTTGCCGATCGGCCGAGAGATGCGCAGCTGATTGCGATCGACGCGTGTCACCTCTGCCTGCTGTGCCGCGCCGTTCGAGTAGAGCGGGATTGTTTTTCCGTTCTGTTCGAGCGCGATCGTCAGCGCGGTGAAGTTCGCATTCGGCGCGGTTGCGCTCACGTCGAGCGTGCCGGTCTGTCCGACGGCGCGCTCCGGTTTGTTGATGGTGAGCGCCGGAGAAGCGCCGCGTCCCGCGACGACATATGCGACGGTGCAGCCGAGGATGACGAGGACGACGAGAACGCCGAGTGCGCGCAGCATCGATTCGATTGAATCACAACTCGTGCTAGGATTGGAGGTTCCTTTCGGCGAGTGGCGGTATCGTCTAGGGGTCAGGACACGTGGTTCTCAGCCACGGGACCGGGGTTCGAATCCCCGTACCGCTACCAAAAGCCAACCCAACAACGTATCAGTTAGTTCTGAGGATTTTCGAGGCGGCGTCAGCGCTGTCGGCGAAGTGCTGATCGACTGAAACTTGAAAAAAACTTGAAACTCTGTCCGCGTCATCGTTCGTAGTGTCGAACTTCTTGCCTTCTTCCAATCGCTCAGCAGCAGCTTGAAGAGCTTCAAGCTTGGTTGTCGTAGCGTTCCGTTGTGAGAATCGACGCGTGACCGAGGAGGTCGCGAACCTGAGCGACCGGAACGCCGCGCTCGACGAGCCTGGACGCGTACTGATGCCTGAGGTCGTGCCAGTGCAGATTGATTTCGCGAAACCGCTGCTGACACTCTGATGTGAGGTCTTTGTACGCGCCCTTGCGCCAGTACGGATCGATGCCGTGGCCCTTCAGGACGGCCACGAGCCATGCCTTCTTGAATGTTTTGAGCGATTCTCCGACCTTCGTTGCTGAAGATCGCTACATCATCGCTATTGAGGCCGCCGGTGCTGTCGAGCCTGAGCCATTGCAGGACCGTGAGCAGCCGCGACGTTCCGATCGGAACGACACGCGTTCGGCGACTCTTAGTCGTCTCTCCTCGCGGAACGATTAAGCGCCGCTTCCAATCGACATCGTCGAACCTGAGCGCGAGCATCTCGCCTCGTCGCATGCCGGTGTCCAGCGCCGCGATGATCATCGATCGGAGATGCGGCGAGGCGACGGCGAGCAACGCAGCTTCTTCCTGCTCTGAAACACGCCGACGCCGCCTGTTGTCCTCGCGTTCGAGTCGGACGAGCACCTCGGTGCCGCGTCGGAATGGCGTGCGGTCCAGATACTCGCGACCGACGGCCCAATTGAGCATGTGCCGCAACAGTCCGAGCGTTCGGTTGATCGACGCCGGCATGAGTTTCCGACCGTCGAGACCGTTGACTGTGCGAGGCTTCTTCAAGTCCGCCACGAAGTCCTCGATGTCGGCCGTCCGAATCTCCGCGATTCGACGATCGCCGAAGCGCTCGATCAGAGGCTTGAGTCGGTAATCGATCGTGCTCGCAACGGCCAAGCCCTTCGCGAGGACGTGTCGCTGCTTGTACGCCTCCGCGAATTTCGCGAACGTCACCGGCGAACTCTGCTTGGGAGGTTCGAGGCCGCGTCCTTCGAACGTTCCGGTTCTGACGCAGCTCGCCCAGGACGATGTCCTGCGTTGATAGCCACGGGATTCTGTGTCGTCATGAGTTGCGTGGGATTGACATTGGCGTGTTCTTCAGGACGCGCAACGGCAGCTGGTGAACCGGTTCAAGGATCACTTGGAACGGCTTTGGAATCGCTCCCTATCCGGATGGAGCAAGCAACATTAGACGGACAAACGCGATCGGATAGCGCGTGTCAAGGGCGCGAAGCGCCGACGGAGGAGGGAAGCCTTGGCGTGCCCAATCCTTGTTTCGGGGCGGTATACTGTTGTCTAGTCATGCCCAACGAAACGCGAGTCCTGCACAGCGATCCCGAGATTCTCGGCGGGACCCCTGTGTTCGTCGGGACGCGCGTGCCTGTCAAGTCGCTCTTCGACTACCTCGAAGCCGGGGATTCGCTCGACGAGTTTCTCGAAAGCTTTCCGTCGGTCACGCGCGAACAAGCGGTCGCGGCTCTTGAAC
>Ga0066679_10000625_pt1 | contig 12541 bp, 14 predicted proteins | sample GraSoiAngelo_128_FD_62298 | JGI IMG/M metagenome (GOLD analysis project Ga0066679, IMG submission 62298) | Grasslands soil microbial communities from the Angelo Coastal Reserve, California, USA - 14_0927_12_20cm | ecosystem: Environmental > Terrestrial > Soil > Grasslands | place: USA... | reverse complement strand
CGTCGCCGATCAAGCCGCCCCCGGCATTGACCGGAATTTCGAATCGCGCCTTGGATTTTTCCGGGCGCACCTGTGGCAGCGTCGTCGCGCCGCTTTTCACAAGTTCGACGCCTTTGCCCGGCTCGGCGAGCCCGAGAATTTCATAGGCGACGATTTCAGTGATGGAAAAGCAATCGTGCACCTCGGCACCTTGCAGATCGCGCGGCGTAAGGTTTGCCATGCGAAAGGCTTTCTCCGCCGCCTTTCGTGCGGTCGAGAACGTTGGCGCATCCTTTTTGTCGAGCGGCAAATAGTCAGTCGTGTGGCCGTAGCCGAGCAGTCGGGGTGTCTTGCTCCGGTCGCGGCCGATTTTGTCCAGATACTTTCCTGAAACCAGGACCACTGATGCAGCGCCGTCGGTGATTTGAGAACAATCGGAAACTTTCAGAGGCGGCGCGACGCTCGGATTCTTATCGGAGACTTGCGATGCGCAATCGAACGTAAGATCGGCGTCACGCATTTGTGCCAGAGGATTCAACTTGGCGTGCGCATAATTTTTCCATGCGACTCGCGCGAGGTCAGCTTCCGTCGCGCCATATTTCTCGATGTAAATTTGCGCGATGCGTCCGAACAATTTCGGAAACATGAAATCGCCATACTCCGGCTTTTCGTTGTGATAATCGGCTGCGGCTCCAAGCACATCGGATCCATCGAGTGACGACATTGTCTTCTGCTGTTCTGCGCCGACCACCAGCACGCCGTCGTAAAACCCGCCTATGATCCATTCCGCCCCGAGCAGCACTGAAAGCGCGCCAGACGCGCACGCCGCTTCAGTGTGCATCGTGGGAATCCCGCGCAATTTCGGATCGATCTCCGGGATAAACGCGCCGAGCTGCAACTGTTTCGTGAACTGCCCTGCATTGAAATTGCCAACCGCGCCCGCCTGAATTTCCGCCGGGTCAATCTTCGCGTCGTCGATCGCCTTTTTGCCCGCCTCGATGATGATGTGCCGGATCGTTTTCCCTTCCTTTTTCAGGTTGCGCTTAAAATCCGTGCGCCCGCCGCCGAGAATGTAAACTGACTCGCTCATACTTTAATCTAACTAATCCCTCTGCTCTGTCATCCCGAGCGAAGCGAGGGACCTCGCCTACTTCCTAAACCTGTCATGAGATCCTTCGCCGTCGGAGCCTGTCCTTAGCGAACGAAGTGAGTCGAACGGGCGGCTCAGGATGACACCCTTTTCAATTCACCCAGCAAACGCATCAATTCCCGTAATGTCGCGACCCACGATCAGTGTGTGAATGTCGTGCGTGCCTTCGTACGTCGAGACGGTTTCAAGGTTCATGAGATGCCGGATAACGGAGTATCGATCTGTGATGCCTGCGGCGCCGAGGATGTCACGCGCCTTGCGCGCGCATCGCAGCGCCATCCACACATTGTTGCGTTTCGCCAGCGAAATCTGCGCAGACCGCGCCGAGCCCGCCTCCATCAGGCGGGTGAGACGCAACGCCAGCAATTGCGCCTTCGTAATCTCCTGGGCCATCCAGACAAGTTTTTGCTGCACCAATTGGAAACCGGCAATCGGACGGCCAAATTGCTCTCGCGATTTGGCGTAAGCCAGCGCGGTTTCGTAGCAATCAATCGCCGCGCCAATGACTCCCCACGCAATCCCTGTGCGCGCATACGACAGACACGACAACGCCGCGCCGAGCCCGGATGCCTTTGGCAGACGGTTCTCCGCAGGTATGCGGCAGTCTTCAAACCAGCATTCCGACGTGCGCGACATACGCAGACTAAATTTCCCCTCGATGTCCTGCGCGCGAAATCCGGGCGCGTCCTTTTCCACGACGAATCCGCCCACGCGCCCGTCGCCATCCTTTGCCCAGACAACCTTGACGTCTGCGATCGACGCGTTCCCGATCCAGCATTTGCTGCCGTTTAAAATGTAATAGTCGCCGTCGCGCGTGGCGCGGGCTTCCATCCCGCCTGGATCCGAGCCGTGGCCGTGTTCCGTTAGCGCAAAACAACCGACCAGTTCGCCCTTCACCAATCCAGGTAACCAGCGCGCCTGTTGCTCGGGCGAGCCGAAGGAGTGAATCGCTTGTATTGCGAGCGCGCCCTGCACCGATGCCAGTGAGCGCAGGCCCGAGTCGGCGCGCTCGAGTTCTTGCATGATCAGGCCATACGCCGTATAGCTCACACCCACGGAGCCGTGCTCTTTCAGATACGGCGCGTAAAACCCCAGCGCGCCCATGCGCGGCGTGAGATGTTCCGGGAACTTGCCCGCGCGATGGCATGGAACGATCTCACGCAATGCCTCGTCCTGCACAAAACGCCTCGCCTGATCGCGCGTTGCGCATTCCTCGTCCGTGAGAAGCTCTTCCATGTTATAAAAATCTAGGGAACTCATGCTGTGTCGGTTGTGCGCCAATTTAGCGGTCGCGCGATACGAATACAACGCTCCCGCTGGCTGGCCGATGCCGGTTATGCTCGGCTGATAATCCGGTTATTTAATCGTCGGCAGTCCGGCGGCTTTCCATGCTTTGAAGCCGCCGGCCATGGATCGGACGTTTTTGTAACCCATCTTTTGCAAACTTTCGGCAGCAAGCGCGGAACGGCCGCCGCCGCCGCAATGGGTAATGATCGTTTGATTCAAGTCTGGAATTTTTTCTTCGATGTCGAGTTCGATCGTGCCGCGGCTGAGATGAATCGCATCAGGAATGTGTTCTTCATCCCATTCGTCTTTTTCACGCACGTCCACGATCACTGCTTCACCGCCTTTTGATTTGGTAGCCGCGTCCTGGGGCGAGATCTCGGTGATACTCTTTCTTGCCTCTGCTACGAGTTTTTCGAAGCCTGCATGTCCGGCCATTTCCTGAATTTATTCACAGATTTCGCAGATTGACGCAGATTATTTTGAATTCCTGATCGAGGTTATTTTTTGTAGCGGCGATCTCGGATCGCTGATCTGTAGCCACTCCGCTGCCTGCCGCGCCGTAGGTGTGCGAAGGCGGATGCGGCCGGCTTTTCGGTGCAAATTTCCGACGGGCCACAAGGTCAGATCGTACGATAAGTACGGGGCCTCTAAAATCCCTGCTTCTGAAAATCTGCGGAAATCTGCGAAATCTGTAGATGATTCTACTCGTAGCGCAGCGCTTCGATCGGATCGAGGGCGGCGGCTTTGCGCGCCGGATAAAATCCGAAGAAAACGCCCACGGCTGCGCTGAACAAAAATGCGATGGCGATCGAACCGATTGAGATCAACGTGGGCCAATGAGCGTAGATCGATAGGAGCGCCGATACGCCAATCCCGCAGATGATCCCGATGACGCCGCCAACCGAACTCAGCGTTACAGCTTCAATCAGAAACTGCGTGAGAATGTCGGTGCCGTGCGCGCCGACGGCCATGCGCACACCGATCTCCCGTGTCCGCTCGGTCACGCTCACGAGCATGATGTTCATGATGCCGATTCCGCCCACCACCAGAGATACGCCGGCGATTGCGCCGAGTAGGACGGTCATCACCCGTGAAGTGGCGGTAGCGGCTTCGGCGATTTCCTGTTGCGTGCGCACGGTGAAATCGTCATCGCGCCCGGGCCGGATGTTATGCCTTTGTCGAAGTAACGTGATGATTTGCTGTTGCGCTGCTGCGATCTGACCCGGATCGCCGATTTGCACATTAATGTTGCGCAAGTTTGTGCCGCCGATCACCCGTTTCATCGCGCTGGTATACGGCATGACGACGATATCGTCCTGATCGACGCCCTGCGGGCTCAACCCTTTTGGCGTGAGCACGCCCGTGATCGTGAACGGCACATTTTTGATCCGCAAAATCTGCCCGATTGGATTTTCATTGCCGTAAATCTGTGTCGCGGTGGTGCGGCCAATCACGCAAACCTTGTTCGCGCCGCGGACGTCCTGCGCTGTAAACGGTGCGCCGTCCGCCAGCGGCCATTGGCGAATGTCAAAATAATCTGCCGACTCGCCGAATATCCGGGTGAACCAGTTTTGATTTCCGGCTGCGACCTGTGTCGTCGAAACGACTTCCTCACTGACGCCGATGACACCGGGCACTTCGCGCCGAATTGCTTCCGCGTCTTCGATCTTCAACGTGCCGGCGCCGCCCCAGCCGGTGCGAATGCCGCTCGAGGTAGTGCTCCCCGAAAAGATCAGGATTACATTTTCTCCGAGGCTGGCGATCTGCGCTTCCACCTGCGCCTTGGCGCCGTTGCCGATGCCGACCATGGCAATGACAGCGCCAACACCGATGATAATACCGAGCGCGGTAAGCACCGAACGCATTTTGTTTCGGCGCAACGCGCGGTAGGCGACATTAAATGTAGGGGCGATTCGCATCTGATTCGTTAAATCGTCACAAGCGTTACATTGTTACATCGGTTCCCAGTTTTTGAAGCTGTGCGGCCGCGTCCGAGCGCTGTGAAACCGCATGATCATCCAGGATCATCCCGTCCCGCATCATGACATTGCGCCGCGCGTAGGTGGCGATCTCCTGCTCGTGCGTCACCATGATGATCGTGATTCCGCGCTTGTTGAGGTGCTGAAAAATTCCCATGATCTCGACACTGGTTCGGCTGTCGAGGTTGCCGGTCGGCTCATCGGCGAGCAACATCTCGGGATCGTTGATCAACGCGCGCGCAATGGCCACACGCTGCTGCTGGCCGCCGGAGAGCTGGCTGGGATGATGGTCCTCGCGACCGGCGAGTCCGACTGCTGCAAGCACGCGATCGGCTCTTTCGCGAAGCTGTGCATGTGACAAGCGCTGTGTGTTGTAAACCAGCGGCAGCTCGGCATTCTCGCGCGCGGAGGTGCGGGGAAGCAGATTAAAATTCTGGAAAACAAAGCCGATTTTGCGATTCCGAATATCGGCGAGCTGATCGCGATTTAATCCAGAAACATCGGCATCATCCAGCAAATAACTGCCGGAAGTCGGCCGGTCGAGACAGCCCAGGATATTCATGAGCGTCGATTTTCCGGAACCGCTCGCGCCCATGAGCGCGACAAATTCGCCGCGTTTGATCTCAAGCGACACGCCGCGGACGGCGGGCACTTCCATTTCGCCGGTGCGATAGACTTTGTGCACATCGATGAGTCTGACCAGCGCGCCGTTGTTCATCCCAAACTTTTCCTCTTCTTCTGAATCTTCGTGTTGATCTCGACAGAAATATCCAGAGATGTCTCGACTTCGCTCGACATGACAGGCTATGGGAACCGGCGTTGGCCGCCGGAGAATGGGTTGGCCGGCGTTGATGGCGCTGCGGATTTTGATGACAATTCGGCGGTCACAACGCGATCGCCTTCTTTTAAGCCTTCAACGACTTCGGTCAATACGCCGTCGCTGATTCCTGTTTTGATCTGAACCGGTTTCGGTTGGCCACCGGGCAAAACATAGACTGTCCGCTCGCCGGTTCGGCGCTCGCGCCCTGCGCCGCCTCGGGAGCCTGCCGGCGCCGGCGATCTCGATCCCATTTCTCCCGATGTCGCATCTGCCGGCCGGTAACGCAGCGCGGCGTTCTTGATTTGGAGCACGTTGTCCTTATGCGCGACGATAATTGAAACGTTGGCCGTCATGCCTGGTTTCAATTTCAAATCCGGATTGCTTACACCGATGACCGTGTCGTAAGTCACGACGTTCTGCACAGTAATCGGCGCGTTGCGCACTTGCACAACTTTGCCGTGAAACGTGCGCATCGGAAAAGCGTCCACTGTGAAATCGACGTCCTGCCCCACATCCACGACGCCGACGTCCGCCTCAGCCACATTCGAGTCAATCTGCATTTTTGTGAGATCATTTGCGATTTGGAAAATCACTGGCGCCTGCAAACTGGCCGCGACGGTCTGGCCGACGTCCACATTGCGCGAGATCACGACGCCATCGATGGGCGATGTGATCGTGCAGTGCTCGAGGTCCGCCTTCGCTTTGTCCAGCGCGCCTTGTTTGATTTTTACGTTGGCTTCGGCTTGATGAAGATTTGCCAGCGCCTGGTCCAAGTCCGCCTGAGAGGAGGTTTTCCGGGCAAACAGCTCCTGCGTGCGCTTTGCGTTTACCCTAGCGAGCTCGAGCGCAGCCTGCGCGCTGGCAAGATCGCCCTCGGCCTGAGTGACCGTGGCCTGAAAAAGAGCCGGATCAATTTGCGCCACGACCTGGCCGGCTTTCACCTGCGAATTAAAATCCGCGAACAACTTCGCGATGTTCCCAGAGACCTGGCTGCCTACCTGCACGTTGACCACGGGATTGAGTGTTCCGGTTGCGGTAACCGCCTGCGTAATTGGCCCGCGCGTAACCGTTGTAGTCTGATAATTTGCAGCGCCGCCGTTGCGGCATTGCCGGACAACGAGCGCGACAAATAATAGCGCGATAATAGCGATGAGCCAGGGGACGAAACGTTTCATTTAAGCAGCGGTTGACTGCGTCTATAAGTAAGAGACAGGAGTAAGCGATGCGCCGTTACATCGAAATCTACTCCATCATGCTGCGCAACTCGCTCATTCGCGAGATGAGTTTCAAGGCGAATTTTTTGTTGTGGATGGTGGTGGAAATTTTGTGGTTCTGCGGGCAAATCGTTTTCTTCAGCATCATCTTTGGAAACGTCGATCACATCGGGGATTGGACGAAGTGGGAAGTGGTGCTGCTGGTCGGCACGCACCAAATCATCGCGCAACTCTTCCAAGCCTTCTTTTTTGTCAACGTGGCAAACATTCCCGAACTGGTACGCACAGGAAAGCTGGATTCGCTGCTGGTCTTACCAATCGACAGCCAGTTTGCCGTCTCCACCAAACAATTCGCGCTCGACAGCATCGTGAATGCCGCGCTTGGCGGTGTGGTGGTTTGCGTCTCGCTATCACAGCTTGGGGTCGTGCCCAATCCGACGTCGATCTTGCTTTATCTGGCTGCGCTTGGATTCGGCGTTGCCGTGCATTATTCCATCATGCTTGGCCTGGCAGCGGTGAGTTTCTGGATCGTCCGTGCGCAGGGTCTGGTCTATGGTTATTTCAACTTCCTGAATATTGCGCGGTATCCGGACGTGATTTTCCCTCGGATTTTCCGCCTGATTTTTGGCTGGATCATTCCGGTGGTCATCATTGCGAATATTCCTGCGCGACTGCTCATCAAATCGTTTGGACAACCGTTCCCCCTGATGCTTCACCTGGTTGTGGCATCGACGATTGTGTTTTGGCTGTCCCGAGTCTTCTGGAGATTTGCTCTGCGGCATTACTCAAGCGCGAGTTCGTGAATTGTAGGCATCGCGCAGGCGCGGGAGTCGGCACAGCCCACCGACCCTAGCTACATATTCGCCGCTAATTTTTGACCGAATCCGCTTGCGCGCTTGACGAAATGTTCTTAATTAAGCGTCCATTTTCCCGGCGCCAGGCGATTAGAGGGCGCTTACAGCTATGGCAAAACCAACCAAAAAGAAGAGTTCTGCAAAGAAATCAGCTGCTCGGAAGCCGCGAGCGGCGCGCAAGGTTCACGCCAAAAAGACCCGCATAGTCAAGAGTGCGCGGCGCACGAAGCCTGCGCGACGTTCGCCGAAAACCAGACGGCAAACTACGAAGTCGCCCGCGGCGGTGCTGCTCGGCCTGAACAACCGCGAAAAGAGACTCGATCCGTTCGTCCGCAAGCAGAAAGAAAAACTTCTGCAGCTTCGCGACGCCATGGTGGATTCCATGGCCGGTGTGGCCCAGGGCACTCTTCGCTCTCGCGCTGAAGGCAGCGAAGCTTCTGCCTTTGGCATGCACCAGGCCGACGCCGGGTCCGATGCTTACGATCGCGATTTTGCGTTGAGTTTGCTTTCGCAGGAGCAGGACGCGCTTTATGAAATCGATGAGGCGCTCAAGCGCATCGAGCTGGGGACCTACGGAAAATGCGAGATGTCCGGCAAATCAATCCCGCGTGCGCGACTCGAAGCAATCCCGTTCGCGCGTTTCACGGTTGAATGCCAGTCGCAGTTGGAAAAACAAAGTAAAGCGTCCCGGGTCCGTCAATCGGTCACTTCTTTGTTCGGTCTGACTGAGGAGGAAACCGGCGAGCGCGAGGAGGAGGAAGTCACGCCAGCGGAAGTGAAGGAGTAACGGATGGCTCAGGAAATTGTCACTCTTGAATGCACCGAGGCCAAAGCGTTAGGCAAACCGCCTTCGCGCTACATGACCACGCGCAACAAAAAAAGTCCGCGCACGCCGAATCGGCTCGAGAAAAAGAAATACAATCCATTTTTGCGGCGACACACGTTGCACCGCGAGACCAAGTAATCATTGATGCAGCCAAAAACGCCCAAACGCCGCTCCGCATTCCGTCGCGCCAATCGCCCCATGCCGCGGCGCCGGATCGATATCGCCATCGAAGCAATCGATTACAAGAACCCCGATCTCCTGAAAAGGTTCGTCAGCGAAAGCGGCAAAATCCTTCCCCGCCGCGTGACCGGCATGCCGGCATATATGCACCGCAAAATCACGCGCGAGATCAAGCGCAGCCGCTCGGTGCTGTTGATGAAATAGGGCCGCGCACCTCGCGTCCTCTGTAGCTGCGTCTCTGTGACACGCGCTTGCGCCGCTTGCAAAGACCTCAGCGCCGCGCTTCGCACAGCGAAGCGGCTACAGCGCTTTCCGCGTCTTCTCGCCTTCCTCGATCAGCTTCCAGAACTCGTGCGTCTCGCCCAGTTGCGCGTCTTCGGATATCGGCAATTTGCTCCGAAAAAGAAAATCGCGGAACGTGTTTTTGTGTAACACGCGGTGGACCTTGATGCCTTCGTCGGTCTTCGCGAAATAAATCCGGTAATCTTTCGCGCGGTAGCGATACAATTTTTTTCCCTCGCGTTCTATGACGCCGAACCGTTCCGAGTCGAGATGATCCAGGTCCTCGGGCAATATTTGAAACTGGGCCAGTAACTCGAGCTGCAATTTCTTCGGCAGCGACGAGATTTCAGCAGCGCTCAATTCATTAAAGATGATTTGGAACATCAGCGATCAAACATAAACTCGCCGCACCCGCGCGCCAATCCGGGTAATGATCTCCCATGTAATTGTTCCGGCCTTTTCAGCGAGTTCCACGGCGGAAATTTCCTCGCTTCCGTCGCGCCCAATAAGAACAACTTCGTCGCCGACTTGCACATTATCGATGTTGCTCACGTCGATCATCATCAAATCCATCGTTACCCGGCCAATAAGGGCGCAACGATGCCCGCGCACCAGGACGGCGGCATCTCGGTTGGAAAGATGCCATGGATAGCCGTCAGCGTAACCGGCCGACAAGGTGGCGATCCGCATTTTTCGGGGAGTGATAAACGTGCGGCCATAACTGATGGAGCTCCCTTTCGGCATGTCGCGCACCAGGACAATTCGCGTTTTCCATGTCATCACTGGCTTGAGCAGTTTCTGAAATTCCGGTAGGGGCGAAATCCCATAAAGCATGATGCCGGCGCGCACGATATCGAGCGTCGGCGGATTGAACGCGAGTGTGCCTGCGCTTTGCAAGACATGCGCTCTGTAACTTCCCGGAACTTCAGCGCGAATCCGCTCGATGATTCTTCGAAATCGAACGAGCTGGCCGCGCGTGAATTTCGCGTCTTCGTTCGAGACCGGCATGTGGGTCGAGACGCTGTGAATGTCGATCTTCGACAACTCCGCCACGCGTTTGAAAACCTCGCGCGCTTCGTTTTCCACTACGCCCATTCGCCCCATTCCGGTGTCGATCTTGAAATTGATTGCCACCGGCCCCAATTGATCGAACGCTTGCGCTTCTTCGAGACTGGAGATCGTGGGAATAAATCCGCGCTGGGCGATGATGGATCTTTCCTCAGGAGTTGCCGGGCCGAGAATAACGATGGGATGGGGGAGTGATGCGCGCAGGGCGAGTGCCTCTTCCAGATTGGCGACGCCGAATAGTTGCGCGTCATCGGCCAACGTTTGCGCCACGCCGAGTAACCCGTGACCGTAAGCATTGGCTTTCACCACGGCGAGCATGTCGGCGGACCCGATCCGTTGCCGCACAACTTTTGCATTGTGCCGCAACGCGTCACGGTCGATTTCAGCCCAACAACGATAAGTTTCTTTCATTTTGGCATGGTGATGTGCGGCTCCCGCAAATAAATCGGCTCCAGTGGCGGAAAATGAAAGCCGTGTTGGGACTCTTGTGCAACTCTGGCCAACACGAGAGCCGAGGGATAGCTAACCACGGCGCGGTCAAATTGCGGGAGCAACTCCGAAGAGAAGCTCGGCACGGTTGGCTCAAGCGTTTCGAGCTTTGCCTTCATTTCTGACTCGGAGTAAAGCGTCGGGCCTTCCACCAGTTCTTGCCCGCGGATGCGCGCGAAGAAAAACGATTTCCTGCGAGCATCACCAATCACGCAGTATTCGTGCGCATCGCATTCCACGGCGCAGACTGACGGAAAACCGATCAGTCGCGCGCCTGAAGACAATTCCAATCCGATTGCCGCCGAAATGGCAATGCGGGTACCGGCGTAGGAGCCCGGGCCAAGCCCGACAATGATCGTCTCCGGCGCGCCAAATTTTTTCGTTACAGCATCGAGATTTTCGAACAAGGCTCCGGAATTTTTCCGTTCGTTAGGCCATTCACGGGCAAGCTCGACATCATCGTCATCTAGCAATGCAAGACTGCCGCGCGCGGTGGAAAGTTCGAGAGCGAGAATTTTCATTCGAACGTAATCCCCCGCTGATTTTCCGATTTTATCTCAAACAAAATCCAGCGCGCTTGTTGAGGAATAAATTCGGGGAAGCAGTCGGCCCATTCGATCACTGAAATACCGTCGCCAAAGAAGTAATCATCTAAGCCAAGTCGCTCGACGGATTTCCGATTTTCCAGGCGAAAAAAATCGAAATGGTAAACAGGCAATCGCCCTCCTCGATATTCATGCAGGATAGTGAAGGTGGGGCTCGTCACATCGGAGCCGCTTCCCAAACCCGCCACGAGACCTTTGACGAACATCGTTTTACCGCTTCCCACGTCTCCCTTGAGAGCCAAGACCGACCCTGTCTCGAGGTCTTTGGCAAATTGGCGCCCAATCGCCTCCGTGTCAGCTGGACTGTTGGAAATGAACGTAGCCACGGGGCAGAAGTTGATAGTCCTTAGTTGAGAGTTGAGAGAGGGAACCAATTCGTGTCAGTGGCAGGTTGGGGAATTTTTTTGTCCAGCGTTGCTGCAATCGAATGCGATCACTTCGTGACATAGCGAATAACAATTCGTAATCTTCGCCTTCCGAAATTGCGTCATTCATCGTTGCGCCACGTGTGAGCGGCAACTTCTCCATCTCGATCTTGAATCCGACGTTGCTGGCGCGCACCAGACGGGGAAGATCGGCGCCCAGTCCATCGCTTAAATCCATCATCGCGTGGATCGAGAAATTTTTCGTAAGCCAGCGCGACTCCACAATCCGGGGGATGAATCGCAGATGCTTTCGTTTCAGGGCGCCCCCGAGTCGGCCGGTAACGAAAAGATCATCGCCCGCCTTGCCGCCCCGGCGCGATACGCGGCGGTCTCTTTCAACGAATCCAACCACGCTCGTAGAAACGGCAATCGGCCCTGGTGTGCTGCTTGTTTCGCCGCCGACTATGCCGACTTCGAACAGTTTTGCGGCCCGGCGCAGGCCGCGATAAAGTCCTTTTACCCACGCGACCTCCGTTTGTTCTGGGGCCATAAGCGTGACTAGAGCAAATTGAGGCACGGCTGAGGTCGCGGCAAAATCGCTGAGCGGACGCATCATTGCTTTCCATCCAACATCCAATGCGTTTGTTCCCTGCAAAAAATGCACGCCTTCGACAACGCAATCACTCTTGAGCACGAGAAGTTTGCGGCGATCGTGCATTTCCACCACAGCGCAGTCGTCGCCGGGGCCAACGACAACTGCGTTTTTGAGTGAAAGACAACGCAAAAGCAGGTCGAGCAAACGGTCTTCGCCCAGATCCCCGAGTTTCATGGAGAAAAAATCTCCGGAAACGCAAGGGCGGTCAGGGTGAGTGAATTGAAGAGCGAATGCATTGTCATCGCGACAAGAAGGGAACCGCTCCATTCGTAAGCGATCGCGAAACAACTTCCCAGTACGAATAATGGCACAAACGAAGGAAAGTGTGCGTGCGCTGCGGCGAACAGCAGCGCACTGAACGTTACACCAAAGAGGCGGCCAAAATAGCGTTTGATTACATTGTAGAGGAAAAATCGAAACAGAAATTCCTCAATTACGGGTGCGATTGCTATTGCGAAAACGATGATCATGATTCGCTGCTCGATCGTGCGCGAACCGCTGAAAAACTCGACGATGTTTTGCCTGCTCGAACCGCCTCCGAAAAGCCGCTGCGTAATGACGTCGGCCCATAGTATCAATGGATAAGCAAAGAACAGCAGGATCGCTCCAGTGCTCAGGGCGCGAAGGAAGCCGATTTTGGAAAACCCGCCTAGCGAGCCAACGTCAAAACCGCGAAGCTGGAGGAAAGTCACGATAAAAAGCACCAGAAAAACCATAAGAAGGAAATTCCCCAGAAGATTGCCCGCGCTGAAATCGATTGAGTGACGCGAAACTGACGCGCCAATATT
>Ga0066679_10000622_pt1 | contig 12554 bp, 4 predicted proteins | sample GraSoiAngelo_128_FD_62298 | JGI IMG/M metagenome (GOLD analysis project Ga0066679, IMG submission 62298) | Grasslands soil microbial communities from the Angelo Coastal Reserve, California, USA - 14_0927_12_20cm | ecosystem: Environmental > Terrestrial > Soil > Grasslands | place: USA... | reverse complement strand
CGACGGTGGCGGCCTCGCGGGCGACCAGCACCGGATGGCGGAGGTCGTTGTTGAGGACGTGGGTGCCGACCCGCAGCCGGGTCGTCGCCGCGGCGGCGCTGACCACGGCCGGGATGGGGGCGAAGAAGTCGGCGAGGTGATCGGGCACGGTCAGCGTCGAGTAACCGAGCTGCTCGATCCTGCGCGCCTTCTCCGTCCAGGCGGCGCGTGTGTCCGCGCCCCCGACGTTCACGCCGAACCGGAACGGCCGCATCACGCGGGCGCGTTCGGCGGCGCTACCAGATCGCGTCGGGGATGGGCAGCTCCCGGAACAGCTCCGGCGAGAGCGGCGCCGGCGGCGCGATGTTCAGGCGCTCCGCGAGAACGTAGAGCTGGCGGAGGTGCTGGCCGCAGTGCCAGGTCGTGCGCTCGAGCAGGTCGTGGGCGCCCTGCGGGCCGTAGTAGACGTCGACGACGCGCTCGAACTCCTCGGGACCGGCGCCCTCGAACCAGCCGGCGATCCGCCCGCGGACGAGCGCGCCCCAGCGCGCCACGTCGCCGCCGTCGTCCATCCCCTGCGGCGCCCGCTCGTCGAACCACGTCTCCGGCAGCCGCCCCTGGTCCATCGCGTCGATGAACGAGAGCCCGACGCGGAAGACGTGATAGCCGAGGTCGCGGATCGTCCGCTTGCGTTCCGGCGGCACGATGTCGAGCTGGGCGGTGTCGAAGCGGCCGAGCAGCGCCTGCGCGATCTCGAGAATGCGATCGATCCTCGCGGCCAGCTCGGGCGGCGTGAGCTGAGCGGCGGCCTTGTACGGCACGCCGAGCAGCTCGGCGTAGCCCTGCGGGTTCCAGCCGTGGACGGCGCGATCGGCGACGGCGACGGCGGGCACGCGCGGCACACCCAGGCGCTTCAGCTCGGCGACGGTGGACGGGTCGGCCTGGATGTCGACGGGATCGAACTCGATCCCCCAAGACGTCAGGAGCTCCTTCGTCTTGGTGCAGGACGATCAGCCGGGACGGTAGAAGACGCGCGGCTTCATGGCCAGCTTCCTCCCGGTCACAGGGTACCGCGATCCCGGTTCAGCGGCCGCGGAACGTCGGCGCCGGCTTCTTCTCCGCGAACGCGGTCACGCCGGCGCGGAAGTCCTCGGTGTGGCCGCAGGCGGCGATCGCCTGCGCCTCCGCCTCCATCTGCGTCTCCAGGCTCTCCCACGTCGATTGGTGGAGCAGGCGCTTGGCGGCGCCGAACGCCTTGGACGGGCCCTGGGCGAGCTCGCGGGCGAGGGCGTCGACGGCGCCGCGCAGCTCGGCGTCCGGCACCACGCGGGTCACCATCCCCCAGGCCAGCGCCTCCTGCGCGGTCAGCGGGCGGTTCGTGAAGTAGAGCTCCAGGGCCCGCCGCACCCCGACCAGGCGCGGCAGGAAGTAGGAGGACGAGCCGTCGGGCGTGGCGGCGATCTTCGAGTACGCCATGGTGAACCGCGCCGACTCGGCGGCCACCACCAGGTCGCCGGAGAGGGCCAGGCTGAAGCCGCCGCCGGCGGCCACGCCGTTGACCGCCATGATCACCGGCTTGTCGCTGCGACAGAACCGCGAGATCGCGCCGTGCAGGTACGTCGTGAGCTCCTTGATGTGCTGGCCGATGCGCCCCAGGTTGTCGACGAAGGCCTTCACGTCGCCGCCGGCGCAGAACGCCCGCCCGGCGCCGGTGATGACGACGCAGCGCACGTCGGGATCCTCGTCCAGCTCCAGCGAGGCCTGGAACAGCTCGCGCCCCATCGCCATATCGAGGGCGTTGTAGGCCTCGGGCCGGTTGAGGGTCAGCGTGGCGACGTTGGCAGCGCGCTCGAGGGTCAGACGCTGATAGGCCATCGATGTTCTCCGGTGATCGGTGAGCGCTTCAACGGGGCGGTTGTGTCCGGGCGACGTCGGCCACGGCGTCGAGGATCTCCTGGATCTGCAGCGGCTTGACGAGGACGAGATCGACGCCGTGAGCGCGGCGCTCCTCGGCCGAGAGCTCGACGCCGAAGCCCGTCACGAGGAACACCGGCACCTGCGGCGCCGCCTGCTTGACGGCGCGGGCGACCTGCCAGCCCGACACCCGCGGCATCGCCAGGTCGGTGACGACGAGATCGAACGTCTCGGCCGCGAAGCGCGCGATGGCCTCGGCGCCGTCGCCGAGCGTGACGACGCTGTGGCCCGCCGACTCGAGGATGTCGCCGAGCACGGCGCGCACCGGCGGCTCGTCGTCGACGACCAGGCACCGGAGCGCGCGCACGGCCGGCGCGGAGGGGGCCGGCCCCGGCGGCGCCGGCTGCACGTCGCTGCCGCGCGGGAACGACAGCCGGAACGTCGAGCCCTGGCCCGGCTCGCTCTCGACCGCGATCGAGCCGCCGTGGCGGGACACGATGCCGTAGGTCATCGACAGCCCGAGCCCGGTCCCCTGCGGGCCCTTGGTCGTGAAGAACGGATCGAAGACCTTCTCGCGCACCTCGGGCGCCATGCCGACGCCGGTGTCGGCGACGACGACCTCCACGCGCTCGTCGACCAGGGCGGTGGTCAGCGTCAGCGTGCCGCCGTCGGGCATGGCGTCGAGCGCGTTGAGGATGAGGTTGGTCATCGCCTCGCGCAGCTCGGCGGCATCGCCGCGCACCGCCGGCACCTGGCCCAGCGCCGTGCGCACTTCCAGGGCGATCCCCCGGCTGGTCGGCTCCTCTTTCCAGCGCAGCTCGGTGATGTCGAGCGCGCCCCGCACGACCTGGTTGATGTCGAGCGGCACCAGCGGCTGGTCGCGCCGGATCCGCGTGAACTCCTGCAGCCGGCGCACGGTCTGAGCGCCGTCGAGCGCCGCGCGCTCGATGACCTGCAGCCACTGGCGCAGCTGCGGCTCCTGCACGCGGCGCAAGAGGAGCTGGGCCCGGCCCAGCACCGAGGCCAGCAGGTTGTTGAAGTCGTGGGCGACGCCGGAGGCCATCTCGCCCAGCGCCCGCAGCTTCTCGGTACGCACGAGCTGGTCCTGGGCGGCGGCCAGCTCGCCGTAGGCGCGCGTGCGCTCGGTGTAGAGACGCACGCTCGACAGCGCGAGCGCCGTGAGGTGCGCGATGTTGACCAGCAGGCTCTCCTCGCCGGCCGTGAACGGGCGCTCGGCCGAGCGCAGCGCCAGCATGCCGAGGACACGGTCGCGCGCGCTCAGCGGCACGCCGAGCCAGTGGCGCAGGTGCTCGGACAGGGGCACCGGCTTGAGACCGCGGCGCGAGCACTCGGCGCCGTAGTCGTCGGTGCGCAGCGGTCGCCCCGACTCGAGCACCGGCGCCATCAGCCCGACCCCGCTCGAGGGATAGCGGCGCGGCTCGCCCTCGTCGACCTCGCCGTCGATGAGGCGCAGGGCGACCTCGAACTCGTCGGCATCGTCGGCCCGCAGGACGACGACCATGTTGCGCACGTCGACCACGCGGGCGAGCTGGCCGCGGAGGGCGTCCAGCAACGCCGCCCGGTCGAGCTGGCCGGTGACGGCGCGCGACAGCTCGTGAAGGACCGACAGCTCCTCGACCCGCCGCCGGTTCTCCTCGAACAGCCGGGCGTTCTCGATGGCCACACCCGCCTGGCTGGCGATCGCCTCCATCAGCGCGAGGTCGCCGGCGCTGAACTCCCGCACGCGCGCCGCCCAGACGACGGCGAAGCCGCCGATCATCCGGTCCTTGGCGACGACCGGCACGAACAGCTGCGTGCGGTGCGGCGCCCGCTCGCGGATGACCGGCGGCAGGCGCGGATCGTTGGCGGCGTCGGCGGTGAACACCGGCCGCTTGGTGCGCGACGCCTCTTCGTAGAGGCCGTGGCCGGTCAGGGACAGCCGCACGTCGCGCAGCGCACCGAGCCACTCCGCCGGCACCCGGTAGCCGGCCAGCGGCGTGAGCCACTGCCCCGTCTCGTCGAGCATCCACAGCCCGACGGTGTCGGCGTCGAACGTGTGCGCGACCTGCCGGAGGAAGTGGCGCACGAGGCCCTGCACGTCGAGCGTGGTCGACACCGCCCGGGTCACCGACAGCAGCGCCTCGGTCTCGGCCAGCTTGCTCTGGGTCTGCCGGGCGAGGTCGGCGTTCTCCATCGCCAGGCCCACCTGCGCCGCCACGCCCTCGATCAGCCGGATCTCCGGCGGGCTGAACACGCGGCCGGTGTGCCACCAGACGAGGAACAGGCCGCCGACGGCCTGGCCGTGGGCCATCGTCGGGGCGAAGAGGAGCGAGTGCGACGGCAGCGCCCGGGCCCACTCGCTGTCGAAGCGCGGGTCGGCGTGCACGTCGCTGCTGGCCACCGAGCGGCCTTCCTTCCACGCCGGCAGCAGCGCGGGGAAATGCTCCAGCACCAGCGGCCGCTCGGTGAAGAACGCCAGGAGCTCTCGCGGCACGTGGTAGCCGGCCGACGGCAGCAGTCGCTCGCGGCGCTCGTCGACGAGGTAGACGCCCACCATGTCGGCGCCGAAGGCACGGCCCACCTCGGCCGCCATCCGGCGGATCGCGTGATCGGTCGGCCCCGCCTGCGAGAACACCTGGCCGACGTTGAGCAGGGTGCGCGTCTCCTTCAGGCGGTCCTGGGCCTCGGCGTACAGGCGCGTGTTCTCGAGCGCGAAGGAGAGCTGGCCGGCGATGGCCATGGCGAGGTCGCTCTGCCAGTCCTGGAATCGCGTCGGCCGCTCGCAGTAGTCGAGTGTCATCGCTCCGATCACGCGGTCCTGCAGGATCATCGGTACGATGAGACAGGACTTCAGCCCGAACGACTCCACCCACTGGCGCGGGATCAGCGTCGTGGTGCCGGCGTCCTCGATGAGCAGGGGCTGGCGCGTCTCCATCACCTGGACGTTGGCCGGCACCGCCGCCGGCGGCCAGGGCGGCATCGTCTGGAACTCCTCCCACATCCGCGGCGGCCGGCGCCCGTCGGCGAACTGCGACATCAGCGGCACGACGCGATCGCCGTCCCACAGCTCGAGCGTGCAGCGGTCGACGTGGCAGATCTGGGCGATCTTGAGCGTGACCCGCTTGAGCAGCGTGCGCGAGTCCAGCGTCGAGTTGAGCAGCTCGGCCACCTCGAGCAGCGCCCGCGTCTCGGTCAGGCGGCGCGACGTCTCCGAGTAGAGGCGCGCGTTTTCCAGCGCGATCGCCGCCTGGGCGGCCAGCGACCCCATCAGCGAGGCGGTCTCCGGCGTCACCGCCCACGCGGTCGCCCGGTGGACGGCGAACGCGCCCAGCACGCGGTCGCCGATGGCGATGGGATAGGCGGTCACCCAGCGCAGCCCGCGGCGCTGCAGCGGCGGCAGGTCGACGAACCGCCGATCGACGGCGAGCTCGGTCCAGAAGATCGGCTCGCGGTGCTGCACCACCCAGCCGACCGCGCCCTCGCCGACCGCGAGATCGTCGTGCAGCTCGGCCGCCAGTTCGACGTCGCCGAACGTCAGCGCCCGGCGCAGGCGCTGGCTGCCGGCGTCGTGGGCCCAGATGCTGACGTACGGGGCGTCGAAGAATTGCGCGATGGCCCGGGCCAGGTTCTGGAGCACTTCCTCGACGTTCAGCGAGGAGGACACCAGCCGGTTGACCTCTTCGAGCGCGCGCAGCCGCTCGGCGTACCGGCGGGCCTCCTCGTAGAGTCCGGCGTTGCGGATGGCCGCCGCCGCCTGGGCCGAGAAGGACTGCAGCAGGTCGTCGTCGTCGCGGCTGAAGCGGAACGGCCGGTCGCTGATCATCACGAGCACGCCCAGCAGCTTCTGCTGGTCGAGCATCGGCGTGGCGAACAGCGAGCGGAAGCCGCGCTCGCCCGCCCACTCGCGCGCCGCGAACCGGCCGTCGGCGAGCATGTCGTCGATGGCCAGCGCCCGGCGCTCGACCGCGACCCAGCCGACCGCGCCCTCGCCGAAGCGCAGGTCGCTGGCATTCTGGCCGCGGCCGAGCGAGGCGTCGGAGTACGCCTGCATGTGCAGCGTGCCGGTCGTCTCGTCGGCCAGCCAGAAGGCCACGAACGGCGCGCTCATGATCTCGCCGGCCGCCTCGGCGATCGACGTGAGCACGTGGCCGGTGTCCAGCGACGACGTCACCAGGTGGTTGAGCCGGGCCAGCGTGCGCAAGCGGGTCGCCCGCGTCTCGGCCGCCTGGTAGAGGCGCGAGTTCTCCATCGCGATGGCGGCCTGGGCGGCGAAGCTCTCCAGCAGGGCCAGGTCCTCGGCCTGGAAGCGATCGCCGCCGGCGGTGCGGGTCATGACGACGACGCCGCGCACCTGCTCGCCGACGACGAGCGGCTGCACGATGGCGTGCTTCACGCCGTGGGCGACGAACTCCGGGCGCGCCAGCGGCGAGTTCGGATAGTCGTTGGCGATGATCCCGCGCCGCTCACCGGCGGCCACCCCGACCAGGCCCTGCCCCGGCGCCAGCCGCACGACGCCCGGCCCCTCGGCGGTCCACGCCCGGCGCACGAGCAGGCCGCCCTCGTCGACCAGGTAGATCGCGCCCTCGGCGTCGAACAGCCGCCCCGAGCGCTCGACGACCAGGCCCAGCAGGCGCTCGGGATCGAGCTCGGCGGCGAACTCGCGCTCGATCTCGGCCAGCGCGGCGATCTGGCGGCGCCGCGCGCGCTCCAGCGAGAAGAGCCGCGCGTTCTCCAGCGCCAGCGCGGCCTGGTCGGCGAACGCCTGGAGCAGGTGCGCCTCCTCGTCGGTGAAGGCGCGGCCGCGGTGATCGCCGATGCCGAGCGCGCCGATGACCATGCCCTTGACCCGCAGCGGCACCGCCAGGACGGCGCCGTCGCCCGAGCGGCGCAGCCCCTCGCGCAGATCGTCGGAGACGTTGACGCCGGGGTCGTCGAGGACGTCGGCGCTCCAGATCGCGCGCGCCTCGACGACCGCCCGGCCGAGCAGGCCCTGGCCGGGGGGCAGCACGTGGCCGGGCTCGAAGCCTTCGCGGCTCGCCCCGCCCAGCGCCAGGGCCACCAGCGAGCCATCGGGCTGCGTGAGCCGCAGCACGGAGGACCGCGCGGCGAACAGCGGGATGACGCTCTCGACGGTGCGGCCCACCACGTCGCTGACGTCGAGGCTCTCGGTGAGCGTCTGGGCCAGCCGCGCCAGCTCCTCGGCCTCGTGCCGGCGCCGCGTGGTCTCGGCGTACAGGCGCGCGTTGTCGAGGGCCAGCGCGGCCTGGTCGGCGAAGGCCTGCAGCAGCTGCGCCTCCGCGGCGCTGAAGGCGCGGCCGGCGCGATCGGAGACGGACAGCGCGCCGATCGTCTGGCCCTTGGCGCGCAGCGGCACCGCCAGCTGGGCGACGTCACCGAGGGCCGCCACGCGGGCGCGCATGTCGGCGGCGACGACGAGCGTGGGATCGTTCTCGAGGTCGCGGGTCGCGACGGCGGCGCCGCGCTCGACCGCACGGCCGGAGGTCGACGTGCCGGGCGGCAGCACGTGGCCGGGCATGAACGCCTCTTTCGCGCGGCCGGCGAACGCCAGGCCGATCAGCGCCCCGTCGGGACGGAGCAGGCGGAGGCTGGAGGACTGCGCGCTGAACAGCGCCAGCACGCTCTCGGCGATCCGCGCGCCCACCGCGTCGACGTCGAGGCTCTCGGTGAGGCCGCGCACCACCCGCGCCAGCTCCTCCGCCTCGCGCTGGCGCCGCGTCGTCTCCGCGTAGAGGCGCGCGTTCTCGAGCGCGAGCGCGGCCTGGTCGGCGAAGGCCTGGGCCAGCCGCGTGTCCTCGGCGTCGAAGACGCGGCCGGTGCGGTCGGCGAGCGCCAGCGCGCCGAACAGCCGGCCCTGCACCATGAGCGGCACGCTGATCAGCGCGCGGTCCTCGTTGAGCGCGACCGCCTCCCGCACGCCCGTGTCGTACTGGATGCGCGGATCGAGGAGCACATCGGCCGCCGCGACCGGCCGCCGCTCGCGCCCGGCCAGCCCGGCCAGGCCGGTGCCCGGCGCCAGCACGCGCGTCCACTCGAAGCGGCTCTCGCGCGAGACGGTCACCGCCACCATCTCGCCGCCCTCGCCGAGCCGGTACAGCGCCGACGAGCGCGCGCCCAGCAGCGCGCAGAGGCTGTCGGTGACCCGCTGCCCGACCGCCTCCGGGTCGAGCGTCTCCGACAGCACGCGACCGAGATCGGCCAGCGCGCGCATGCGCTCGGCCTGCCGCCGGGCCTCCTGGTAGAGTCGCGAGTGCTCGAGCGCGATCGCCGCCTGGCCGGCGAACGCCTCGGCCACCTCCTGGTCGCGCGGCGTGAACGGGCGGCGCGCGCGGAACGTCAGCACGCCGATCGTGCGCGCGCCGACCTTGAGCGGCACGCCGAGGAACTTCGTGTAGCCGAAGCGGCGGCCGGCCTCGCGGTGCTCGGGGACGATGCGCGGGTCCTCCAGGTCGAACACCAGCGAGTGGCCGGCCTCGACGACGCGGCCGCTCATGCTCTCGCCGATCCGGAGGCGGGAGCGGATCATCGTCTCGATCGCGGTGCCGGCCAGGCCGGCCAGGACCAGCTCGTCGCCCTCCAGCAGCCGGAACCCGGCATTGTCCACGGCGAGCAGGCGGGCGGCCTCCTCGGCGATCGACGACAGCAGCGTGTCGGCCGGCGCCAGCGTGCCGATCTTGGTGTTGATCTCGAGCAGCGCGTTCAGGTACGCCCGCCGTGCCTGCTCGTCGAAGAAGCGCCGCGCGTTGTCGATCGCGATGGCCGCCTGGTTGCCGAGCGACTGCAGCAGCGACAGCTCCTCGGGCGTGGGCTCGCGCGGCTCGCGCATGCCGACCGCCAGCGCGCCGATGACGCGGTCGCCGATCATCAGCGGCACGCCGGCCGCCGAGACGATGCCCTCGGCACGCAGGCGGGCCGCGTTGCGCACGCGCGGATCGTTCGGCACGTCGGCCATGGTGACGGGCGCGCGACGCGCGACGACCAGGCCGACGAGCCCCTCGCCGATCGGCATCGCGCGCAGGCCCTCCGGCCCCGGCCCCGGCCCGGCCGCCGCGCCGAGCGTCAGCTGGGCGCCGTCGTCGTCGAGGAGCCACAGGCGCGCGATGGTCGAGCCGAGCAGCTCGATGGCGGCCTCGACGACGCGCTGCAGGACCTGGTCGCCCGACAGCGTCGCGCTGAGGCCCTGCGAGAGGCGGGTGAGCGTCTCCAGCCGCCGGCTCTTCTCCTGCGTCTCGGCGAAGAGCGCGGCGCGCGCCACGGCCAGCCCGACCTGGTGGGCGACGCCCTGCAGCAGCGTGAGCTGGTCGGCGTCGAACGTGCGGGGGCTGTCGGTGACGAGCGCCAGCACGCCCCACACGGCGCCGTCGGCGAAGATCGGCAGCGCGACCTGGGTGTGGAAACGGCCCTCGCCGATCGCGCGGCGCAGCGCCGGGTCGGCGACGAACGGCGACTGCGTCAGCTCGGTCACCACGACGCGGGCCGTGCGCGCCGCCTCGCCGACGTGCGAGGCGTCCAGCCGCCGCTCGCGCAGCGCTTCGGCCTGCTGGGCGCCGAGGCCGCGGCTGGCCAGCAGCACGAGCCGATCGCGGGCAGCGTCGACGCGGAAGACGAGCCCGACGTGCAGCGCCGCCACCGCGAGCACGACCTCGAGCGTCTGCTCGGCCGTCGTCGGGAGGTCGCTGCCCGAGCCCATCGTGAGGGCGGCGGTGTAGAGCGCTTCCAGCTCGCGGCTGCGCCGCTCGTCGGGGATCGAGAGCGCCGCCGTCGGGACGTGGCCCGGCGCCGCACCGGACGCCGCGGCCGCCGGCGCGGCGCTCGCCGGCGATGGCGAGGCGAGCGCGACCTCGCGGCGACGCCCGCCGAGCAGCAGCGCTCCGCAAACGCCGGCGGCCGCGAGCGCGAACGAGCCGACGAGCATCGCCCACAGCCACCCGCGCTCGCGGCCGACGGCCCGCTCGGGAATCAGCGCCCAGGCGACGTCCTCACCGAGGCGTCCGGCCGGACGCAGCAGGAAGCGCTCGCCGGCGACGCTCACGCGGCCGGCGGCGACCGCCGACGTCCAGCCGGCGGGTGGCGCGCCGGCCACGGTCGCGCCGAGCAGGCGATCGCCGGCGACGAGGGCGACGGCGGGCGCGCCCGGCGTCGACGTCGGCCGATCGAGCCGGCGCGCGACCGCCACCAGGCCGACGGGGCCGGCGGCGGCGCGCACGGGCGCGCGCGCCAGCAGGTAGGGGCGACCGTCGAGGGAGCGCAGCGCGACCACGGGCTCGAGCGGCGCCGCGGTGTCGTCGGGGGCGAGTTGCACGGAGGCCGGGACCTGGGCGAGCGTCACGCCGCCGGCGTCGGCGATGACGACGAGATCGGCGTGGCCGTCGAGGGTCAGCGTGCGGATCCGGGCGGCGCCGCGGGCCAGCGTCGCCCAGTCGCGGCGCGCGACACCGTCGATCACCGACGCATCCTGCGCGAGCAGCGTGGCCTCGCGCCGGACCAGTGCCTCGTCCTCGCCCAGCCGCCCGCGGGCGCCGGCCGCCAGCGCCGCCAGCACCGCCTCTTCCCGCTCGTCGAGGCGCCGCCCGAGCGACACCCCGCCCGCGCCCCAGAGCGCCGCCAGCGCGGCCAGGACGAGGGCGAGGGCCAGCCCGCGGCGCCGACTCAGCGACGCTCCCCGATCCGATGCAGCTTCATGAGATTGGTGGTCCCGGTCACCCACATGGGCGCGCCCGAGATGATGACGATGACGTCGTTGACGCGGACCGAGCCGTCGCCGAGCAGCGCGCTCTCGATCTCCTCCACCATGTCGTCGGTCGTCTCCACCTTGCGGATCAGCCGCGACGACACACCCCACGACAGCGCCAGTCGCCGGCGGACGTCGACGGTCGGCGTGAAGGCGATGATCGGCACGTCGGGCCGCTGGTGGGAGATGAGGCGGGCCGAGAAGCCCGACTGCGTGAAGGCGACGATGGCCCGCGCCTTCAGCACCCGGGCGGCCATGGCGGCGGCGTCGGAGACGGCCTCGGGAAAGCCGACGCCCTCGCGCACGCGGCGCCGGTGGAGCGGCTCGTCGGCGAGGACGGTCTCCTCGGCCCGGGCGGCGATGCGGGCCATCATCTCGACCGCCTCGGCCGGATAGCGTCCGGTCGCCGTCTCCGCCGACAGCATCACGGCATCGGCGCCGTCGAAGATCGCGGTGGCGACGTCGGAGACCTCGGCCCGCGTCGGCCGCAGGTGCGTGACCATCGACTCGAGCATCTGGGTGGCCACGATCACCGGGACCTTGGCGCCGCGCGCCTGCCGGATGATCTCCTTCTGCATGTGGGGCACGTCCTCGAGCGGCACGTCCACGCCGAGGTCACCGCGCGCGACCATGACGGCGTCGACGGTGGTGAGGATGCCGGGCAGGTTCTCGAGCACCTCGTGCCGCTCGAGCTTGGCCACGATCGGCAGGCTGGCGCCCTGCTCGTAGAGGAACTTCCGCACCTCGCCGATGTCCGCCGCCGAGCGCACGAAGGAGACGGCGACGAAGTCGACGCCCTGCTCGATGCCGAACCGCAGGTCCTCCCGGTCCTTGGCGGTCAGGCACGAGACCGGCAGCGCCACCCGCGGCAGCGACAGGCCCTTGTGATCGCTGATGCGGCCGCCGGCCACCACGCGGCAGCGCACCTCGGCCGGCGTGATCTCCTCGACGCGGAGCTGGATCATGCCGTCGTCCATCAGCACCTGGTCGCCGACCTTGACCTCGCTGAGCGACTCCGGCGGCGCCACGTAGGCGCGCTCGGCGCTGCCGACGCACGGCGTCCGGGAGAGCGCGAACGGTCGGCCCGGCTCGAGGTCCACGCGCCGGCCACCGCCCTCGCCGAACGTGCCCAGCCGGATCTTGGGGCCCTGCAGGTCTTGGAGGATCGCCACCGGCGGGCCCCAGCGCTCCTCGCCCGCGCGGACGCGGCGGACGACGTCGGCGTGCTCGGCGTGGGTGCCGTGCGAGAAGTTCAGCCGGGCGACGTCCATGCCGGCGGCGGCGAGCCGGTCGAGGTCCTCGACGGTCGAGGACGCCGGGCCGATGGTGCAGACGATCTTCGTTCGACGCATGCTGCCACTCCTGTCTGACGACATCACACGGCCTTGAGGACGGGGCGAAGGAAGTGCCCGGTGTAGGACTGCTCCGCTTGCTGGGCCACCACCTCCGGCGTTCCGGTCGCGACCACGCGCCCGCCCTCCTCGCCGCCCTCGGGGCCGAGGTCGATGACCCAGTCGGCGGTCTTGATGACGTCCAGATTGTGCTCGATGATCACGACGGTATTGCCCTGGTCGACGAGCCGGTTCAGCACGTCCAGCAGCCGCTCGATATCCGCGAAGTGCAGGCCGGTGGTCGGCTCGTCCAGGATGTAGAGAGTGCGACCGGTCGCGCGGCGCGAGAGCTCGGTGGCCAGCTTCACGCGCTGCGCCTCGCCGCCCGACAGCGTCGTGGCCGACTGGCCGAGGCGGATGTAGTCGAGGCCGACGTCGTCCAGCGTCTGCAGCTTCGACTTGATGACCGGCACCGCGTCGAAGAAGGCCAGCGCCTCCCGCACGGTCATGTCGAGGACCTCGGCCACGCTGGCGTTCTTGTAGCGCACGTCGAGCGTCTCGCGGTTGTAGCGCTTGCCCTT